>Ga0315548_1002099_pt1 | contig 15802 bp, 12 predicted proteins | sample SalMarSW160110MG_2_FD_202540 | JGI IMG/M metagenome (GOLD analysis project Ga0315548, IMG submission 202540) | Salt marsh sediment microbial communities from the Plum Island Ecosystem LTER, Massachusetts, United States - Salt Marsh Sediment SW1601-110 ...
TGGGGCACCACCGGAGGCCGGGGCCGGCACCGGCTTCGGGCTTCTCTGCGGGAGCAGAATCACGGCAACCGGGACGATCAGCACCGCAATGAACCAGTATCCCCAGCGGATCCCCCCGGTTCGCCTGATCATCTGCGCGAGTATCAGGGGAGTAATCAAGGCGCCGAGCCCGAAGAACAGGTGCAGGGCGTTCATCAGCGAGCCTATCCTGGGCGGCCGGGTCCATACGAGGAGGATATTCCCGCCCACATCCAAGGTCCCCTCGGCCGCTCCCAGCAGAAAGAGGACGGCGACCAGCAGACCCAGAATCGGGACCACGGGAACCGCCATCATGCCGGCCGCCATGACCAGCAACACCCCGAACATCAACCGGTTGCCGGCAACCCGGTCGTACAGCCGTCCCCCCCCGAAAGAACCGCTCATATACCCCAGCCGGTGGGCAATGAACACCGAGCTGATCCCCCGCAGTGAGGTGCCTACGTTTCCGGCCAGATAGGGAAGGGAAGGACCGAGGGTTGCTCCGGTCATCCCCAGCATGATGTAGGCGAGGAAGTAGGTGCTGACGAGGACAACCGTTTGTCTGAGCTTCTTGTCCATGATTGGATGGTCCTCGATGATCCTGTTCGCCCCGCAATTGCCGGAACGAAAATCAGGAGAGAAAATCTTCCCGCACGGGAGTAAAGGCATCGGCCAGCCGCACGGTCGGAGTCAGCGCCTGTATCGCGTGGGGTACGTTCGGGGGGATCGTCACCATGTCCCCGGCTTCCATGGCTTGCTGCTCCGAGCCTATAAAGTAGATCACCTTCCCGCTGACGATGTAGGAGATCTGTTCATGGGGATGGGAATGCAGGGGATCCGGTGCCTCCGCCGGTCCATCCTCGAAATCGAAGATCACCATCATGAGGTTGTCGGTGTGAACGGCAACCCGCTGCCGCCCCCGGCCAAAGACCTCCGCCGCCAACTGCCCCCGTTTGTAAAAGGCCATAACCCCTCCTTCTAAGAATTATCTTCGAGCCTTTCTGATGCTCCTGGAACTCGGCATGGGCGCTTCCCAGGGTGCAGCAGCGCAGAGCTTCCGCCGCGCTGATTCGCTCCGCCCCCCGGCGGTTGACAGTATACTGGATGCCGAGCAGCTGGTCAAAGCTCGCCTCTCCCGGCATATCCGATCCGAATTCCCGCGGGTCATGGACACCGTGGGGTTGGAGAGAAGCTCGTCTCCGGGCAATGCACGGGTAATCTCCTCCTCCGTAGCTCCCCGGGTCTGAATCCGGGCGAGGGTAACCGAAAAAGGGTATTGTATCATTGTGATAAACCCGGCAACGGACCACTGTATATCGAGGCGAGAACAAAGTTAAAATACGTTTGATAATTCGGCCGTGTTGGGGTAGAATTGGAGCAACATCATAATTCAGGGAGGGATACATGGCTGACTACGAAGCCTACTGCGTCAAGTGCAAAGCGAAACGCGTGATGAAGGACGCTCAGGTCGTCACCAACAAGCAGGGTCGCCGCCAGGCAAAAGGGATCTGCCCGGTTTGCGGCACCAAGATGAACCTATTCTTAAAATCACTGTAGCGCTTTGGACAACCGGGGCGAAAGCCCCCATCCCCCCCTTCAGTGAAAGGACGATGGGCGGCCCGATCTGAAGGGACGACATTTTTATCACCCCCTCTCTGACCAGGGAACGTTCCGCTCAGCGGACTATCCTTTACAGATCGGGGTGCGTCAACCCCAGCGGCGGTGAACGAGCGTATGGAGCTGCATTCGAAAATCAGCGAATGCGGATTGTGTTTGCTCCCCGTCTAAGTGGACACGATTGGTGAGCATCACGATCATCAGCTGACCGGCAGGCTCTATCCAGACGCTCGTTCCCGTATCTCCGGTGTGTCCGTAGGACTCGCTACTGAAAAGCGGACCGACGGGAGAACCCTCATCCTGAAGGAAAAAACCGAAGGACCGTCTGCCGTTGAGGCCGTTGGTCAGAGACGTACGCATCAGTTTGACTTGATTTTTCGAAAGCAGCCGGAATCCGTTTGCCACACCGCCGTTTTCAAATAGGGACAGAAGCTGCAGCACGCTCGGAGCCGTGGCAAACAAGCCGGCGTTTCCTCCCTCGCCCCCCAGGCAGTAGGAGTCTTTATCGTACACCTGTCCGAGGATCCGGCGCTTTCGCCAGGGACATCGCCCGGTGGGTGCAACCCGCCCCCAGAGAACGACGGGAGGATTGAAAAAGGTATCGGCCAGGCCGCAGGGAGCCGCTACCAGCTGGGCAAAGAGCTCCTGCACACGGGCGCCCGTCACTCGCCTGAGGAACTGTCCCAGCAGCAGATATCCGGTTTGGCTGTACAGCACCTGTTTTCCCGGTGGGTTTTGCGGCTTCACGGCCAACAGCAGTTGAACCGCCCGGTTGTAATCGATGTTCCGGGAATCCGGAAACTCCTTGTACAGTTCCGCACATGGCGGTAACCCACCGGTATGCAGCAGCAGCTGCCCCAAAGTAATATCCCGGCTCTCCGGCACGATCTCCGGCAAGAAATACCCGATGGTCTCCCCCACTCCGATCTTCTCCCGACCCATGATCATCACCGTCAACAGGGCGGTGGCCAGGGGTTGGGTTATTTCCGACAGATCGAAAATCGTGTCCTCCGTCATGCTCTCCTCTTGAGGATCGAGCTGGCGGGATCCCTTTGCCTGCGACAATACCACAGAACCCTGCTTGGAAACCAGGGTAACAATACCGGGAAAGCAGTTCTTCCTGATTGCCTCGTCGATCAGGGATTCGATATCATTAGAGTGCTGTTTCATAGTCGACTCGGGTCAACCTCCCCCGACTACACTCTATTCCAAATCAGTCGGGGTTTCAAATCAACGGAGGAAATTCAAACTACCCGGTAGTAGGTCTTGCGGTCATGGATCGGTCCCCTTCGTGGTCGGTGAGGGTTTGCATGCTCAATCCGGCAGCCTCGAAGGCTCGCTCAGCTCGGTTCAACTGCTCCGCATCCGGAATGCGAACGCCGGGTTCCGCCGGCGGCCGTGACGGCACGGAGAGGTAGGCGGTTTTCAGGGAAAGCCCGCTCAGATACTCGGCCAGTGATGCGAGCTCTCCGGCATTCGTGTTCTCTCGATCCACCAGCATGGTTTCGCTGACCAGCTCACCTCGATACTTGGCGGCAAAGGTCCGGATTCCCTCGAGAACCTCCCGAAATTCCAGACCAGGGTCCGGCCTGTTGATTCGCCGCCAGATCGACTCAACTACACTGTCCAGCTTTACCGATACCCAGTCCGCCAGGCTCACAGCCTCGGCTACCTCCTCCCGCCAAAGCAGAGACCCGTTGGTGATCACGGCCACGGGGTAGCGCAGGTCCCGCTTGAGCATGGAGATCAGGGGTCCAAGGTTCTTGTCCAGGGTCGGCTCTCCGTCGGTAACGAAGCTGATGTAATCGATTGCCTGGTTATCGGTGGCCACCTTCGCGATCCGGGCCTTTGTCTCCCGCAGGAGCGCTTCGGGTCGATAAAACACGGCCGGCTCCACCTGCATCTTGGTGGTCCGACCCACGTGGCAGTATATGCAGGAGTAGCTGCAATACTTGTACGGTATATTGTTGAGCCCGAGACTGCGCCCGAGCCTTCTGGAGGGTACCGGCCCGTATACGAGCATATCTTTTTGAGAATATTCTCATTTAAAGTATAATACAACCCTCGGCCGAAGACAATCCGTGTTGACGATATCCCCGTTGGATCAAGCGAGCCGTCCGTCGAAATCCTCCCTGCCACGCTCCGGCTGCAGGGGAAACCGAACGGGACGCCGGTCCCGATTGGATCTGTAGATGGCGGTAAACAGCTCCACGGTATCGCGTCCCTCTTCGGCGGTTACCAGGGGCTGCCTGTCTTCCAGGATCGCCCGGAGAAAATCCCGGATCTGCAGCCGGTGATAGTAGCTGGCCGCGTCGATGGTCCCGAAAAACTCAGTATCCTCCCGCCGCCAGCTCTCCAGCAGATGTTCCTCTCCGGGAATGGTCCACAGATCATTCACAGGGGGTTCCAATACCGGCGACATCCCGGCTATGAACATGGCCCCGCCGTCGGTCTGGACGCCCACCGAGGCTCCGCTGCTCCCGTGCACGTGGACTTTTCCGTACAGCCCAGGCTTCTGGGAGTTGGAGACCACGATGTTCCCCAGCGCTCCGCTGGTAAAGCGAACCACGGCGATTGCCGTATCCTCCACCTCGATGTAGGGATGATTGAGGTTGTCCCAACAGCCGTATAGTTCGGCGATCGGGCCCATGAACCAGAGCAGCAGATCGAGCTGATGCGGGGCCTGGTTCACCAGAACCCCGCCCCCTTCCATCTCCCAGCTGCCCCGCCAGGGATCGCTGCGGTAGTAGGGCTCATCCCGCCACCCCAGCATGGCCACCATTCCGAGGACGGGCGAGCCGATGCGCCCCTCCTCGATCGCCCGCTTCACCCGCAGAACCGGGGCGTACCAGCGGCGCTGACTGACGGTTGCCAGCCTGCAGCCGCTTTTCACCGCGGCGGCGATCATGGCGTCGCAATCCTGCAGGGAGGCCGCCAGCGGCTTCTCCACCAGCACGTGTACCCCCGCCTCCAGAGCTCTGACCGTCGGTGCGGCGTGGAAGGGATGGGGCGTACAGACCACAACCGCTTCGACCACACCGAGCATCTCATCCAGGTCGGTGTAGCCTGTTGCCCCGTACTGCCCGGCGAAAGCCTCGGCTTTATCCGCCGAGCGGCTGTAGGCGGCGATGAGCTCGGATTCCTCAAATTCCGAGAGTGCCCGGGCATGGGTATGGCTGACTTTTCCGCAGCCGATCACCCCCGTACGCAGTTTCTTCATCTATCCTCCCAAAGGGCTACGGCCTCAGGACCACCTTCATCAGTCCGCGTTCGGCCCGGTAGAGCCGCTGGAACCAGGCGGCCCCCTCGGCCAGTGGAGCGGTTGCACTGATCAGTGTGTCGACCTCCACGGCCCCGCGGCCGATGAGCTCCAAACAGGTCGGGTACTCCCCGCTGGAGGCGCAGGAACCGTTCACATTGATCTCCCGGGTCACAACCGCCTGCACAGGGAAAATCACTTCAGGAGCCAGATTTCCGATCACGGTCAGGGATCCCCCCTTGCGCAGAGCCGACACGGCATCCTTCAGCGAGTCGCCGATCCCGACCGCCTCCACGGCCACATCCACCCCCCGGGCCAGGTGCCGGCGCACTTCCCGACCCACCTCCAGTTCCTTGGAGTTGATCACCAGGTCCGCTCCGAGCTTCCGGGCCAGCTCGAGCCTGGCAGAGTCGATGTCCGCCGCGATCACCGGGCTGCACCCAGCGGTCTTGAGAACCTGCAGGGCCAGGAGTCCGATGTTTCCCGCTCCCACCACCAGGGCGGAGTCGTTCAGATCCAACGCCGTTCTGCGGATCCCGTGAACCGCCACGGAAAGGGCTTCCACCATCGCGGCCTGGGCAAAGCTCACCCCTTCGGGCAGAGCGTAGAGAATGCGGGCCGGAACGGCCACGTACTCGGCGAATGCCCCGTGCTGCCGGTACTCGTCGCAGGATACACCGAGAACCCGGCGGTTGTCGCAGAGATTGATCTGTCCTCTGCGGCAGTGCCAGCACTCGCCGCAGTAGATCGTGGAATCAAAGGTTACCCGCTGACCCGGCTCCCAGCCTTCCACACCCGCTCCCGCCTCGGCGATGAGGCCGGCCGCCTCGTGGCCCATGATGATCGGCGGCTGCCGCCGCCCGCTGGACCCGTCCATGCCGTGCACATCGCTGCCGCAGATCCCGCAGGCTTTGACGGCGATCAGAACCTCCCCCGGGTCGACCCGGGGATCGGGCACGTCCTTGTAGGCGAAACGCTTGTACTCCTCCAGTACCAGGGCTTTCACAAAATGAATCATATGCAACAATCGCGATCACTTCAATTGATCAGAGGGCAACAGTTTCATTACTATAGTGACGCGGACACAGGAGGACACCGATGAATCAATTCAAGGAAAACAACGCCTTTCTTCAGCTCCCCGAAAACGCCAGGGCTCGGGGTCTGCTGAAATCCATGGGCTATGACAGCCAGGATCTGAGGCGGCCCCGCATCGGAGTCGCCAATACCTGGGGAGAGACTTCGCCGGGGCATGTGCACCTGAGGGGCGTCGCCGATGCCGTGAAAGCGGGGATCTGGCAGGCCGGGGGTACGCCCTTCGAGTTCAACAGCGCCGCCCAGTGCCCGATGGCGGTGGGAGAACACGGAATGCGCTACGACCTTCCGACCCGCGATATCATCGCCGCGGAGGTGGAAGCGATCACCCATATTTCCATGCTCGATGCCCTGGTGATGGTCTCCTCCTGCGACAAAAACGTGCCGGCCCATCTTCTGGCCGCAGGCCGCCTGGATGTCCCGGTGATCTTCGTTCCCGGGGGGCCGATGGATTCCGGTCACTACCACGGCAAAGACTCGGTTACGAGCACTTTGGACGATGAATGCTATGCCTTCGGTGTGGGAAATCCCAGGATCTCCGTGGAGGAGATCGAAAAAATGGAAGAGCGAGTCTGCCCCGGAGCGGGCTCCTGCGCTCTGTTGGGAACGGCCAACACCATGCAGGGTTTGGTCGAGGCCTTGGGCCTCACCCTCCCCGGCGCGGCAACCGCATCCGCGACCTCCGCCCGGCGCCTCTGGCTGGCCAGAGAATCCGGACGCCGGATCGTCGATCTGGTGCACGGGGGTATAACCTCCTCGCAAATCATCACCAGGCAGGCCGTGGCCAACGCCATCAAGGTGCTGCACGCCCTGGGGGGTTCTACCAACGCCATCGTTCACCTTCTGGCATTGGTTTATGAAATGCACTGGGAAGAGGAGATCGATCTGGCCGTGTTCGAGCGCTACAGCAATGAGGTTCCCTGCATCACCAACGTTGTGCCCGGCGGAGCATACACGATGAAGGACTTCGAAGAGGCCGGCGGCATTCAAACGGTAATGAAGCGGATCGAGAGCAAGCTGGCCCTGGATGCCCTTACCGTTACCGGAAAAACAGTGGGAGAAAACCTGGCAGGCGTGAACGACCTCGGGGATTCCGACGTGATCCGCCCGGTCGAACGCCCGATCGCCCGGGAAAGCCTGGTGATCCTCCGGGGCACCCTGGCCCGCTCGGCTGTAGTCCGCACCCCGGTGATTCCCAGAGAGATGTTCCGGCACAGGGGACCGGCTCGGGTGTTCGACAGCCAGGAGCAGGCCCTGTCTGCGCTGCGGGATCGGCAGATCCGGGCGGGAGATGTGCTGGTTCTGCGCCACGAAGGGCCCAAGGGCGGACCGGGATTCAATGAGGTGTTCAAGGTGATCGGATTCCTCAACGCTCTGGGTTTGGAGACCAAGTGTGCACTGGTCACCGACGGGCGCATCTCCGGCTTCGCCAAAGGACCGTACATCTGCCAGGTCTCCCCGGAGGCCGCCGAAGGGGGCCCTCTGGCCGTAATCGAGGAGGGGGATCTGATCGAGATCGACATCCCGAAACGCAGAATCGACTTGGCAGTCTCTGAGCAGGAGATCAACCGCCGAATTGCCGCCTGGAAACCGCCCGCTCCCCGGGTGCATGAAGGCATCCTGACGGCCTATGCCAAACTGGCCAATCCGGCCGAACTGGGTGGGGGACTGAATCTCCGCCTGCCCTGAACCTTACAAGGGAGGATGAGGATGAAAACACGCAAGGACGGGCAAATGAAGAAAAGAACGGATTATCTCAGCTGGGATGAGTACTTCATGGGGGTGGCGCTGCTTTCAGCTCAAAGAAGCAAGGATCCCAACACACAGGTCGGCGCCTGTATCGTGAATCCGAAAAACAAGATCGTCGGGGTCGGCTACAACGGTTTTCCCACCGGTTGTTCCGACGACGAGTTTCCCTGGAACCGGGAGGGGGATTTCCAGGACACCAAGTACCCCTACATCTGCCATGCGGAACTCAACGCGGTGATCAACAAGATCTCTGCAGACCTGTACGATTGCCGGCTGTACGTGGCTCTGTTTCCCTGCAATGAGTGCGCCAAGGTAATCATCCAGGCCGGAATTACAGAGGTGATCTACCTGTCCGACAAATACGCCGAGACCGACGCGGTCAAAGCCTCCAGGCGGATGTTCCGGGCAGCGGGAGTGAATTGCCGGCAGCTCGAGGTGAGGCGGCACAGCGTGACGTTGACCTTTCACGGATAGGTCAACAAAGAGGCTTTCTCCCGCGCCGGATTTTCTTATATTAGACCTAGTCCCCGGGATCGAAAGCCGCTGCAGCTAACCGCCGGCGCCGGAGCATATCGGGGCAAGGGTCGAAGGATGGCTGAAAACAAGCATAACCGCTACCGCCTGGAATGGATTCGCGATATCTCCGAAGTCCCTAAAGAGGCTTGGAACGCTCTGGCGCTTGCCCTTGACACGCCGATCCTCGAGTGGGAGTGGCTGCACCGGATGGAAGCCTCGGGGAGCATGCGCCCGGAAACGGGCTGGCTGCCCATCCACCTGACCGTGTGGCGCGGCGCCGAACTGGTGGGGGCCGCTGCCCTGTACGTCAAGGGGCACAGCGAGGGAGAGTTCGTGTGGGACTACATCTGGGCGGACGTGGCCGGCCGCCTGGAAATTCCCTACTATCCCAAGATGGTGGGAATGAGCCCGGCTACTCCCGTTTCCGGGTACAGATTCCTCGTCGCGCCCGGCGAGGAGGAAGAACTGCTCTCCGCGGCCATGGTCGAAGCCATCGACGGTCTGTGCCGTCAGAACAACATGGCGGGCTTGAGCTTCAACTACGTAGACCCGCAGTGGTTGACGGTGATGGAGAACCTGGGATTCGTCGCCTGGAAGCATCAGAGTTATCTGTGGGAAAATCCCGGATTCACCAGCTTCGAGGACTACCTCTGGAGCTTCGACAAGAACCAGCGCCGCAACATCCGCCGGGAGCGCAAAAAACTCTCCGAGCAAAATCTCAGCATACGACCCTTCAGCGAGGAGCAGATTACCATCGAACTTTTGGAAAAGATGTACGGCTTCTATGAGCGCAAAAACGCGCAGTTCGGCCCCTGGGCGGCCAAGTATCTGAACCGGGAATTCTTCACCGGACTGTTCGACGACTACCGTCACCGAATACTGCTCCTGGGGGCCTACGATCGGGAAAAAGATGTAGATCCCGTAGGAATGTCCTTTCTGCTGCGCAAAGGTGAACAGATCTACGGCCGTTACTGGGGAAGCGCCGGTCATTATGACAGCCTGCACTTCAACGCCTGCTACTACAGTCCAATCGAGTGGGCCATTGCCAACGGTGTGCGGCGCTTCGACCCGGGAATCGGTTCTTACCACAAAGTGCGCCGGGGCTTCCAGGCCATCGCCAACTGGAGCCTGCATCGTTTCTACGATCCGAATCTGGCCCGCATCATGGCCCGGCATATCGGCGAGATCAACCGCATGGAGCAGGAACGGATCGATTCCCTGAACCAGGCCGCGCCCTTTGCCGAAAACAGATCGTCTCTTTCTTGACCAAAAACACCTCCTGCCTTCATAGTAACGTATGAAGCACCTGCTTCTCCTGGTACTCGCATTGAGTTTTCTCGCCTGCGCCTCCTCGACTCCCCCGCCGGCCGAGCCGACGCCTGCCGAGTCGGCATCGGTCGAGACTTCGGAACAGCCGGAACCCCGCTCCGATGGGGTGGCGGGGTCGGAGCAGCAGCCGAATCCCTCCCCGGGTTACAGAATCCTCAAAGAGGGGCGGCACAATCACGAAAACTGGCTGCAGCTGAACGAGTACTTCCTCATCCACTATTTGTATGCCGATATCTTTCAGCGTTTCGGCCTGCACAAAATCTTCGCTTTAGAGGATAAGATCAGGATTCTCGCCGGCGTGCTGTACAATTTGGATTTCCAGACACCGGTAAATCTGATCTTCGACAACTTCTCGCAAGAGGGATCTTTGGTGGTATCCCTCCAGTTGATTCGGATAGGCGATCGGCGCAGCGTTCTGCTGGCCACCAACACGGACCGGGAGGGCAGGACGATCTATGTCGGGGTGGAGAATGTAGCCAAAACCTACAAACGCTCCTACGTGATCGTGGAGGATCAATTGATCGCGCTGACGGATCTGTATTCGCAGAGCAGAGAATCCGCACTCATCGAGGAAAACCGTGCGGACAGACTCGCGCGCTTTTATATCTTCGATGGAAACCCCGGCAACGATACCGTTGCCGAAGGACTGCTCATCGGCTCGATCCGGGAAGCCGAAACTTCGCGTGAGCGCAGTCAGGCCGAGCTGATTCTCAGCCGATACTACATGTCCCGGAACAGACTGGCTGAAGCCCAGGCGCTGCTGCTGGCCGTGGGAAGCCAACTGGCCCGGGTCGATGGAGACGATGCGCTGAGGGAAGGCTATTCAATTGCCTACGAGGAGCTTCTGATCACCAATGCCCTGAAAGAACACGAGGAGCGGATGCGGGAGACGCGGCCCAAGTCCCTCTGAGTCCTGCTCAGCCCAGGGCTGGTCTCCCCCGGCCAGGCTCGGCCCTGCCCGACTCGCCCGACCCGACTCTCCCGGCCTGTCTCAAGAACGGTCCGGGTCTTGCGGATTCGAAGGGCTGTCCACCTCTTCCGCGGCGCTCTTGGCGGTTTCGGTTTTGTTTTCAGCCGGACTGGTGCTCTTGGACTTCCTCGGCTTCCTGGTCTTGATCGCGACCTCGCCGCTTTTCGGATCCAGGTCCACGTAGGCCTTTCCGCCTTTGGTCAGGGCTCCGAACAACACCGAATCCACGAAGAAGTCTTTGATTTTCTGCTGTACCAGCCGGGCGATGTTGCGGGCGCCGAACTCGGGGCTGTACCCCTTGTCGGCAAGGTACTTGCGGCACTTTTCGCTGACCTCGATGGCGATCCCCTTTTCCTGAAGCTGGTCTTCGAACAGCCGGATTTCCTTGTCCACGATCTGGAGGATTACCTGCTCATCCAGACGGTTGAAGGTCACCACCTTGTCCAGACGGTTGCGGAACTCCGGATTGAAGACCCGGTCCACGGCGTCATCGATGGCGTCGGCTCCGATCACCCGCTCGCCGAAACCGATCGAGGCCTTGCCCAGCTCGCGGGCGCCCGCGTTGGAGGTCATGATCAGGATGACATTGCGAAAGTCCGCCTTTCGTCCGGCGTTGTCGGTGAGGGTGGCGTAGTCCATGATCTGGAGCAGAACATTGAAAACATCCGGATGCGCTTTCTCCACCTCGTCCAGGAGAAGCACGGCGTGCGGGGTTTTTCGGATCGCATCGGTCAGCAATCCCCCTTCGTCGTAGCCCACGTAGCCCGGAGGCGAACCGATCAGGCGACTGACCGTATGGCGTTCCTGATACTCGCTCATATCGAAGCGGTGCATGGCGATTCCCAGGTGATCGGCCAGCTGGCGGGCCAGTTCGGTTTTGCCGACCCCCGTGGGCCCCACGAACAGGAAGTTGGCCACCGGCTTGTTGGGCTCGCGAAAACCGGCTCTGGAGTTCTTGACCGCCCGAACCACCGATTCGATGGCCGAATCCTGCCCGAAGATCACCCGCTTGAGCTCCTCTTCCAGGGCCACCAGGCGATCCACCTCCGAGGCGGAAACCGTTTTCTCCGGAATCTTGGCGATCTTGGAAACGACCTTCTCGATATCCGTATGCGTGAGCACCGGCTCCGGGCTCACGTTCAAGCCGCCCCGATAGGCGAGAATGCGCGTATAGGCACCGGCCTCATCGATAACGTCGATGGCCTTGTCCGGAAGGAAGCGATCGTTGATGTACTGGTCGGATAGATCCACCGCGGCCTGCAGAGCCTCGTCCGTGTACTTTACCTGGTGATACTCCTGGTAGCGGTCCCTCAAGCCCTGGAGAATCCGGAAGGTCTCCTCCGGGGTCGTCTCGGTCACCTCGATCTTCTGAAATCTGCGGGAAAGCGCTCGATCACGCTCGAAGTACTTCTTGTACTCGTCGTAGGTGGTAGAGCCGAGACAGCGGATCCGCCCCGAGGCGATGGCCGGTTTGAGGATGTTCGAGGCGTCCAAGGACCCGCCGGAGACGGCGCCGGCCCCGACGATGGTATGGATCTCGTCGATGAACAGGATCACCCTTTCCTTCTTCTCCAGCTCTTTGATCACCTGTTTGAGACGCTCTTCGAAATCCCCCCGGTAGCGGGTTCCGGCCACCACGCTGCCCATATCCAGGGCAAACACTTCGTACTCTTTCAACAGATCCGGCACATCCCCTTCGGCGATCCGCTGGGCCAGACCCTCGGCGATCGCCGTCTTCCCCACGCCGGGATCTCCGACCAGCACCGGGTTGTTCTTCAAGCGCCGGCAGAGGACCTGCACCGTCCGCTCCAGGATATCCTCCCTGCCGATCAGAGGTTCCAGCTGCCCCTCCCCGGCCGCCTTGGTCAGCTCCCGGGTGAACGACTCCAGGGCGCTGCGCCGCAATCTGCGCCGGCCCCCCGGTCCGCGGGCCTCTTCCTCTTCCGCCTCTTCGTTTTCTGCCGTCCCTTCCTGGCGCTGGCGGTTGTCCGGATCGGTTTCCAGTATTCCCCCATGGGAGATCACCTGAAGCAGGTTGTAGCGGGTAACGCCGGCCTTCTTCAGGTAGAAGGCACCGAAACTCTTTGTCTCGTCGATGATCGACACCAGGATATCCCCGATATCCACGATATCCTTGGAGGAGGCTTCCGAGTGAAACAGGGCCCGGGCAATAACCGACTGGAATCCGAGTGACTGAACGGGCTCCGAATCCTGCACCACGGGAACCGAATCGCTCAAGTGTTTGTCCAGGTCTTCCTTGATCTCCTCCGGGTCCGCACCGCAGGCTTTCACGATCTCCTGGGCTGCGTCGAAGAACAGAGAAGAAAACAGAATATGCTCAGGGGTCAGGTACTCATGGTCCCGCTCCTTGGCGTGCAGATAGGCGGCCTGCAGAACGCCCTGAACATCGTCGCTGACTTTCATAAAAACCCTTTCTCGTCGAATGCCGGCTCTATCTCATGCCGGCTCAACCGTGCATTTCAAGGGAAACTCCCTCGCCTTGGCCATCTGGCGCACCTGGACGACCTTCGTCTGGGCGATGTCCCAGGTATAAACGCCGACGACCCCCTTTCCTCTCTTGTGAACGTCCATCATGATCTTGGTCGCCTCGATCGCCGGCTTGTGAAACACGATCTGAAGCACTTCGACGACGAACTCCCTGGTGGTGTAATCATCATTGTGAAGCACCACCTTGTACATGTCGGGCTCTTTGGTTTCTTTTTCGACATCCTCGAGCAGTTCATCGCCGTGTCTGGGATCCATGGACTGTTCAGACATCACTAAACCTCTACATGAAAATACGAAAACAGCGAGACGTTGACAAGTAGATCGCTGCGGGTCAAAGATACTAGCGATGCGCTTCATCGCTGATCTCCACATTCATTCCCATTACTCGATCTCCACCAGCCCGCAGCTCACACCGGAGCATCTGGATGCCTGGGCCCGCATCAAAGGCATCGGCGTGATCGGCTCCGGCGACTTCACCCATCCCGGCTGGCTGGAGGAGCTGAAAGAGAAGCTCGAGCCCGCCGAAGAGGGGCTGTTCCGGTTGAAGCGGCAGTACCGCCTGGACGGGAAAACGGCTGCAGCGTCGCTTCCGATCCCCAGCCCCGCGGACGGGCAAGCCAGCCCGGTACGGTTTGTCCTCTCCGCTGAGATCAGCAATATCTACCGCGCAGCCGACAGCGTGCGCAAGGTCCATAACCTTCTTCTGGTTCCAGCTTTTGAAGCGGCAGAAACCATGCAGGCCCGACTGTCCCGATTCGCCAATATCAGCTCCGACGGACGACCGATCCTCGGTATGGACAGCCGGGATCTTCTGGAAATCGCCCTGGAGTCCTCCGGTCAGTGCTTCTTCGTACCCGCCCACATCTGGACGCCTTGGTTTTCGGCTCTTGGTGCAAAGAGCGGTTTCCACAGCATCGTCGAGTGCTACCGGGACCTGAGCGAGCATATCCGAGCCGTAGAAACGGGACTGTCCTCGGACCCGCCGATGAACTGGTTGTGCAGCTTCCTCGACAGGTACACCCTGATTTCCAATTCCGATGCCCATTCGCCGGAAAAGCTCGGACGGGAGGCGAATCTGCTGGATACGGATCTGTGCTACCCCGGAATCATCACGGCACTGTCCTGCGGCCAGTCGGCGTCTCAGGAATCGGGCTTCCTAGGCACTCTCGAATTCTTTCCCCAGGAGGGGAAGTACCACTACGACGGCCATCGAAAGTGCGGCGTCTGCTGGGACCCCCTGGAAACCCTTCGCCATCGCGGCATCTGCCCGGTCTGCGGCAAGCCGGTGACCGTCGGCGTGCTCAACCGGGTGGCTCAGCTGGCCGACAGGGAAAAGGTACCCGATCCCGGCACCCGGCGGGGATTTCACTCCCTGATCCCGCTGAAAGAGATATTCTCGGAGATCACCGGAGTCGGCGGCGGGTCCAAACAGATCGCCCGGTTGTACGCGAGCGCGGTTCAGGCAGCCGGTTCGGAGCTCGCCCTTCTGCTCGACATGCCGGAGGAGGAGATTCAGCGCAACACCAATGAGCTGCTGGCCGAGGCGATACGCAGGATGCGCCGCGGCCAGGTACGGGTGGAACCGGGTTTTGACGGCCAGTTCGGGAGGGTACGCCTCTTCGCAGAGGGAGAGGCGAGGGAAATCGCCCCTCAGGAGCTGTTGTTCCCGGAACAGCATCTGGGCCTGCCCCAAACACCGGAAAGAGCTCCTCTGGTCGGTTTTGACATAACCGCCTATCGTCGCGGCGCTCCGGCGACCGCCGGATCATCGGGACAGACTGAGGAGGTGTCGACCCTCACGAGCTTGAACGAGCAGCAGAGCCGGGCGGTAACCTCCGGGAACGGTCCGCTGTTGATCCTTGCCGGCCCCGGAACCGGAAAGACCCGAACCCTGACCGCCCGTATTGCTTATCTGGTGCAGGCACAACACATCGAAACCCGCCATATCCTGGCCGTCACCTTTACAAACAAGGCGGCGGAGGAGATGAGAAACAGACTTAGGAGGCAACTCACTGCAGAGCAGATCGCTCGGCTGCATCTGTACACCTTTCACGGACTGGGGCTTTCCATCCTCAAAACCGAAGCGGAGCGGTTTGGTCGAGGCGAGCAATTTTCCCTGATCGATGCGAACGAGCAGCTGGAGGTGATCCGTTCCCTGCCCGGAGTGGACAAGAGCCGGGCCTCCTCGGTTCGTGAGGAAATCAGCGCCCTGAAGCGAACCTTGAGACCACTAGAGGAAATCACCGATCCGGAAAAACGGGAGCGCTTCGAGCTGTACGAACAAACCCTGCTGCAGAAGAACCTCTTCGACCTGGATGACCTGATTCACAAAATCGTATCGCTGTTCACCTCGCACCCCGACGTACTCACCCGATATCGGAAACGCTTCCAATGGATTCTGGTTGATGAGTACCAGGATATCAACCTGGCCCAGTATCGCCTGATCCGGCAGCTGGCGGCGGGGGAGCTACCCAATCTGTTCGCAATCGGTGATCCCAACCAGGCGATCTACGGGTTCCGGGGAGCCGATGTCGGCTTCATCAATCGATTCCTCAGTGACTATCCCGGGGCGAAACTGCTCGACCTCTCCCGCAGCTATCGCTGTTCCGACATGATCCTCCAAGCCTCCGGACAGGTACTGGCCGATTCGGGTTCATACGCCCCGCTTCGAGGAATGGAAGCGGGCGTACGAATTCGAATCCTCGAGAATCCTACCGACAGGAGTGAAGCGGAGATGATAGCCC
>Ga0315548_1002100_pt1 | contig 15793 bp, 13 predicted proteins | sample SalMarSW160110MG_2_FD_202540 | JGI IMG/M metagenome (GOLD analysis project Ga0315548, IMG submission 202540) | Salt marsh sediment microbial communities from the Plum Island Ecosystem LTER, Massachusetts, United States - Salt Marsh Sediment SW1601-110 ...
ATCATATAAAATCCACTATCAAAAACAAGCTAAAACGACTTCGGAACATAATATTATTGGCCTTCCGCACATTACCTTTTTAGAGTGGACTCATTAATAGAAATGATAGTCGATTAGTCGGAAGATAAAAGATAGTGAGTTCCTAATACACTTGAGGTCAAATGCAAGCTCTAACCTTACTAATCGCTTCAGTTGCCAGCTTACTCGTCCTTTTCTTATCGCCTATCAGTGGGCTTATTATATATATTGCTTCTTTTGCCTGGTATCCGACATATCTTACGGTTCCAGTGGGAACGATTGACTTCACGGTGCGCAGGTTAGTAATTCTTGCAATATTTGCTAATCTTTTTCTGCTAACGGATTTGCCTAAGCGATTCAGGTTTATATGGCTTGACAAGCTCGTAATCATATACTTTGCGGCTCAGTTTATAGCTGGAGCCACAACAGCCACAGCTCTGTCGGCTTTCTTTGAGAATCGTGCCGGGGCCGTCTTTGACATGGCCTTGCCGTACTTTGCGGTGCGGATGATATTACGAAACAAGCAACAATATTTAGTCTTGCTTAAATGGATTCTTATTATAGCCGTACCTATATCAATAATTGGTTTCTATGAAAGTCTGACAGGTACCAATCTTGTAGGTTTTTTTGAAAAGTATAATGCATGGGGAACTCTTAGTGGAATTCCATTAGAAAATCGTTCCTGGATAAGATCCGGGTTTTTTAGAGCTAATACTGTATTTTCTCATCCAATAATGCATGGTCTATTCTTTGCCATGTTCGGCTCAGTTTGTGCGGGGATTCTTAGCTATGGGAAAAAATATAAAGCGCTATATCGGGCAGCGCTGGGATTGGTGTGTGTCGGTGTTTTTTCATCCATGTCTATGGGGGCTCTGCTTGCGGCCTTTGGCTCTATTACGTTTATTGCGTTTTATCGCTGGCGTAAATATTGGAAGCCAACTGTGATATTAATTATCATAATGTGTGCATCTGTAGAAATCATCAGTAATCGGCACTTTTGGGAGATTGTTGACCGTTTTGCATTCAGCGCCGGAAATGCGTGGTACCGCAGTAAACTGATTAGAGTAGCGTTATTTGAAGGGGGGATGTCCGGACACTGGCTATTTGGTTACCCGTTTGGCACTGATCCAGGCTGGGGTAAATTAATTGGTGGTCGTGGTATCTTGGATATCGTGAATCATTACCTGGGAGTTCTATACCATTTCGGGCTGGTTGGACTTATACCCTTCCTGGCAGTAATAGGTGCCGCAATTAAAAGACTGATTGATTCTTTCAGGATATGCATGACGGGAGCGGACAGGTGGCTGGTTTGGTGTTTGGCAGGGGGCTTGTTTGGTATTTTGGTAGCTATGAACTCAACTTCCTTATTTGGGCCACCGATAACCGTTTTTTACATTATGCTGGCTTTTTGCGGAGCGATGCCTAGCATCATAAATGCAAAACCCAAGGGAGCAAGTCTGAGACTACAACGTTTGTGAGCCCTTTTGTTCAACAATGCCGTCGTTTTTGGGAATGCTTTTACGTTAGCCCGTGGGCTTATCCAGCGTGCCTTGTATGCTGAAGCCACTTGATCCAAAGATGTGATGGAGCCATTAATATGGGGAAGATGAATTATATCGAGAATCAAATGATCTTGGAACATATTCTTGCATGTCCTAGATGTTGCAGTAAGCTAAGGATTTCAAAATTGGATTGGTCTTGTCTAAAATGTGGAAAAGAATGGCCTATGAACGGTGAAGGTGTTGTCCGACTTTTGGACTCAAGTCAGTTTTTCGGAGCTGATCAAGAAGGGATGAGGAGGCTCTTAGAAGAAATGCGGGGTATGTCGGCAGAGGTTTTTTTTAACGATATAGAACGCCTTGAAAAGACATATCTTGATTTCGAATATAACTATTGTCTTGATTTTTCAAGAGCAGATTGGACAGTCCTTGGAGACTTTAAAGACAAGGTCATTGTCGACTTAGGTTGTGGATATGGCACTATATCTCACCCCTTGGCTGCAAGGGCTAAAATCATGATCGGAGTTGACAATACTTTAGAAAGATTGACATTCTCCTCTTTGCTTGCCGGTTTCCGACAAATCAAGAATATTGTTTTTATTCACGGAAATGCATTTAATCTTCCGTTTAAAGAAGGAGTTATAGATGCTTTTATCTGTGTTGGATTACTGGAATACGCTGGACTTTGGGAACAAGGGGGAAGGCCAATTGAAGTTCAAAGGGAATTCCTTGAACATTTGTATAGGCATCTCAGTGAGAGGGGAGAAGTATGGATTGGAATAGAGAACAAATTAAATCCCGTATATCTACTAGGTAAAACAGACCACGGAGACCTGCCTTTTACCCCTCTAATGCCCAGAATAGTTGCTAATGTAGTATCTTGCCTTTTTAAAGGCGAACCTTACAAGATTTGGACTCATAGCCAGCGAGCTTATAGAAAACTGCTAAAGACAGTAGGCTTCGAGACAGTTGAATTTTATTATCCGTTTCCTGGTTACAAGAAGCCTCGAATCATAGTGCCCCCTGAACAAATGAAAGCCTTCGGTTGTCTGTTGAAAAATCCGGGTTTTGGGAGCGATTCGTCAATCGGACGCAAAGCAGCCATACAAGTTTACAGGATACTGGAGCAGATATCTTTACTGGGTGTCTTTGCTCCTGAATTTCTAATAAGAGGAGTAAAAGGATCGTGAAATACTTAACTGAGTATGCCAAAATACACTTTCTAAAAAAGGCTTCCAAGGTGGAAGTGGCTATATACAGTGGAAGTAGGGGGAAAGACGGCTTCGTCACACTGTTTTTCATCTCTAACAACAAGCCAAAATTGGTGGCTAAAGTTGCTAGGACAAGCACAGCCTTGGAGAACTTACGGGCTGAATATATAAATTTAAAACATGTGTCACGGCTATTACAGGGATCTCCGTTAGAAACTACCATTGAAAATCCACTGGATTTGGTGGTGTTAAATGGACTTGGCATACTTTTCAAAGAATATAAAGATGGAATCTCTGGTATTCAATACCTACATAGCTTGTTCTTAAAAAAGAGGAGAATGGAGAGATTCTTATATTTAAGCACTGATTGGCTTATCAATTTCACTAAACAAACCCAAGAATCACATATAAACTCCCCCGATGTAAAGCAGAGAGTGATTCAAGAGCTTGTGCATGGAAAAGCTTTGCCTAATTATGCTAGGGTGTTTATAGATGAGAATTCCTTTTTTTTAGCACCAACCCATGGGGAATTTCTTCCTTCAAATATTTTAATCGACCAAAGAACAAAGCGAGTGAAAGGTGTTTTTGACTTTGAAAGATTTAGAATGGATGGCATGCCTATATCTGACCTGACTGGATTAATTGTTACTAGTGGGATGTTACTGTTCGGTTTAGACGAGGCAGCAATCAACAGTATGTTTTTACGAAACGGCTGGTTCGTTAAACTTTATACTAATTGTGTTAAAAAATTCTGCCTCGAATTTTCAATCGATATCCATGCTTTTAGGGAAATCATGCCGTTGTATTCTGATAGAGCTATAGAATTATGTCAGAAGTGGAATATGGATGAAAAATTACTCCAATTTCATAGAAGATTGAGAACCTTTATCATCGAGAAAAAGAATGATATATTTATAATATAATGACTTTCAAACTGAGATTGAACGCTAGTTAATCAACGAAGCTTAGCAGGGGATTATACTGTTTACCTGTGATTATTACGGGAGGGGAAATAGGCACAATCTCATTTAGGTGATTGTTGAGATGCTGTTGAAAAGAATAGGTCGAAGTTGGGTTTCCGGTTTGGAGTATGCTATAAAGGTTGGCATAAATTCTCACAGTAAAGATTGGGAAGCTGTGTCTTGTAGTAATAAGTAATCGCTGCGTGAAAGATGGGATTTCTCATATAGTGCCGGTAGATACACTTGAACTTGTGATTATCTGATTGAAGAAATTGGATTGTTATAATCCGAAAAAGTTATTTCTCCATGGTATGACAGCGACCATTCAAATTTGACCTATATAACTGGAAATAAGATTTTTGAAACACCGTATGGAGTTCAGATATGAAGCTTCTCAGAGTAAGAACATTGAAAATTGAAGTCGTCAAAGTAATTCGGTTTGGCCGCTTCTGTGACGATAGAGGGTACTTTACTGAACATTATCGGAAAAGTGACTTCAAAAAGCACGTGGAGATGGCCTTTATGAAGAACGTGGAATTTGTGCAGTGTAACGAAAGTTATTCTCAAAAAGGCACTGTCCGCGGATTACACTTTCAGTGGAATCCATATATGGGCAAATTAGTCCGAACTTTGCAGGGAAGAATGATTGATATGGTTTTGGATATAAGAAAAGGCTCTCCAACCTTTGGGAAGATTATATGTTATGATATGCCGACTAATCCGACGGCGGATTACAGTGAATGGATTTGGGTCCCTCCGGGTTTTGCACACGGCAACTTCTTTCCCGAAGAAACTATGATCGAATACTTTTGCTCCGGCGAGTATAGTCCTGGTTGTGAGGCGGGTATCTCACCTTTGGCCGAGGACATTGATTGGACATTGTGTGACAGCGAATTAAAGAAGCTATTTGATAACATTGCACGTACGACGAGCTTGATAACCGATAAGGACAAGAATGGCTTCTCTATAACTAGCTGGCAGAGTGATGAGCAATCGGACAATTTTGTTTACGGACAATTGTAATTTATCATTTCAAGGGGATCTGACAATTGACAGATAGATCAAAGGTAATTTTTACCGGCGGAAGCGGCTTATTAGGTTCAGAATTCAGAAAAATACTGCCTGATATACACTATCCTTCTTCCAAAGAGTTCAATGTTACAAACTATGATCAGATGAAACAGTATATAGAGTCAAATGGCTGTGAGCTGTTCATCCATGCTGCAGCGTTTACCTCACCACCCCGGATCGACAAGGACCCGCTCGAGGCCCTGGAGGTTAATATAGCAGGGACGGCCAATGTAGTAAAGTTGTGTATCGAGTTTGACATGCGTCTCATTTACATTTCGACCGATTATGTCTTCAGGGGGGATGTAGGCAATTACAGAGAAACCGATCCCGTCTATCCGGTCAATAAATATGCCTGGTCCAAGTTGGGTGGGGAATGTGCAGTAAGGATGTATGACAAATCTTTGATTATCAGAACGACATTCGGCCCCAATGTCTTTCCTTACGAGAAGGCCTTCGTTGACCAGTGGACGAGCAGGGAGAGTGTTTCTGTCATTGCCGGGATGATTAGTAAGCTCATCGATAAAGACATAACCGGAGTTGTTCACGTAGGGGGAAAGAGAAAGTCTGTATTTGAATTTGCAAAAAGCCTTGATGAAACAAAAGATATAGGACAGCTTTCCATTAAAGATGTATCTTTCAAAGTTCCGGTGGATACGTCCCTTAATTGTGATAGGTACAACGAAATAGTGCATGAATAATTTTTCATTCGGGGATTAAGAATATGAAACTTTTGGTTGCAGGTGGTGCGGGTTATATCGGTTCACATTTGATACCGGTATTGCTTGAACACGGATATGATACCGACGTTGTTGATTTGCTCTGGTTTGGCAATAATTTGCCCGAAGGTGTAAGCGTTGTCCAAAAGGACCTTTTCAAGTGCCAAAAGGAAGATTTGGAACAGTATGACCAGGTCCTTTTCCTGGCCGGCCTTTCAAATGATCCGATGGCCGAGTTTGATCCGTCTATGAATTTTGTCTTTAACGGGGCCCTGCCCTCATATCTGGCATTTGTTGCGAAAAAAGCTAAAGTCAAACGTTTCATTTATGCTTCATCCTGTTCCGTCTACGGGTACACCGTCAATGAGTTGTACAACGAGCAAAGCCCCGTAACCTGCGGCTATCCCTACGGCATTTCAAAATTACAGGGTGAGAGGGGGGTGCTCCAGCTTCAGGATGAAAATTTTTCAGTTATCGCATTAAGGCAGGGTACTGTCTGTGGATTTAGTCCGCGAATGAGATTGGATTTGATTGTAAATACAATGTTCAAATTTACCATGACCGACAAAAAAATCACGGTAAACAATCCGTCTATTTGGAGGCCCATTTTAGACATCAGGGACGCTGCGACTGCCTATCTAAGGGCTATCCAGGCCGATTATTCTTTGAGCGGCGTTTACAATGTTGCTTCCGGCAATTACACGGTTGGCCAGGTCGGTGACATGGTCAAATGCGAAATGGAAAAGCTGATAGGGGACAAGATTGATATCACACTTAAAGGTGTCGATGATTTCCGCAATTATAAAGTCACTATAGACAAAGCAAAAACATACCTGGGATTTGAGCCGCAATTTAAAATTAAGGATATAGTCGAAGATTTGTATCAACATAAGGCTTGCTTTGAAGATTACAGCAATGACCGATTTTATAACATTAAAGTCTTCGAAAAACTAAATCACAATAAATATCTCTCTGTGTAAGTCTGTTTACCAGGATTAGATCATGCTCGATGTTTCCATAATTATTGTTGCCTGGAATGTACGCCAGTTATTGTCTGACTGCTTAAAATCAGTATACGACCAGACCGAAGGCATCGATTTTGAAGTCATATACGTTGACAATGCTTCGGAAGATGGCAGCGTTGAGATGGTGAAAAAGGAGTTTCCGAAAGTCAGAATAATAGAGAACCAAGAAAACCAAGGTTTCATAAAAGCGAATAACCAGGGGATTGAAATAAGCGAGGGAAGATACGTTCTACTTCTGAATTCGGATACGATAATCTTGGATAACGCAATAGCAAAAACGTTTAAGTTCGCGGAAGAACATCCGGAAGCAGCCGTGGTAGGTTGCAGGGTGTTGAATCCGGATATGACCTTACAAAGAACATGTTTTATGTATCCTTCTGTATTAAATATGTTTTTGTCGGCAACATATCTTTATAAGGTCTTTCCCAGCAGTAAATTTTTTGGAAGAGAATGCATGACATGGTGGGACTATAATGATGTTAGAGAGGTCGAGACAGTATGCGGATGTTTTAGTTTGGTAAGAAAAGAAGCTATTGACCGGGTGGGTGTGATGGATGAAACCTATTATGTCTATGGGGACGACCCTGACTGGTGCTATCGTTTCAAAAAGAATGGCTGGAAAATATTATTCACTCCGGATCCTAGGATAATTCATTATGGAGGCCAGACCACCAAGAAAAATGCAGATAGGTTCCTGCTCCAACTGTACGGGAGCAAGTTAATCTTTATGAAACTACACAGAAGCAGGTTATCCTTCCCATTTGCGTGCTTTCTCACAGCCCTGTTTTTCATTTTAAGAGTTCCTTATTGGTGTGGTGTCGCACTTGTTCATAAAAACGAGAGGAAAGAATCAATCCAAACTGCGAAAGCTTATTTGATAGGGTGTTTCTACTGTCTAACAAATTGGAAAAAGTTATTAATAAATAAAGACGTGATTGAAATAGCTTAGTTGGGTATTGAAGTTTAAGTTGAGAGGTTAAGGATGACTGTGAGGAACGATTCAATCTTACTGGTACTGTGATAATCTTTGTGCTTTGTACGTGAGGCTATATTTTTCTTTGTATCATTTTTGTTTGTGAAAACCTTGGTTTAGACCTTAAACATTATATAATTCGATATGATTGGCAAGCTAGTAGGTATCTTTTCGAAACGGTCGAGAGAAAAAAGAGCCCATATTTTTCTCGATTATATGGGACCTTCTGAAGAGGACAAAATACTTGATTTAGGTTCTGAGGATGGTAGTTACATGGCAAGTATAATACCTTTTAGGAAAAATGTATTTATAGCTGACATAGACCTAAAGATGCTTTTGCGTGGAAAAAATAAATATGGATTTCAGACAGTTGTTATAGAAGAAGATGGTGCACTTCCATTTGAGGATAATTATTTTGATATTGTTCATTGCAGTTCTGTTATTGAACATGTTGGGATTGACAAGTCCGAGATGTGGGATGTAAAAGATGGAGTTGCGTTTGCTAAACAATCTTTTCAACGACAGCAAAAGTTTGCTAACGAAATAAGACGCATTGCCAAGCGATATTTTATTCAGACTCCCAACAAAAATTTTGCAATTGAAAGTCATACTTGGCTACCTTTCGTTCAGTTCTTACCAAGATCTGTTCTTATTTCATTCATAAAATGGTTAAATAAATGGTGGATTAAAAAAACATCTCCAGATTGGCATCTTTTAAAATGTAAACAGATGCAAATGTTGTTTCCTGATGCAGATATTGTGAAGGAAAACATAGGCTTTTTGTGTAAGTCTATTATTGCGGTAAAGGCAAAACAGGATTAACAAAAAACCCACATAGAGTTGTATTGCAATTGTAATATGTCTGTAAGTAAAGAGCAAAAATCAGAATTGTCAGTTGCCGGAATAGTCTGCTTTTCGGGAACTGACTGGTGGTATCACAACAGGGGATTGTTCTGTCCGCAGATAATGAGGCGTTTGGCCAGAGACCACAAGGTGTTGTATGTAAACTCTTTGGGAATGCGTCTTCCGTCTCTCAATAAGGATCGACATGCCGTAAAAAAGATACTCCGCAAGCTGCGAAGCATAAGCCGCTTTTTGAAAAAAGTAGACAATAGGATGTACGTGTTCAGCCCTGTGTCAATACCGCTTCTGGGCAGTCGTTTGGGAAGAAAACTGAGTATTTTTTTGGTATATCTGCAGGTGAAACTGGCGGCTACGTTGCTTGGGCTTAGAGAACCTATCGTTTACATTGGATGCCCGACGGCTCTCGGAGTCGTCAAAAAACTGAAAAAAAAATACGTCATTTATGAACGTAGCGACCTTTATGAAGAGATGCCAGGGGCAAACAAGTCGTATATCGCTTATCTGGATGATGAACTGACCTGCTCAGCAGATCTTGTTCTGTACATGAACAGGGCGCTTTGGACCGACGGCGTGCGTAAAAACGCCAATTCATCGCTTATCGGTCATGGCGTGGATTTCGAGCAATTTGCCAATGCCGAACAGACCGAATATGTACCCGAAGATATTGCCAAAATTCCCAGGCCTATAATTGGCTGGTTTGGTGATATGTCCGACAAGACATCTGACCTTGCCCTAGTGGAATACGCTGCGAAGAGACTACCTGATATGTCATTTGTTTTTGTTGGGCCCATTTCGGCTGATGTAAGTAGGCTGCGTCAGTATACGAACGTTTACTTCCTTGGTCCTAAGCCTTACGAGCAAGTGCCGTTCTATGGCAAAGAGTTTGATGTTGCAATTATGCCCTGGAATAGAAACAAATGGATAGAGTTCTGTAGTCCTGTTAAAACCAAAGAATATCTGGCTCTTGGCAAACCCATTGTTTCAATAGATTACCCTGAATTGAAGTCATATCATGATGTAGTATATGTGTCAACCGATTACGACCAATTTGTTGGCAACATCCGTAAAGGGCTTAAAGAAAATAATCCTCATTTGAAGATAAGTCGTCAGGAAAAAGTAAGAAATGAGACTTGGGATAATAAGGTTAAGCTGATTATGAATTTTATTGAACAAAATTTGTAAGTAAATTGATAACATACTGACATAACATTGTTTGTTAAAGGATTTCAAATCTCTCTACTACTATAACAGCATGAGTGATTAACTAAAATCTTCGAGAGTGGTAAAACTCGTGTATTTGACGCAATTCATAAATTAGCAAAATATTTAGTTTTTTGGGATTAATAAAATATGTTGCAAGTGGTTCAGAATTATAAATCCGGGCAATTACGGCTGGAAGAAGTACCAGTGCCCGCGCTTAAAAAGAACGGCGTTCTTATTCAAACACAATATTCACTGGTTTCAAGCGGGACCGAATCCACGGCGGTGAGGCAGGCTGCGATGAATATAGTCCGCAAGGCAAAAGCCCGCCCGAATGATGTTAAGAAAGTAATTCAAAATGTAAGGAAGCAGGGGATTATAGCTACCTACAAAGCGGTGATAAATCGCCTGGATTCATTAGCACCCTTGGGGTATAGTGCTTCTGGTACGGTAGTTGGTGTAGGCGAAAGCGCGGTAGAATTTCAGGAAGGGCAGCGCGTTGCATGCGGCGGTGCAGGTTACGCGAATCACGCTGAATACAACTTCGTACCTAAGAACCTTGTCGTGCCAGTCCCTGACGGTGTCAGCATGGCTCAAGCTGCATGTACAACCGTAGGCGCAGTTGCCATGCAAGGATTTCGTCAAAGTAACCTTTCTCTTGGTGACACGGTTGTAGTAATAGGCTTGGGATTAATTGGCCAAATTTATCTTCAAATTGCAAAAGCTGCTGGGAGTCGAACAGCTGGAATAGACATCAAGCAAGAACGGCTCCAGTTAGCTTTGAAACTCGGTGCAGACGCTACGTGCAGTTTTGACCTACAGACGGCAAGTAGTATGGTCGAGAATATATCTCAAGGAATAGGAGCCGATGTAGTTGTGCTTGCTGTAGGTACTGACTCAAATGAACCGTTAGAACTTGCTGTTCAGCTTGTCCGAGACCGGGGGAAATTAGTCAATATCGGGAAAGCGAAAATAGATATACCGTATGAACCTTTCTTTAAGAAAGATCTAAGTTTGGTTTACTCCCGCTCTTATGGACCAGGACGATATGATCCTACATATGAAGAAAAGGGGATTGATTATCCACCGGGTTATGTCAAATGGACTGAACGGCGAAATATGGCTGCATTTTTGGACATGGTGGCCAAGAAAAAGATCAACTTAAAAGGAATCATTGGAAAACCCACTCCTTTCTGTGAAGCAGTTGAGACATATAAGCGGTTGAGAACAGGCGAAACGGGCTTGGCTGTACTTTTTGAATACCAGGCTCCGCGAGAACCGATAAATTTAGCTCACCGGATTATTTCAGTAAAACAGGCAAAAAAAGTAGGTTCATTAGTTTTTGGGTGTATTGGCGCAGGCAATTACGCAAATACTAAACTCCTACCTGTGCTTGCAAAAATGAATAATGTTCGGTTAAAAACTGTCGCGACGATGCGAAGCACTTCGTGCAAGAGCGCTGCTTTAAGATTTGGTTTTGAACTGGCAACTACAGCTCATACGAAAATACTGGAAGATGAAGAAATCAATACTGTGCTGATAGCAACTCCGCACAACTCGCACGCTCAACTTATTTCGGAAGCCCTGAGAGCCGGTAAGACTGTATTTGCCGAAAAGCCACTTGCCATCAACCCACAGCAGTTTGCTATGGTCAAGAAAGTGGTTGAAGAAACTCGGAATGGTCGTTTGCAAATTGGCTTTAATCGTCGTTTTGCCCCGTTATCCCTTCGTATCAAAGAGACTTTTAGCGGAATCAAAGGTCCTCTTAACGTGATCATACGGATAAATGCTGGACGTCTGGAACTAGGCCGTTGGATAAGCGATCCGGAAGAATCTGGTGGGCGCTTCATAGGAGAGGGCTGCCATTTTGTGGACTTAGCCTCCTTTTTCATAGGAGAAGAACCTGTGGAAGTGCGGGCATTAAGAGTATGCCAGGACTCGGATAATGTATCTGTGCTGCTGCGTTATCCTAATGGTTCACTGGCCACCATAGTATATGTTACTTCAGGATCTTCGCTCGTGTCCAAGGAATACATTGAAGTAAACGGGGGCGGACGGACGGCTATTTTGGACGACTTTAAACGAGCTACAGTATACGCTAACAAGAAGAAGAAATTTGGGTTAGGTTTGCAAGACAAGGGCCAAAAGTGGCAACTAAAGGCTTTTTGTGATGCAGTTTTAAATGGTACGAAAATGCCCATTTCTTTAGAATCACTGTTCGCAACAACAGATGCGACCTTTAAAGCAATCCAAAGCTTAAAAACAAATCGTATAGAAGTAGTAGAGAGGCTCAATGTAGATGGTGACTCCAGGATCAAAAATGAATGTTGAATCCTATATTGCAAAACTTAGAAATTACATAGAGGCCTGTGATTACGCTGGCTATGATCCATATGATGCATTATGTAGCCCGTTATTGCGAACATTGGCTTGCCGAAATAAGTACGCTCAGATTGCCTTTATCCAGGTACTTAAAAGGCTTCCTATTAATATTCGGCCTATACTTGGTATACGAAAGGGGCATAACCCAAAAGGCGTTGGTTTATTTCTCTGGGGCTACGCCAAGCTGTACAAACTAGAGCATAAGGAAGAATACCTGGCAAAAGTAAAGTATCTCTTGGCCTTACTTAATGAGCTCAAAAGTAAGGATTATTCCGGTAACTGTTGGGGTTATAATTTCGATTGGCAATCCCGGGAATTCTTTGTGCCGAAGTCCACGCCCACTATTGTGAATTCTTCGTTTATAGGCCATGCACTTATTGATACATACGAATATACAAGGATTCAAATAGCTTTAGATATGGCGGTTTCTATTAAGGATTTCATTCTTAATGATTTGAATGTATATAAAGAAAATGGCACACAATGCTTTAGCTACACTCCAATTGATAATGCAAAGATTCACAATGCTAACTTGCTGGGTGCTTCACTTTTGATTCGGCTTTATGGTATAGTTGGAGAGAAGAAATTAAAAGACAATGCTCTCACAGCCTTGGCGTACACTATGAAATATCAGCGGGAAGATGGTTCTTGGTACTATGCTGACACTGATTACCAGAACTGGATAGATTCATTTCATACAGGATTTAACCTTCAAAGCATACACTATTTTCTAAAGGAGGGTTTTGCCGAGGAGTACGAAATTGGTTTTGAGAAGGGTGTTGAGTTTTATGCAAATAACTTCTTTCTGCGGGATGGAACACCGAAGTATTATCACGACTGCGTATATCCTATAGACATCCATGCTCCTTCGCATGCCATTGTTTTCTTTTCAGCTTTGGCTCCAAAGCATAACTCGCTCACAAGGCAGTTGACTGAGTGGATGTTGCAGAATCTATATGACCCTAAAGGCTATTTTTATTTTCAGAAGAAGAAACACTATGTCAATAAAATACCGTATATGCGGTGGAATCAAGCTTGGGCTTTTCACGCCCTAACGTCATTTCTTTTAGAGGTAGAGCACAAGCAGGTGCCCTCTTGATGTAATGCTGTATGTAGACTGTACAATGTTATCGCCTTGGAACCTATTAGGACATGGGGATCGAATGAAAATGGATGCTTCAATGGCTGCTTTCCTATAGATTTGTATGGTGTTGAAAAAATATCGGTGAATTGCTATGCGCATAACCTTACTTCATAAGTAGAATGTGGGAACCTCAATGAATTTGTGTTTTAAATATCCTAGGATAAGATTACTCGGTATTGATATATTTGCCATTCGGATGGAAACCGTATTAGATGTTGTCAACGAGCATATCGCTAATCGAGAGAGGCTCCTAATAGGTGTTGTGAATGTCGCAAAGATTGTGAATATGCGAAAAGACCCAGAATTGCGCCGAAGCCTGGAAGATGCGGATTTAGTACTCGCTGACGGTGCACCGTTGGTTTGGCTTTCACGAATGCTGCGAAAACCTCTTCCTGAAAGAGTGGCTGGAATTGACCTTATGTTTGAGCTCCTTAAAGAAGCGAATGATAAACACCATAGTGTCTATTTCCTTGGGGCTAGGCTCGAGGTTCTCCAGAAAGTTGTAAACACTGTCCAAACAGACTATCAGGGCATTCGCATCGCAGGATTTAGAGATGGATATTTTGACAAAGACCAAGAGCAGAGTGTCGCTCAGGATATAAAAGACAGCCGGGCGGACATTATCTTTGTGGCCATCAGCCCGCCCAAGAAGGAAATTTTTCTCAGAAAATGGCGGGGCTTTATGAATGTCCCCGTATGCCATGGCGTCGGTGGCAGTTTTGATGTTCTGGCCGGCGTTACCAGACGCGCCCCACAGTGGATGCGGAAATATGGCCTGGAATGGCTCCACAGGCTTATACAGGAACCGCGTAGGATGTGGAAGAGATATCTCGTAACAAATTCAATATTCATAAAATTAAGCTGTGAAGCAATCTTACGGGACAGGTTCGGCAGATTATTGCGCAGATTCAGAGCAACACCTGCTCACAATCCCAAAAAATAGATTTAATAGTTCCTTGCAATATTTAATCTTCAATCTCAGATTAAAAACATTATGAAAATAATCCACGTCGCCGGAGCAAGACCTAATTTTGTCAAGATAGCGAGTATCTTAAGGGCTTGTAAAGAAGCCTCTGATATGGAGTCGTTACTTGTCCATACCGGCCAGCATTATACGGATAATATGAGCAAAGCTTTCTTTGAAGAGCTGGATATCCCTGCTCCGGATATCAATCTTGAGGTTGGGTCAGGTTCACACGCCCAACAGACGGCTGAAATTATGAAGCTTTTCGAGCCTGTTGTGTTAAAGCATAAACCCGATGCAGTATTGGTTGTGGGGGATGTAAACTCCACCGTCGCCTGTGCCTTGGTCGCGGCGAAATTGGGTGTCAAAGTCGTTCACGTCGAGGCAGGTTTAAGAAGTTTTGATCGCACCATGCCCGAGGAAATAAACCGCATATTGACAGACACCATCAGCGATCTCCTTTTCGTCTCCGAACCAAGCGGCCTGAAAAATCTCAAAGCCGAGGGTATTGATGGCACAAAGGTTCACTTTGTTGGCAACGTGATGATCGATACGCTTGAGCATTATAGACAGAAAGCCGCCACATCACGTATACTCGAAGAATTGGGTCTGAAGCCAAGAGAATATGTCGTCGTTACATTACATAGACCGAGCAATGTGGACCAACGCCGGGCATTAACAAATATCTTGGACGGATTGGCTGAGATTCAAAAGGAAATCAAGGTCGTATTTCCTATGCACCCCCGGACTTACAAGAATCTGATATCAAGTGGACTGATGAAAAGGCTCCAGGATTTGCCGAATATCTTAATTGTCAAACCATTGGGATATTTAGATTTTTTGAAGCTGATGTCTGAGTCTAAGCTTGTGATAACAGATTCTGGTGGCATTCAGGAAGAAACAACAATCCTTGGGATACCCTGCCTTACAGTACGTGAGGACACCGAAAGACCGGTTACTTTGACAATGGGAACAAATATGTTGGTTGGCACGAATACAAATAGAATACTGAGAGGCTATCGAGAGAGTTTGAGTATGACAAAACCGGATACCAGACCAAAGCTCTGGGACGGCAAAGCCTCTGAACGGATCGTCAATGTATTATTGAATTCATGGTAAATTATATCATGCAGTTGGAAAAACTGAATGTGTAGCAAGCAAAACATTAAAGCTATTATACTCGCGGGCAGCCGTGACTTCGGGCGATGTCCGATTATGTCACGCCTGCCTACAGCTTTGTGGCCATTAGCGGGGGAATCCGCAATAGAACATCTGCTAATTTCTTTAGCTAAACAAGGAATAAGCAAGGCTGTGATTTGCTCCAACGGTGATGGCTCGTTGCTGGCGGAATCGATTCACGCTGATGACCGTTTGGAGCTAAATTTCTTAGACGAACAGTTACCATCAGGTACGGCCGGGTGTGTTCGCGATGCCTCTCGGCATCCGGCCGGAATTTCGAATTCCGAATTCCGAATTTCGAATTTGCTGATAGTATTGCCAGCCAGTATGATATGTCCCCCGAAAATCGATGTGCTGATAAGCGCTCACCGAAAGGGTAAGTCTGATTTGACTGTGATGTTTAATCCCAGCCATAGTAACGGTAAGCTGATGGGAGAAGCGGCAGGAATCTATATTTGCGAAACGAGCGTCTTGGAACACATCCCAAAAGAAGGCTACTTTGATATCAAGGAGAGCTTAATTCCTGAAATGCTCCGTGCCGGTAAAACTGTTCACACGGCGGTATTGCCAAATCACGCTGGAAAT
>Ga0315548_1002104_pt1 | contig 15766 bp, 10 predicted proteins | sample SalMarSW160110MG_2_FD_202540 | JGI IMG/M metagenome (GOLD analysis project Ga0315548, IMG submission 202540) | Salt marsh sediment microbial communities from the Plum Island Ecosystem LTER, Massachusetts, United States - Salt Marsh Sediment SW1601-110 ...
TGACTTGCTCGGCTTTTGCCAGAGACTGGTCTATGTCCTCTTGCGTGATAGAGGCCGGTGCAAAACGCGCGAAGTCACACTTCTCAACCAGGTCAGCTACGTCTTGTATCAGCTCCTCATCGGTGGCTTTGTCTTGCAGAAGTTCCGCGATGCGCTCAGTCGTCAGACCATAGGGGGAGATATTGAACTTGTCGGCAATGTATGATATGAGAGCTGTATGGATTTCAGCATAGAACCCACCAGCCTTTTCAACCTTCGCCATCGACTTTGCCCGCACCAGTCTCTTTCTGGCCACCTTACCCGCCTTTCGGGAACGGGCCCAGCCAATATCGGCGGCAAGCTTTTCGCGGCGTCGGCGAACCAACACCATCGCTGCCAGAATCACCACCGGTAAGCCGTTCACAATCAAATACCGAGGAGTAAAAAACAGCAACCTGCCAACAGGCGTGGGAGAACCAATTTTGTCCTTAATATAGCGGATGTCGCGCGCCCGGCTTCCAATAGTCAGACCCGGGGCGCCATAGGGCATATCGGGCGAGGCTGCATACCCTTCCGGCTTGGTAACGCTAATGCTTATGGGCCTTGTGGTAAGCGCACGGTACTTGCCAAGGTCGGGATCGAAATAGTTGAAGCTCAAAGCCGGAATTTGCAATTGGCCCGGACGACGGGGAATGAAAACTTCTTCGAAGGTCTTGGTGCCACCAAGTTTGTCGTGGAGTTTCGACACGTTTTCATTGCTGGACGCACGATAGATGCGAAAATCATCGAGCTCAGATATGACCGGTTCCGCGACAGACTTAATGTTCCCGGTACCGCTTATCCTAATGGTCACCGTAACCGGCTGGTTCACCTCCACCTGCATCTTGTCCGCTACGGCGCGTATGTTGAATTTGCCGATTGTCCCGGTAAAATCGGATGGGCGACCTCGCTGCGGAAGTGGCCTGACATTGATGTCAATCGGCGGGCTGCTGACAGATGCCTGCTGGCCCGATCCGAAAAAGTCCCCAAAGACACCAAACGGGTCCCGAAAACGCTTATCCCGGCGAGCGACAGTGAAACGAATGGAGGCCCGACCTATCGTAAGGTCCCCGGTCTGCGTCGGGAAGAGGGCATACTTACGCTCAATCACCTTATAGGTGCGGTTATTGATTTTTTGGCTGTAGGGGGCCTTGTTGCCCAGCACCTCGGTCCAGAAACCGGTTGTGGCAGGTTCGGAGAGCTCCGGGCTGCCATAGTACTGCACGGCAGTATAGAACTTCAGCGTCAGAGTTACCTGCTCATTCACGTATGGGTTCTTTTTATCGACCACAGCCTCGAGGAAATAATCTTTACTCTTCCCCGTTTTATCTACCGACCTCTCCTCAAGGTGCGATGAGGCAGCCGTACCCGTGCTGAGGACAGTAAGTTCCAACCGGTTTCCCTTGTACCTCTTGTGGTTGTGAACTATAGCAATCTGGTCGATAGGAAACGTCCCCTGTTTCTGGGGAATCAACATATAACGGTACGTCACCGATGAACTTATCTGACCGTTGACAATACTGATGTTACTTGAACGCCCCTGGGAATACACTTCAAACATCGGCAGCGTCGGCATCTGCGGCTCGGGGAGATTCTGTACGGAGCCGGAGACAACCACCTGCAAGATAGCCTGCTCGTCCAGCCCGATCGTATCGCGATCGAGAGAGACCTTCACCGCCAGATCCTCAGCCGCTCGGGAAACCACAACTGCGGCTGTGATCAGCCCCATAGCCAGAACCAGGCTGTTGCGAAGTTTCTTCATTCCAAACCTTCTACCAATCGTTGCCTGAATAACTACCTGCCTTTACACGCCGTTTTATCTTTTTCTGAATGTCCTGTTCATCATCGCGAAGAGCATTAAGGATCCGTTCGGCATCCTCTTTGGACATCTCCTTCTGTTCCTGCTGTTGCTGTTGCTGTTGTTCTTGTTGTTGCTGTTGTTCTTGTTGTTGCTGTTGTTCTTGTTGTTGCTGTTGGTTCTCTTGCTGCTGTTGCTGCTGGTTCTGCTTCTGCTGCTCCTGTTGTTGCTGTTGATCCTGCTGTTGCTGGTTCTGCTGTTGCTGCTGCTGTTGTTGCTGCGGCTCCATCTGCTCTTTCAGCATCTTTCGGGCTAGTTCGAGGTTGTACTTAGCATCCATATCATCAGGGTTGATTTTCAACGTCTCTTCATAGCTTTTTATAGCATTCTGGTAATCTTCCATCCTGAAGTAGGTATTCCCGAGGTTGTAGTGCGCAGAAGTTTCCAGGTTTATGTCGGTAGTATTCAAGGCTTTGGTGTACTTGTCTACGGCCTCTTCGTAACCGCCGTCTTTGTGCAATGCGCCGGCGATATTGTAGTCAAGCTCCGGGGATTCCGGTAAATCGGTTTCCGCACTGTGATAGTATTCAAGCGCCTTTTTGTAATCTCCTTTTTTGAATGCCTCGTTTCCCTTTTTGACCAGGCTGACATGGCCCTCGCCATAAGCAGGCACCACGGTAAACGCGAATACTGTCAATGCTATAAGGCAGACGTAGGTCAGGACAGTAAGTCGGGTTCCGAATGGAGTCCGCCTTAGTCGGACGAATGAGAAACCCGACAACAGATTCCGACCCATCTGTCTCCATCTACTCATGGGCATCGCTCAGCCTCCGTTTTTTCCTTTCCGGCAGGAAAAACTCACCGACCACCAAAAGTATCACAGCCAGAAGCGGCCATTGATAACGGTCATCATATCTTGTCACCAGAGTTCCCTCAAGCTCTTTTTTCTCCATCGTTGAGATTTCATCAAATATCCGATCCAGTTCAATTTCACCTGCTGTTGCATGATAAAACTTGCCGCCCGTGGCCAAGGCAATCTTCTGGAGGGTGACATCATCGAGCTTTGTCACAATAACCTCGCCGTTCCGATCCTTTTTGAACCCTACCTGATTGCCGGAACGATCCAGCATGGGAATCGGCTCTCCTTCCGTGCTGCCAATACCGACTGTGTAAATCTTGATTCCCTCTTTGCGTGCCTCTTCTGCCGTCTCAAGCACCCCACCCTCCTGATCTTCGCCATCCGTCAAAAGCAGCAGAACCTTGTGCTTCTTCTCCTTCTCATCGAATGCCTTGGAGGCCATTTCGATAGCCGCTGCAAGATTTGTTCCCTGCGTACTGACCGAAGTATTATCCATCGCACCCAGCAAAAATCCGGCGGCTGAATAGTCCAACGTCAGTGGGCACTGAATGAACGCCTCACCGGCAAACGCAACAAGTCCTATCCGGTCTCCCTTCAGACGGTCAAAGATACCACGTATCTCCTGCTTGGCCTTCTCCAACCGGTTGGGCTTCATATCTCGTGCCAGCATCGAGTTGGAAACGTCGAGGGCAACCGCAATGTCGATACCCTCTCGCTTTAGAAGCTCAAGGTGTGTGCCAAACTGTAACCGAGCCAGAGTAACTGACACAAGAGCCAGGGCGATTAATAACAACACAGCTTTAGTAGCCTGCCGGGAGAAGGAGATGTAGGGTGCATTTTTCATAATCAACGGCAGGTCACCAAAACGACTCATGAGCTTTTTCTTACGGGTCAACACCCAAAAAACGAAAATGCCCAGCAACACCACTCCCAATAGAATCAAAAAATGTATCGGCTCAGCAAATCGCATAGTTATTCCGCGCCTCTCTTACGGCAGCCTTTTGAGTTCTGTCGGTTCTTGCCTGCCAAAAGCGGGTGTGAACCGACAGCTGACAAAGTCTACTGAACGACAAGCTCCTACTAAATGACTCGTCAGGTCACACCTCCAACTCTGTCAGTGGCAAGACCTGACGAAACATTGTGTCGGCTCAGCAAATCGCATAGTTATTCCGCGCCTCTCTTACGGCAGCTTCTTGAAGTAGGTGTTGGCCAATACCATCTCCAGTGCCAGCAACAGTAGACCACTATAGGTGAAGTACTGAAACAGCTCATGATACTGAATATGAGAGGCCATCTTGATTTCGGTTTTCTCCATCTTGTCAATCGTCGAATATATCTCATCCAGTTCCTTACCGGAGCGTGCCCTGAAGTATTTCCCTCCGGTGCGCTTGGCTATCTCCTTCAAGGTTTCCTCGTCGATTCTCGTCGGCTGATAAACATAGCGTTTGCCAAATATCGGGTCCTGGTAGGGAAACATGGCGTTGCCCGGTTTGCCCACCCCGATGGTGTAAATCTTTATATCAAAAGCTGCGGCCAGATTAGCGGCGGTGATAGGGTCAATCTCCCCGGCGTTGTTGTCACCATCGGTTGCCAAAACCATCACCTTGCTTTCCGATTTTGACTCCCGAAGCCGATTGACGCCGTTAGCAATCGCCATCCCAATAGCGGTACCGTCTTCGACCATCCCAAAATCAACCTGATCGACGAACCTCAGCAGCACGCCATAATCCGTGGTAAGCGGACACTGAGTATACGAGTAGCGGGCAAACACCACCAACCCGATACGGTCATTGACACGGCGATTGATAAACTTCTTGATCTCCTGCTTGGCCACATACAACCGGTTGTGGGGTTTGAAATCTTCGGCCTGCATCGACGATGACACATCCAGCGCCATCATAATATCAATCCCCTCGGAAGTTACTTCAGTGTACTCCGTCCCAGAGCGAGGACGAGCAAGGGCTACGATAAACAGCGCCACAACCCCCACCCGCAAGGCGGTCAGGAGAAACCGGTACCGCTGGCGACTGGTGCGTCCAGCCCGCTTGACGATCCTGACATCGGAGTACTTGATCGTGGCCGATCTGAACCTCTTCTTCCGAAGATGATAATAGAGGATGCCAGCCAGGATCACCGCCCCGACAATGAATATAACCGTCGAGGGAATCGTTGTTTTGACAACATCGAAAAGATTAAAACTCAAGCCAGCAAACTGAATATTCATTTTTGCGCCCCGCTGCGTATACCCGGAGCAATGTTCCCCTCACCTCCGGGTTCGTTGCCAACCACCGCAGCTTGCCGCCATTGGAAATCAGCGCGCACCTGTTCAACCATATCGTACACATAATCGAAATCAACCTCAACACGCTCAGTTTCCGGAACGAGCTTGGCAAACTTCACCAGGTCGGCATGTCGCAGAAAGCGACCGGTGTTCTCATGCAAGCCGGTAGGCAGTTGCTGTTCCTCAAAAACCAGGAGGAATTCTTCAGTGGTCATATCCAGAACATTAATGCTATACATCCTTCCCAAGTATTCACGGGTAATCTCCGTCAGCTCTATGTAATACTGCTTGTATTTACCTTCCCCAACAAGATTCTGCTGTTTCAATAGCGCCAGGCGCTCAAAGGCAATTTCCCACGCCGGACGCAAGTCAAGCTGCGCACCCGCCGCTTTCTTCTTCCGCAATCGTAACCACATAAGGATTCCACAGAACGCAAGTATCAATAAGATCAACCCGCCCCAGAAATAATACGGCCTTAGGCCGCGCTTAAACTCATAGGGTGGTTTCAATGGGCGGATATCAGCCGAGTCAGCCCCGACGGCAAGCAACGAGCTGACTTTGATCGGCACCTCCTGCGACAGCATGACTTTCTTGCTTGAATCCGGCATAGTAAACATCACCGGAATCGGCGGTATGACATAATCCCCGGTAGTGAACGTGCTCAAGACAAACTTGCTGACGTTCTTTATCCTGCCATCAGGCAGTTTTGACCTTATATCCGATTCGTAGTCCTTGACATCGAAGGCCCCTAAGTTCGCGCCTAAAGGAGGCGGCACAAGCTCGATGGTCGAGTCGTGAATAATGGTTAGCTGATACGCAATGAGATCACCTATGTACACCTCCGCCCGGTCAACCGAGGTTTCGATTTCTATCCCAGGCAGCGACTTGACCGTATCGGGCTCATCTTGCGCTAATACAGGCAGAGAGGTAAACAGCACGAACAAAGCAATGGCGCATGAAGCAAGTTTGAGTACCGTTATGCGAGCTCGCGTGACAGCGCTTTTGTGAGCAGGTGTCAGTTGGGTAGCCCAACCCTTAGGGTGAGATGAGCTAAACGATATCCTCCTGGCAATCCACCGCAAGCGGTGGGCCACCAAGCCGCGTCTTGGTGAGGTTTCGTGAGCGGTAGATGTCCACATCTGCCCTATGTTTCGTAGACGGCGTATGTCTACATCTGCCCCGTTCTCGATTGACTCAGCATACGCGGACGCACCCCCACCGCAGGAATCTTTTTCGATGCAACTCTGCATTATGTCAGTACAATCAGCACACATCTCTATTTCACGTTGTGATCGAGGAACTCCACTTTTTCGGTTTTCGCCAGGCGTGAAATGTAATCGCCGAATGCGGCCTGCGCTTTTTCTCCCTGGTAATCAAGGAATACCGTCGCCTTGACTGAATCGTATGGAGCGTTGTTATAACGATCCCCCTTGTGAGCCACGTAGTAGTTTTGTACATCCGCAGTGTCAATATGGATCCGCGGCATCACGTTATCGACAACATACTTGTCAACCAACAGCTTCTTATACAGCGATTGCTGTCTCTTCTGAATTTCAGGGTCGCTACCGTAATCCTCCCTGACCGCGGCATGATACAGAAGCTCCATCGCAACATAGTTATGCACAAATTGTATTTTGGCCTCGCGTATCAAAAACTGCTTCTGCATTTCAGGCGGTAGAGCCTGTATCTGTTCCTCTACTTCGGACAGCCATATCGGTACGCTGCCAATATGCGCCACGGCCACGTCGCCTTTCTCCGACGGAGTAGCGTCGATGTCCGTCACAGCCGAGAGCTGCCGTTTGGCGTCGAGCATGCGCCCCATCTTTTCCAATGACGCCACCAGCTTTCGGGAGGCTTCCTCGATAAACGAACCTTCAGGATCAAGCGCCTTCGCCCGGATATAATAGGCCGCCGCCTCTTCGTAGTCCTCAAGGTCCTCGTAGTATACCTTGGCGATCAAATAGTTGATATTCGCCCGTGTCTTGGTATCCAGACTCTCGTTATCGAGAATCTTCCGGTATTCCTCAACAGCGGCGTGGTACAGCTTATTGTCTCGCAGTTCCCCGGCCAGACGTTTATTCCTCTCTGTGGTATCGGTACCATTATTCCCTTTACATGACACGAAACCCAGAAGCGCAAACGTTCCCACCACAAAAGAAACCGTTACTATTTTCCTCCAATGACGACTACGCATGTGTTCTTCACCTCATACAGAATCCTAAACCAAGTGGGGTCATAGTTCGACCCCGCTCGCCATGACGGTCGGCGACTGATTCAGAGAATCGACTCGCGCGGGTATATTCGGACTGCCAATCAAAAAGATGAAGCCAGCTGTGCCGGTCACCCTGAGCGGAGTCGAAGGGTGACAATGTTGTCGTTCGCATACCATGACCTACAGTCTCCGTTCCCTCATTCTGAAGAAGTTGATCAACGGCACTATGTACGATTGATCAGTCAGGATATTTATGAAATCGAGATTGATCAACTGGAATCCTTTCTTGAGATTCAGCGTATCCTCCTCGGCACGGGCGGCAAACTCGCGACGGAATTCTCTGGAACCGGTATCAACCATCAACACCTCGCCTGTTTCGGCGTCCTCAAGCTCGATTAAGCCTACATTGTCAAAACCAGTTTCACGAGGGTCGGTGATTTTCATAGCGATGACATCATGTTTCTTGTTGGCAATCTGAAGAGGCTTGTAAAAACCCTCAGATAGGAAATCAGATATCAGAAAAACTACCGACTTCCTTTTTATGACCCGGTTGAAATACTCAAGCGCGCCCGCGATGTCGGTTCCGGTACCGGTTGGCTTGAAGTACAGAATCTCTCGGATAAGCCTTAGCACGTGAGCGCGGCCTTTCTGTGGTGGGACGAATTTTTCAATAGTATCTGTAAATATTATCAGTCCAACCTTGTCATTGTTCTTGATAGCCGAGAAAGCCAACAGAGCCGCCAGTTCCGCCGAGGTCTCGTTCTTGTAGCGCTCCCTGGTGCCAAACTTGCCGGAGGAAGAAGCATCCACCAGGAGCACCACCGAGAGCTCACGTTCCTCCCGGAATTTCTTGATGTGGGGATAGCCGGTGCGGGCCGTGACATTCCAGTCGATGAGGCGAATGTCGTCCCCCGGCTCATACTGACGGACTTCTTCGAACTCCATCCCCTGGCCTTTGAAAGTGGAGTGGTACTCGCCGGAAAAGAGATCGTTTACCAACCTTTTGGTGCGTATTTCTATACGCCGAATCTTCTTGAGAACTTCCTTGGGAATCATATCTGCGACCTATGGTACCTCGACGGCGTCAAAAATCTTCGAAACAATAGTATCGCTAGTTACTTCTTCCGCCTCTGCTTCATACGTTATCAGGATGCGGTGACGCAACACGTCGGGGCCGATCGCCTTGATATCCTCGGGGGTGATATAGCCTCTTCCTCTGAGGAAAGCGTGCGCTTTGGCCGCCAGATTAAGGTAAATGCTGGCCCGAGGCGAAGCACCGTAGGCAATCAGGTCGGTCAGATCGGTTAGGCCATATTTCTCCGGCTCACGCGAGGCAAACACGATGTTGACGATATATTCCTTGACTTTTTCATCGACATAGATCGATCGAACAACCTCTCGCGCTCTTACAATATCCTGAGGAGCAATAACTCTTGAGACAGTGGGGATACCCGTCTCTGCATTCCGGTCCATGATCTCCCGCTCCTCACTCGGCGAGGGATACGTGATTTTCAGCATCAACATGAAGCGGTCCACCTGCGCCTCCGGGAGCGGATAAGTCCCCTCCTGCTCAATCGGGTTCTGGGTGGCCAGAACCAGAAACGGCTCGTCAAGCTTGTACGTGCTGTCCCCGATAGTGACCTGACGTTCCTGCATCGCTTCCAGCAACGCCGACTGCACTTTGGCCGGGGCACGGTTGATCTCATCGGCCAGGATGATATTGGCAAAGACTGGCCCCTTCTTGACGGAAAATTCCGCTGTGTGCGGATTGTAAATCATGGTCCCGATCAGATCTGCCGGCAGCAGGTCGGGCGTGAACTGTATCCGTTGAAACTTAGCCTGGACAGCGTCGGATAGTGTCTTGACCGAAAGCGTCTTCGCCAACCCCGGAACACCCTCTATAAGAATATGGCCGTTGGAAAGGATCCCGATCAGGAGCCTATCAATCAGGTACTTCTGCCCGACAATTACGGAGCTTATCTCACCTGTCAAACGTTCAATAAATGAGGACTCAGCCTCTACTCTGGATTGAATCTGCTGGATATCTGTGTGCATCTATCCTCCATGTATGTAAAATTATAGTTTTTCAAAGAACTGGCGAATTTCAGTCTCTAAACGAACCGTCTCACCCGGGGCAGCGACAACCGGCCGGAACTTATCCCGGCGGGCTTGAACCAGCCACCGACCAATCTGTGTTTTTTGACTGTCGTTCAGGTTGGTTTGTTCCAAAAGAGCATCCATATCATCATCGGATGTACCGTCCAGATTAATACCATATCTAGTCGCTAAAAACTCCTCTAAGATCTTATACAGCCCGGCTTGAAATTTCTTGAAGTCTCCTCCAGCTTCCTGTTTCAATACCGTCAATCTGTCAAGGAACTGCTCGACCGGCGTTTTCTCAATTTCCTTCGGTTGCTTAGCCTTGAACTGCTTCATAAGAATAAACGCAACTAATCCCCCTACCGCCACCAGAGAAATAATCACAATCCACATGGTGGAGCTACCGCCCTCTTCAACCGGCGGCAGAGGTTCGGCAATCTGCACCGTCATGGCCTCGGTAACCAACTCTCCGGGTATGCTGTCCGGCCACGAGATGTAGCTTATCGCAACCGGGTCAATTCCCGCCGCGCCTGAGGAGGTCGGGATGAGCGTATATCGGAATCGCTTTGTGGTAACCTCGTCTTTACCGGAACCGGTTGAGCCTATCGAGGAGGTAAATCCCCGGACTTTAAGGCGGTCGAAGGATGGACTGAGCGGCTTGGTAAACAGGTAGGCCGATTGCGGCCCGTCCCACCGCAGCACAATATCAAAATGTACGCTGTCTTCAAAGGGGATACTGAAACGGTCCAGGGATTGCGATACCTCTATTCCATCGGCGCGAATCCCGGTGGTGGAGACAGTGGCAAAAACCAGAGCCAACAAGAAGGTGCGCATTACTATATTGTTCTCTCTCATTCGTCCGGACCAGTTGCCAAATACCATTTGAGTCGCCAACCGTTCCACGACGGCATAATTGATTTTATACTCTGCATAAGCCGGTTGGTTTCCTTAAAATGTTACGCTACAAGAAGAGCGGCAATACCCAACCCCATACCGGCCTTCAGGCTCAAGGAACCGGCCTTCAGCATGGATGGCGTCGGATTACCCCAGATAAAAATCAATAACAGCAGCAATGGCAAGTCAACGACATAAACGGTAATGATCCTATAATACATCCCAAACCAGCCAGTCAGAATTGGCACGTAGGTAAGCAGTACAAGGATCAGGAACAACAGCAATGCCAACGAAAGCGATTTCCGAACGCCGATGACCTGCGGCAGGGTATTGATACCTACCTGGCGATCGCCTTCCACATCCTGGACATCCTTGATGATCTCTCTGACCCCATGGAAAAAAAAAGCGAACGCCGCCGGTATGAGAGGACCCGGAAGTGTAAAGGCCATGACGTGGTCGATGGCAAGCCCGCCGGTTATGAATGTCAGCCCTCCCATCGTAGCAATGACCATATTTCCCACCAGCGGCACCCGCTTAAGCCAGAGATTATAAAGCAGCAACAGAACAATCACAATCAGGGCGACAGTGGTCACGAGCATGTTCACTGCCAGGGCAAGCAGGATTGCCGCGACGTTCAACAGAACCGCCAGGCTGATTGCGTATCGCTTACTTAACGCCCCTCGCACCAGCACCCGATCGGGGCGATTGACCCGGTCGATATCAACATCAACCAGATCGTTGACGACATTGCCGCCGGCACAGATTAGAAAAGCGGCGACTGCCGAGACCAGCGGCCCGTAGTAACTGGGTTGAAACCAGGTCATGGATGCCCCCACGCCCACCCCCACCATCGCCAGCAGACAATTTACAAGCCGGATGAGTTTGAGGGTTTCCATGAAGCGGAGCATGACCAGAGAATATCCGGAGTAGCCAAAACAGTCAACTTTTATATGTCGGAGGAGAACTCGACCGATAGCCTTGGCTGGTCAAATGGCAGTTCGGGGTTCCACCCCAGGGAGAGTTTGATTGCGCGGCTGTCATCGTGCAGAGCAATGCCGAGACCATAGCCGTAGCGATACAGCTCATCGGTTCGAACCGTTGAATCCGAATCGGCAACCCTGTTGTTGAGATAGGCCGCGTCGTAGAATGTAAACAGGTATCCGCTTGTAAAACGAAGGTGGGGCTCCACACAGCCGAATGCTACTCGCAACACGGCGAACTGCTCATTGCGAAAACCGCGAATACTACCCGGGCCGCCGACAAAGATCAATTCTGAGATAGGAGGCAAGGACTCTTCCGTCTCCAAACCAACATAGTTCAATCCGAGGTGCCAGATCACCCCCCCGACTATTTGCTTATACCACTTGATCGAGGCGGAGGCGCGAGTCTCGTTGAAGCTGCTCTTTTCAGGAGCCGTTGTCGAACTGTCCTCGGCATAGCGGCGGTAGGAATAGGATATCGACCACTTCATATCAAGGCCGTTGGCCGGATTCAGTCGGTCATCGAGCGCTTCTTGCTCTATCGAAAAGCAGCCGGAGAAACGAGAGTAGGAAGGCAACGTTACAACTGGCTCCACGCTTTTCCAGCCAAGACTCAGACCGACAGACAGATTGTCTTTTAATCGAGTAACATAGGCTCCGTTCAGGGAAAACTCGTAAAACTGATCGCGGTAGTCACGGGTGCCCACCTCCAGGCTCAGGTCCCCAACTCCGGCAACAAAGAGCGGTTGCCCATAACGCAGGCGCAGGACATTGCGGCCTTTCTCCCGTCGTTCGGAAAAAACCGACGCCTGCCTCCCTCGGCCAAACATATTGTTGAAACGAAGGTTGAGGTGCCATACTAAACCGCTGTTGTTATCAGGTAAATAGCCGCCCCCACCTTCAAAAGTGAACTGCCTCTTCTCTGAGAAGCAAAGTTCCAAGTCGGCGCTCGTGTACCCTTCGAGCGGCTTGATTACCGCCGGCGGATGAAAAGTCACAAACCCAATCTGAGTTGCAGCCCTTTCGACCCTGCGCAAGGTGTGATCGGTAAGCGTGTCGCCAACTGAAATTGGTATATATCTTTCCACTATGTCACGGTTGGTATGTATTAAACCGGTATAGATGGCGTTGGTCAACGTTACCAGGGGCCCCTTGATGATTCGCAGTTCAAGTTGAATCTTGTCATCACGTTTGCAGATCCTGTTCACTTTCGCTGACGCCCAGTAGTAACCGTTGTCATAATACGGCCTGAGAATATCGTCCATCAATTCCTGGAAGGCGCGTTGATTAAAGGCTTTGTCAAGGACGATCACATCAGTCGAATCACCAGTGACAAATACTGAGTCAATTCGGCACTGTGGATCAGTGATAACCTCCGCGGCGCTGAGCTTAGCTACAAACATGCTCAGAGCCACAATAATGTAAATTATCCTAATTCGTATGCTGCAGATGCCCACATTCCCCCTATCCGAGTAACCGTATCGCAGCAAATGTGGAAAGGTTGTCCCATAAGTCTGACGTGACTGTATTTGAGACTCTGCTCTCATAAGTGCTTTCACCGTAACTCCGCGTAGCGGCAGGGCTCGTCCCTGCCGTTGGGATGATGGGGGACAAGCCCCCATCCTACGCGAGACAAGACAGTTACTTTTTAGGACAGCCTCGGGACGTCCGCAACGCATGGGAAGGATGTCAACCATCTTACTCATACCGTCAGAATCCCACCACCATCTCTCCCCTACCGGTAATGCGAGCCGCGCGATCATCGGAGTGCCTTCCCAATAGAGAGAAGTTCATGCGCACGTCACCTTTCAATCCGTAGCGCAGGTTAATCGACCAGATAGCTCCACGACTGCCCGGTCTGTTTCCGGTCAATTGAAACGACGACAACCCTGCCGCATTGGTCAGCGCCTGATGATACAATTCAAGGGAAGTGCGCAGCTCACCCTTCTTGACCACCTGTAAGCGCGCGCCTACATGAACCGAATATGTCTCCGAGACTTCATCCTTAGCTGACTCCGCCCGCCGATAACCGGCCCCCGTCGAAATCTCATGCGACGACAGCGATTGCCGTATGGTAACCGTGGTCTTATATCCTTCGGTCTCGCCGCTGCTTCCGAAATAGCTGTCTCGATCACTCCGAAACAGCTCAAGGCCCTCCTCGACAAAAGCCGCCTTGACCGCCTGTTTGAGAGTCAGAGCGACAGTAGCATCCCGCCGGTTCTTGTCGGCTCCGGCGATATCACGGGTCTCCTTATCCTCAGAGAATGTTACATTCACGGCATGCCCGCTTCGCAGGGGAAACAGCCTGATATCGGCATCGTACCGCCGCGAATAGAAAAGGTATGGCTGAGTATCATCGGAGATAAAGGGAACTGCCCACCAGAGCTGTCTCTTACCGGCATCCAGCAGCTCTTCTCGAATTGCGGAATTGAATCGTACCAGGACGATCTTGAAGTCTTTTGACAGGTGAAAGCTCTTTTCACCCCGCGACACCCGGGAACGTTCGGATAGGATCTCCTCAACCCGGATGTAGTTGCCGTCCGGATCAGGAACATACTCACCGTCTTCAAGAACATAATCACCTTGCCCGCGCTCAACTTCAAGGTAGGTGATGCCGCGAGCGTTCCGAGTCTCCTCCGAAAGAGCGTATGAAGCTCTCATGTTCAATCGTTTACGAGCATTACAGTAATCCAGGTGCAGTCGCCCCAGAAAACTCTCGTTGTGCGCTTTGGTCTGAGTAAGCCACTGGTAGGTCACATGCGCGTTGGCATTGAGGTTGCCAAGCTTCCGGTTGGAACTTGCCACGACACGGTTGCGTGAGAGAATCTCGCGCCATGCGCCTGTCAATGAATCCTCAACGTAGTATTCATAACTCAGCTTTTCACTTGACCCATCCAGCACCGAGCGATACCGATTATATCGTGTCCCCCTGGATTCTCCTTCGTAATCATTCTCCCGGCGGTCATGCTCATAGCTTGACAACAGCTTGAAGCGCGATGAAAGCCGGTAGCTGACAGCGCCGGAATAACGGCTCACCTCCCCATCGGTTTTCAGCGCTGATCTTCTATTGCCGGCGGATATTGCTCTCCACTCCAACGATACGTCGACTCTATCGTGTGGCACAAGCTGGGCGCTGAGCCCGCCAGTCGATGACTCAAAATCATCCTTATACTCAAGTCTCGAGAAAAAAGGTGACAATGCTATAACAGACGACGGACTGACAGAGAAGCCAATTTCGTATAGCGATTCATCTGTAAGGGCAACATAGCTACTTGGAAGAAGGAAGCTGCGATTAAAATCCGCCGGGTACAACCTGTTGCGCAATTTGAAAGCCGCTTCTTTCCTTCGAGCTTTGATGGTTAGACGGTTTTTCTGGTCATTCCATAACCATTCTCTTTTAGATGCAATAGAATAGAAAGCTCCCCGGTTATCATCATCGTCGCGGCTCGAAAACAGATTGCGGTCAGAGAGCGTCTGGCGAAACTCGGCAATAACATCACCTACAACTTTGTTGTTCAGGCCGATGCGGGCATTGTAGTAATCGGTTCGCTGGGGAGCAGGGATAAGGATAATAGGCTGGTAATCGCCTTGCCAGGAACCGACAAACTCATAGTAGTCACCCCCAAGAAAACGGTAATCACCATTCCCGGAACCAACGAAACTAAAACTGACGGCGTAGTCCCCATTGCCCTGGCCCATGTACTGATAGATGGAATCGGGAAGGCTATCCACCACGAGGATATAGCTACCACCGCTGTCCGGTGTCACCCCGGAACGAACGGCGGTAGCAATGCTATCTCCGGCAGCGGCAAGCAGATCCTTATCGTCATCGGACAGTTCTCCCCTCAAGGGCTGATTACGGTCGTCCCCTTCCCGAATAAACTCCACCGACATGAATAATGCCGAATCACCCACGCTGGCGCCTCCACCGGAGGAGAGGAGCTCTCCACGATAATCCGTTGCACGGGGTTCATAGTCAATCTCTACCCTGCTTCGGCGATCTATCGGATGATTAACGCTAAAGGTTATCAGCCCGGTCGGATAATCGACTGTGTAGTCCTTGTCAGCGCCGCGCTCAAGAAGTCGACCGTCAAGCCAGACCTGCTCCGAGCCGGGCACAACGGGCCGGAGGGTGCTCCCTTGACCAATCTGGTAAGGACCCTGCAAACCGTCAGTGCCCCAAAAACGGCAAGACTCAAACCTGCCTTTTGGGCGAGCTGCCAGCGCCTCGGTGTACCATCTGTGTGTATGCACACTGATACTCGCCCCCGATACCCGTTTATTACGAATTTCTCCGGAGTCAAACCGGCTGACAACCGCCATATCGCCCACCTGCGCCAAGACCATCTTCGATCTCAGAGTGAGATTGAGCCTATCAATTTCACTGAGCCTGCTGTTTGAAGGGCCATAAGAGGGATCATACCCACGGTCGGAGACAGCCCCCGTGACCTCAACTCCCGGCGCCAGGGAACCGCCGATGCGCAGGTCAAGAGACTGGCTGAAATTAGAGGTTCCCGCCGATCGGGCTGAGAACAGAAACGACTTAGCGCCTGAGATCGTGATATCGGAATGTCGTGAGGAAGCCGTCTCTGCAAACGACTGGGACCGGGGAATGGCGCGGTCT
>Ga0315548_1002109_pt1 | contig 15734 bp, 12 predicted proteins | sample SalMarSW160110MG_2_FD_202540 | JGI IMG/M metagenome (GOLD analysis project Ga0315548, IMG submission 202540) | Salt marsh sediment microbial communities from the Plum Island Ecosystem LTER, Massachusetts, United States - Salt Marsh Sediment SW1601-110 ...
TGGATTCTCTCAAATCAGAGATTATTCTATTCCAAACGGGTGATGCTAAAAAATCCTCATTATCAATTAGAACCACGAGCTCAACATATCTCAACTTTATCGTTGGATTCTAAGAGAATCTTGCAAATTAAGTTTTCGGGAAGATTGGTTGTGCACACCAATTTTTCGAGTGACGCCGCAATAAATCTCTTATTTTAATATCCCTAAGAAGGAGATACTGAGTTTTATATTTGGCTAACGACAGTATACATAGTGGAACCAGTAATGTACCCGACGGAACAAAAAACCACTGAGCTGTTTCCTTCCAAGATTACGTTGAAGGGAAAAAAGCTACTATATGATAGAAGCTTCAGCGAAGGTTACGATGTTGTATTAGGTTTAAATGACGTAGCCAAGTTCGTTAAGGATATACCCGATCAAAGTGTTATGCTTGTTGTTACTTCTCCTCCATACAACATAGGAAAACCATACGAAGAACGGTTGGAATTCAAAGAGTATCTGGCTTGGCAGAGGGAAATCATTAAGGAGTGCGTTAGAATACTTGACGATCAAGGAAGTATTTGTTGGGAAGTCGGAAATTACATAGAGGACAAAGAGGTATTTCCATTAGATCTATACTTCTATAGAATATTGAAGGATATTGGATTAAAACTAAGGAACAGAATTGTCTGGCGTATTGGACATGGACTACACGCAAGATTGAGATTTTCAGGAAGATATGAAACTATATTATGGTTTACAAAAAGTGACGACTATGTTTTCAATCTTGACGCTGTGAGAGTTCCCCAGAAATATCCGGGAAAGAGAGCCTACCGAGGACCAAATAACGGAAAACCTTCATCCAATCCTTTAGGAAAGAACCCTTCCAACATTTGGGATATCATTATTAGGGATTGGGATTTGGAGGTGTGGGATATCCCGAACGTTAAGGCCAGTCATCGTGAAAAGACTAGCCATCCTTGTCAGTTTCCTATAGAACTTGTTGAACGATTAGTTCTAGCGCTCACTAATGAACACAACATTGTATTTGATCCCTTTGCGGGAGTCGGTTCTTCTATTATCGCTGCTATACTTCACAATAGAAAGGCGGTAGGTGTGGAAAAAGAAAAAGTGTATACCGACATATCCTATCAAAGAATCCTCGAAACCATGAAAGGTACTCTGAGAAAACGACCTTTGGGAAAACCAGTTTATAAACCAAAAGGAACCGAAAAAGTGGCTAGAGTTCCGCCAGAATGGAAAGATACAACCACCAAAGCAGTTTAATAACTGATTTGCTAGAAAAACAGCTCACTATCTAAACTGAGGAAAATGTGCGCTCATCTAATAATGCTGGTCTCGATTCTCGGAAATCCACTTCAAAACTTCTTCATGAAATGTTCTTTTTAGTCTATCGAAGTTGCCCTCACTCTTCTCTACCGCAATTTCAAATAACACGAACATCCGCTCTAGAATATTCTCAAATTTCTTAGGAGCCGAATAGAACACAGGATAAATCTCATTGACAATCACTAATTCTCTTTTTTTGTCTATGCGAACTGGTTCATCTTTAGAGAGGACACCGAATTGGAACTTGTACTCTTTTCCCAATTCTGATTTCACAATGGAGTCAAACGTTTCTAAATATTCCATCTCTCTCCTTTCTTGCCTTCGTTTTCTGCTTTTAAGATAATATTCGGTTCGTATATATTTGAAAACTTCTTTGTCAAGAAAATTATGTAACCAGTTCCGAAGTGCAATATAGTGTGGATGAGTGATTTTGAAACTGTTTCTGTTTATGCTCATCGCCTCTTCAAGGCCTTCTTCGATGAAAATCTCACCGCATATCCAATTTCTGAATAATTGATTGGTACCTGACGGGTATTCGAAAAGTGTACGATCAAATCCTCCAACTCCAACATTCTTTACTCTTACGAGAATCCCGATGTACTCCCTTGGAGATATTAGCCCATGTTGACTGTAGATATAGCCCTTGAATGAGATATCCCCCTCCGAAGTTGAAATCGTTTCTTTTACAGAATGTATAGCATAGCTCTTAGTATTGAAGATGATATCCGTATTTGGGAATTTTATGGGTCTTACTAGTTCGATGCCGTCAACTTGTATTCTGAAATTGCAAGATTCCATGTATGACTTGATCTCTGAAATTGTCTTATCAGACTGTTTGCCAATCACCGGACCATCTCTCATGTATCTAACAGGGCATATTAACGCGAGTCCCAAAATCATTTGCCAATATTCTCCCAACCCCGTGACACCAACACCTCTTTCTGAGGTAACTCTCATTATTTCTTCAATCGATGTTTTTCTTTCGCCAAACGGTTTCCTATCCCGTAAGATTTTCTTAAAGCCGGGTCGAAGGTTCTTCAATTTCACTTCTGTGAAGCTTGATTCTCTCTCTATTTTTTTGTCTTCTTTTCTATAATTTGTGAGCTCATATTCACTCACTTCATAGAATTCCTTGTCGAGAGCCTCGCGCGTCCTGTATTTAGAAAAATCAATTTTTGCTTCAAAAAATATATCACTGTCCTTTTTTCCTGATTTTATTATCAATGTGTCACACAATTCTGAAACCGCAATGAAACCAATACCAATAAAACCGATTATCGGACGTTCGTACCTTGAAGTATATTCTCCGTTGTACCTTTTCATAGAACGGCTAATGAATGCAAATTCCATATCAAAATCACTCCAATCCATTCCTGAACCATTATCCCTTATTGTAACTTCGTCTTCTTGCAGTTCAATTGTAACTTCCGTGGCATCACTGTCGTAGGAATTGCTTATCAGTTCCTTAAGGCTCCCCGCAGGTGAGGTGTAAATGCCCTCACTTAATTGCTTTAAAATTTGGCTGCCCACTTTCATGGTTCCTTTTTGAACAATGTTTAGACTGCTGTCTATAGCTCTTATTTGGGGAATGACCTTTCCTTTTTCTCTCATCAATATTTGGTTTCTTTTTCTTTGTGCACTTTTGAGGTATTCCAATACTCTTTCCCGGGATATTCTAAGGTTCTCAGCAATAGCGGATATTGAGATTCCTCTTTCAAATGCTGTCAGGATTTCGATTTCCTTAGCGGTTAACATTTCAATTTCAGACATTTACTTCCTCCTGTGGAGTTCTACATTGAATTCTAACATACTCGGTAAATATGATTATAGAGCAATAAAACATGAGAAATGGAAAGACATCATCACCGGTAACGCCTTCACCACATTGTTCTTCTATAATGGTTGTAAGATTACCATCGTTAGGTAAAATTGTGCATAGCATATCAAGTGCTAAACCCATTGATGGCTCAGGAAAAATTGAAAAAACTTGTTTCATTTTGTTTACAACATACTCTGGACTATGCAAAAAGTCATTTATCCTTTCACTCTCATCAACAATCTTGTAAGATTCACGTAAACGTGATTGTACACTCAAAGTACCACTCCTCATTTCAGCTCCTTTATTGACCAAACACTCACTGAAATTATCACTCCAACCACAATCATAAAAAGCAGAATAATCGAAATTCCAAAAACCAAAGGATTTTCAGTAAGCAAAAACACGACTGATGTAAAGGCATTAGCCATACTAAGTAATGTAATAAAAAACATAATGTATCCTATTCGCTTGTATGGTCTTCTTCTAAGTGCAGTTCTATGTGATTGCAGTTGTGAAACGGAAAACCCCAGTACAGTTAATGATAACGCGCCCAAGGCTAGAGTCCCTTCTAATAAGTTCGCTGCAACATCTCTTTTGAAAATAACAGTTATCTCCTCTAACCCAAGAATTAATACGTATGTGGAAAAACAAAGAATCGATAGAGTAATAACTAAAGCAATAATAACAATTTTTTCAACGAAGTAAACCTTTCGTTTCTCTTGATTCATATGAAACAAAATAAGTTTTCTTTGAATATAAATTATTTGGCATTAATAAATATCTAGTTTTACCTTCAATCCCAATATTCCGTGAAAAAAATTCACAAAGGTTTCATAATTGTAAAGTCCACTTTCCCTTTCTAGAGTGTGACACCTTCGATCTGCGCGCGCGTACCCGAAGCTTTTCTTGACAAGACTCTACTGAGCTCATGAGGTGAGTGATTGACCGCGGTTTCTTAAGGGGTGTATTATGTGCGCGTAACATAATTATTTCCCGAGAGCTTCTTCTTGTATCCACACGCAGATCAAGCGAGTAACTGACTTAATACCACGTGCACACAATTCTGTTTCATGCTCTTTGAAATAGTTTTCCGCGTATTCCCATACGTATTCTGGAATCGAAACGCTACGTTGACCTTTCTTTGGCATTTAAATCGCTTCCTAATTGTTACCGTAACGGTTATATATGTATTGTTACACGTTACTGTAACGGCTTTTACCTTGGTGAAAACAAACACAGAGTTTGTTGAGCAACCACCTCGTGTGGAAACATTGTTCAAAGAGAAAAAGACCCCGGAGATCCTATCAAATAATCAGAAGAAGAATGGGTCTAAGCTTACGCGGTTCTTTGTTCACCGCAAGGACGTCTTCGCAGTGCAGGTCAAGTACGGCAACAAGCACATTTACGTCCCCAAGTATCAGCTTTTAGTACAGGAAGACATAGAGAAACATCTTGAAGGGAATATCACATTAGGCGTCTACACGTTAGGCTTAGATAACACTGTTAAGTGGATATGCTTCGACATCGATAGCCAGCACATTGAGAACACAGAAGAGGCTCGGGATTTAATATATGAACGGTGCGTGCAGAAATTCGGTTTAGATGCAGTGCGAGTTGAAGCTTCAGGGTCTCCACATAATTTTCACGTCTGGGTCTTCTTCACCCACCCTATTGAGGCTAGATTTGCTAGAGCGCTCGGTTTAAAGATTCTAGAAAGTATTGAACACGTTGAGCTTTTCCCTAAGCAGACGGTGCTGACTGGAAAACGGCTGGGCAACCTCGTGAAACTACCGTTGGGTTACCACAAAAAGTCTGGAAGCTGGTCAACCATGAACCTAGAAGGCATAAAGCCTTGCAAAGTGGACGTAACAAAGATTGAGGCTCCAGCCCCCAAAGTTTTCGGAGAGAGACTAAGACTAGAGGGCTACAAAGGTGGAGATCCAAACTGCATCTTGAAAATCAAGAAGGGTGTTAAGAAGGGAGAACGCAACAACGCGGGGATCATCTACGCAAGTTATCTAATGAACTTCAAACAGCTCAGACCCGATCATGGATACTACCTGTTCAGGTTGTGGAATACAAGAAACAAGCCGAGACTGAGCGATGAGGAGCTGAGAGCCATTTTTGAACAATCGATTAGAGGAGGCTACGTTTTCGGATGCGCACACGAGAACATTAAAGATTACTGTGAAAAGGAAGGATGTGTGCTCGCGTGAGAAAAGACGAAATTGAAAACCTAAAAGTGAAGGACCTCAAGCATGCTTTATTGCCGCTCAAAAGAGGACGCATGCTTAAAGATTATGTGGACATAGGATTCGACACCGAGTACACCAGCGAGGACAACAGCTCCGAGCGAGAGCTCATCAGCCTCCAGTTCTCACTAGGCAGAGGAAGAAGCCGAATATATTATGTCAATAAGCGGGAAGGAATCAGCAGCGAGGAGCTTCTAAACTACACCATTAGATTCCTGAATGAGGAAGACGTCGAGCCTAAGAGGCACATTTTTCTGATCGCCCATTACGCCATCGCAGAGTTGTCCAAAATCAACGACTTCTACGAAGAATATACCGCTGAGAAAGGTTACAAGACGAGACCGAAAGTATCGCAGTTCAATAAAGCCGTAAGATGGGAAAGGCGATTTGGAGATCTCACGCTTCATATAAACGACCTGTACGGTCACATGAAGGCATCGCTAGAGAAAATAGGGGCGGGTTTAGGATACGAAAAAGTAATAATCGAGGTGGAAGGCAAAGACCATCAGCATTGGATAACACACATGAAAGAGTTAAAGGAAAAACATAGGGACGTCTATGAAGCCTACGCCGTTAGAGACGCAGAAATAGCCATAGAAGCGTGGAAAGCACTCAAACAGAAATATGAGCCGTTAAACCTCGATCCACACCTATACACAACCTACACAAGCTTGGCAGTCGCCAGCTTCAGAAGACAAATGACGAAACTACCGTGCAAGACCACCAAAGAACCAATACTCACAAGGCAGAAGATGAAACAAGGATGGAGAGAACACATCGCCAAAAAGACCGTCTACAATGGAAACTTAAATGTGAGACTCCTAGCCGCGTTAAGCTACTGGGGCGGAAACAACCAAGCATTCGCCAGAGGACATTTCAAGGACATAGACGCAACCTACTATGACTTCATCAGCCTGTACATAATAGCCGGAATCATACAGCCGCTCAGCTACGAAGACACCGAGTATAGAAGGCTGAAATTAAAAGATGTAACAGATGGCTATGAAGGCTTCTGCCAAGTCGAATTCGGGTTCCCAGATGAACAGAATTATCCATGCTTACCAGTGCAAGAGAATTACTACCCAAAACTCATGTTTCCACTGAAAGGAACTAGCTACTGCACCCTCGCCGAACTTAGACAAGCATTAGAAGCAGGAGTGAAAATTAAGTTCTTCAAGGGCTATGGATTCTATCCAGAAGAAAACGAAATCGAACATGACCTTAAACCATTCCTAGCAGGTATGCTCAAGAGAAAAAGCGAGTTAGAAGCCAGCGGGAAGAGAGGCAACACAGAGTATAACATTGAAAAAGCCAAAATGGTGGGAATAATAGGGCGATTCGCATATCGCAGACCGAGCCACACAGCAGAAGACATAACACGGCTGTTACATGAATCAGGGTTGAGAAGCGAAGAGTTCAGGCGATACGGCAAGAAGAAGGCAATCAGAGCTTTGTACACGAAAAGTGAAGTCGGAGGGTCTTGGCACGTGGAATGGGCGAGTCTTGTAGTTGGAAGAGCTCGGGCTATGACTGCGAGTGTAATACCTCAAGGAGAGAAATGCTTTCTAATCTCAACTGACGGGGGAATGTGGCTCGGAGACCCAAAGTTTAGCCAAACAAAGCTGCATAAAGAAATCGCGAAATACCACAGCGGCATAAGACTCGAAGGCAAGCTCGATGAGTTATGGGTTGCACGAAACAGGCTCTACGTTGCATGGAATCAGGGAGAAGTTCTGCATCTAGCTATGATGGGCATAGCAGTGCCTGGGAGAGGCGAAGAAAAGAAAACTAACTTCGAGAAGATGATAAGGGAAAGCCTGAAGGCTGGAAAAGAAATCTACAATGAAGCAGAAACGTGGAGACTCACAGGATTAAACGATTACATCCACGATGGGGTGCCACTAAACAGCGTGCAAAGAAAAACTAGAAAGATAGGCTGGAGACCTGATGGAAAAAGGAAACTGGAAAAGGATATCAACGTCTTCAAGGAACACGCTTACACCCGACCATACGAAACCGTGGAAGAAGCATATCGACAATGGCAGGGAATCAAACCAGTCGGGAGACCTAAGGCGTTAAGCGAGGCTTTGGAGGCTGAGTTAAAAACACCAGAATATCGAAAACTCACACATAAACAAGCAGCAGCGAAACTTGGCGTAAGTATAAGCACTGTTAAACGAGAACGGTCAAAGTCGAAGAAAAGAGGGTGAGGACAATGTCTTGGGAAGACGATTTTATTGAAGATTGGGACGACGAAAATGAACCTTGGAGTGAAGAGGAATTTGAGGATGAAGAGTGTCAGTTCAAAATTGTTCTATATAATAGATAGAACAAATTGTGAGCTGAGCCGGTGATGAACGTGGAGTTTCCACCGAACCGTATTTGTCCGCGCGTGTTCTTAAACGATGAATTGTTCGTGCTCGCAGAGCATTGGGGACGCGAAACGTCTAAACGTAGCGTCGAAATACTATGGAAACGCGGTGAACATCCAAGCGCTCAAGATATAATGAGAGACCAACGGAATCATGATTTAAGTGTGAAGGGAGAATTTGCTTTCGACTATTATCTAAACGGAACCGTCGAAAACGCAGAGGAAAATTCGCGGAAGTTCTGTGAGGGGAATTCGCTCACCACACTCATTCCAGACAATGTTCTACCGGGCCTATTCGACTATGAGACAGGCGTCGAAATCCGTCCGAAACTAGGCGTTGAAGTTAAGAGTACGAGGCGAAAAGAATATCCTGAGAATTTGAAGTTACCTATCAAGGAAAAGCAATTTCGTGAATATCAGAGCGCCAAAGAAAAAGGTGAGTTCGACGCCTTCGTTTACATTTTAACCGTGACGGTGCGTGACCATCCAAACGCCGTATGCCTCGTCGGCTTCGCTCGTGAAGAGGAGATTATAGAAAACATTGTCTCAAGCAATCGTGATTGTCACGGTGACTATACTATTCACTTTTGCCTTCTCCACCCCATCGAGTTTTTGCCGTCGGAGTTTTTGACTGATAAACGCATTCGGGATGTCTGGTCTTTCTGCTGAGTTCCATGGAGAGGTGTGGTTGCTATCTCAGTTCATAACTAGTTCTATTAATTATATAGAACAATTATGAGCTGGAGCATTGTTCTTTGCGGTCTATGAGTACGTTATTTCCTTCTAAATGTCAACTATAGCATCTCTGCTCTGAACTGCGAGCGCGTCTAAGGACCAGCAAATTTCCAAAAGACTCCCCCAAAAAAGTATGCACCACCAGACCAGCCAACAGCCTGGCAAGCTATAGAACGGAAATTTTTTCAAGATTTTCCGAATCGCCAGAGGTATGGACAAGTCACACCGCCTGGGAACGGAACAGTTGGCGATCGCGTTTAGCGTTAAGGTGATGATATGCGCGGATACACATACACCATTAAATGTGTTAATCGATATTGTGCGGCAAGATCCGTTATGCATGCAGCTTCTAGGTCGGTCTCAAGCTCAACCTCAGCTTCCGCATCTAAGATGAACTCTGTGACCTTGGCGTCTGGAATATCAGAGCTCAACAGGTTAACACGGTCTCTCACACGACCTGCAGTTACAGAAGCCACTACCGCCACCTCTCTTCGGCGATTTTTTTTTGCAGTTGCTACTACCCGCTGGAACTCCTCTTCTGAGACCTCGTCGTCTTCAGCGGCTATGATAATGTCATCGAGGAGCTCTGCAAAGAGCCTAGCCTTCTCTAGCCCCTGCCTGTATTTCACTCCCAAAACAACTGAAACAACCGTCAAGAACGCGCTAGCCGGCGCCACGAGAGATGCAGTATCCATGCCCTAAAATGAAAAAGAACCGTAATTTAAGCCATTTTGGCAGAAAAAACCGTGAAAAAATAACCGTTTTAAAATTACTTGGTTGAAAATCCCAGAAACGTTTACGCGCGCATGGCCGCTTGACCACTTTTCTGCGTTTTATAGCCAAAACGAATGCAATGACTATGATGGCTATTATTATACCTACTATAACAAAATACATTGGAACTCCAGCGATTGGGATCATCCACCAAACATCTTCAACATTTTCACCCAGATTTATAAAATCAGATTCGTACCTCTCATCTTGATTAATAGTTCCGCCTTTGGTGGTGTTGAATATGATTTCCTCTCCTTTCACTGTTGAAATTTTAATATTATAGTTTTCAGTTGGTTCTCTGGCATATTTAGCGTCAACAACATATTGAAACTCTGTAACGTTGGATGGAAGAATTATTGATATTGTACCATTTAGATGATCAATATAATAAGAGCCGGGGATGCCATTTTCTAATCTATTTAAGTCATGGTTTATTCCTATGTGGCGTCCCTGAGAATCGTATATATGAAGAAGTAGTTTATGTTGAAACTCCTGGAGAGTTACGACCGTATTCATCTCCGGAATAGAAGGATACAAATCGATGACCACATCCTCCTCTAACCAGAACGTAATCTCAGTAGACGCTGGAATATCAGGAAACATAGAATCAGGTGCTTCATAAAATAAAGCAGTTCCTATCCTATATCTTCCTCCTGAATAGGGACCTAAAACAAAGAAATCAAAATGATAGGGACCAGAACCTGATCCTGCATCTTGGTATTTCTGATTCACAAGATTACCATTATCATCATAAACATAAACCAATACTACTCCAGTTACCTTCGAACTTACCCAAACATTGACACGTATATTGTATAATTTTTCTACCATTGGAACGTAAATATAGAAAGCGTCTTGTTCCTCTTTCATGTCAAGTCTATCTTGGAGTTCACCGCCAGATTCGCTTTTCCAAACAGCTACTCTTGCTTTATAATCGCCTTCCAGAGCACCTATTGGAACGTCCCAATAAAGAGTTACAGATCCAGAATCCTCTGTATTCAAAGTTATTGTTGCGTAAGGGGCGTCCCACCAGTTTCCATGAGGATCTTGAACAGAATATCCAACATAATAAGTCCATTTAACATTGCCACCATTTCGGACCGTTACAGAAGCAGCTACCGTATTCCCAGCAAAAAACGTACCAGAAGCTATTTGGTACGAGGTTATTTCAGCTGAAACTTCTATAGGCTTAATGATCAGGTTTTTGTTCATTTTATTATTATTTTCATCGCTTTCAAGAATCTCATCAAGGTCGTCGGCAACAACTTCAATCGTGTGAGAGCCTTCAGTGCCAGTCCATGCGTAGGTAAAAGAACGGGTTTCCATTGCGCCTACGGACAATGGTCTCCGAGCAGAGATGTCTATCCTTTCACCATCGATGTATAATGCGGTAGTGAACGAGTCAGCATCCATATTTCCTTGGTTTTCTATCAAATAACTAAAGATGACAGAATCGCCGACAATTGGACTACTTGGTTCCCAAGAAATATCGCTAATAACTAGATCTGGATATTCCTCAGCCACACTAGAAAAAGCCAAGCCAATTTTTTGTGCGGTTCCGTCACTGCCAATATACCACATCTTATAGGTGTCGCCAACTAATACAACGGATGGCTCAATTACTGCGTGCGACTCCCAAATACTAGGTTCGCGGTCGAGTACAGGATTACCGTAATACTTCTGCCATGTGATGCCATCTGATGATTCGGCCAGTCCTATCCTCCAAATGCCACCATCCCGAGCGGTATACCACATTTTGTATGTTGGCCCCTCCTTGATTACAGGTCCAGCATGAACGAATTTGCTGTCCCATCCAGAACTAGGTACAATTACCGGATTACCTGAATATTTGACCCACGTAATGCCGTCCGTGGATGTTGCGAAACCTATCCGTCTTGTTCCATCACGAACTTGCTCACCCGAATACCACATCATATATGTTGACCCGTCGAAAAGCACATTTGATCCCCACGTGTTCCAATCGTCCCAGCCGCCGTTTCCCCCGGGAACTAAAACGGGATTTCCAGAGTACTTCACCCAATTTATCCCATCGCTTGATGTAGCATAACCCATTTTGCTTACCCCAGCACGACTTCCAGTATACCACATTTTGTATATTGTACCATCGTAAATTACACAAGGTCCAGAAACTTTTTCTTCCCAAGAGCCACTTTCACCAGACTCGAAAACCTTGACTGCCGATGTCCAACTAATGCCGTCGGAAGAAGAGGCATAATAAATTCCATTGATTGATACCTTGGTAAACCACATTTTGTATGTTAACCCATCGAAAATTACCCAAGGACTCGATAGACCTGCTCTCAAACTCGTTAAGGGATTGTCCGAGAATTTTGTCCACTTTGTTCCTTCAGAAGCGACACTTGACAATGGCATTGAGCTAACATGAGATCCTTCAATCTTCCCAAAAAGCATTTTTTCATTTAGTATTACCGACGAAAGCATCACTAGAAATAGCGTAAAGGTAATAATCTTTTTCAGAACATTTTTCAACCAACAAGCCTCACAGAGTCTATACTAAAAGTATGCTCACGCGCGTAGCTTTTTTTGGGGTGAATCCCCTTGGTGCTAGTAATACTACTCCACGACCTCTAAGTAAACGCATTCATATGAGGTATCCAGAGGTGTCTCCAGCCATAGTAACTTTTCAGCGAGTGTATCTTTTTTTGATAATTAATGCGAATAATGTAGCAATCAAGAATAGTGGCAGAATGATCCATGATGGAAACTCTGGGATTACGGTGATTTCTACAGACACCAATTCGCCATCGAGACTGGTGACACCAAAGTCATCCATAACAATCAGAGTAGCATTATGTTCTCCATCAGAAGGGTACTCATGTGTAACTACAGATAACGTTGTCCACCCACTGTCTGATCCATCTCCAAAATCAAAGAAGTAATAATCTATTCGCCCGTCATCAGTCGAGGCAGAAGCATCAAATGTTACTGTTTCATTAAGGAATATGTTGGTTTTGTCAACTTCAAGTTTAGCTAATGGACGTTGATTGATTGTGCCAACTGGAGAAGTGAGGAAGGGAATGAAATCCAAATCAGTTCCATCACCATTAACAGGATTGCCTTTTCCTTCTGGATTCAATGACGTGTGGTATGGTCCAGTTGCATCTCCCCAGTAATTGTATTCAGCGTTAGCCGTTGCCCGATAAGTTATGTTCATTCCGTAAGTGTTGCTATAGATGTCGTTGAACTGAGTCCAATAATTATCTGCATCTTCGAAGAAGGCACCATAAATGTTATATGAAATGTCATTGCCAGTTAGATTGGCACCGATATCCCCTTCGCAATATATTCCCCTTTGTTCATTTGCGGAGATTTTATTCCTAAATACATTTATCATCGTTTTTTTATAATCCGAATTTATGTCTGCATGTATACCGTCTGGATTATTTGATGAAATTGTGTTATCAGAAATAGTAACATTATAAAAGTCGCCAAAAACTGTGTTGTATAGGTTTATGCCACTTTCACCGTTTGATAAAACTGTATTATCAGAAATAGTAACGTTATGGATATTGCCTCCCCACCTGTTGTATAGATTTATGCCACTTTCACCGTTTGATAAAACTGTATTATCAGAAATAGTTACATTATCGATACCAGCATCATTGTCAGGGGATAGGTATAGGTTTATGCCACTTTCACCGTTTGATGAAACTGTATTATCAGAAATAACAACATTACGAAAGTAATCATAATCTCCTGTGCCGCTTAGATCTATTCCAACTAGATTCGACCAGATTGTGTTTCCGGTGATTATGGTTCCTGAGTGAGTATCTCCAATGACCCTGATACCACTCCCAGAGTTTTGGTGGATTTTGTTTTTTTCGACGAGAACCTTTCCATATTCCGTTGGTGTAAGCCTACAATTATAGGTGCATTCATGCGTGTTTATGGTTACTCCACTTCTCGCATAGGTTATGATAGAATGTTTTATTGTGAAAAATTCAGTCTCTCCTCCGATGAACTGTATGGTTTCCCATGCCCCTGGGCTGGGCGAAGTGCGACTTGAAGTAAAGATTATTGGATTAGCTTCTGTTCCGATAGCACTCATACTTCCCTCAACAATAAGTGAAAAGCCATCTGCAAACTGTACTTCAACCCCAGGCTCGACAGTTAACAAAACTCCTGAGTCTACAATAACGTCATTTATCGCTCTGTAAGGGCTGTCTGCAGTTGTCCATGTTGTATCTTGTGTTATGTGTCCTTCAACCCATGTTTGCGCATGAACAGGTATTAGAAGCATCCCAAAATTAGTTAGGACCAATCCAATTAGTATTAAAAATAGAAAGACGTCTTGAACTTTCAGCTTCAATCCCCCTCTCCACAAGTAACCTACGATTAAATAGAAATATAGAAATTGCAATATAACACTTTTCAATAGACTTTACGAATATCTTATTTACTTTATTTTGAACATATGCACGCACCTGAGACTGCTTTCTTCTCAGTCGCTATAATCGTTAGAATGTCGATTAAAAGATTCATTCTTGGGACCCGTTATATGTATCGCTGCGTGCGCATCCCCCTCTTTTTAACAACACATTAAGCTGCTAAAATGGAAAGATATTTTTCACCTTTTCCTGTTAGTTGATAGGTGCCTCTGGCGATTCTGTCAATATAATTATTGCTCAGCAAGTAATGGAGTTGCGATTTAAAGGTGTTTGTTGTAGCGAAGGAGTGGCATGTGGCGCACACTTTCTTGTCCAAATCTATGTAATACACAAGACCTTTCATGAGTAATTCCAAGATGGTTTTGTGGAGAATGTCGCGTTCTCGATCTTTCATAACAAATGGACCTTTTACAGCGTGCGCTTTCTTTTTGGAGTCCCTTTGGAAACAAAAAAAGAGGGGAGTTGCGGGGGATATCTCCTATTATACAAGATTTGAAGGATTACCAGCTTATATCAAAGCAAAAGAAGATTCGGAAAGGGCTTAATCCTTCTGGATTATAACCTTTCCATTCTGAAGATGGTGGGTAATCCGCCAGCCGTCTTGAAGATGGTTCAGCAAATCGCTTTCGTTTATCTCTTTGAATGTGGGGCAATTTTTACCATCGGGACAATCCGCGTTTTCCGCTGGCTTCGGTCGCCTCGCTCTTTGCCTAATGGCTGTAATCAATTCTTTCGCTGTGTGCCACGTTTTGCCCCTTTCCTTCCGATAACGCTCAATATCTTCTTCGGAAAAACCTGTGAGCCTTAGGTTATCGAAGGTGGCTTGGATACGCCGCTCATCCTCGCTTAATTGCTGTGCGGCTATGTCGATATGCTTGTAGCCTTCCCTGTAAGCCTCAAGCTGTTTATTTTTGGGCGGAATAATGTATCTGCCTTCGATGTCCCCTTTGCCGCCTTTGACTGTGTGTCCCATCCAATATTTTAGGATAATCGGGTGGACTCTGCCGAGAGCCAAAAAGGTCTCAAAGGTTTTGCGCAATCGATGCGTGGATAACGGTTCACCCGCTCTTTTACCTAAATCACGTAGCATGTAGCCGATTAAAGGTGACGTTAAGCGCTCATCGATTTTTGTCTTTTTTACGAATAGTGGCGCCGATTCGCTTATGTCACCACCACTGCGTTTACGATAATCTAGATATTGCTTCAGCGCGTCCATCGTGTTAGGTCCAGCCCACGTCTCATAATCTACGCCCTCCTTTGCCCTATACGTTTTAATATAGCCGAATCCGTTGCCGAGGTCCTCGATGTCCCCGATATTTAACCGTAGAGCATCGTCCTGACTCATCCCGCTGTCCTTCAGGAAAATTACGATGAACCGCGTATTGATGTCGGCGTGCGATAGGATTTTTTCGCGGATTGCATCGATTGGTGTCGGCGTAAGAGACATTGTGCGAACATTCGGAGTCTTCGCGGATAACCCGATTGAGGAATTATGCTCGAAGAATGATTTGACCGCCGTAAAATGGTCTCTTGCGCGGCTTCGGCTAAGTCCATATTTGTCGATTGCCCACGGAACGAACAGGTCAAGGTTGTCGTTCCAATCGCTTACGCCCGCTTCAACGTTTTCTGCGAGGGCATCCTTATAATTCGCGATTATTTCGTCTGGGTTCTTGCTGATATATTCGCAGAATCGCTTGAGCCCGAACGCGTAATTTTTTTGGGTGCCCATCTTTAACCCGTATTGTTTGCGGAGCTTCAGGAACCATTTTTCGCCCGACTTGAATGATTTTACCCACTCGATGCGTCCGATGTCTGCGGGATTTATTTTAACCATTTTTCGTTCCTCCCGTTTTGTCCTTTAATCGTTAAGGGGCGGTTATACATATAGATTTCCTTCAAATAATTTGACAAAATTTATTGCTTTCCCAAAAGACGAACTTGTAAGTCCCCTTTTCTTAATCATATTAGGAGACTAATAACAGAAGATTGTTGAAAACAGCCTTTTTCTGAAATCAGCAGCTACT
>Ga0315548_1002110_pt1 | contig 15733 bp, 11 predicted proteins | sample SalMarSW160110MG_2_FD_202540 | JGI IMG/M metagenome (GOLD analysis project Ga0315548, IMG submission 202540) | Salt marsh sediment microbial communities from the Plum Island Ecosystem LTER, Massachusetts, United States - Salt Marsh Sediment SW1601-110 ...
CCGATGACAAGAGTGAGTTCATCTTCTAAAAATCCAATCATTCCCTGCCTGAATCCGACGAAAGTACGCGTCGAACAATCGACTTCAATTGTTTTAGGTTTTTTGGAGCCGATTGATTGACAGAGTTTGTCGACAAAAGCGTAAAGAGGCTGTTCTTTATTTCGTGCAAGTATTACAGTAGCAGGTTTTGTTACACGCCGTGCAAAAAGCGGTTTAAGCAAAGATAAGGTCAGCACAATCCCGATGAATATAGGAATGAAATATGTTAGAATCCCCAGGATGAGAGAATCTCCGCCGAGCAGATAAGTATCATCGAAAGTATGATTGAATGTCCTGCTTGCAACATAGAGCATAAGAAAGACATAGAAGATTAAGAGAAAAACCATTCCTGCAGCCGTTAACATACATCCGATAATATGTAGTGGAGTATTCAGGTCAATCGGTTGTTCAGTTTTCAATGCAGGTTTTGTTTTGCCTGATGCAATACTTGAGCGTGCAGGAATACCGGATTTTGGTCCCTTAGACTGTTGCCCGTCCTTAGCCAGACTGCTTACCTGAGGCGGCTGTATTACCTTCATAGGCTCAAAGTAACAGAGTGTTCCCGCGTTTTTCATTAAGGCAATATATTCCTGCGCGGCGGTATAGTCGAGATTATTATTGATTGTGACAGGTCTGCCGGTGAAGAGTCTGTTAATCTGTTCCGGTGATGTTTTAAAAAGCTGAGTAAGGCGTTCTTTCACTATCGGAAGTTCCAGTCCCGGTTCAATTTCTCCGTTGAAAAGAATCCGATATTTTTGTGTTTTACCTTCTGCAATAACTTTTTTTTGTTGTCCGATATTCGGCTGATCCGGTTTTAATAATGAACGTAATACATAGTGAAGGATGCCGTTATGCTTGTAGTAATCGATTTCATTCGGTGTATCAATTCGGCATATCACACTGAAGGTTTTCTTCAGACCGTTTTCCGTTGTGGCAGAAACCGATAATTTTTTTCTCGGTGTGAGGTTATCAGCAATTCCTTCAATATCGAACGTTTCAAATCCGGTTAGTCCAAGTGTCTGATAATTTTGCCCTTCTTCGAATTGTAACGGAAGAATGCCCATGCCGATCAGATTGCTGCGATGAATTCGTTCAAAGCTGATTGCGATAATTGCCTGTACACCAAGCAGGGCCGGGCCTTTTGCTGCCCAGTCACGCGATGAACCCGAGCCATACTCTTTTCCTGCAATGATTATAAGCGGAATGCCGTCATCTTTATATTTCATTGCTGCGCTGTAAATTGATATGGGATCTTTTGAAGAAGGATGAAGGGTATAGCCGCCTTCCTTGCCTGGAATCAACAAGTTCTTCAGGTGAGCATTCGCGAATGTTCCGCGCATCATGATTTCATGATTACCGCGACGCGCGCCGTATTGGTTGAAGTCTTTTTTTCGAACACCTAAGAACATCAGGTAATTGCCTGCAGGAGTATTTTCATTGAATGAACCTGCAGGTGAGATGTGGTCTGTGGTTACTGAATCGCCGAGTAAGGTAAGTACCCGCGCGTTTTGAATATTCTCCGGTGTTTTCGGTTCACGTGAAAAATTTTCAAAAAACGGCGCAGCCTTAATATATGTCGAATCCGTGTCCCATGAGTACTGCAATCCGGCCGGGACAGGGAGGTTTGTCCAGTTTCCGTCACCATCGAATACGTTGGAGTATGCATGTTTAAACATCTCCGGCTTCAAACTCTGCCGCATGATCTGTTCCACTTCCTCGGCAGCCGGCCAAATGTCTTTAAGAAATACGGGCTCTCCATTTTTCCCGACATCGATAGGATCTTTTGTGAAATTAATATCCATTGTCCCGGCAAGTGCGAATGCCACAACGAGAGGCGGCGAAGCAAGATAATTAACCCGTGTATATGGATTGATACGCCCTTCAAAATTTCGGTTTCCAGAAAGTACCGCTGCAGCAACTAGATCGTTCTCATATATTGCCTTTGCAATTTTTTCCAGAAGCGGACCGCTGTTTCCGATGCAAGTCGTGCACCCATAACCAACCAGATGGAAACCAAGTAATTCCAGCGGCTGCATTAAATTCGCATTTTGTAGATATTCGGTAACGACTTTCGATCCGGGCGCTAAACTTGCTTTTACCCAAGGTTTTGGTAATAATCCTTTCTCGATGGCTTTTTTTGCAAGCAGTCCTGCGGCAATAAGAACAGACGGATTTGATGTATTTGTACAGCTTGTAATAGCGGCTATGACAACGGAACCATGTTTCAGAATGTGCTGGTGCCCGTCAATTTCAATATCGACATTCTTAAGAAAATTCGGTTTTATTGATTCGTCCGCATAATGCACCCAGGTAGCCACAGCCAGTTTGTCTATGGCAACGCCTTTACTTTCGAGAATTTCAATAAGTGAAGAGCGGAAAGAAGCTTTTGTCCTCAGGAGTGAAATGCGATCTTGCGGCCGTTTTGGTCCGGCAATACTGGGTTCAACGGACGCAAGGTTTAGTTCAAGCACATCAGAAAACGCCGGTTCCTCAGTTTCTGTAGTATGAAAGAGCCGTTGTTCTTTGAGATACGTTTCCACAAGTACGACCTGTTCTTCGCTTCTCCCTGTAAGGCGGAGAAAATTGATAGTCTCAGAATCAGCAGGAAAGAAACCTATCGTTGCACCATATTCCGGAGCCATATTTGCAATAGTAGCACGGTCGGCAAGCGAAAGCGAGGTCAATCCGGATCCAAAAAACTCGACAAACTTACCGACCACGCCTTTTTTCCTCAATATTTGAGTTATTGTTAGTACAAGATCTGTGGCAGTTGAGCCGGTTTTTAATTTTCCATGTAATTTGAATCCGACCACTTGCGGGATCAACATGGAAATCGGTTGACCAAGCATCGCAGCTTCGGCCTCGATACCTCCGACGCCCCAGCCGAGTATGCCGAGTCCGTTAATCATAGTCGTGTGTGAATCGGTGCCTATGAGTGTGTCTGGAAAAGCAATAAGTTTAGCGTCTTCTTCTGAAGAGAAGACAACTTGTGCAAGATATTCAAGGTTAATTTGGTGAACTATTCCGGTATTCGGCGGTACGACCCGGAAGTTTTTGAATGCCTGTTGTCCCCAGCGAAGAAATGTATAGCGTTCTTGATTTCGTTTAAACTCGAGGAATGAATTTTTTTGAAAAGCCTCAGGTGTTCCATATTCATCGACCTGTATAGAGTGGTCGATGACGAGATCCACAGGCTGCAGAGGATTGATTTTATTGGGATCGCCTCCCAGCATAATCATTGCATCGCGCATAAGGGCGAGATCAACGATACAGGGTACTCCGGTGAAGTCCTGTAGAAGGACACGCGCTGGCATAAAAGCTATTTCTTTATCCGGTTTTGCTTTCGAATCCCAATGTACTAAACCTTCAATGTCTTCTTTTCGAACAATGTTTCCGTCTTCGCGCCGTAAGAGATTCTCCAGAAGAATCTTCAGCGAAATCGGTAGGTGCGAAAGCTGAATGCCTAAAGACTGTTCCAGTGCAGGGAGAGAGAAGTATGTATAAGTTTTCGTACCGACGCGGATGGTTTTTGTCGTTCGAAATGAATCGGCACTTTTCATGAATTCCTTCCTTACTAGATAAAATCAATTCGATATTACTAATATACAAAAAAAAATCAGGTTCAAAAGGCTTTTTAGAAAATGTAAAGCTGTTTGAGTCCGGAAAATATCCGATTTTAACCGCAGTGATTTGCATGCTATATCGGACTTTTCTTATTGAACGGTAAGAGAGTTCTGCCTATATTAATCAATAATTTTTACGGATATTTTCGAAAAAATGCCTAAACGGACGGATATTAAATCTATACTTATCATCGGTTCCGGCCCGATAGTAATCGGCCAAGCTTGCGAATTTGATTATTCAGGTACCCAGGCCTGCCGTGTCCTTCGGCAGGAAGGATATCGTGTGATCCTCGTCAACAGCAATCCGGCTACTATCATGACCGATCCGGAATTTGCCGATGCCACGTACATCGAACCTATTACTCCCGAATTTATTGAGAAGATCATAGAACGTGAACACCCGGATGTGATTTTACCGACGATGGGGGGGCAAACGGCCTTGAATACTGCCGTAACCCTAGCGGAAAACGGAGTGTTGAAAAAAAACGGCGTTGAACTTATTGGGGCTAAGCTTGAAGCTATTAAAATGGCGGAAGATCGTGAGTTGTTTCGTAAGGCAATGGATCATGCCGGACTTCAAAGCGCGCGCGGCGGTTTTATTAATTCGCTGAATGAAGCCTTAAAAATTGCGGAGTCGATCGGTTTTCCAATCATAATCCGTCCGTCATTCACACTAGGCGGAACAGGCGGAGGAACAGCATATAACATCGAGGAGTTTCGTACCAAAGTCGTTCACGGTCTTACATGCAGTCCTATCCGCCAAGTGCTCATTGAAGAGTCGGTAATAGGATGGAAGGAGTTTGAATTGGAAGTGATGCGCGATCTTAAAGATAATGTCGTTATTATCTGTTCGATTGAGAACTTCGATCCGATGGGTGTACATACCGGCGATTCCATTACAGTAGCGCCGGCGCAAACACTTACCGACAAAGAATATCAGCAGCTGCGCGATGCTTCAATCCGTGTTATAAGGGAGATTGGTGTAGAAACAGGCGGCTCGAATATCCAATTTGCAGTGAATCCGAAAGATGGGCGTATATTGGTAATTGAGATGAATCCGCGTGTATCACGTTCATCGGCGTTGGCATCTAAAGCGACCGGATTTCCTATCGCGAAAATCGCTGCGATGCTTGCTGTAGGGTATACACTGGATGAAATTCCTAATGATATTACAAAATTAACTCCTGCTTCATTTGAACCAACCATTGATTATTGTGTAGTAAAGATACCGCGATGGGATTTTGAGAAGTTTAAAGGTGTAGACGATACGCTGGGTGTTCAGATGAAATCGGTCGGCGAAGCAATGTCTATAGGAAGAACATTCAAAGAAGCGCTGCAGAAGGCGCTGCGTTCACTGGAACAAGGACGCTTTGGTCTCGGTGCAGATGGGAAGGATATCATTAATGTATGTGATTTATCAGAAACTGAGAAAGTTGAATGGAGGCGTAAGGTCATGGGTCGGATTCAAGTGCCGAGGCCGAATAATATATTTTACCTTCGGTATGGATTTCAACTTGGCTTGACGATTGAAGAACTTTTTCAGGCAACAGGAATCGATCCATGGTTTCTTTATAACATAAAGCAAATTGTTGAGATGGAAGAAGAACTGCATTTATACAAAGTCTGATTTTTTAGGATTCGATTGTCAAGAAAAGATTTTATGAAAAATGTTTTTTGTACTTATTAAGAGCTGATAAACCGGTGAAGGCAGTTAAATTGAAATCAAAAGGACTAAAAAAAGTAACGCCCGAACTTTTAAGAAAGGCGAAAGAGTACGGTTTCTCCGATTACCAGCTGGCAAAAATATGGAAAACGAAAGAATCTGCGATTCGAGCAATGCGGAAGAAGATGAAAATAATTCCGGTCTATAAGACTGTCGATACCTGCGCGGCAGAATTCGCTGCATCGACGCCTTATCACTATTCGACGTATGAGCGTGAAAATGAATCCGTAAAAAGCGACAGAAAAAAGATAATTATCCTGGGCGGCGGTCCGAACCGCATCGGCCAGGGTATCGAATTTGATTATTGCTGTGTGCATGGCATAATGGCTTTACGCGAAGAGGGTTACGAGGCAATGATGGTTAACTGTAATCCTGAGACCGTTTCGACCGATTATGATACGACCGACAAATTGTATTTTGAACCTTTGACACTTGAAGATGTATTAAATATTTGCGATCACGAAGAGCCGTACGGTGTTATAGTAAGTTTTGGCGGACAAACACCTCTAAAGATAGCAAAAGCGTTGGATAAAAATGGTGTACACATCCTCGGTACCTCGCCGGAAGGAATTGATTTAGCAGAAGACCGTGAAAGGTTTGGCGCGCTGCTGCGTAAACTCAATATTGTCCATCCAAAATACGGTACAGCATATACCGTCAATAATGCAGTGCTTGCGGCGGAAGCGATTGGCTTTCCCGTGCTTGTGCGTCCGTCTTATGTACTTGGCGGCCGTGCGATGGAAGTATGCTACTCTGTGGACGCATTGCGGAATTACATGAAAAGAGCAGCCGATGTTTCACCGGATCATCCGGTGCTAATCGATTGTTTCCTTGAAGACGCATTTGAATATGATGTCGATTGTGTTTGTGACGGTAAAGATGTCATGATCGGCGGTGTGATGCAGCATATAGAAGAAGCAGGAATTCATTCCGGAGACAGCGCCTGTGTTCTTCCGCCTTATATGATGTCAGCAAGGATACTCGATGAAATTATGGCAATCACTACAAAGCTGGCAAAAGCGCTCAAAGTCGTCGGTTTAATGAATGTTCAATTTGCTATGAAGGATAAAATAGTATACGTGCTGGAAGTGAATCCTCGTGCGTCCCGTACGGTTCCTTTTGTCAGCAAGGCAACCGGTGTTCCTTTGGCAAAAATAGCCGCAAAGGTAATGGTAGGCAAGAAATTAGATGAGCTTGGTTATAAGAATTTTGATTTCCGGAAATTAAAACACATATCGGTGAAGGAAGCGGTGTTTCCGTTTTCAAAATTTCCACAAACGGCCGTATTCCTTGGTCCTGAGATGCGTTCTACAGGCGAAGTTATGGGAATCTCGGATAATTTTGGCGCATCTATCGCTAAGTCGCAAATCGCAGCAAGCAACGCTCTGCCGATGTGCGGAACGGTATTTTTTAGTGTGAATAATAATGATAAGAATGAAATATCGCTCAACATTGCCCGTGATCTACATGCGCTGGGTTTCTCTTTAATTGCTACATCAGGAACGGCTGACTTTTTAAATTCTCATTCGTTATTATGTGAAAGAGTTTTTAAAGTAAATGAAGGCCGTCCGAATTCTGTCGATCTTATAAAAAACGGAAAGATTCAGTTCGTTATCAATACTCCTTTAGGTGCGACTTCCCGATATGATGAATATGCAATCGGATGGGCGGCGCTGGAACATAAAGTGGCATTTGTTACTACCCTCTCTGCAGCCGCTACGGCGGTAAAGGCAATTCGGAAAGTAAAAGAGGGTGGAGTAACGGTGAAAAGTATTCAAGAATATTTGAAGGAAAATGAGCTTCTAATGCGTTTAAGGGAAAGCAGTAACGAGTTTTGAATCATGATAAAAGAACAGTGGCCAGTTTTTTCATTTGTTTACTATTCTAAGTGCTTATTTGATAGTGCGTATATTTGAACGTATAATTGTTGACATATTATTAATTAATATATAGTATCTTGATAATGAAAATCCCAATTATGGAATCTTATCAGACAATGATGCAGAAAGGAGAAAATAGAGGTTTAATTACAATAAACGGGGAATATATAAATCGCATAAAAATTCGTTCAGGTATTTCTGTTGCCATAATAATACTGTTCATTATTACGTTGCCGATTTCTTCTTTAGGACAGACATCCCGTGACCACCGCAACGTCGATAAGTCTGCAATACTTCTGCAATTCCAAAAACAACTATTTGAAACACTCACTTCGAATCTGGAAGAATTTCAAAAAGCGTTTGAAGAAGACTATCAGGCAGAAGATTGTGTCTTTGACGCATTTGAGGCGTTTAAGAAGGCTGATCCGGCCTATGAATCCCTACTGAAAAGCTGGGAAGCGCAATCCCCTAATTCCTATGCACCCTTTATTGCACGAGCAGAATACTATTGCGCATGTGCTTTGAAGGCGCGCGGAAATAAACATGTGATAGAAAAAGATGATGATGAATACAGAGAAATGGAAAAGTATTATTCGCTTGCGCTCAGTAATATTGATCAGGCATTAAAATTGAATGCACGGCTGGATATATGCTATGTAATGAAAATTAAAATAGGTGCGGCGCTGGAAAATAAGGAATTGATAACAAACGCTTTTGTCGAGGCTTCAAAGCATCATCCGTATGGATATCGTGTAAAATTGGAATATGTACAGACAATGACACCGCGTAAAGGAGGCTCGTATCAAAAGATGGAGGGATTTATTAAGAGTTACGAGACAATGGCGGTAAATAATCCGAGGATAAAAGAGTTAAATGCTTCTATTCCTGCCGAAAAGGGAAGCACATTTCTTTATCTAGGGAAATATGACCATGCAGTGAATATGTACACGGAAGCGTTGAAGTATTCGAATCATCATTCATATTATGCGAATCGCGGAGATGCATATGCACGTTCGCATAATTACAAACTTGCGTTTGCAGATTATGACCGGGCGCTGGAACTTAGTCCAAAAGATCCCGATTATCTGCAGCGAAAAGCAAAAGCGGTTTCATTACAAAGCCGGACAGACAGAATTGCCGGCGCACAGAGAAATTTTGAAAAATCTGACGGATATGATGATTGGCCGCCGAAGAGATCATCGATGAGTGAGATGAAGGAATCAGTTGCGCATTCCCGCATAGGACTTGGGTATTTAAGATCGGGGCAATATGAAAAAGCTATTTCTGAATACACTGAAGCTATTCGGCTAAATCCGGATAATGACGCTACTTACTATAATCGAGGTCTTTGCTATATGCAAATGAACAACGGAGATGCCGCAATACGGGATTTCAGTAAATCGATTGAATTAAGCGGGGATAAAATCGAGGCTTATCTTAGAATCACGACTATTTATGCTAATCGTGGCATGTATGACAATGCGCTCAATACTATCAACGCAGGAATATCAGTTATACCTGATAATGCAGAGGCATATTATTACCGCGGGGAAGTTTTCGCGAAAAGAGGTATGAATATTGAAGCTGTTGAAGATATACGTAAAGCTTGCGAAATGGGATACCAAAAAGCTTGCAGAGAATATAAAATGGACAGGTAACATACAGAATGAAATCGCCCATAATTTATAGCAGGAGGATGAACAATGTCTTATACTTATGATCAGTTAAGTAAAATGACCGTAGCCGAACTTCGCAAAATTGCTGATGGAATTGAACATGAGGCCGTGCATGGGCATAGCACAATGCATAAAGAAAAACTTTTATCTGCTATCTGTAAAGCATTGAACATCGAAACTCATGTACATCATGCTGTAGTCGGTATTAATAAGTCGGCAATGAAAGCAGAAATTAAAAATTGGAAGAAAAAGCGGGCAGAAGCGCTTACAAAAAAGGATTATGTGAAGCTGAGTAAAATTCGTCAACATATTCATGATCTAAAAGGAAAACTGCGCCGGTCTATTGTATAAATAGATATTTACAATATCGGCTTGATGAATGGTTCATACATGCTAAAGCAATCGGTGCTGTAATGTATATTTTTGGCTTATTATTGGGTAGTGTCTCAGTTTAGTGCGGTCAGGACTTACTTGTCCGCCATCTTATTGGGCGGACGTCCTGACCGATATTTAGAGTGTGAGGAAGAAATTCTCCGAAGGCACAAAGTGCTCCTTTGGAGAGTCCTTCGGACCTGACACCAGTGTAAGATTATTTTAAACTGAGACACTACCCTATGGTTCAGCAAAACCCGATTCCAGACGTACGATTTCCGATTTTCAATTGAAAGCGAAAATAGAATTTCACGAGATGACTGCGTCGGACGGATTGGGATTTATTGATGTTTCAGGAGGCATTCAGAATTATTGGTATACTGGATTGCTTTTTGAAGGATCGCTGCACTTATATTGGGCAAAAAGAATGTCAGGACAGCATCTTTTGCGGCTGCATCCGCATTTGAAGGTAAGCTACCCGTTATCATTACGGCACTGCGTTTATATGTCATATAAGCCAATAGTTATTCCAATGACACTGGCATCGGATCTTCACGTAAATAGATGTCTTTCAACTATTTCGTTGATACGGCATACAGATGTGGGTAATTCGGGCGAGCGCTCGGCATTGAATCCGATTGGAATGAGTCGCTCCGAAGCCGTGTATCGCTGGGTGTAAAATCAGTGAGTGACCTGACTATGTTCTCAGATACTTCGCGCCGGGGCGTATGGACGTCTGTCTGCGGGGAAGATGTAACGGTTGTCACTTTCTGTGCGGAAATGGTTGCAAAGTTCGAGTCAAATGATTATTTTGCTTCTCATATAATGCTTAGATCGATTAAGGATTCATTCCATGGGAAACGAGTACCATATTTTCCTACGATCAAGGCCGAATGCAATGCAAGCCACAGATTTAGAACGGGAATTATGGTAAGTGCAAATGCAAAGTTTGTTGGAGAACAACAGGAAGATTTTATCGGAAGATCGATAGTTTCAGGCTACACTACAATTGGCATCAACGGCGAATATGCATCTCCGGATTATCTGAAACTCTTGATCGGAATAAAAAAAAATAACGAATGCACGGTACGAAACGTGGAAAGGATATCGAGGATTCTCTCTCACGATGTATATGACAGTTCAAGTGAAATGGTAATTAACAGCAAGAAATCATTAACGGTAAAATACTTCCCAACAATTAGGAGGACTATTCTATGCCAGATTTGAACCTTATTGATGAAGGTGGATTTGATGAAGCGCCAGCGCCGGCTGCTCCTCCGGCAAGAAAAAAAATTAGTAAAGGCGGAAGCGGCGGCGGTGGAGGAACCAAGTTTTTAATTATTATACTTATTCTAGCTATTATCGGAGCGGTCTTATATTTTTTGAATCGTCAGGGAATCGTTAAGCTTTGGGGCAAGAAAAAACCGCCGATCGCGCAATTCGAGGATGAGCCGTTCCAGCAGGAACCGATCGATCAATTCGCACAGGATCAAATGCAAGAACCGCAGCCATTGATTGATACATCCCATGTTGCATTAATCGAAACAGCTCCGATTGAAGAAAAAGCAGAACCTTCAAAGGAGATGATAGAAGAAAAAGAAGCTGACGAGACTGAATCCATATCGAAGCTAAGCGAGATGAGCGGCGAATTTACTATACAGGTGGTTGCTTATCGTGAGAAAAACAAGGCGGAAGAAACTTCGAAAAATCTGGAATATGCCGGATATCCATCATTTGTTGAAAAGATTCCGATGAATGGCGGAGTTTTTTATACTGTTCGCATCGGTAGATATGCGTCTCGTGGGGATGCGCAAAAAGCAGTGAAAAGTTTTGCGTCGCAGCTACAAGCGCACTACGTTATCGATAAGATCCGAAATAAGTAGATATATCGGGAATCAACTCACGGTTAATGCTTTGATTTGCATTAACTGTGTGTATGATGGTATTGAAGTATGTAATACTATTAGGATGAAAAATGTAAAGTGCGGTGCAAAGGAGAATATGTGAGAATTTCACCGCACTCAGGAAGAGTACCATACGGGGCGCGAGAGTTACGGCGGGTGTAACATATGATACTCTCCTTTATCATTTCTGTTACAATTACACTTGCCCTCCTTAATTCGTTTTAACTGCTTATTGATCAAGAAGCATTTAATCCAACTCCTCGGCGTGTTGTAAAAATTTTTAAGTATTCAGAAATTAAATTACCGCATCCGCTCGGCGGCATAGAATTTGGTCTCTCGGCCTATCCGACTCTTCAAAAGAATGTGATTTTAGATGATCCGAATGCATACCCTTCAACAGGTTATCTGAGAAACCAAACGAATATTAAAAAACAGGATCTTCCAAAGGAACGTCGGCTCGGTGAGGGCCTGGGCAGTTTATCGGAATTCGGCGGTACAGATAAACTGGCATCTGATGATAAAAACCTGCCGCAGAATACATGGGGCAACAAGAATACTCCGTCTAGTCGTGGCGATATTCCGGGCAGAAGCGGAGAATCGAGTGAGCTATGGCGGAAAGGCGGGATTCCTATCGCCGGTAAAACCGGCGAGCCTCCGGGTGGTGTGGATCCTTCAGGAATCGGTAGTTCTGCAAAACCATCTGCTGAGGGCACACCGTATGGTTTAGGATACGGAAGCGGCGGAAGTGGAGAAAGCGGTGGTTATGGAGGCTTCTCGATGCGATGGCTTCAAGGAATGATACGCCGAAAAATTAGCGGTGAATTAACGAAATATCCATCCGGTATAATAAATGTGTCGGCTCAAGTTAAAATACTTACCTTTCTCCTTCCTAATGGAACAGTAAAATCGGTTCAACCGGTACAGAAAGCAAGTCGATTACTGGAAGAAGCTGCTATGAAAGCTGTGCGGTATTGGAAATTTGAGCCGCCCAGATTGTCTCTGGCTCAAGCGGAGCAGTCATGCGTTATCAAATTTTACTTCAAACTGAAGTAGTGATATTGGTTGGAGAGCCGCTCTTTTCCGATGGTTTATTTGCTTCTTTAAGAAAATAAAAATAATAGAACACAAACTCGATGCCGGTGAGAATCAGAAGTGAAATGGTGTCGTAGTTGAACTCTTTCCTCACTACTCGCCAGACCCATGAATCCAGCGGCTGCCAGTACCACCGGACAAACCAATCGATCGAGAATAACAGGTTTGTTAACATCGAAGCAATCGTCCAGCTCACAGCAAAGACAATTCCGACAAATGCGACTGCAAGAAATCCTTCGCCCACACTTTCCTTTTTATAGACTATGAAAGCATAAACGGCCGTAATAAAATGAAGGATGAATATGAATGCTGAAACCATACCATTAAATCCAAATTATCTATCGGACAAGCAACATTGTATTACAGTATAAATTATCAGGTGCGATTTATCCGGAATCAATAAATCTAATATGCGTCCTTTCCAAAAAAAACTGCATGAATTGTTTTAAGAATAATCTTTACATCAAACGTTAATGACCAATTTTCGATGTAATAAATGTCGTACTTTGTCCGTTCAGTAATGGAAGCATTTCCCCGCAGACCGTTGACTTGTGCCCAGCCTGTCATTCCAGTTCGTACCCGATGACGTTCTAAATAACGGGGAACCTCCTTTTTAAATTGTTCTACAAAATGCTGCCTTTCAGGACGCGGGCCTACGATGCTCATATTGCCCTTGATTACATTTATAAATTGCGGAAGTTCGTCCAGACTGAAGCGCCGCAGGATTCGGCCTATACGTGTGGCCCGGGTATCATGTTTCATTGACCATACCGGCCCGGTTGTTTGTTCTGCATTAGTATGCATCGATCTAAACTTAATCACCCGGAATATTTCGCCGTTTAGACCTATACGTTCCTGAAAATACATAATCGGTCCCTTGGAATCCAGCTTGATAAGGATAGTGATTATAAGAAAAAGAGGACTGGCGACAATAAGAATGAATGATGCGAATACAAGATCAAACGTCCGCTTTATGATGGAATTCCAGGTGCTTAATGCAGGACTCTTAATCCCTAAAAAAGGAATTCCTTCGATATGTTTGATTTGGACAAGGCTCGTCATTAATTCAAGAATATCAGGCACCATCATCATTTCAACATTTAATCCCTGGCAATCGCGCACGAGGTTACCAAGATAAGAATGCTCTTCTTCATTCAATGCTATTAAAACCACATCAGCTTTATGAGATTTGATCAAATCCGGCACAGACGAGATAGAACCCAAGCATGGTATTTGAGGCATCGTGTCTTCTATATTTCCGTCGATGGAACAATATCCAAGAGCTTTATATCCGAGGTATCGATGACAGGTAAGAGATTGAAACACTTTCATTGCAGCATTGCTGGTACCAACTATAATGACACGCTTAAGGTCGTTCCCTTTTAAATACCACCATTGTTCGAACTTCATAATTGCAAATCGGCCTGCCGAGACAAATATGACGGTCGTAATACTGATGATTCCAAAGACAACTCGGGAATATGAGAACGAGCGGTATAAAAATGCGCCCGCCATAATCACCAGCATTCCTATAATGATGATCCGTACAATAGCAAAAAATTCATCCGAAAAATAGGAAGCACGCCGCGGCCGGTACAATCCGCGGCTCTGAAAAAGCAGCAGCCAGATAGGAATAACAACAAGAGAACTTTTAATATATTCTTCCAGCGGTGGTATGCCGTAATGAACAGGGATATACTGTGCGAATGATGGAAGAAAACGCAGCCAGTACGAAAAAAGAAACGATGCTTCCAGGGCAACTGCGTCCGTTAAAACAGTCAATAAAGGAATAAAGAAATCTTGTCGTTGTTTATTCGGCATTAATAGTCAATGAAAAACGAATGAATCAGTTTCATTTTCAATCACTGGTTCCGGATCATTATCAGCCAAACATTTCCTGCTCTACTTGCTGGAAAATAATATGGCCTATTGTAATATGGCCTTCCTGAATGCGCTGCGTGTCTTCTGAAGGTACAATTATTGCAAGGTCAACAAGGTTTTTAGATTTGCCGCCGCCCTTGCCGAGGAAACCGATTGTTTTAAGTTTCATCTCTTGTGCTTTTTGAAATGCACGATTTACGCTCGCAGAGTTGCCGCTAGTAGAGATTCCAATCAATACATCGCCTTCGCTGCCGAGCGTTTCGATGGAACGCGTAAATACATTATCGTAGCCGAGATCATTCGCACCAGCAGTCAGCATCGACGAATCGGTAGTGAGAGCGATTGCAGGAAGGCCCGGGCGTTTGATGTGCGGACTAAGGCGAATAACAAATTCCGTTGCGAGATGCTGAGCATCAGCGGCGCTGCCGCCGTTGCCGCAAAGAAGGACTTTTTTCTTCGCATCGAATGCTCGAATGATCAGGTCGATCGCTTTTGAGATATCTCCCGAACACTGCTGCAGAATCCGGAGTTTTAATTCGCTGCTTTCCTTTAGTGAGTCAGCGATAAATTTGTCTCTCGATATTTGATTGCCATGCAAAGGAGCCATAAAGAACGCCGCCTATATTTATTATGATTGATGAATTGCCTGTGCAAACTCTTTTATGACTTTACTATTCGAATTCTGTTCAATGACCGTCCCGGTAACAACAAATGAAGCTCCGGCTTTGATTTTATTCCGGGCTTCTTCAGGAGTGCAAATTCCGCCGCCTGTAATAACAGGCAAGGAACAATACTGGGTAACCTTTTTGACCATTTCATCAGGTACCGATTGTTTTGCACCGCTTCCTGCTTCGAGGTAGAGCATTTTTAGACCGATCAACTCCGCCGCAAGTGCATGTGCAACGGCTATATCAATCTTTTCGCGCGGAATCGGTTTTGTGTTGCTCATAAATTCGGCGGATGTGACGCTGCCCCCGTCGATAAGCATGTATCCGGTCGAAATTGCTTCCAATCCCATCCGCTTGATAATCGGAGCTGCAATAACCTGGTTGCCGATAAGATGGTCGGGATTCCGTCCGCTGATCAACAGCAGGAAGAGAATTGCATCCGCAATCGACGAGACCTGCGAAACACTGCCCGGGAAAATAATAACAGGCGCCTTTGTATTCTCTTTTATTGTTTTTAATGTTCCGTCAAACTCATCGGAAAGCATCAGACTTCCGCCGACGAGAAATGCATCGACACCGGCTGCCGTAGATTCCCGGATAAAAGCCGGAAATTTTGCTTTATCGATTTTATCGGGATCAATCAACAGCAGATAACCCGCACCGCGATCATGCTTTATTTGGAGAAGATGTTCGAGAGTTGTCATCGGGTCTCCGTTATTTTTTTAATAGGGATTCAACAATGGATTTTGTTTTAATTATTGCTTCATCGATCTTTGCTGTATCTTTCCCGCCTGCAGTAGCCATATGCGGTCGTCCGCCGCCGCCGCCCCCGACTACTTTGGCAACCGCACCGACGATTTTACCTGCTTCTATCT
>Ga0315548_1002111_pt1 | contig 15732 bp, 10 predicted proteins | sample SalMarSW160110MG_2_FD_202540 | JGI IMG/M metagenome (GOLD analysis project Ga0315548, IMG submission 202540) | Salt marsh sediment microbial communities from the Plum Island Ecosystem LTER, Massachusetts, United States - Salt Marsh Sediment SW1601-110 ...
CCATTTACTCCCGAATTCCCTCTTACGAAAATGCTCATGAAAAGAAAATAGCTTTGAGAGAAGTAAAACCGGGAAATTTCCTGGATATTAAATTTACCATTTACGGAAAAATAACCGATGAACATCCTTTTATTTTAGAAACAACCACAGGAAGCCGCGGACCCACCTTAGGAACCGTTATAAGAGTTGAAGCTCCGAGATATTTTGATATAGCCTGGGAAAACTGGAAAACTAACGCACCTTATTTGAAATTCGCCGGAAAAAATAAAATCTATGAATGGAAAATCGAGCGGTTAGAATCATTAGAAGACGAAGACAACGCTCCTCCTAAATCGTACATTTTCCCAAGAATAACCGCGGGAATTGGCAATAATTGGGAAAAAGTATCTCAAAGTTTCATAAAAAACTTCCAGGGTAAATATACACCAGAAAGTAAAAACCCTGAAGAAATATATAAAGAAATTAATTCTTTGATAAGATTTGCAGACATACCTTCTAATCAATTCGATTGCTATCCTGCAAAAATAGATAAAATACTTGAAAACAAGCTGGCAAATTCACTAGATAAGACTTATCTTTTGTACTCTGCTCTAATATCACAGGGACATCCTGCAGAACTAATACTGGTTCGCTCTAAAACCAGAGGAGAAGTATCAAAAAAGGTTCCTTCTTTATATCAATTCGACGGAGCTTTGGTAAAACTCGGAGAAGTATTTTTAGATCCCTCCTCAGAACTCAATCCATACGGATATGTAAGACCCGGATATCAGGGAACTACAGGATTGTCCGTAATAAAAAACGAATTTGTTCAAATACCTTTATTCGAACCGGATAAAGAAAAAACCTCGGTTTCCAGAATAATAGAAATTAACGAAAAAGGCGAAGCGACAATAGAAGAAAAAATGAAATTTACAGGCAGTATGGCTCCCAATTTAAAGAGTTTAAGGTACATGAGGGAAGAAGATAAAAAAAATATGATAGAAAGCTATTTGAATAGAAATATCCCGGGAGTAAACATCAAAAATCTTTCTTTTGAACATATAAATGATGAATTTCCGGAAGTCGAGATAAATGTAAAATACCAGGCAGACGGCCTGGCTTTAAAACAGGGCAATTTTTTACTATTACACATACCCGGTATAAATTATTCCGCTTATTCAGCCGGAGCTAGGATAAGAAAATACCCTATATACTGGGGAAAATTAGCAAAAGAGGAAAATAAAATAAAAATAAATATACCCGAGAATTACAGAGTCCGCTATCTTCCAAAAGAAATAAACCTTTCAAATCCATTCATAGAATTTCAAAATTCCTTTGAAAAGACTGAAAATTCTATCACATATAAAGATTCTTATATAGATAAAAAGGAATCTATTCCGGTAGAATATTACTCGGAATATAAAAACATAATAACCCAAATCGCAGAACTATCAGAAGAATGGATAATACTGGAGAAGAAATAGGAACGAAATAATATATTCTCATACAGAAAACATAACCACTTCTCCGAGTATTTACCACATCCCATAATCGCGGCTAGGAAGCCGCTCCTAAAATTCTGTAGGAGGGATTTCCTAATCCCGAATAAAAATAAGTATCGGTTTCTTAAGCTATTAAGATACGAAGACACTAAATCGTTGGTTCGTTAGGTAGCCAATAAAAAAGAACGCGATTTATATACGCATTAGGCTGTAGCTTAACATTAAAAACGCCACCAATCACATCAATTAGTGTATCAACAGCATTTTTTTATTTTTTGTTAATTTCCCGGCTTTTAATTTATAAATATAAATACCGCTTGGTAATTCAGCCCCATCAAATGTTACCGTTTGTTTACCGGCGCTTTGTTGTTCGTTTAATAAAGTCCGGATTTTATTACCTTTAATATCATAAACGGAAATTTGAACATAACTCTCTTTCTCTAAATAATAATTTATGTTTGTGATCGAAGAAAAAGGATTAGGGTCATTTTGCATAAGATTGAATTCACCTATAAAAGGCAAAATAGATGCTCCTTCAAGCTCCGGTGTATCCCATGTAATCCAGTCGGAAAGATCCGGATCGTACGGACTAATTTCGACGTCCGTATTCGTGGTCGTATCCCCAAGTAAAAACTTTTCAACGAAGGCTATCAATTCTGGTCTCTGACTCTCCGGAAGTACGCAGTGGTCATCGTGGCCAACCTTGGAAAAACCGAATCTGTCGGGCACTCCAAAAGCTTTCCAGACCTCGTGCGCGGCCTTACAGGCAACGTGGCCGGATTCCTCTGCCAGCCATACCATATCAGGATTCCCGATCACTAACAACGCACGGGGCGCCACCATAGCCATCAACTCGTGATGATCAAAGGGTAATTTTCTAACCGTGTTATTGAATTGACTGAGTCCCTGTAAATACCAGCAATAACTCTGGGCGCTGCGAAGAGTTTCTCTGCTCCCGTCCAGGGTCTGAGTAACGCGCCATGCCGCATCCCCCCCACCGCCGGGTTCCTGTGTAATAGTAAGAGCAATTCGCTCGTCGAATGCTCCGGAAAAGAGCGCAATTTTACCGGCATAGGAGCAACCGGTAATAGCCAGATGGGTAAGATCAATATTTATCTCAGGGCACATCTCCAATCCATCTATAATACGGCTGACACCCCAGGCAAAAGCCATAAATTTACCCCTTTTTGTATCCGGGTAAAGCTCGTAGAAGGCTCCATCACCGCGTAAGCTGGACCAGGCATTCGCCACCTGTGAATCTATGAATTGGATAGTCGCAATCCCCCGGTCGGTAAAAATATCGGAGGGAAGACTACCGGTCGGTAAAAAACCCACACCAATTACAGCCGGGAATGGGCCTTCGCCTTCCGGAAGTCCGACTGGTACATTCAATATAAGAGTATCTTCATTTCTAACTACGGTCACTATGAGAAGCGTATCACCCATAAATACAGCTTCTATATTATCTAAAGAGTCTGCATCTGGTTTGGTACCAAGCTCGTAATGTTCGATTAGAGCCCCGATCTCTGCGCGTCTGCACCGCCAATCGTCGACGCTTTCTATACGACCCCGGGCAGTATCGGCCCACATAAATGGATCTGGAAGAGTCATATCCGACGGAAGGTCTTCGAACTCAAGAAAATCCGGATCCGGGCAGTCTGCGCCGGTATTCTCAACATCATACACCAGAGGTATTTCTTGAGCTAACAAATCGCCTAATAAAAGTGCATTAAATAAAAGTGCTAATAGAATTATTTTTATTCTCATTTTGGAATCCTCCTGATCATTTAGGGACGATTGATACAATTACCCTTTTATATCTTGATAAAGGCGGCTCACACTTATCTGTAACCTTCAAAATAAAATGAGCTGTTTCTTTTTTTACAACCTCAGGAGCTTTCACCCAAGCCCCATGAGCGTTCTCCGCTCCGTCAACTTTTATCAATTTTTTATATGAACCAGCCTCCGGATAGTGAAACCACAGAAAACTGATATTATCTCCATCCGGATCGTAAGATTCGAAAGCATTCAAACCAAAACCCTCTCCTGATTTAACGGTTATTTCTTCAGGATGCCCTAATACCGGAACTGGCGGATGATTGGCTTTTTCGTATGATTTAGTGCACCAATCCATCCGCGCGGCAAAATCATTTTGAAAATCATCTCTCCATCGCCATAGAGTTACTTTATTACCGGTAAATGTAACCGTATCCTTTCTAACCGTTCGTCCATATTCATTATGAATATATGGAGTATATTTATCATCTGCATTTGTCCAAATTTCTCTTGTCTCGGGCTCATATGGAACACCCGAACCAGCGCTTCCTTCTCTCTGCTTATCAAATTCAGGCTTATACAGTTCATATCGTCCGCCCCAACTGCCCCACTCGAGGTGTTCAGGTTCATTTAATCCATTGGGTATTAACGATAAAAACGATGGTGTATCGCCCTCCATCCCCCAGGCTACATCGGGATAGGAAGCGCCAAGAGAACCATGACCTTGCTGAATGTTTTGCGCTATCCAACTATTACTAATCTCATTATTGTTTATGCCTGGTACAAAGGTATTAATTGAACTCCATGTCGCGCTACCGTAATCATCGCCCGGGCTGACGATGTAAAACAAATTAGGGAAATTATTTCGAATCCATATACCGCTATCATCCTGATCGGATATGGTATAGACCCTTAGTTTACTAATTAACCTCTCAGCCTCTTCGCTACCTTTCGTGTTCCTAATTTTATATAATGTCTGAGTTAAAGTATTAACACCTCCCCAGACGGAAATCCATAAAGGACGATTGTCATCTTCTTCAAGTTCCTTTATAATCCACTGTGAACCCTCGGAATCTTTTCCATGACCAACTCCCAGCATACCATATTTTGTCAATCCTTGTTTCACAAGCCCCAATAAATCAGCTGCTTCAGGATACCCGGTTTCATGCTTTTTAAGATTAGGTTGTACCTTGCCGTATGCTCGAATTACTTTTTCTATCGATTCCGGATTAACTCTATTTTTATGCCAGCAAGAGGTTGTTGCAATTAATCCTTTAATATCGATTACATTAGAATACAAAAGCAACCGAACCAAAGATTGTGTATCGTCAGGATCCGCCTCGATATCGGTTAATACAATCAATCGATGCTTACCGTTGGATCCATCCTGCCCGGTTAGGTGTGATGAATTTGGTGATTCGACTGTTAAATTATGGGTGCATGACCCAAGCATCAATATGGATATTATTACGATAGAAAATAATTTTTTAATCATGTTTTAATACAGAAGTATTATAGAAACAATACTAATCTTTGTCAACATAAAATTTCGCAAACACTAAAAAGACGCAGAGAACTTAGAGTTGTTTTTGTTATTAATTTCCGTTAGCTGTTAGCGGTAAGCTGTCAGCCGTTTTATTCTTTTCACATTTCAATGTCTGACCCTGTTAATACTATTAACGTTTGGATAGTATAGGGCGATTTATTAAGAGTTATATTTTATTTTTAGTTTAGAAATTTTTCTCTTTGTTATATCAAACAAAACAAGCCAGATATTAAAATTTTCTTCGTTGATGAGTATTTTTAATTCTTCATCTTTCGACTCAATGCAACCAGTATTACCTATTATTATTTCAATTAACTCTTCATAACCTAAAATATCTCTAAAACTTAATAGTTTTTTGAAATCATTTTTAATATCTTCAATATCACGAGAAGCCATTTTAAATTCTATGACGGCAATATTTTTCTCCGTTGATGGACTGTGTACTAAAAAATCTGGAATTTTAGATAGTTTTTCGATATTTTGATATCTTTTATCCACTTCACCTTGTATTAATATACTTTCTTCGAGCTTTATTTCCTTGTTATCAATCAATTTTCTAAATTGATGATAAAATTCATAAGCGAAAGGACGTTCAAGATATTTTGAATGATATATTTCTCTAGGGAATTTTAAGTCTTCATAATTAAGGGTCGATAGCTTGCAATTATCAGGATCTACTTTGCTTAAAGAAATTACTATTTCATCAACCATTATATTTATCTCCTAACAACTGCAAATAAAACGGCAAGCAGTTTGCGAGTCCAAGTCATACTGCTTTGTTATACCTCATATATGTATTTAAGAATTCTTTTACCGTATTCGGTGGTTACACTCCTAAGGTCTGCAGCTCCACGCCCCGTCATAATAACCTTTAAGCTACTGAGATTAGTTATACGCATATCATTTAGTTGTGTTACGAGTCCTTCTATACGTTCTTCATCAAGTTTAGGCAATCGTTCTCGTAGAGTTTGTATAGGAGATCCCATCATTCCTGCATTGGGGTCAGGTTCTTGCGCAATTGCTTTCAATACACGAATGTGATCTGGAGATATTTGCTCGAAAGTCCGGAGCAAGCGAAGCTGGTCATCATATGACTCTCCGGGGGATTCTATGGCATCTGTTAGAAATTCTTTATAAAGATGTCTCTTTTCTTTGTTTCGTTCCTCACCGGCCCTTTTTAGAGTTTGCTCCAACAAATCTTCAAATTCTTCTGTTTTCACATAGTTCTCCGATTCTTTAGATTTTAATTCACTAAGATCTTCGGACAGCGATTCTAAAACCTCGCGTATTCTTCCAAGTTTCCTTCCTAATGACATTCCACCCAACACATTGCTTACGGGCCCGCCAATCCATGGTACAAAACTACCAATAAAAGCCGCCACATCTAATGCTGTCTCTGCCTGTGTAGATGCTGGAATTAAATCTTTTTTATCTTTATCCACTTTGCAATCTCTCTATCTTGGGTATAACATAGTTTCTATGTGCTAATACTAATCATAATCACTCCAATCTTAAACCATAAAATAATTTCAATATTTCTGGTTGACTTTATATACATCAATATTATAAATAAAAATCATACCATTGTCAACGTAAATTTTAACCGCAAAAACAGTGTTCATCCGTGGAAATTTAATAGATTTGAAAAATCTATCATTTCACATTTCAATGCCTGACCCTGTTAATATATCCCAGTTTTCTATTTGGGATGTAAATTGTTATTTCTTCTTTTTCTTTGCCTATACTTTTCTTGTAATCTTGTTTCTTTTTCAAAAGTGTATTGAATAATAAAGCTGTTTTTAAGAATCTGTCTTCCCAGTCTTCGTAACTTATGTTTTGTATCTGCCAATTTTCTCCTTCATAATTTCCCAATCTAATCACATCCTTAAAAAAGGCATACTGACTATGTGCAAAAGCATTCCTTAATTGACTGTGATATGATTCCGATATAATCTGAGCAATTTTTAAGTTACCTTGCTGGAAAATATTTCTTATTTCTCTTGTTATAAACTCCCACTTGCTTTTATCTTCTTTATGCGAAGGCACTTTGATATCCCAATTGTAGGGTTTGGATTCAATTAAGTCGGCTATATGCTTGAGATCCTTGAGGTTTGGAACAGATTCCCAAGCATGTGCATATATCATCATTTCTAGATGTGTTGTTATCATTCTCATTTTTTCCTTAATTTTTTCGTCGTCAGTTAAACTATATTGTTGTTCATAATGAAACTCTAATAGCATAAAGTCGTTCAGAAATTCTGTTCTGTCTTTATCGAAAATCCGATCCATTCCAGGTCCCAACACATATGGGGAATAACCTTTATCGATACAATCTAATTTATAAGCATTTGCTAAGAATAAAATGAAATCATTCGGATTTGCCTCATTTTTTCTTGCAATTTGAAAAACCTCTTCAACAGCTTCATCTGCAATTGGTGTTAATCTCCTTAAATTATCTTGTCTGATCATAAAATTCACCAATCATATATAATAAATTTTTTATATGTATTTTACCATTCTTTCAGTTTAAGATAATTAACGCAGTAATTCTCAAACTTATAGAATAAATTTATACAGTCACAATAAATTTCTTCTAACTTGACCTTTATTTCTTCTATTTCTATTATTTCACCTGTGCCGAAGCCAATTCTGAGCGATTTGTCTGACTTGGAAATTTTATAATTTTGTCCTCCATATTTTTCTATACCAGGTCCAATCCTATGTGTATGCTTATGTCTAAAATTTAAAGGAGGGCTTATCAAATCTTTATGGATTTTTTCGATTTCGACAACCATATTTCGAACTTCCTTTATATCCATAAAATGCTTTTTTAGGATATTTAGGTTTATCTTTGATTCTGCATAATTCCATCCCGTAGACTCACTGAAAATTTCTTTATATTGAAAAGCAGTCGTTACTGTTGCATAAATTATACTTTCTTTAAAGGAATAAATAGCATCACATGTTAATATAAGGTTATCTTTTATTTCGCCAACAAGAAGACGGAGTTTTTCTATTTCTCTTGATTCCTTTTTATATAGATTTTTCCAGGCGAATAGTTTCGTGATATAATTCCTTAATCCGAGAATTTTATTATAAAGATTATTATAGTTATTATTTAATGGCCATAAGATCATAAAATACTTTATGTGCTCTCCCTTAATTGAAGTTGGAAAGGATTTATCGAGCTTTGGGGTAAATTTTATGATATTTTCAATTCTTTGACTTTCCTTTCTGTATTCATAAAAAAACAGACGGTACTTCAACAACTCTTTTATTAAAGATATTTTTGTCCTAATAAGCTTAATCAATTGTTTAATCGAACCCTACAATATCCCTCTCAACCTCAGGGTAAATTTTGTCGATTTCTTTTTGGATTTCGATTGTTTTGCTGATTGCAGTTACCATTTTGCAGAAATGTTTAATATCGTCAGTTGATAAAATTCGTTCCTGCCTATTCTTTAACCATGTGTCAAGCACCTGATAGCCACCAATCTGATATTCCCAGACTTCGGGCTCAATATTTTCAAAATACTGTTTGTCTTTATTAATATAAACTCGTTTTTCTTTCGAATTATAGTTTCCACCTGCTTTTTTCGCCTTGTCAATACGGTTATAGCCTTCACCCTGAAAACGAGCTATAGGCGACTTAAGTTCCTCTGATTTCAAAAGATGTAAATCAATCAATCTTTTCCCAAACTTTCCCATTCCCTCAAAAAGTTTATAATCCTTTGTAAATGGGATATGGGGAAAATCTATTTTTAAGAATTCAGCATATTTTTCTCGATATATATTTGAATAAAGAACTCCATAGAGATAATATAGAATTTCTTCCGACGTATACTCTTTTCTATAATAATTATATAAAATACTAAATAAATCTTTATTTAAATTTGATTCCCCTTTTTCCTCTACTTTCTCGTTACTGAATAACCCTTTTTTATCTATTTCCGGATAAAGATAAAGTGGAAAGACAAATGATTGATGCCCTATTAAATGTTTATCAGACACATTGACAGTAACAAAAGTTTCTGTAAAGACTTCATTCTTCGGGTTTTTTTGCAAAACAACACCAATATTACGATTCAAAAAGTGCTTCATTATTCTCCTTCGCAATCTTTGAATAATTCGAGGATTATAGAGTGTAAACCTATTGTCAAATGGTCTATATGCATATGGGATAACTTGCTTCTTAATAGCTTCATCCTTCAATTCTTTGTACCATTTATCTACTAACTCATCTCGAAGATTATAAGACTCCATAATAACGCGAAAAGTTTCTTTGTCTCCTACTGTTAATTTCCTGATCAAACTATCTTTTTCAAAATCTATTAAGACCTTATCTTTTCCAGTTGCGGTTCCTGCATTATATTTTTTAAAAATGCTTTCCACTGAGATAAATTTTTTATAATTTTCGCCCAATTCAAAATCCTTCTTTACAAAGAAAAAGTGCGGTTTGGATAGTTTCAACTCTTTCCATTCTATTGAATTCACATCTTTATTATCTAAATAATTATATTTCTTTTCTCTTATTCCGAAAACATTGTTGTAGTATATTTTCCCTAATCCTTTATTCTCTTCATTTTTAATAAATAGAGCAATAGAAACTCCCTGCATTATATCAAATACATTTTCATCTTTCTCACCATCAGGAGTTTTTTCCCCTATGCGACTATTACCATGAAGATTCAAAATATATATGTCATCAAAGCTTTCTATCAATTTTTTCCTCATACCACGATGTATTAAACCTGAGAGGTAAGAATTATTGGTTATCAACCCAATAACGCCCTTACCTGTTTGTTCAATCTTCCAGTGAGCGAATCGGATAAACTTAATATAATCATCAGATAATGGCTGAATATTTTTCTCGTCACGAACATCTTCTTTATATAAATCCATCTGCTGTTCAATAAACTCGGACTTATTGGTAGAACTTACCGAATACGGAGGATTACCTAAGATCACCAGTATTGGCTGCTCTCGCTTAACTTTTCCGGCAAGATGTGATTCCTCTGAGAGAGATACCATTCCGGGAAGCCTTGTTTCTGGAAGTTCTTCCATATCAAGTGTATTAGTAAGGTACAACTTAAATCTATCGTCTTCCTTAAGCTTGTAACCTAATTCTTCCAGCAGGAAAGACATTTTTAAATGACCCACAGCATAAGGCGCCATCATTAGCTCAAACGCATAAAAATTTTCTAAAATGTGGTCTCTTATAAAACCTTCTTTCCCTCCTTCCCCATACTTTGATGTGAACTCTTCAACTGCTAATTTGGCAGCTTCCGCAATAAAAGTTAATGTGCCTGCGGCTGGGTCAAGAACGGTAACTCCTTCCGAAGCAAAACCATCTGGCTTATTAAAATGTTCTTTTAATATTTGATTTAATGAACGGACGATGAAAGATACTACTGGCTCTGGAGTATAATACACACCTCTTTTTTCTCTCGTTTTTGGGTCATATTCGGCAAGGAAAGTTTCGTAGAAGTGAACAATCGGGTCTTTTCCTTTCCCTTCATGGAAATATTTATGAAGAATGCTTTTTACATCTGTAACGGCAAGAACTTCGGAAATATCATCTACAATCCATTCCATACTTTCAGGGATGTCTCCGAGGGATATATATTCAAAAACATCCCTTAAAATTCCTATGGTATGAGGTATATTGTCATAAGCGAGTTTTCTATTAAACTCTTTATCGGTTCTGGTTCTCGCCGCAAAAAGTCCGTATGTTATCGTTTGAGAATAAAGGTCGGCGAAATCTTCTTTCGTTAGCCCTTTTATTAGATATTCTTTGAAGGCTTCAAAGAACCCGAGAATATTGCCCTCACCTTTACTTTCTTCTTCCCGTAACTCTTCGGCAATAACTTCATCTCTTAAAAATCTGGTCCTTTTAGCAAGCTCAACAGCCAATTTCTTTGCGTTATAGACTTTTGGAAGAGAAAAAGAAAAGAACTTTTCAAGAAGAATCAAAAAATCTTTTTCATTCTCCACAGGAGGAACTTTTTCTAAGTCATTCATAACGTAGGGACGTCCTGTAAGAACCTTCTCAATTAAATTTCCATCTCGATACAATCTAAACTCAAAAAAGTTCGTTAATATTAAGTTGGGGAAAGTATGAAGATATCTTTTAAGTTGCTCCGAATGGGCAACTCGATCTAAATCATCTACTTTCGGAGCTTTTGCTTCAATATACCCTACAATATGTTGTTTCCCATCCCAAATTCTGAAATCCGGATTACCTGCTTCTGTTTGCTTGGGTAAAGTAGTAACGTGAAACTTTTTTCCTATAGTGGAGGTTGCATATTCATCAAGCAACCCTTTGAGAGCCCCATAAAAACTTTCTTCTCTTGCATCATCTCTTGAAGAGATTTCAACTAAATTTTTAAAATATTCTTTCAGCAAATTATCAACTGATATTTTAACCTCCTTATAGTTAAGATTATAAGAGAATTACATTTATAGTCAAGATAAGGATTTTCTCGCTTTGCGGAACTGACGGTGTAATTACGATTGAAATTGAAAGTTTCGGTATAGCCTCAGCGGTAAGTATTAGAAAAATCTGAGTAAATCCGCGTGCCATTCATTCGTGCTATTCGTGTTATTCGTTGTTGATATTCTCGTTAGGATATTAGGAAGTTAAAAAAAATCCTGTAAATCTTGTTAATCCTGTCAAAATATTTGGGGTTGTGGGTGTGGCTTTGTGTCCTTTGTGATCTCTATGGTTAATTAAAGTTTAGGGTTCAAGGATTCCAGGCTTCGAGTATAAAAAAATCAAAATAAAAAAATCTTGTGGTAATCTGTGAAATCTCGTGGTTCCTGTTTTATAGTGTTGACAATTCGCTTTAAACCATTAAATTCAAACGAAAAAATGAGGAAGGAATATATATGAAAAAAAGAAAATATGCCATTTCCCCGACCAGAAACGAAGATTACCCGGAGTGGTACCAGGAAGTCATAAAAGCAGCGGATCTCGCTGAAAATTCACCGGTAAGAGGCTGCATGGTAATTAAACCCTGGGGCTTTTCCATTTGGGAAAACATAAAAAAAGAATTAGATATAAGATTTAAAGAAACAGGGCATCAAAACGCGTATTTCCCGCTGTTTATTCCAAAAAGCTTTCTTGAAAAAGAAGCGGAGCATGTAGAAGGATTCGCGAAGGAATGCGCGGTAGTAACTCATCACCGTCTGGAAAAAGGAAAAAATGGAGGTCTGGTACCCGCGGGCGAGCTCGAAGAACCCCTGGTTGTACGTCCTACTTCAGAAACAATAATAGGAGCAATGTTCTCAAAATGGGTTCAATCATATAGAGACTTGCCGTTATTAATAAACCAGTGGGCAAACATAGTAAGATGGGAAATGCGCACAAGAATGTTTCTTAGAACTACCGAATTCCTCTGGCAGGAAGGACACACAGTCCATGCCACCAAAGAAGAAGCTGTCGAAGAAACACTCACTATGCTTAACGTATATTCCGATTTCATGAAAAACAATATGGCAATGCCTGTTATAAAAGGGCGTAAGACCGAAAGCGAAAAATTTCCCGGAGCAGAGGTGACTTACAGCGTAGAAGCTATGATGCAGGACCGTAAAGCCCTGCAGGCAGGAACTTCGCATTTTCTCGGACAGAACTTCGCTAAGGCTTCGGATATAAAATTTCTCGATAGTGACGAAAAATTAAAATACGCTTATACAACTTCCTGGGGAGTATCCACGAGGCTAATAGGCTGCTTGATTATGATACACAGCGATGACGATGGCCTTGTTTTACCACCAAAATTATCTCCCATACACATAGTTATACTGCCCATCACATCGAACGATGAAACCAAAAATAAGGTTTTTGAACATTGCGATAAATTAAAAAACAGCCTTTCAAGCATAACTTACAATAAATCAAGTATAGAAGTTATGGTAGATAAAAGTGAAATATCCGGCGGAAAAAAGAAATGGGACTGGGTTAAAAAAGGCGTTCCCATTCGACTCGAAATCGGCCCGAGAGAGATGGAAAATGACGAGGTCACCTTAAGCAGAAGAGACAAATCCCCATACGAAAATACCACGCTAACGGAAAAAGAACTTGTTAAAAACGCGCCAAAGATACTGGAAGAGATACAAGATTCCCTTTATAATAAAGCGCTTAAATTGTTGGAAGACAACACAAAAGAAATAGATAATAAAGAAGAATTTTATGATTTTTTTACACCGCGTAACCCTAAAAAACCGGAAATACACGGTGGTTTTGTCCTAGCTTATTTTAGCGGTGATGAACAAATAGAAAATAATATCAGGGAAGATCTGAATGTAACTATACGCTGTATACCTCTTAACGAAGAAAACAATAAAAAAGAAGGCAAGTGTATATTTACCGGGGAAAAAACAACTAATAGAGTAATCTTTGGAAAATCCTATTAAAATACCTAAATATTTTAACTTGATTTTTACCTTATTAGATGTTAATCTATAATTAAAGATACTCTCAATGTATACTGTAAAACAAGATAAAAAAGAAAAAGTTTTAATAATCGGTTTAGCTAAACGAAATAATGAAAAAAAAGCTAAATTCGATGAGTTAAATGAATTGGAATCACTCGCGAAAACCGCGGGGGCTATACCTATAGAAAAAATTATACAAATTAAAGAAACACCAGATACCGCTACTTATATAGGCAAGGGTAAAGCTAACTATTTAAAAGATATTGCCGTCGATATCTTGCTTTTCAACGAATCTCTGTCTCCCGCTCAAATATCAAATCTTGAAGAAATAACAGAAAAAAAAGTCCTCGATAGACAGGATATAATACTCGATATCTTTGCTCAACACGCGAGAACAAAATCCGCGAAAATAGAAGTGGAACTCGCGCAGCTTAACTTTCGTCTTAGTAGATTGAGCGGACGAGGAATTGAATTTTCAAGGCTTGGAGGCGGAATAGGCACGCGAGGTCCGGGAGAGAAAAAATTAGAAGACGACAGAAGAAAAATACGAAATAGAATTAGCCACTTAAAAAAAGAATTGAAAAAAGTGGAAAAAACGAGAAACATACAGAGGAAAAATAGGGAGAAAATTTTTACGGTGGCACTACTTGGATATACAAATGCCGGAAAAACAACACTTTTAAATGCTTTCACCAACAGTAACGCGGCAGTAGAAGATAAACTTTTCGTAACTCTCGACCCCCTTACAAGACAGGCTAAAACAAATAACGGTCATAAGTTCTTATTAGTCGATACAGTTGGTTTTATTCGCGGTATACCTACAGAATTAATATCTTCCTTTAAATCGACTCTTGAAGAAGCGCAATACTCCTCACTCAGAATTATTCTGGTCGATATTTCTTCTGAAAAAATGGAAGAAGAACTCGACGAAACAAGAAAAATAATGGATTTACTGGAAATTAACGATTCCGATAATATCTTAGTATTTAATAAAACAGATCAAATAGTAGATGAAACACTTCTTAACTATATGGAAAAAAAATACCCCAAAGCCGTTTTCATTTCAGCAAAAAATAGGAAAGGACTTGAAATCCTGAAGGATAGAATAGATGCTTATAAAAAGTGTTTCCGGAATTAGAGGAATTGTAGGGGACGGACTTGACCCGGCAGTAATTTTAAATTTTGCCGCCAAGTTCGGAGAATTAACATCGAGTTTAACTAAAGGTAAGAATAAGATAATAGTTGCCAGGGATTCGAGAAAATCGGGAATAGCATTAAAGAACGCTGTTATTTCAGGACTTTTAGGTACGGGAATTGACGTAATAGATATAGACCTCGCCCCCACTCCCACCCTACTTTACAATGTAAAGAAATTAAATGCCTCGGGGGGAATAGTCATTACAGCTTCACACAATCCATCCCAGTGGAACGCGTTGAAACTTGTAGGTCCTTCGGGAGAATTTCTAAACAAAAAAGAAGCGAAAAAATTCTTTTCACTGGAAAAAGAAAACGTCTCATGGAAACCGTCAAAAGATTACGGAAAATTAGAAATAAATAAAGAAGCAATAAAGAAACATATTCAGGGTGTGCTTTCTACGCCGGGAATCAACCCTGAATTGATCAAAAGTAAAGGATTTAAAGTTGTTTTAGACTGCGTAAACGGAGGGGCTTCAGAGGCTTTCCCTGAATTTTTAAGGATTTTAGGAATTGAAATGCAAACTATATTTTGTGATGGTAGCGGAGATTTTAAAAGAATTCCCGAGCCGCGATCAGAAAATCTAACAGTTTTGTCTGAAAAAGTCAAAGAATTCGGCGCGGATATAGGCTTTGCGACCGACCCCGACGGAGATAGAATCTCGATCGTTTCTAATGAAGGGATGCCAATCGGTGAAGAATACACAATAACGCTTGCGACACAAGCTGTTTTGAGTAAAAATAAGGGAGCGGTGGTTGTTAATCTTTCCACAACTAAAAGTGTAGAAGATATCGCGAATAGAGCCGGAGTACCATTTTATCGCTCACCCGTCGGCGAAGCAAATGTAGTTAAAATGATGAAAGATAAAAAAGCAATTATCGGAGGCGAAGGTAATGGCGGCGTTATCAATCCCGAAATACAATATACAAGAGACGGAATAGGTGCCATGGCTCTTATCTTACAGTATCTCGCAGAAGCGGAAGAACCGGTATCCCACATAATTAACAGTCTTCCAAGATACAAAATGATAAAAGAAGCAATAAAATTGGAATCCGATGATAAAGGTAACGAATTCCTGGAAAAAATTAAAAATTCAAACAAAAATAAGAATCTGGACTTGAGTGATGGAATTAGGATAACAGAAAATAATCGCTGGGCACATATAAGGAAGAGCGGAACTGAACCGATCCTGCGAATTATTGCAGAAGCAACAACAGTAGAAAAAGCCAGAGCATTGATAAATACTATATTGCGGCAAGGCCGCTAAAATGTAAAAATTAAATATTAAAATGAAAAAT
>Ga0315548_1002115_pt1 | contig 15723 bp, 9 predicted proteins | sample SalMarSW160110MG_2_FD_202540 | JGI IMG/M metagenome (GOLD analysis project Ga0315548, IMG submission 202540) | Salt marsh sediment microbial communities from the Plum Island Ecosystem LTER, Massachusetts, United States - Salt Marsh Sediment SW1601-110 ...
GGATAGGCACCGCGATCAATGGAATTATCCGAAAAGTTGTTATCAGTGAATATGGTGGCTTCAGGATCATAACCCTTGTATTTTGTAATGGTTAAAAGGTTTTCGAAATTAAGCGAGAACCTCAGGCTTATTTTATCAATGATTTTCTTTGAAGGCTCATAGATTAGTGAAAGCGTCTTTAATCTTATAAAATCCGCACTTTCGACAAAAACCGATGATTCGTAAAAATATTTGGCCCTCATTGCCGATATGCTGTCTGCAATATAACTATTGATCTCACGGTTGTTACCGGTCATTATGGTGGCTGCTCTTGTGGCATTGTATTTATCAACTCCTGCAACTGCATACCATAAAAGCTCCAGGCTGAAATTTTTGTATTTAAAAGAGGTGAACAAATTCCATGTGAAATCGGGTATTGAATTTCCCAGGATAACCTTGTCATTTTCATTCAGCCTGCTATTTGTATCAGCATCGAGGTATTTCATTTCGTATTTCTCAACATAATGCTTATCCTCTGCCAGTTCATCTTCAAGTGTCCATTTCCCCAGGTTTTTATACCCGTATATATTGCCAAGCGGTTCCCCTTCCTCAATAATAAAATCAGGTACAAGAACATCATAATCAATAAATGACATGCTTTTCCCTTCAAGTAATTCAGTTACAGTTTGTTCTGACGTAGAAAAATTATATTGAATATACCAGGCAAAATTTTTGGTTATCAAGGGAAATATTTCCATACCTATGTCCATACCTTTAACTGATATCTCACCGATATTCAGGAATTGTTTCCCTCCTCCGTAATAGTAAGGAATGTTACGCTGAATTATAAGGTTGTTGATCTTTTTGGAATAGTATGCTGCATTTATAACGATCCTTTTTTTTAGAAATGAGCTTTTTATCCCGAAATCAGTTTCAGCAGTGCTTTCGTGCTTTAAATAGTGGTTTGCAAATTGCAGTATCGAAGGGTAATTTGCTGTGTTGCCTCCGAATGTATAGGGTACATCGTCATACAGATCATTTGCCAGTCCGTTTAGCGGGTAATTACCGCTATGTCCCCAGTTAGCATAAAGGTTCAGATTATCCATCCACCTTATTTCCCTTAAAGGTTTTTCCCTTGTAATATCCCAGCTTATGGCTATGGATGGAAACAGGCTGTAATAATTGATATTCAGGCCTTCTTTAACCTTGCTCAGATTTGCCACTGCAGAAATGAAATATGTTTTCCTGAAATTGTAGCTGGCATGGCCAATATAAGATATCATGGAACGCAATACGGATCCTTTCGGACCATAGGCTGCCATAGAGTTTCTGAGGTAGTAATGCTCCGAAAGAGTTCCTTCAAGGGAATCAACGTTCCACCACAAATTATCCCTGTAATACCTGCAGGCAAGGACAAGTCCCATTTCATGTTTTCCGAACGTATTGGAATACGATATATTATACTGATGATTAAACAGTATAACATCTTCCGGGCTTTTAAGAATAAGTTTGCTGCTGGAGGAATAGCCATAAACATTGTAGTAGTAAAACCTGAAATCAGAATTATAGACCGAATGCCTGAACATCAGTGACTCCATTGCATTAAGGCTCAGGTGATCAGTAATATGCAGCCTGGCAAAGCCGCTTATTGAGTGGGAGCTTATACGAAGTTCGTGATTATTATTGTCTATTATTGACTGGGTCAGCTCAAAGCTGTTTAGCTGGGGGTAATAGCTATATATCCTGTTACGGAAATCCCCCCCCATTTCGTTATAAAATAATGAATCCGGAGTACACTCCAGACAAGGCGATTTGGTTATTCCTTCAAAAAGCAGGCGGTTGCCCATATACATGTCCTGGTTGTTCTTATTCTCCTGCAAGCTTCCCCTGTAATTGATTTCGAGTGCCAGGCTCTTAAAAAATACCCTGCCGAACCTTGATGAAAATGTATAGCGCCGGTATTCCGAATCCGGCAAAATACCATTATGATCCAGGTAGTTACCTGACAAGTAGTATTTTAGCTTTTTCCTGGTTCCTGATGCCGACAGCTGATATTCCTGTATATATCCGGGGGAAAAAATATCCTTTTGCCTGTCACTATTACAAATAGTATCCGACATAGATGGATACCAGTACTTTAAAGGTGAATTTATTTTACTATATGCCGAATCAAGTGAGGCCAGAAAATCTTCGGTTGACATCAGGTCATAGAAACTATCAAACCATTGAACGCCTGTCCTGTATGTAAAGTTCATTTCGTTTTCCTTTCCCTTTTTTGTATCGATCAAAATAACCCCGTTTCCTCCCTGGAATCCGTATAATGCTGTTGAAGATGCATCTTTGAGAACAGTGACATTCTCGATATCATGTATGTTAAGGTCAGCTATCCCGAGGCTTGCCAGGTTCACAATGGGAACAGGTACCCCGTCCACCACATACAATGGCTCAGCCGAAGAAAAAAAAGAGTTCTGCCCGCGTATCCTTATCTTCTGATGGTCGCCCGGCGCACCCGATGTTTTGGTGGACCACACACCCGACAGACGGGCATGAAGTATGTCGGATGCATTGTTTATGTTCTGGTTTTCTATAACCCCGGCATCTATCGAAGGTATTTCCCTGCCATAATCCATATTACCGAAAAACTTGCGCTGTGATGTTATCTGTACTTCTTCTATGGCTGTGCTTGAGGGTATGAGTGAAACATCCAGCGTCATATCTTTATCAAGCTTTATTTCAATTTCCATGGACAGGTATCCTATGTAGCTTAAGACCAGCATATAATTACCGGTGGGAACTGACAACACATATACGCCTTTGGAATCAGTGGCTGTACCGTATTGAGTATCCTTCAGGTATACATTTACTCCGACGAGTGTCTCCCTGCTTTCCGCATCCCTGACTTTTCCCGTAACGGTAAAAGAAGATTTTATGCCCCTGCTATCATTTTGTGCGGAAAGAAGTAATGATGCCAGGGAAAAGATCAAACTTAATAAAAATCCTAATCTGACATTCATATGTAATAAATCAGGACCAAGACAAAACCGGTTTCCTTTCAAACGCTCATCCGGACTGTATCACGCAAGGCTTCACACAAAGTTATAATAAAAATTATATCTGCAGTTACTAATCTGACCGGTTTTTAACTGCGCAACCTTTAGTATGGTGATTGCATCATAGAATTGATCCGTCCCGGATTTATTATTAACTTGCTAAAATTATATACCTAATCATGAAAACAAGATATTATATACCGGCAATACTATTAATATGTGCTTTAACCGCTGTTAACCTTCAGGCACAAAGCACCTTTGATAAGGATGTTTATATGCAGTTTCTCAATGAGAATAAGACACTTACTTGTGATCAGTTACTTCAAAACAATCCGCCCAAAACAGTTTATTATACCACTCGGAACCATCCTACCAGTCCGGTTAACATACCCTGGTACGATACAATAGATAACTGGTATAATCTTACTGATGCCGAAGAAGAGCTGCTGGCAAACAACCATTTCATGGTATCACAGCGACTTGAGAACAATAGCTGGTCCGGCGCTTTCGTTGATTTATATTTTCGTGACCTGCCGCTTTTCATAAGCACGGATTTTGTGCTTTATACGTTGCACAACTCTTACGATGCCATCCTGCAAACCATTGAATGGCAGTTCCTGGAACCCAACCTTATTGAACTGCTGGATGCAATGTATGACAGTTACCCTGCTTTGTACAGTAAATACAGCACTGATGAAAGGTTTGATGATGTGCTTGCTGACGTTGACCTTTATGTGTCGGTTGCCTATTCGCTGCTGCTTGACGAAACCCATGCGCCCCAGTATCACCCGGCAGATAAATATAATGAAATCATGCAGGCCATAGATGATGAACAGCTTAAATTCACTACACTTTTCACAGAAACCAGGCCACGCAAAATTGACTTCAGCCAGTTTAAACCCAGGGGACACTACACTGAGATAATATATACACCTCAGGGAGAAAAGACTCTCGAAAATTATTTCAGGGCCATGATGTGGCTTGGAAGAATAGATTTCCTGATGACTGCCCCTCCTGAAAATCCCTGGGAACCGGACTGGACAACGGATGAGCTGAGGAGGATGCAGATTGGGGCAATACTGCTTAATGAATTGTTGTACACCTGTGGCAAAAAGGAATTGCTGGATAAGCATGAGCAAATCATAACATACCTGGTGGGCCCCGATGATAATCTTACCCCTGATGAGCTTAAGGAATTGTCAGATTTTATGCTTGGCAGTCCGGCAGATCTATTTGACAACAATGTTTATGAACAGTTCAGCGATACGCTTAATACATCCGATGATTACGGGCAGAAGATAATGTCCAATTTCTTTTATGTTGATCCGGATTCCTCTGATCCGGGTAAACTTCCTGTATCATTTAAATTGCTCGGACAGAAATTCCTTATAGATTCATACGTTTTCAGCGAAGTAGTGTATGACAGGATAATATATAACGATGAAAAAGTATACCGCGCACTTCCTGACCCGCTGGACATAATGGCTGTTCTCGGAAATGAAGATGCCATGGCACTGCTGGAAGACGAGATGGAAAAATACAAGTATGCCTATAAGGTTTCTTCACTGAAATACCTTGTTGATGCCTATGACGAAGAGTTCTGGCAGCAGTCATTGTATAATACCTGGCTGTCTGCAATAAGGCAGCTAAATCCGCCCGAATCATCCGGCAATCTCCCCTATTTCATGCAGACCACGGCCTGGCATCACGAAAAGCTGAATACACAGCTTACCTCGTGGGCGGAGCTCAGGCATGATAATATTCTTTACGGCAAGCCGTCATATACAGGTGGTACGGGCTGCTCCTACCCCTACACCTATGTCGAACCTTACCCGGCATTATATGAGAGGCTGGAGCTCTTTGCCGAAGAAGCGGCTGATTTCTTTGAAGAGGTATTTGAAGGCAGCCCGATCAGCAGCAGTAATTACATTGTAAGCTACTACAGGGGATATTCCGGAATAATGAAAAATTTTAAATCGATAGCCCTGAAAGAACTGGCCGGGACACCCATCAGCGAAGACGATATAACATTCCTAAAAACCATGATCAACGATTATATGGCATCCGGACCTTCAATCAGCGGCTGGTTTTGTGATCTTTTTTACGATATCAATAAAGGGATGAACTGGGATTACATAGTTGCCGATGTACATACTCAACCTACAGACGAGTTCGGAACTGTAGTGGGACATGTGCTCCACGTGGGAAACGGCAATATCAATATGGGTGTATTCCTGGCTCCCAATCCCGTTAATCCGGACCAGCTCATGGCTTTTGCCGGTCCCGTCTCATCATTCCACTATGAAGTCACCAATGACTTCTACAGGTATACCGACGAGGAATGGGAAGAAAAGTTTCTTACAGGGATAAACCTGCCTGAGCGACCGGACTGGATAGCACTGTATATGGCAAGTAATACAGGCGATACCCTGCCGAAGGGCCGCGAGTTAAAAGGCACAGTATATAATTCTGCAAATGTTATCCCGCAGGCTGTAATCAATGATATTGACTACCTGCTTGCTTTCCCGAATCCGGTTACTGATATTGTTCACCTGCGTTTCGTACTTAACATAAAAAGCACAGTGAATGTCGAAGTCTATAATGCAAACGGCAGCCTCATTGACATACCATTCAATGATGTGCTGATGCCTGCTGAACATGACATAGCGGTAGATATTACCGGATGGGAAAAAGGATTGTATATTGTCAGGTTAAAAACCGGCCAAAAAGTGCTTTCAAGAAAGGTTATGGTGTTATAGCAATACAAAATAATCATTTTTTTTGTTTTTGGTGATTATAGCCTTTATATTAGTGTTAGTATTTTAACTAACCAATAAAAGGAGGTAATTATGCCTAAAACAAAACGTATCATTATTGCAACCTTATCAGGAATAGTATTCGGTTTTGTTTGTTTTACCCTTGCTTCAAGCGGCCCCGGAAAACTGGCTTTACCAGTTGCATTGCAAATAATCTCAAGCAGGACATTAATCGGATTTGCTATTGGAATAAGCTGTATTTCTTTAAAACATTGGACCATACACGGACTGGTCATGGGAATAATATTCAGCCTTCCGCTGGCATTCAGCGGGCTGATGGCAGCTGAAAGTCCGGACTTCAGCAAAGCCGGCATGATCATATGGACTATCATACCAGGGATGGTATACGGATTACTTATTGAATTGATTACTTCGGTGCTATTCAAGGCAAAGGCTTGAAAAAGAACTTATTGAAAGCGTAACAACAGTTTTTAGCCAACAAATGTTGTTACGCTTTCATTTTTATATAGTATGAAATTAATAGAGAAAAAACAGGATATATATGTCTAAAAGAGTTATTGAAAGTGATCACGAGGACTATTTCGAAAGTATGGAAAATGCCCGTGAATATGCCCGGATAGCTGAAAAATCAGCAAAGATGAGATTTGGTAGTTTCCTGAAGATACTGAAATCACTTAATATTAAAGGTAATTATCTGGAAATTGGAGCGGGTTCAGGAATTCTGGCCACAATGATTGCTGAAATGCAAAGTGATATATATATAACAGCCACAGATACATCTGAAAACATGTTGACTATTGCAAAGGAACACATTGACAAAAAAAATATGAGAGATCGAATTGAGATAATAGCGGGAGACGCTGAAAATGAAGACTTCCTGAAAAAGCTAAAAAAATACGATTTAATCTATTCAACATTTTCAATGCATCATTGGAAAAATCCTCAAAAAGTTATTCTGAACCTGTTAAATATTCTGAATGGTCAGGGCGCATTACTGATTTATGATTTAAAAAGAGTCTGGTGGCTACACTGGATACCAAAACAAAGCGGATTTCTTAAGTCGATCCGGGCTTCATACAGGCCGAAAGAAATTAAGAAGATGTTTGCAGATATCGGAATTAACAATTATAAACTGACAAATATTTTTCCTTTTTTCCTATATAATATAACTATAAGAAAAAATTAAATATACCTTCCTTAAAAGTAATCATTGTCCGGAGGGTATTGCTAAAAGAGGTTCCCATTCACCGAACGCCTCTATGTTGACCTGAACCTGTGGTTCTGTTGAGTATTTCTCATCACAATTATAATACCACCCCAGGTATTCTGAATCACCTCCTCCCTGTGTAGTAATAAGGAAACGGTTTGGCAGGTTGCCTATGCTCATGGCCTGGTCACGTGCTGACGGCTTGTCTCCTCCCTGCGGATCAATGGGGATCCACCCGTACCCGGGAAGGTAGATCTCTGGCCAGCGGTGAAAATATTCATCCAGGCTGGCATCATCACTGCGAACAACAAGGGCGCCCACGTACCTTGCCGGCAATCCTGCAGCACGGCATAATGCAATGAAGCTGAACGTATATTCCGAGCATGAACCTGTGCCACGTTTCAAAACAACAGGTGCCGCATTCCAGCCCCCTTCCATTTTGTATTCCAGGTTATTGCGCACATAGTTAAATATACTCCTCGCCATCCTGTAGGGATTTGTGTCGTCACCTACAATCTCCGCAGCCAGTTTTTGTATATACGGATCATCTGTCATATACTTGCTGCCATTGGCTGTGTATAGCTGACGGATATCTTTTGGTATGGACTCCAGGGAGCCCACCTTATCGGGAAAAATAAAATAGCGTATGGCTGAGATCTCTGCTTCTGTAATCATAACGGACCGGACAGTTTCATTTGACTCTATATTGCGGTAATTAAAATTTGCTACCTGCTGGTTCCAGCGGTCTTTTTTCAATGTATATTGTTCTGGAACAAAAGATTTATCGAGGATCTTCTGCTGGGGCATATCCCCAGGTATGGCAATAAAGACATCAAGATTCTTTATTTTTCCCTGTCCGTTCACCTTCACCTGGTGCGTAAACGTTATACTTGACCTGCGTGAATCAGTTAGCTTGTATATATCGTCGTCATGATGTACGATCTTATAAATGGAATCATTCTGGTAGTCAACATTCCACAGGTAATTGCCGTCCCATGCCAGTCCCCTTGAATAGGGGCCCGGCGAATCAATAATATTTATCACCTCACCCGACTCGGGGTCAATCATATAAATTTCATCCATGTACCGGTCGCTGCTCCACAAGTATTGCCCGTCCGATGCCAGTCCGTTTACCGACCTGGCAGGTCCCCACAATTCCAGAACATCGGTCCCGTCGCTCAGGTCAATTTTCATTATTGTATTGTTCATGGCATCACCAACCCACAGCGTATTATCATACCAGGCCAGGCCCTCGGGAAATTCGCACGGTGCCTCTATTGTCGCCAGTATGGTACCGTCCGCCGGATCTATTTTATAGATGTATTTCTGCTTATAGTCAGCATTCCAGAGGTATTGTCCGTCCCATGCCAGGTCCATAGGCCAGAAGCCGGGTGAAGGGATTTGATGCAAAACAGCTCCGGACTCCGGGTCAAGCTTATAAATTAAGTCCGTTTTATAATCTGCCACCCAGAGATTGTTACCGTCCCACGTCAGTCCCGTGCAAAACTTCCCTGGTAACGGCAAGGACTTAACTACCTTCCCGGGATATGCGAGCAGGTCGCGGCATAAAAGAAAAACTGCTACTATTAGAAGTGTTTTTTTTATTATTCGTGTCATTTTATTGTTTTTATTAACTGGTGTATATTCCATATTACTTATTATTATTTTTTAATTCCACATACTATTTAAATATTAGCTTACCTGAACTTATACGGCCGGATCTGCCAATGATCCTGTAATAATAAAATCCGGCTGACGGTTTAAAATCAGTAAAATAATAGTCTGCCTCTGTAATCACAGACTCATAAAGCAGCTTTCCGGTGGGATCCCATAATGTAAAGGAGTAAGGAATATTTTCAGGTGTTATTGTTATATATAACCTGTCAGTGACCGGATTGGGATATAGCTCAAAATAAGGCTCAGTATTTATTTCCTCGAGATCTGAAATTACATATGGAGTTCCCCATGTCTCGCCGCCTTTTTTGTAGTACTTAAGACTTCTTTCCAGATTACTGCCTATACACCAATAGGATTCAGCAGAATAATAAGGACCTCCCAGTCCTTCGATATATGTGTATATAGGATCAAAACCCTCAACATTAGTGTATGACCAGCATGAATCCCACGCAAGATATATTATTTCCTGATAGCTGGGTTCTGACTTTGATAATCTTCCATTACATCCGGTAATATTCATAGAATATGAATAAGCTTCATAATCTGTTATTACAGGTTCGTCTGGAAGTACGTTAAAAATTGAATTATCAGTTATCAACCTTCCAATAGTATCATGTGTTACAACCACATCTACGTTACCTTCCAGGTGTGTCTCTTTTCTTTGTCTCCTCTCAATCGTATAAAAGATGTTATCACCCTGTATTTCTTTCTTAATATATTTTAAAATATCCTTAAATACATCATAGCCATCAGGTTCGGGCATACAATAATATTCATAGAATGTATGTATTTCGTCACCAACATCAAAGTCATATACTTCTTTCCATGTAAGATTATCTATTCCTATTTGCGGATTTGTAAGTCCACGCAGACTTAACTCCTGCAAATGATCATAATAGAAATAACTTCCCTCAAAATCAGGGAAGAAAAAAAAGTTAAGTGCTATTACGAATCCGTGGTTTTTGCTTAATATGATTTTTTTATCATTGATGGCATGTTCTATCTGTTTATCATCCTTATTGTATGCCTCGAATGTTATTGTTTTTACAGAATCAACAACACCAATAAATGACTTTGTGCCACAATCCGTTACTTTGGCGTAAATTTTTAAAGATCCCTCACTAATATAGCACAGCCATTCCTCGCCTTTTTTGGCACCTGTCTTTATTCTGATGCTGTCATTAATCCTGTTAAAGAAAATATTTGTGCCATCACTACCGATTATTACTTTTTCTCCAATCCAGGAAGGAGCATAGGGCGAAAAGCACTCCCATTCTGTATAAATCTCCTGTATATTTTTCATCGGGAAATATACAGTATCATCGCCAATAGCTTTAACCGAATCAATTCTCAGGCTTGTAATTTCATATTCGTTCATGAAAAAGCCTGTCCTGTCAGAATTTACAGTCCTGTAATTCTGTGCCGGTAGTTCGACTGTCAGTAAAAAGAAAAGAAGAATAACAATTATATTGCATATTAACGCTTTCATAACAGAGTAATCTAATAGAAAGATATCTTATTTTTTCCGAATAAGGAAATATTCAGCGAACTATCATTTCAAATTCTATCAAAAATAAAACCAATATCTTGACTTCAGGATTATTATTCTTTACTTTTGGTTTCCGGGATTTTCGCAATTATTTACATAAGTGATTTTACGCGTTGTTCCGATTTGGCGTTAAATTGAAATAATCACTTTAATATTTAAGTTATATCAGTAAAGCATACATAATCGACTAAGTATTTCCATGACCTGTTCCGCATGGAAGCCTGAAAAATATTAACCATAATTAAAAAGGGAGGTTTATTATGAAGATCAGAAAATTTGAATTTAAAGATTATGCTGCAAAAAAACCTGTAACTGTGTCTGCTAAAGGAGAATTCCTCACGGCAGCCGATGTCGCGGCAGATATAAGTTTAAGCCTGGGATCTTTATTTACCTTAAGCAGTGAGCTGCAGATGAAACTTACACTGGAAAGATATAAAATAGAACCCGACTTCAAGCTTGGTATTATTGGTATTGGCGTACTGACTAAAAATGAACTTATTGAGCATATCAAGTTAAAGTCAGATATCGGACAGCTGGCACTCAGGGCTGAAATAGGTTACTGCAACGAGCTTTTAACAGCACTGAAGACAAATGTGATTACTCCGTGGCCCAGTGTAACGGAGAAACCAGATGAAAAGGCTCCCTTCTGGAAAACGGACAAAAATTGTATTTACCTGAGACTTAGTAACCGGGCTCTTTTTTGTGAAAATACCACGGACAGCGTAACCACACCCTTTGCAAATTATCGTATTACCAATGTACATCCGGTTTTTAAAAAAAGAGGGTATGCTGTCATCGTATTGCAGGGCACGGACGATATAAGGGCCAACTTTGTTCCGGTTGCCAAATCCCGCTTAACGGCTTATCTCAGCGGGATCGGACATGGAAGCTACACAACCTATACAGGCCACTGGAATGATCATATCCTGGAAGTGGGACATTATGATGCTGCCGAAGTAAAGGGAAAAGCAATCCATTTTCTGAGCTGCCAGACCGGAGCCCAGCTGGGTCCCGATACAGTGGTTAACGGCAGCAAAGCTTATGCCGGCTATACAGAAAACTTCATCCTCCAGTGGGATGACTCCTCTACCCCTATTGATGAATTCCTTCTTTTTGCCAGATGTGACAGTACCTTTGACATCATGATGGCCAGGGGTGCCACCGCAAAACAGGCATACGACGCAACAATCAAGGCTTTCAATGCAGCTATCAGCCAGGTGCCGAATACCGTCGCAGCCACATATCTCACATGGGACAGGGATCATCTGAAATTACACGGGACACCTGCATCAAGGATACAACCATACAGGTATGTAAAATTCTGCTTCCCCTTAACAAACATGGCAACAGAAGAAGCACTTGCAAAAGCAGGTAATATTGATTTAAAAGACTAACTTTACACTTATAACGGCAACAAAAATGCAATGGAATGGAAGACGTGAATAAAAACAAACCGGTGTGCTATGATCCGGCAAGGAAAAAATTTATCTTTTACGATGAAATTGTATCAGGAAAGGAGAATATCATTCCGTTGGACACTTTATCTGAAAATGATCTTAAAAAGCTCGTGATTGAACGCCATAGGACAGGTCCTGATTACAAAGTGCAGGCTATAAGCGGTCCCCCCTATTCGCGGGATGAAGTGATACAGGCGATAGAACAGAATGAACCATTCGGACTTGTAACAGTTGCCGCTGAAATATCCTATTTAAAGGGACTTCTGATAAGTCTGGGTAAGAATAGAGATAAAACCGGATAATGCCAATTAATAGCTGAATTATTTTAACAAAAATCACTATATCAATATGCATCCGTCTATAAAACCTTTTATACAGAATTTAAAGGTACTGGCTGCCGTATTTATTATTATTGTTACAACAAGCGCATGTAAGAAGGAAGAAGAAAAAATAATGGTAGTAAGAAATGACAGTATCGTAGCTATTACCAGTACGTCGGCCATAGTGCACGCGACAATAGTAGATATAGGTAACGGTATTGACCAGCACGGGCACTGCTGGTCTACAAATGAAGAGCCAACGCTGGAAGATAATGAGAATATGTCAGAAAATGGATCGGTGAGTGTACCAGGCACCTTCATCACTACCATGCAGAATCTGATGCCTGATACAAAATATTATACAACGGCTTACATTAAGAGCTCAGGCAAGGTTGTATACAGCAGTAATACACTGTCATTCCACACTTTGCAAGCAGGTCTACCGGTTGTTACTACCGAAGGCGTTGAAGATTTAACAGCATCAAGCGTTATAGTCAACGGCAACCTGAACAGTCTCGGTGAGGGAGCATCTTCGGTATTACAGCACGGACATTGCTGGTCAAGTGTAACAGCAACACCGACTATTGATGCTGATAATAAATCATCACTGGGTTCAAAGAATTCAACAGGTACCTTTCAAAGCCTGCTCGTAGGTTTAACCCCGGATGTTCTTTATTATGTCAGAGCCTATGCAACAAATAGTGCAGGTACAGCATATGGTGACTATGTTAGTTTTTTAACCCCACCGGAAGCCGGATTACCGGTTGTGATAACTCTTGAAGTGACATCAATAACAGAAACGACAGCACAGAGCGGGGGGAATATTACTGATAATGGTGGTGCTGAAGTGACAGCCAGAGGTGTATGCTGGAGCACTTCCGAAAACCCGGCTCTTTCAGATTCCCATACAAATGATGGAAGCGGAACAGGAGAATTTACCAGTGAAATTAGCGGACTTGATCCTAATACAAATTATTATGTAAGGGCCTATGCAACAAACAGTGCAGGTACTGCATACGGAGAAAATGCAGGCTTCACAACAGCCCAGGAGTCCGGATTACCTGTTTTAACAACCGATGCTGTAAGCTCAATAACACAAACAACTGCCCTGAGCGGAGGAAATATTTCAGACAACGGAGGTTCTGAAGTGATTGCCCGCGGAGTATGCTGGAATACTTCAGAGAATCCAACGCTTTTAAATTCACATACAAACGACGGCATCGGCATCGGATCATTTACGAGTAATATAACAGGACTGGCATCAGGGACAAAATATTATGTCAGGGCATATGCAACAAATAGCACAGGAACTTTATATGGTAATCATGTATCTTTTATGACAGCCTGGGGCAATACACAAATAAGTGATTATGATGGTAATTCTTATTCAACCGTTCAAATAGGAGAACAAATATGGATGGCAGAGAACCTGAAAACCACACATTATTCAGATGGCACACCACTTGTTGACGGAACAGGTGTCACTGAAATTTCAGGCGATTATACTACAAGATACTGGTTTGTTTATGGTGACAACCCGGACAATAAAAGCGCATACGGACTATTATATACATGGGCTGCCGTGATGAACGAGGCCCCGGGCAGCAATACTAATCCGAGCGGAGTGCAGGGAGTGTGTCCCACCGGCTGGCATGTACCCAGTGATGAAGAATGGATGCAACTGGAAATATTTATTGGCATGGATGAAAGCGAAGCCGGTAATGAAGGCTGGCGGGGAACTGACGAAGGAGGAAAGCTGAAAGAAACAGGCTATACGAACTGGAATAGTCCGAATACCGGTGCGACAAATAAAAGTGGATTTACGGCACTACCGGCAGGCCACCGCACTAATACCAATATGTATACCAATTTTAATTCAGGTACGTGTTTCTGGAGTTCCGCTGACATTGGTTATCAAGCCTGGGCAAGACTTTTATACTATAATGTTGCCACTATTTTCAGAAATGACTATGCCAAGAACTTCGGCCTGTCAGTCCGATGCATAAAAGATGATTGAGAAATAGGGGCGCTGTCCCTCTAAAATGTCCCGTACAATGCATGCTCTACCGTGTTGCAATAGATAGAGGAGAAAAAATAATAGGCCGGGCGGTTTGTTTCCAGCTTCCTTTGAAGGTGTAAAACAGGATGGCCCGATGGCACGTCCAGAAACCGATGAATAGTATCATCCGCCCTGATTGCCCTTATGCGCTGCTCACCACTTGTTACCTCTATTCTGTATGCCCTTCGAAGAATATCAAACAAAGACTTGTTTTCAAATTTCCTATTGCAGAAACGTGGAAGGTTGATATTTGGAAGGTAATTAAGGTCATAAAACACAGGTACATCATCCACCAGCCTAAGCCGTTCAAGAAAAATACAACCTGACATTTTCACTTCCTTACTGAGTGGGAACATAAAATCTTCAGGCCACGGTATAACAGCAGGTTTTGAAAGTATCCGTGTCTTCAGGTTATGCATCCCTAAAGCCGATGTTGTCCCTGATATAGACAAGATGCCTATGCCCTTAGGGGGTCCTGTCACAATGCTTCCTTTGCCCTGGTGCTTCCGGATCATGCCCTCATGGAGCAAAGCATCCAGAGCCTGCCTTACAGTCTGCCGGGTAGTACCGTACTGTGAGCAAAGAGCATTCTCCGATGGCAGCAAATCACCATTTTTATAAATACCATCTGTGATCTGTTTTCGGAGGTCTTCGTACAACTGGCGGTATTGCGGTAAAGGTCTCTGCATATTAAAAAGAATATTACTTGTAAATACAAGTTTATTTTATATATTTGTAAACAGTTATTATAACTGCATTTTATATAGACAAAAATAATAATTAATTTAACATATCATTACAAGTTTATTAAAAATACCTTCAATTATTTGCTGAAATAAATTAAATATGGCCGTACCAGTTATCATGCCGAGGCAGGGACAATCTGTTGAAACCTGCATTATCTCTCGCTGGTTTAAAGAAGAGGGAGCAACTGTAAAGAAAGGAGATTTGCTCTTTTCATACGAGACAGATAAAGCATCCTTTGAATGTGAAGCTGAAGAAGACGGTATCCTGTTGAAAATTATTTATAAAGAAGGTGATGAGGTCCCTGTCCTGGAAACTGTTGCATTCATTGGTAAGAAAGGTGAAAAGACGGGGAAACTGGAGCCCCCTAAAACTGACACAGGGGGCCATAAATCGCGTGTCTCGCCGCGAGCACGCAACATGGCTGCCAAACATGGTATTTCATTTGACCAGGTCAAGGGAACAGGTCCACAAGGGCGTATCATTGCCCGTGATATCGAAGCTGTTATCCAGAAATCCGGTCCGACAAAGGAAGAAGCCGTTAGCAAAACGGCCGTTAACGGTGAATATGAAGAAATAAAATTGTCGAATATCCGCAGGATTATTGCCCGCACTATGTCTGAATCCCTAAGCAATTCGGCCCAACTTACGCATCATATGAGTGCAGATGTCAGGAAACTGCTTGAACTACGAAAAAAGATAAAAAAGTCCGGTGACAGCCGGCAGGATATTACACTGAATGATATGATCTGCTATGCAGTAATAAGGGCTCTGGAATGCCATCCCGATATGAACAGCCATTTTACCGGGGAAAGCATACGCAGGTTCAAGAAAGTTCACCTTGGTTTTGCAGTTGATACACCGCGCGGATTGATGGTACCTGCTTTACCTAATGCAAGTGATC
>Ga0315548_1002118_pt1 | contig 15697 bp, 12 predicted proteins | sample SalMarSW160110MG_2_FD_202540 | JGI IMG/M metagenome (GOLD analysis project Ga0315548, IMG submission 202540) | Salt marsh sediment microbial communities from the Plum Island Ecosystem LTER, Massachusetts, United States - Salt Marsh Sediment SW1601-110 ...
ATAGATAAACTCACTAAAACCTTCTCGATTCTTTTCTACTTCAAAAGAACCTGAAAGATCGGCGCCTTCTTTGTTGCTTATTCGTGTTGTATACCCCTTGTCTTTCCAGTCAAGTCCTATAAATTTCATAATACCTCCATTAGGGGGTTTTGATACCAGAATATCCTCGTATGGGCCCTTTGTGGGCAGATTACTATGGATCGCTTGGTATCTTGAGGGGTAAAGAGAGGCGTTCTAAATCGGGCATTGCTCGTGCAAGGATATAGGGGCCTTCTCTTTATCCCTTTATTTAACTTTTCCAACATATTTGTTGAATTATAATGTCTATCCATAATAATTCTACCCATCCGTTAGGATATTTATTTATAGTATAACATACGAGGATATAGTAAAAACAAAAAAACTTTGTGTCCTTTGTTAGCTTTGTGGTTGAAATGTTTTGGGGTTAAGCTTCTGATAGTTCAGGGTAGTTTTCCCCAACCCAGGACTTTACTTTTTCGAAAAATAATTCGGCTTCATCCACCAATTCCTTTGCTTCCTTTTCGGAAATGCCTCCCGCATAGAAATAATCTGTCGTATTTCTTTTAACGCGGCACGAATCAAAATATTCGACAATATCATTAAATTCTTTTCCCAATATATATTTTACACATCGGAATGTCGTAAAATGATGCCCTTCACCTTTAGTTTTATGGCCTTCACAATAAAGGAGAATTGTAGCTGTTTGAAGAACCGCGTTATATGCCCGTCGAGAATTTTCTATCATTGGATAAACCTTCGACTCCGGAATCTTTTATATCTCTTTCTATCATTTTAATTAAATTATTAATTTCTTTTTTTGAAGTCTTGTGTGGTTTTAATTTACCTTGTTTCAATAACCCTTTTAAGCTTATCTTCCCCTCCAAAAATCATAATTTTTGGTTCTTTCATAACCGAATTCAAAAAATTATCATCGTCATTTATTCTCTCTATAAATTCCCTAATACTCATTACAACAAAATTAATCTCTCTTTGAAGATTTTCCTTTATGTTTATGGGGTCAGGGCTTGCTTTTTGAATTTCAATAAACCTTCTTCACATCGAAGATTCTTCGAATCTAAGTAAAATAGGGAAATTGTTGAATGGTTAAATAGGAACATATATTCATAGTATAAAAGTTAAAAAATCATTCTCATAAGTCAAGGGGTGCAGGGTGGAACGATTGATTTGTCACTGGTTGTTGGTCACTGGTCACTTGTCAAAACAAGAAAAAATCTCTGTGTTCTCCGTGACTCTGTGTGAAACATTGTTTCGGGTTACGTGTTTAGAGTTTCGACTTGAAACAAGAAAAAACAAATCCTGTAAATCTGCGTTCTATTATCTTTTTATTCTACTAAGAGTCAATCTATTATGCTGAAGGCAGGCGAATCGGCACTATATTCGCCTGCCTTTGAAGTTTTTAGAAGAGAGATATAGTTATTTTTTCTTTAAAATTCCCTTTGGGTCGCTGATTAATAGCGTGATTTCCCATACTAAAAGAGCGATAATGACCACAGAAATTCCAAGGAGGGTCGCATCCGCATTTATTTCAAAAAATTCTTCTCCTTCCGCCCGATACGCCATTACGTGGTCAACAAACCACATCAGGGTAGCCCCCCAGAAGATTATAGCTAACAATCCCAGTTTGTATTCGTTTTTCGGGTCTTTCAGATACCATATTAATGTGGTGGTTATTGCCGCAAGGGTGGTAATTATTAGCCACATAATTATTAACCTCCCCTGTTATATTCAACATTTAACTCTGATGCAGGCGCCCTCAGTTCGACAACCAGCATGGCAACCGCCCAGATAAAAGTTACAAATATAACCATGCCCCCGCCAATAATTGCCATTTCATGAAGCATTGGACCCACATCCGCCGGGTTTCTCATTGCCGTCAAAAAGGGCGGCCAGGGAACTACTTCTCCGTGCCATATATGCTCAAACGCAAGCAGTAAACTCCCTCCCCATAGCAGTCCGTTAAGAAATCTCAATCTCTGGCTCCAGCTCAGTACTCTTTCTTTTGTTTTTTTTATGCCGTATTTTTTCTCTTTTTTTTCAACTACTTTCTGAATAATTGTCGTTACAACAGCCTCACCGACAGGTGCAATAAAGCATGCCATATTTTCTACCTCCTTCTTTTAATGTATACTTTCCAGTTTTCTCTTAAATTTTCCATTTCTGCTTGTTTTAGAACCCGTATGTCAACCCTGAAGTAATTTTAATTTCAGGGCTTTCTTCGTTCAAACCTCCGCCGATACCGAAATCAAACGACAGCGCATCAAAAGCTAGGAAAATGGCGCCGAGCATTGCTTCAACAGGATCTTCGCCGTCGTCGTTTACCAGTTCGCCCGTCACTTCCGAAACTAATGTTATTTTATCGCTAACAGGCCACTCAATCGCCACAGCATACGCGGTGAGGCCATTTTCCTCCTCGGAATCCGGCACTGTCGTATAACTAAGATTTATGTGCGTTACAACCGGACCGGTCTCTGCACTCAGGATGCCAACCACCTTATATTCCGATTCGCCTGGCGCGTAATTCAGCACAAAAGAACCGGCTAAAGATTTAAGGCTGAAGAGCGCTAATTTCATCGCGAACTCGATATTACTTAAGCCGTCATCCGGTTCTATATCATACGGGATACCTACACCAAAATCGAATCTTTCCGTCATTCCGTGTTTAATCGATAACCCCAGGCTATGACTTTCCGCATCAGCGTTGTCATTCAAAAAATCATACCCCAGCTCCACCTCATAATTGCCCCGATCTACCACTCCGGCATCATCTGTCGATAGCGGCCGGGCTCCGAATACCGCGGCAGGAACAAACAACAGCAATAAAACAAAATCTATCGTTTTTTTACACATAAAACCTCCTGAAACAAGCGCGCTTTTCGTGGCACGATTTTCAAAATAATAACACTTTTTTGGGAAAAGTCAACCCTCCCAGTTTTTCAAAAACCCGCTTCAAGCTCATAAGGATGGATTAGTTAAATTGTAAAATGGGGAAACGGTTAAAGAATGAAAAGAAAAACTTTTATTTGTGCTATTCGTGTGATTTGTTGTTAATAAAGAAGTTAGCAGTTAGGAGTTATAATAAAACAACAAATAAAAAACCATTTTAAATCTGCGTTTATCTGCGTTCTATTATCTTCAGTTCTCTTCGGCTTTTATTTCTTCCCTTAATATTCTATCTCCGAAATTTTTTGGAAAGTCCATTATTTTCAGTTGATGTTCATTTATTTCCGAAAGGATGAATCTTCTTTTCTCCTCGGAAGAAATAAATTTATGCGCAAGCAATCTGAAAAGGTTGTTGATTTCTGAAGATTCAATATCGTTAGCCAATTCGTATGCATCGTCAAGATTCTCTATTTTCTTTTTCGAATACTCTTCGAGTGATTTTTTTATACTATGGACTTTTAAAATAAAATCATAATCGGGGTAAGAAGAAAGTTCTTCCTCGGAAAGAGATTCTTTAATCTCAGACAACCACTTGGCATGATCTAATTCATCCTGATTCATTCCTTTCCAGAAACCTACGGTTTTTGGAAAGTTGGAAAACAATTCCGCAAATCTTTCATATATCTTTCCTGCTTTTTTCTCTATCTCGATAGCACTTTGAAAGATTTCGTCAAAACTTGTGTTGGGATTCGTATCAGACATTTTTAAACCTCCCGTTTACACAGATATTTGGTAAAAACAGCAGCTTTTGTTGAATAGTTAAAAATTTGGACGGTTGGATAGGAAAATATAATATCTTTAATTATAATCATAGTATAAATGTAAAGAGTCGCTTCAAGAAGTCAAGTGTTGGGTTTTTCCAAGAAGGAAAGAGGAAAGAGCAGTGAGAACATAGGGTATAGTGTTTAGGGTATAGAGTATAGCAAAAGACAAGACCTGATCCCTTAATAATATTAAATTTGTATTTATTTTATCTTTAAAACGTTCGAAAGACAACTATTATTTTAGATGTTTTAAAAGTATCTTGACGAATTCTTAATAATCTCTATAATTCTAGTATAAAAGGAGGCATTTATGTTATGTAAAAATGTCGTTAAGGTTATGTCTTTAGTAATTTTCTTTTTGATTTTTGCGTTTCCATCTCTCTATGCTGACTGGGTAACCGATTCTATTCCCTCAGGAGATGGGCCTTATGCTATCTGCGTGAATCCTATAACAAACAAGATATATGTTGCCAATTATGATAGTTACGATGTAACGGTGATAGATGGGGCAACCGATTCAGCCATCTCTGTTTCTGTTGGAAGTGAACCTCAAGCGATATGCGTAAATCCCAATACAAACAAGATATATGTAGCAAATTCCGGTAGTAACAGTGTAACGGTGATAGACGGGGAAGACAATTCAACTGATGATATTTCCGTTGGAGAGTACCCTTATGCGATATGCGTAAATCCCAACACGAACATGATATATGTGGCGAATCAAAACAGTAACAGTGTAACGGTAATAGACGGAGCGGACAATTCGACCGATAGTGTTTCCGTTGGAGAGTACCCTTATGCGATATGCGTAAATCCCAACACGAACATGATATATGTGGCAAATGCCGGTAGTAGCAGTGTAACGGTGATAGACGGGGAAGACAATTCAACTGATGATATTTCCGTTGGAGATGGTCCTTCTGGTATCTGCGTAAATCCCAACACGAACATGATATATGTGGCAAATTATGAGAGTTCCGATGTAACAGTGATAGACGGAGAAGACAATTCAACTGATGATATTTCCGTTGGAGATGGTCCCTGGGGAATCTGTGTAAATCCGAATACAAACAAGATATATGTTGCCAATTATGATAGTTACGATGTAGCGGTGATAGACGGAGCGGACAATTCAACCGAGACTGTTGACGCCGGGGATTACCCTTATGCGATCTGCGTGAATCCCAACACAAACAAGATATATGTGGCAAATTATGATAGTTACGATGTAACTGTGATATATGGGGAGACCGATTCAACCGATTTTATCGAAGTTGGAGAAGGCCCATGGGGAATCTGCGTAAATCCGAATACGAACAAGATATATGTAGCAAATTATGATAGTTACGATGTTACGGTTATAGATGGTTCGGATTTCTTAACCGACTCTGTTCCCGCCGGAGATGGAGCACAGGCAATCTGTGTGAATCCTAGTACAAACAAGATATATGTGGCGAATTATGAAGCTGACACTGTAACGGTAATAGATGGGGAGACTAATTTGACCGACTCTGTTGCAGTTGGAGATGGACCTTACGACATATGCATAAATCCCAACACGAACAAGATATATGTGGCGAATCAAAACAGTAACAGTGTAACGGTAATAGACGGAGAGGACAATTCGACCGACTCTGTTGCAGTCGGAGAGTATCCTTATGCGATCTGCGTGAATCCCAATACAAACAAGATATATGTGGCAAATTATGACAGTTACAATGTAACGGTAATAGACGGAGAAACCAGTTCAACCGATAGTGTTCCCGTTGGAAATTCGCCACGTGCGATATGCGTAAATCCCAACACGAACATGATATACGTGGCAAACGAGTACAGTAACACTGTAACTGTGATAGACGGAGAAACCAATATAACCGATTCTGTTTTTGTTGGAAGTGAACCTGTTGATATCTGCGTAAATCCCAACACGAACATGATATATGTGGCAAATTATGACGGTTATAATGTAACGGTAATAGACGGAGAAACCAATGCAACTGATTCTATTCCCGTTGATGATGCCCCTTCTACGATTTGCGTAAATCCCAACACAAACAAAATATATGTGGTGAGTTCTGAGGGTTACGATGTAACGGTGATAGACGGAGAGGACAATTTAATCGACACTGTTGTTTTTGCCGGGGAGTACCCTTATGCTATCTGCGTGAATCCCAACACGAACAAGATATATGTTGCGAATTATGATAGTTACGATGTAACTGTGATAGATGGGATAAGTGATTCAACCAAATTTGTTGAGGTTGGAGAGGGCCCCTGGGGAATCTGTGCAAATCCGAATACAAACAAGATATATGTGGCAAATTATGACGGCGCCAATGTAACGGTGATAGATGAAGTGAATGAATTTACATCTCCGCTTACATCAGTTATTATTCCGCTAACTAACAACGAAACGACAAGTGTAACTCCTTCATTTACAGGAACTTCTGTCAATTCTCGAAGTCCAAACAATTGCGGTATTATGAAGATTCTTTATCAATTCGAAACGACACAGGGGCAGTGGGAAGAAGCTACGATTACTTCAGGCGGAGGGACTTCTTCTGTAGGTTGGTCAGCAACTGCTCTTGATATTCTTACAACCGGATTCCATTCCCTGTACGTGGTTACGCTCGATAGTACATCCGGAACGATAAATATGACGGAGAATTTTGCCGGTAGTATTACTCCTTATTATTTCCTTGTTAAATCAACTGTATCCGGTATTAATATAAGTCTAAAAAATCAGAATGGCTTAAACCTTTCCGCTATCAATCCGTTTATTAATTCTACACTTATCCGATATCGAATACCTGAAGGGAAAAATACGGGGAGAATGACCTTAAAGATATACGATATTTCCGGTAGTTTAATCAGAACCCTGATTGATGGGCCGTGTTCTCCGGGTAGTTATTCGACTATGTGGGACGCTAATGATGGTAGGGGTAAAGCCCTCCCGAACGGGATTTATTTTTGCCAGCTTGTGGTAGGAGATTTAAAGGCAAGTATAAAGCTAATCCGGTTGAGATAAGAGTTCTTGGTTCCTGGTTCGTAGTTCGTAGATCGTAGATAATTAAGGGTTGGGATTTAAGGAATAACAAGAACAAGAAACTGCAATATCTGCATGTTCTATATGTAAAAAAGTCTGTGAGATAGAATGTGTATAAGTTTCTATTTTTAATTTAACAGCGGTCAGCTGGCAGCTACTTTTTTGGGGATTTGTGTTTTAAATAATAGACTTGACTTATTCAATGTATTTCTTTAGAATCCATATTTGAAAGAAGTATGTGTATACAAATTCGGTTTCGGATATGGACAGGTTAGATGCCATTGCATTTTAAGGCAGGAGCTAATTTTTAATGGAGAAAGAATCCGATAAGCATTATACTAATGAGCCAGCAGGGCTTAAAACTATCTTTCGTTCTCTTCAATATAGAAATTACCGCCTATTTTTCGGTGGACAAAGCATCTCGCTGATTGGAACATGGATACAACGAATCGCTGTACCCTGGCTGGTTTACAGTATAAGCGGTTCCGCATTTTTACTGGGTGTGTTTGGTTTTGCCGGCCAAATTCCTACTTTCCTGTTAGCTCCTTTTGCCGGAGTGCTGATTGATCGATATAACCGCTATTACATTCTGATTGTTACTCAAATTCTGGCTATGATACAAGCTTTAGTTCTGACGGTTCTTTTTTTTACCGGAACCATCGAAGTCTGGCACCTCATGCTTGCAAGCATTTTCCTCGGCTGCGTTAATGCCTTTGATATGCCGGCACGTCAGGCACTTGTTGTAGATATGATAGAAAAAAAGGGAGATTTAAGCAACGCAATTGCATTAAATTCCTCGATGGTTAACGGTGCGAGATTGGTGGGTCCTTCCATAGCAGGCATATTGATTGCTGCCACGGGTGAAGGAATTTGTTTTCTCCTGAACGGCTTAAGCTACCTTTTTGTTATTGCATCTCTATTGATGATGAAAGTTACTTTAAGAAAAGTAAAAAGCCAAAAAGGGCGAGTTTTGCAAGGATTGAAGGAAGGCTTTTCTTATACCTTTGGTTTTGCACCTATAAGATCCATTATACTGCTACTTGGGTTGGTCAGTTTAATGGGAATGCCCTATACGTTACTTATGCCTGTTTTTGCCAAGGAGATACTTCATGGCGGCTCTCATACCTTCGGATTTCTTATGGGAGCTTCAGGTACAGGTGCTTTGATAGGCGCTCTTTATCTTGCGTCCAGAAAAACTGTTTTGGGGCTGGGTAGAATCATTTATTTGTCTTCGGCTATTTTTGGTTTTGGCCTTGTTGTATTTTCTTTATCCCGTTTCTTTTTACTCTCTTTGATATTTATGTTTATAGTTGGTCTGGGGATGATGATGCAGATGGCTTCAAGCAACACAATTTTACAAACCGTTGTCGATGACGATAAACGCGGTCGTGTTATGAGTTTTTATTTAATGGCATTTATGGGCACAGCACCCTTCGGCAGCTTAATAGCGGGCGGATTGGCAAGTAGATTAGGCGCGCCAAAGACTTTAATAATAGGTGGCATATTCTGTATTTTAGGCGCGATTGTTTTCGCAAGTAAACTTCCTGAATTAAGAAAGATAGTTCGCCCGATATATGTCAGGCTGGGTATTATTTCGGAAGTGGCATCAGGCATTCGGACAGCAACAGAGTTAACCGTTCCGCCAGAAGAGTAAAGAATGCAGCTTCATTTAATGTGTTCTTTGTGGTTCAATGAATCGATTTTTCAAGTGTGATTACTTCCGTGTCGATACTCCCATATTTGTAGGGTTTTCGTCTTACCTCCTTATATCCCAATTTCTTCCAGAAGGGGAGGACTTCTTCATTCGATACAAGTACACCGATTATTATTTTCTTGATGCTTTTCCATGTTTTGATTGTTTTTTCAAGTTTATTGTATACTTTAGTTCCCAATCCTTTTCTCTGATGGTTTTCCGATAATAAAAGAAGCCCGAGCGTAACGGTTGATGCGTTTGGGAATCCGCGACACAGATCTATACATCCTATCATATGATTGTTTAGATATATTCCAAAGACAAAATTATCCTGAAATTCTTTCCCCGGCGTGATTGCGGCAAAAAGCTCCTTTCTATCCTCAGGAGATGATAGGTTACTTGAAACGTTAATGCAATAAGTGGGCGCTTCTTCAAGCACTCTTTGTACTTCGGCTATTTCTCCTTCTCTACCTTCAAGAATTTTTATTTCAAGTTTTTCGTTTTGCATATTTTATTTTCCGCATAAATATTATTGGAAAGTAGCTGTTTTGTTCACTAATGTCAAGATTTATGATAGTCATCAGTCATATTTTTAGTTAGTGTGTTAGGGGGTGGGGTGTTGGTGTTTCTGGGCTCGAATCTGGACTTTGGGCGATAGCCCTTGCTTCTTGACAATAAACAAGAAAGTTAATATAATGCATAAATATAATTATGTCAGTCGGCAATAGGCAAGAGATAGGTGCCTTTGAGTTTTTGCTATAAGCTTATGGAGGTATAAATGAAGTATTTTAAATTAACTTTAATAATTTTATTCTTTGTATTTTTATTAACCAATTGCGGAGAAAATACAGCTCCCGCAACTCCCGATAGTCCAGTGGGTCCGGTAGTAGGTGTTCCGGGCTTTCCCAGTTTTTTTAAAGCGTCTACAACAGACCGGAATAATGATAATATTTCATACCAATTCGACTGGGGGGACGGGACCGCTTCTCCCTGGAGCGATTTTATGTCTTCAGGAGATACGATTTCTTTCAGCCGTTTATATTTGCACAGAGGAGTGTATCCGATAAGAGTACATGCGCAGGATGCAAGGGATGAGATGAGTGGATGGTCGAACCCGCTTTACTTAATAGTAGGATTCCCGGATATAATGGTGGCAGGTATCGGGACCGGCAACAATCCTTCTGACATAGAAGTGCTTCCCAACGGTAACCGCATATATGTTACAAACCATGATGATGGCAATGTAAGTGTTATCAGCGCTCCAGATCATGTAGCCCTTGGTTCGATTGAAGTGGGTAATGCTCCTATCGGGATAACTGCTTTACCTAATGGTCAACGCCTATATGTTATGGTAAATGGCGAAAATTATGTTCTTTCTCTTCCTGTATCGGGAGGACGAGCGGATACAATACCTGTACCAGATCCCTGGTTTGCGGCTGTTCTTTCCTCCGGAGAATACGTGTATGTCACATCTCCTTCGACAGGTAATGTTTATGTTATCCAAACTTCTGACAACACTGTGGTTGATACAATTGCTGTGGGCGGTATGCCCTACACTATTGCGGCTCTTCCGGACCGGGAGAGAATATATGTTTCGGTCTCTCGGGATAAGTCCATCGAAATAAGAACTTCCGACAACACAAAAATTGACTCTATTGGTATAGGTGGTACAGATACCACAGATATGGCTGTTTCTCCGGACGGCCAATACTTATATTTTTGTTCGGGCACCTATGTCGTTGTTGTCCAAACTTCAGACAATACTGCTGTTACTGGGGTTGAAGCAGGTGTCAAGCCTGTTGGTTTGTGTGTTCATCCCACAGGGTTACTTTTATATGTTTCAGATAAAGGTAGCAATACCGTTTCTGTAATAGCTACTACTAATGGCACCTTTGCTAAAAAAGGTATACCAGTATATTTAGAGCCTACCTTTATTACATCTTCGCCCAGCGGAGAATATGTTTATGTTTTGCACGACGCTAATAATATTTTAGGTGTGCTTGGGATTAGTCAATAGATAATAGATAGTAGGTAGTAGAGAGTAGATAGTAGATAGAAAAAAACATCAAAAAACTTTGTGTCTTAGTGCCTTCGTGCCTCAAAAAAATTAGTTTGTTTTTTATCTCTGTACTAGCCTAATCGTAAAAAATGCTATCATTATAAAAGAAATAGCAATCTTCAGCAAAGTTCCGCCGAAGAAACCGATAACAGCACCGGTACCGGACCTAACAGCTTCTTTTATGTTTTTCCCGACTATAAGCTCTCCGATTAAAGCGCCGGCTAACGGTCCTATAATTAACCCCCAGGGAACAAAAAACACACCTATAATGGCTCCGACGAAAGCACCTATAAATCCGAGTTTCGAAGCACCGAGTTTCTTCGAGCCTATGGAACTCGAGATATATTCTATTACGACCGAAATAACGGTTAGTATGAGAAAAATAATTATTAGATTTCTTGAAATGATTGTAAATCCGGTCAACCACGCATAGATGTAGATTCCCGCAAAAACAAGAGGAGTACCCGGAAGCATTGGCAAGATGCATCCCGCAAGACCAACCAACATCAAAAGATAACATCCGATCAATATAAGGATATGCATAAAATTTACTTATCGAAAGAAAGAGGAAAGTGCCGCAGGTCCCCCTCTTCCTTTCATTTGTTTTAATAGTTTTTGAACCATTTTGAATTCTTTAAGCAAGCGGTTGATATCCTGAACAGAGGTTCCGCTTCCATTGGCAATTCGCCTTCTTCGGGAGGCGTCTAATATCGAGGGGTTTTTTCGTTCTGCGTTAGTCATCGATTGAATAATCGCCTCTGTTTGCACCATCTGTTTTTCGTCCATCATTTTCTTCAAGCCTTTTCCTCCCGGGAACATATCCAGGAGTGCGTCGAGAGGACCCATCTTTTTTAATTGTTTTATCTGCCCGAGAAAATCTTCTAAATCGATCTTCCCTTCCTGCATTTTCTTCTGGAATTTTTCAACATCTTCTTTCTCTATAGCCTTTGCTGCCTTTTCCTGTAGTGTTTTAAGGTCTCCCATTCCGAGAATTCTGGAAGCCAATCTTTCCGGATGTAAAACCTCGAGAGCTTCTGATTTTTCCCCAATCCCGATAAATTTTATCGGTTTTCCGGTAACTTTTCTCATTGAAAGAGCCGCTCCGCCTCTCGCATCTCCGTCCATCTTGGTGAGAATAATTCCGGTTATTCCCAGCGCCTCATCAAATTCTTTTGCAATATTTACCGCATCCTGTCCTGTCATCGAATCCGCGACGAGAAGGATTTCAGAAGGCTTAACTGTTTCTTTTATCTGCTTGATCTGTTTTATCATTTCTATATCGATGTGTAATCTGCCGGCGGTATCAAAAATGAGAGTGTCGTATCTTTTAAGTACGGAACGTGTAAGTGCCTGCTTGCAGAGTTTTACTTCATTATCGAGTCTTTCGGGGAAGTAAGGGAGGTTTTCTCTTTCTGCCATATCGCGTAGCTGTTCATAAGCCGCGGGTCTTTTAACATCCGCCGGTATAAGAAAAGGGTTTTTACCTTTGCTTTTTAAAAAGTTACCTAACTTTATGGCTGTAGTTGTTTTCCCCGAACCCTGTAACCCGACGAGTAAGATTGAAGTTGGTTGTTTATCCAGCACAAGCGGTTCTGCTTTTCCGATTAGCCCTATCAGTTTCTCTCCTACAATCTGTACTATCATTTCCGCGGGAGTGAAACTATCGTGGATTTTTCTCGCCACTGCCTCGTTTTCGACTTCGCTCACGAAATCGGTTGCTACCTGTAAATTGACATCCGCTTCGAGCAGCGCTCTCCTTATATCTCTCATCCCTTCTGTGACCTGAGAAGCCGAAAGCCTCCCTTTACCCGAGAGATTTCTTGCTATGCTTTTTATTCTTTCACTTAATTTATCAAACATACGATTAAATATAGGAATGTTTCAGTTAATTGCAAGCCATCTTCCAGATACCAGATACCGGGTACTAGGTTCTAGTTAAAAACATTTGTGTCATTCGTGTGATTTACTATTCCTTTCTTTTGTTAGCGCGTTGGTGAGTGGGTGTGTTGGTGCGTTTTTTTAACAGACCAACGGCCTAACGGTCCAACCGACCAACGGGAATCTTTTGATTCCCATTTTCCCCGTTGACATATTAAGAAAAGCCGATATGTTTTATAAACTATGAAGGGTAATATAGGTTTTATTTCGACAAGGTTTTCCGGACTTGATGGGGTTTCCCTGGAAACTGAAAAATGGGCTAAGATTCTGGAAGAGGAAGGGTTCGAATGCTTCTATTTCGCGGGGGAACTCGACCGTCCTGAGGGAAAATCTTTCCTTGTAGAAGAAGCGCATTTCAAGCATCCTAATATTGAAGAAATTTTTAACGAATGTTTTGGCAAAGATACTCGTAAGAGTTCCGTAACAAGAAATATCCATGAAACGAAAAAAAGACTTAAGGCCGAAATTCTTAATTTTATTAATAAGTTCGAAATAGATTTGTTAATCGCAGAAAATTCTTTAACGATACCACTTAACATTCCACTGGGTATAGCCATAACCGAATTCATCTCGGAAACAAAAATGCCTACGATTGCACATCATCATGATTTTTACTGGGAAAGAAAAAGACTTCTTGTAAATGCGGTTGAAGAATATTTGCGTATGGCTTTTCCGCCTGTATTGCCTTCTATTCGTCATGTAGTTATAAACTCATATGCAGATCGTGAGTTAAGTTATAGAACTGGTATATCAAGCACCATAATACCAAATGTTCTGGATTTTGAAACTGCCCTTCCACCACTGGATGAGTATGCTTCTGATGTTAGAAAAAACTTTGGAATAAAGGAAGACGAATTATTCATTCTGCAACCGACAAGAGTTGTTCCGAGGAAAGGAATTGAGCATGCGATTGAACTTACAAAACGCTTAGGAATGAAGGCAAAGCTTGTAATATCACATGCGTCCGGTGACGAGGGATTCGAATATCAGGAAAGATTACATGAGTATTCCGATATGTTAGGGGTCGATACCCTTTTCATATCAAAACGCATAAACGAGCGCAGAAAAACCAGCGGGCAGGGCGAAAAAGTTTACACTATATGGGATATTTATCCCCATGCCGACCTCGTGACCTATCCTTCGACTTACGAGGGATTCGGGAACGCTTTTTTGGAGGCTATTTATTGCCGTAAACCGATCGCCGTTAACAAATATGTGATTTATACTCTGGATATAGAGCCAAAAGGTTTTAACGTTATAACCCTGGATGGATATGTAAACGAAGAGGCTGTTCGAAAAACAAAAGAAATATTAGCCGATTCGGAAAAACGAGGAAAAATGGTAAAGCAGAACTACAGATTAGCTAAACGATATTTTTCTCTCTCGGTGTTGCGCCGCAAACTTAAAAACCTTATACGCGAAATCCTGTATTTCGATTCCTGAAAACAAAAGTTCTTTACCACAGAGCACACAGAGAAAAGAAAACACAGAACACACAGAGAACACAAAGAAAAAATTTAGAAGTTAGTAGTTGGAAGTTAGAATCCCAAACCACAACCCCATTATTCACATGTAGAACATGTAGTACTTGTAGTTTTTATTTTTTTACTCGAACCCTGGAAACTTTGAGTCCTTGAAACCTTAGTTAATACAAAGAACACAAAGTCTTTTATGTTTTTTTACAATTTTACCATTTTTATATTCAACTATTTGTCTAATCCGAAGGATTCGTAACACTATTTGACTATTTTTTAATTTAACTATTTAACTGATGCGTAGAATCTATGATTCGAAGCATCTCTAAGCCTCTTGACAAAATAATACAATGTCTTATATTCATAATATAGACTTAGTAAGTTTGCTTTTAATAGTTTTACTAAGAATGGCTTAGAGTTCTGAAAGGTCAAGAAGGGGGTTTTTGCCGTTTTTTTGGAAAAAGACCCTTGACAAATTAGGTTAATATATTAATAATAAAATCTGTTCTTTGATAATTGAATGAATAATAGGTATTAGACTTTTGGACAAGCATTAAGGGCATACGGTGGATGCCTTGGCAGAAGTAGGCGATGAAGGACGTGGCTGGCTGCGATAAGCCTCGGGGAGCCGTCAAGCTGGCATAGATCCGGGGATTTCCGAATGGGAGTTAACCCAAGTCCGGTAAACTGGACTTATCCCGAAAGGGAAGCTAACCCAGGGAATTGAAACATCTTAGTACCTGGAGGAAGAGAAAGTAAAAACGATTCTCCTAGTAGCGGCGAGCGAAAGGGGAAATAGTCCAAACCTTTTCTGTGTTAAAGCCCGCATGCGTTGCAGAAAGGGTGTCGTGGGAAGTAGATATGCTTTATGCGGAGAGGCAAAAGAGTTACAAAATTGGCGGTTAGCCGAAGAAATCTGGAAAGGTTCGTCAAAGAGGGTGACAGTCCCGTAGGTGAAAACTGATCAATCTCTTTTTCTGCTTTCCCAAGTACTTCGGGACACGTGGAATCCCGTGGGAATTTGGGAGGACCACCTCCTAAGACTAAATACTCACTTCTGACCGATAGTGCACAAGTACCGTGAGGGAAAGGTGAAAAGAACCCCGGTGAGGGGAGTGAAAAGAATCTGAAACCGTATGCTTACAATCAATAGGAGCTTTGTAGCTTGGTCTTCGGACCGAGCTGCGGGTGACTGTGTACCTTTTGCATAATGGGCCGGCGAGTTACTGTATCTGGCAAGGTTAACCAAATATTTTGGGTAGCCGTAGCGAAAGCGAGTCCTAATAGGGCGATTCAGTCAGATGTAGTAGACCCGAAGCCGGGTGATCTATCCATGGCCAGGGTGAAGCGAGTGTAAAAACTCGTGGAGGCCCGAACCAGTTAGCGGGAAAATGCTATTGGATGAGCTGTGGATAGGAGTGAAAGGCTAATCAAACTCGGCGATAGCTGGTTCTCTTCGAAATATTTTTAGGAATAGCCTCGAATGATCAGTTATGGAGGTAGAGCACTGAATGGATTTCGGACCTAAACAGTCTGGCGTCCAATCAAACTCCGAATGCCATAACTCAAAATTCGGGAGTCAGGCTGTGGGGGATAAGCTCCATAGCCGAGAGGGGAACAACCCAGACCATCGGCTAAGGTCCCTAAGTGCAAGCTAAGTGGTAAAGGAGGTAGAGTTGCTCAGACAACCAGGATGTTGGCCTAGAAGCAGCAAACATTTAAAGAGTGCGTAAAAGCTCA
>Ga0315548_1002121_pt1 | contig 15686 bp, 16 predicted proteins | sample SalMarSW160110MG_2_FD_202540 | JGI IMG/M metagenome (GOLD analysis project Ga0315548, IMG submission 202540) | Salt marsh sediment microbial communities from the Plum Island Ecosystem LTER, Massachusetts, United States - Salt Marsh Sediment SW1601-110 ...
ATAAAAAGGTGGCATTGACACTAGAAATCAAAGCGTGCTATATTCTGCCTGTGGCAGCGTAGCTCAGAGGTAGAGCAGAGGACTCATAAGCCTTTGGTCGTGGGTTCGAATCCCTCCGCTGCCAGTTGTTTTTGTGCGTGTTTTCAGCCCCCACCGACCTCCCCGCAGAATTTTGCTTAACAATTTGCTTAACTTTTACGCACGAATTTTGCGATAGTTTTGCCATAGCTGCCTCCTTTTTAAATCTAATTAGTGTATCGAAATATGCCATATTTTCTCCGCCCGGTCAAGATAACGTCTTATCGTATATGAGTCATGCTCATATTCCCACCCATATTTCTTTTCAAGTATTTTAGCTGTCTCTACGAGCAATCCCCTCTTCCCCTTCTGCCCTCTTTCCCCACGCTGCCCGATAGCATCATAATAGGCTTGGAGCGTCTGCCAGTACAACTCCTCCTTCTTGTTCTTCCGTTTGGAACCATATGAAGTGATTATGCCGGGAACTTTCCACACATCTACTTCACCCGGCAACAGGCCCATCATTTCACCGATTTTTCGCCAGGGCCTCAGGCTTAAGCTACCTACGGGATGAACCAGCACCCGGAAACCCCTGAGCGGAACAATCAGGTACTCAGGAAACCTGAGCTCCAGCTCCTCAGGGAGTTCCCCAACCAGCAGCACCAATCGCAAAGCAGGAGCCGCCCAAGCCGGTATATCTAATTCTTTGACCAAAGTAATTACTTCTTTATCCAGGGGAACCTCATTATCAAGCGGCTGGGGCGCATAAATCTGCAAAGAATTCGGACCTGTTTCATACCCAAAGCCGATTAGTCCCGACCGCCGATCATAATGAAATCCAAACGCTCCTTTCATCTTTTCGCCCTTAGTTTGCCTGAAGTGGTTTCTGTACCAGGCTAGAGCTTCCTTCTCACTAGGCAGTCCCTCATCAGGGATACCCAGGCGCTTTCTGATGTCAACAATTGCAGTTTTCTGTAACATCTTTTTAGACTATCTTAGCATATTATAACATATATAATAGAGATGTCAAACTGCAAAAATAGTGTTGGGGGCGCAAAAATGGAAGAACGATACCCACCAAAGCGTTCGGGTAGACCCAGGGTCGAGGTAGATTATGCCCTAGTTTTGCGGCTGCAAGATGTGGAAAACCTGGGCTGGTCGCGGGGTGCAGAGGAATATCGCAGACGAACCAGCCAATGGATTAGCAGAGATACCTTCAAACGCCGGTACTTAGAGGCCATAGCCACCGAGTCACTGGAGGCAAGAATAAAAAGAGTATTTGAGGAATGTTTACGGAAGCTAAAGACGCAGGGGACAACAGTAGGCTATCTGCAACTGTTCTTACAGTCAAGGCAGGCGATGGAGGTATCGCCGGGCACCCTGAGTTTTTACCGGGCAAAGCTTGGCCGATTCCTGTCTGAACTGGATGCCGATACCGTACAGCGGCAGGATATTGAGGCGTTTCTGCTCCAGTTCAAGAATCCTGGTAACCGGCATGCCTATTACCGGGCACTCAAAACCTTTTACAACTGGCGTTCAGAAACGTTCGGACTACCCAGTCCCATGAAGCACATGCGCGCTCCCAGATTGGGCAAGCTTATTTTGCCCAGCCTGACAAGAGACGAGGTGCTCAAGCTTCTAGAAGCTACTAATTGTGTCCGAGATAAAGCAATTATCTCCCTGTTTACTGAAAGCGGGCTCAGACTCTCTGAGCTTGCCAGCATAAAGCCCGATAACATCAATTGGACCAATCGGACTATCCAGATAATTGGCAAAGGCCGCAAAGAAGCCGTGGCCCCCTTCGGACCCTTAACTGAGAGCTACCTGCGGGCATGGCTCGGTGAATACAAGGCAGACGGCAATATATGGGGTCTGAATACATGGGGTATATCATCCATGCTGCGGAGGCTAAGGCAAGTCACCGGACTTCTCTGCAACCCGCACACCTTCAGACGGACCTTCGCCTGCCTTTTGAGAAAAGCCGGCGTAGACACTATGACAATAAAGGAGCTGGGGCGATGGGAATCTTTAGAGATGGTGCAGAGATATACCCGCTCTGTAACCTTCAACGACAGTCTGAAATTCTACAAGGCACCACTCAAAGAGGGAGAGTAACCCGGCATGAAGACTTATCTTGATTTTAGCGATGTGGAATTGATGGAGAAAGGCGCTGATTCAGCGAGAGACAAGCTGCTGGTCAGGCTTCTATCTCGCTTGGGATGCCGGGTGTCTGAAGTTCTGAAGCTCAAAGTGAGTGATATAGACTACGAACAGGCGACCGTAACAATTCTACATCTCAAGACACGTTCCAGACTTATGTGTCCCGACTGTAAAGCAAGCTTGGCAAGAAGACACCGCTTTTGCCCGGGATGCGGCAAAGAAATCGGGCGGATTATCAGTAGTGCAAGGGAGCAAAGAAGAATCAGGATACTGCCTATTGATGAGAATACCCTAAATTTGCTGAAAGAGTATGTTGTAAAGAACAAGTCTGTTTTCGCTGATAATACCCAACCTATATTCCGTATCAACCGACATCGAGCCTGGCAAATAGTGAGAGATTGTGCTAAAAGAACTGGCCTTCCAGACTTAGTGAATCCAGAAACAGGTAGGGTAAGAGGGGTTAGTCCTCATCGTCTTAGGGATGCTTTCAGCGTACACGCGATGAAGCTGGATGACTCTGGCGATGGACTAAGACTGCTTCAGGAGCATTTGGGGCATGCTAGCTTTAACACGACTGCGAAGTACAGAAAGATTGCCGGGAACGAACACCGTAACTGGTACAATCGACTCTGGCATTAGAGTCCATAATATTTCCGAGTAACAAAACAAGCTATTGTGCAAGCCTTTTCCGAATCACATGTGGCAGATTGGGGCCAGCAAATACGTAGTCTAGCAGGATCTGCTGGGTTGCTCTGTGTCATGCTATAATGTAGTTACACCAGGGGGGTAATTGTCGTGGATGCCAAAGGCCTAGAATTGCTCGAGTTTCCTCAGATAAGGGAAATATTAGCTGGGTTTACTTCGTTTTCGGCCAGCCGTGCATTGGCCTTCAATCTTCAACCTCTTTCTGATTGCGAACAGGTTTCTCTGTTGTTGAGACAGTCGGCCGAGGCACGCCATCTTCTCTCGCTAGAGCCCGGCTTCTCTATCGGAGGGGTTATTGATGTTCGAGAAGCGGTTAAAATGGCAGCACGAGGTAAGGTCCTTGAGCCTCGAAGCCTCCTGGAGATTCAACAGACTCTAACCGCTATAAGGCAATTGCGGGGCAGTCTCGAAAAGTTGCCAAGGGAATTTCCACTGCTCTGGAACATCGCCAAAGGTATGGTTGAGCTTCGCCAACTAGAGGAAGGCATCTCTAGCTGTCTGGCGTCAACCGGAGAATTGCTGGATAGTGCCTCGCCCGGGTTGGCTGCAGTTAGGTACCAACTAAAACAAGCACGTGGGCAGTTGTTAGACCGTCTGAAAGCCACCATGGAGTCGCCTAGAGGGCGCAAGATAGTCCAGCAGCCTATTATTACCGAGCGGGAAGGACGATACGTCATTCCCATCAAGGTCGAATTTCGAAGAGAAATAAAAGGCATTGTTCACGACGTCTCTAACAGCGAGGCTACCGTATTCATTGAGCCGTGGACCACCATAGAGTTGGGGAACACACTCCGGGAACTGGCGGCGGAGGAAAGCCGTGAAATGGAGAGAATTCTCGGAAACCTAAGCGCTGAAGTGGGAACGTACGAGGCGGAGATCTCTCACAGCATAGCTTTGGTGGCTGAGTTGGATTTGGCACTAGCTAAGGCGAGATATGCCATGAAAGCTAGAGCCACTGAACCTATCCTCACCACCTTTAGCGACAATAAAAAGACGCCTGATGGTGAACGGGCTGGCGTGCTCAGGCTCGTTGAAGCTAGGCACCCCCTGCTTGCGAAAAAAGCAGTGCCGCTCTCTCTAGAGATAGGGCGGGATTTCTCCATCCTCGTGATTACCGGACCTAATACCGGCGGAAAAACCGTAGCCCTTAAGACAATCGGTTTGCTCAGTCTGATGGCCCAGGCTGGCATACCAATCCCGGCTTCAGCGGAAAGCCGCATACCGGTTTTTGATAGCATATTCGCTGATATTGGCGATGAACAGAGCATTGAGCAAACGCTTTCAACCTTTAGCTGGCACATGGGCAACATTGTGCGTATCACCACCGGTGCCACAGAGAAGAGCCTGGTGCTTCTTGATGAGCTTGGTACCAATACCGACCCGGCAGAAGGCTCTGCCCTGGCCCGCGCTATTTTGCTTCACTTCTTATCCCGGGGAACGATGGCTGTAGCTACCACACACTACAGCGACCTCAAGGCGTTCGCACATGCCACCCAGGGGCTGCAAAATGCTTCGCTCGACTTTGACCCAGTTACGCTGACGCCGACCTATCACCTGACCGTGGGTATCCCCGGTGGCAGCAATGCCCTGGCTACCGCTTCTCGCCTGGGTTTGCCTCCCGAAATTATCACCGCTGCCAGAGATATGCTATCGAAAGGTACCCAGGAGCTGGAGACCTTGCTGGTCGGTTTGATTAATGAAAAGCAAAAACTTGAAGCTCTTAGCGTAGACCTGAAAAGGGAGAGGGATGAGTCCACGCAACTGAATCTTAAATTAGAAAACGAACTTCAGCGGATAGAAACAGAGGAGCGGAAGGTCATTCAAGAGACCCGGGACAAGATTGTCCGTGAGGCCGCCGAGCTCCATAAGGAAATCCATCAGGCTGCATCAGCCTTACGTAAAGAAAGAACAAAGGAGAGAACTGAGCAAGCTAAGCAAGCGCTCGCTGCGGTGTGGGAACAGTTGAAAAGCGAGGTGTGGCAGACAAAGCCAAGTGGAAAGCCGGGTGGCGAAACAACAGACGATAGCAGAATCACAGTGGGCGATGTGGTCTGGCTAAGAGAAGTAAACCTACAGGCAACGGTGCTGTCGATATCAGACGAGACACAACAGATTGAGGTTCAGGCGGGACAGGTGAAGCTCAGGCTTGGTATCAATAGCGTGGAAAAAGTGGAAATACCCCCGGGTACACCACTCCCAGAATTCACTTCGGTAAAAAGGCCGCTGACCAGACAGCCAGTTTCAATGGAACTTGACCTGCGAGGGAAACGAGCTGATGAGGTAGAGTGGGAGCTTGACCGTTACCTCGATGCTGCCTCTCTGGCTAATTTGGGCGAGATACGTATCGTTCATGGTATCGGCACCGGGGCAGTACGTAAAATCGTCAGAGACCTGCTGGCCTCTCACCCTCTGGTTAAGTCCTTCCGTCCCGGTGCGTGGGGTGAAGGTGGTGATGGAGCGACTATTGCCAAGCTATAGCTACGGCACGGTTCATTGCTGCGGGTTTCTAGAGCAGAGGTATTTCCACGATGTTTGTCTCAAGGCAGTTCTTTCTGAGTAGAGTAAAGATGTTTGGCTTCCTCAATGAACTGGAGGCGACTACTCATATAGCCGGGTCCTTTTACATACCGTCAGGCTTGCCTTCACCAGAGGTAGAAAATTTACTTGCGAAGGTGATTGACCCACAAGCCATCCCACCGGAATTAGCTAAACTCGCTGCCGATTCGAAAACAGGGGCGGTCATTTTTGGGAGTCCCACGCGAACTCTTCTAATCCTACCACCATTTCCAATCATGGCAGAATGCTTCGCACAGGATTATGTTGTTGAACCGTTGCGTTCTCTGCTCAAGCGCGATTTCAGGATTGCATTGATTCTAATACGTTTGGGAGCATATGCTATTGGCCTATCTGAGGGTGAAAGTCTCGTTACTAGTAAGGTTGGAACCGGGCTTGTCCACGGGCGACACAAGAAAGGTGGTAGCTCACAGCAGCGATTTGGGAGACACCGGGAAAAGCAGATAGAATATTTTCTGAATCGGGTTTGTGGCCACATTCGAGGCCATCTCGAACCCCATGCCTCGACAGTGGATTTTGTGGTTTATGGCGGTGCGCGAACTACGATACTCTTACTTCAAAAGCAGTGTCCGTTCCTAGGCCAGTTTGACAGACATATCTTGCCACCTCTGCTCGACATCCCCGAGCCACGCCAGGCAGTGCTGGAGAAGGCGGTCGGGCGTATCTGGTCAAGTAGCATAATTGAGTGGCATAATAATGAAATTCTCACTTGAATTATTAGAAATTGCACAATCTGGACTAATGTTACCTTAAACTTAAATATGGAAATTGTTTTCTCTCATACAATACACGCATCATCAAGATTAAGGTCACCAAGTCAAACCCTATGACAAGAGAGATACCTCTAGTAAACCATCATCACGGTTGAAGCGACAATCGTGCGCGATTTGTTGATGGTCTTGACCAGAATGACCTATAATAGCTTAACCATTCACCATCTTCGTAGCCATTAGTAGTCCATTTTTGAGGTAGTTTTTACATTCTTCCCGCAAACCGTTATTCTTCAGTATATCCTCGAGTCCACCATTTGCAAGATAATCTTTAAAGCCTTGATAGTGCGACCCGCCAGCGAGGAATTCTATAGCTCTTGCCAACACACCCCATACATTCCTAGGTAATGGAACCTGGAAATCTATGAGGATAAGAGCTCCATCTTGCTTGATAATCCTCTTCATCTCAGAAATGATTTGATAACGAATGGGCTTTTCCTTATCATGCAGCCCCAAAGATATAGATGCATAGTCAAAGTAACCGTTCGGAAAAGGCAAATTGGTTGCGTCGGCGAGTTGAAAGGAGACATTCATCGCCTTCTGTCTCCTCATACTTCTTGTAGCTATTTTGAGCATGCTTGGGCTGATATCTATACCGGTAGCAACAATGCCACGGCGCCCGTACTCAAGAACTTGTGCTCCCGTTCCACAACAGACATCGACTACCTTGTCTCCAGCCCTCATGCCAGAGAACTCGGGAGTAAATTTCCTGAGGTCTCTTAATAGAGGGTCAACCAAGGTTTCATAGTTGAACATGGACATCATGTTCAATCATATCACACAGTCTGGGAGGACCGAAGTTGCATAGTGCGGTATTTGGAACAAAATCTCTTCACTTCTTGGTTCACTATGCCAGAAGTGGCGCCACTACCGTCTGATCTGAAGAACCTCGACAGGTAACAATTCGCCCAATTGTTTGGCGGGTATGAAGATTGCAATATATGCAGTGCTACGACCAGAAGGGCTGAACACTGGTGAGCTCGCCAGGCGGTTCGGATATGAAAATGTTGAGGAATTGGTTGGCAGACTGAGAGAGATGGCCAGGGATGGATTGCTCATCTGTGACGGCTCAAGTTACCGATTGATGCCTTCGAGAGTGCTCACCTCGAATCCAATATTCGCTGGAGTTTTGGGGAGTTAGCAGTCCCGGATTGCCAATATGGCTGAATTATCGGCTCGCGTGTTGCTGTAGGTGTTTCCTCCGTGTCTTGTGCCATCCAAAATGTGGAAAACTGGCGAAGGACAGGTATTTGCAAACCGGCTAATTAGAGTATATATTGTTAAAGTGGTGGCTTCAGTTTAGGTTATCACGTACTTATTGAAGCTGGGGTTATCCCCCAGCCTGTATCTTCTCCTAATTTTAGTGCCTAAGCCATTTGTAGTTTCCTGACTTGCCCCTTTGTTAGGTCCAGATATTATATCGGAGGTGAGTTTGCGATGACAATATTACCGATCAAGAAAGTGTATTGCAATAAGTACAAAAGGCTGGTCAGAGGCCAGGAGCAGAGTTCCGGTGGTTCAACAGGCATAATATGCCCCAGATGTAATCAACAGCTCTGGGTCCATGAGAACACTAGATGGAGATATGTAGGGAAGCTATGATTAATCCTGTAACTCAAATGGTAGCGGTTACCGAAGGTAGACGTGTATATTACAGCGAATGCTATAACTAGGGCAGGTCAAATAGATCAAGCTTGTGATCTAAAGGCCGCATGTTGCCAGTCACCTACTCGTAGCTACTTTGCCGGTGGGGCACAGACTCAGTAAAAGACTAACGAACCGGGTGATTGATGTGGTGAGGCTCTTCCTCTTTCAGATAAGAAAGGTACAGTCATCGGTACCGATATCAAAGGAGACAAGGAATGCAAAACAATAAAGATTTCTCATGGCCTACACTCCAATATGAAAGCGATGAGAACCTGTCTCCACTTCACATGCAAAACGCTGAATCTGAAGTGACAGATACTCCTTCCACTTCTATGGTTCATCCGGAGAAGGAATTGAAATTTGAAGAGGAAACCGAACCCCGTCACCCCTGGCATGAGGTGGAACATGTTGAGATTGATAAGTCTGAACCGTCAGAAGATTTAGAGCCCAAAATGCCGCTAGACCGACTGGAGGAGCACGATGCATTGGATGACCCAATTCGTATCTATCTCAGAGAGATTGGTAGAGTGCGCCTTCTCACGGCTGAGGATGAAAAAGTCCTGGCTAAGAAAGTGGAGGAGGGTAGATGCATCAGCGATATTACACAAGAGTGGCTGCAAAAATACGGGGCACTTCCTTCGGCGACTGAAATAGCCCTTGCCATGCTCAAGGAAGTGGGGCAGGCTTCGGCTATTATCCATATCCTCCAAACGCTGCTTGGTTTACCCTCTACAACCAACTTCGTCCAGTCCATCTCCAACCCTAAATTGCTAGATAGCATTGATGGTGAGATCGGCCAGCAACTAATCCAGGCTATAGCTCATCAGATAAGTAAGTCCATACCTGAAACAGAACAGTTTCTCATCAATCTGTCAATATACATTTGTCTATTACCAGAGGAAGTCTTTAATATTATTAAAGCCAGTGTCTCTCTGGCTAACATAGAGAACCTGTTAACAAATCCGACTTTCATTAATTCCATGCGGGTTTATGAAAATCAATACAAGGTTTACTGGAATCATATTGAGAATGAGGCGGAAAAAGCAAAAGCACATCTAATTGAAGCCAATCTACGCTTGGTGGTCAGCGTAGCTAAAAAACATATTGGGCGCGGGATGGAGCTTCTCGACCTGATTCAGGAAGGGAATATCGGTCTAACCATAGCAGCGGAGAAATTCAACTACCATAAAGGCTACAAATTCAGCACCTATGCCTTCTGGTGGATCCGTCAGGGTATCACCCGATCCCTAGCTGACAAGACTCGTACTATCCGCATCCCGGTTCACATGGTTGAGGTTATTAACAAACTTCTGAGGGTACGTAGCCGTCTGACTCAGGAATACGGGATGCAGCCTAAATACGAAGAGATTGGACGAGAAATGAAAATACCTCAGGAAAGGGTTGCGGAAATATTTAAGATGATACAGTTACCAATATCCTTAGAGTCCCCTATTGGTGATGAAGGGGATTGCCACCTGGGTGATTTTATTGAGGACCGTAATGCTTTGCAACCGGCTGATGCCGCATACAAGCAACTGCTCAAGGAGCAGATTGAAGACGTGCTTTCCACTCTCAGCCCTCGTGAGCATCGAATAATCCAACTGAGATTTGGTCTTGAGGATGGACGGAGCCGGACCCTGGAGGAAGTAGGTAATGTGTTCAATGTAACCAGGGAGCGCATCCGGCAAATCGAAGCCAAGGCACTTCGTAGGCTGCGTCACCCAAGCCGAAGTCGAAAACTAAGGGACTACCTGGAATTGTAAATCATCAGCGAAAATGGCACAGTTTTAAGACACATACTAACGGAACAGCAAATGTCAACATCCATAGTTAGAAATATTGACAGTATTCGATAATGGAGGCCTGAGTAGCTGACTCGGTTGTGTCAGGACCATACACTGCCTATTGAACAATCCGCTAAAAGGTGCGATCCGGAAATGGTTCAAGCCGTGTCATGTAGTGAAGATATAAAAAGGTGCGCCAGCCATTGAAGCTGAATCATCAAAGCTAAAGGATTGCATTAAAAAAGGAACGATATTTATTTCCTTTTTTTGCCCGCTTCTCTTCTCTTGGTTTCAGTCTTCGTATCTTCTGTCCTCAAACTCCTAAAATTTCTCTTTCTACCACAGTATTTGCAGATTCCGATTTCATGAGAGTCAATTATCCAGTAATGTATGCACTTATCGACAGTGACCACCATTGTGGTGTCAACTGATTGCTCGAACGTGAAATAGCCTAGATTTCCAAGACACTCCTTGACAACTTGAGAAGGCCCGGGTTGATTGCAACCATGAACAGCCACTATAGCGTTTGGGTATAGGTAGCGCTGCCACGAAAGTATGACCTTCTTTACATCTTCATACTCATGCGAAGTGTTAATCCACAACAAACCTATCTTCTCCTTCCATCTTCTGGCAGCCTCTTCAGAGGTTTCATGTAGAGAAACTACGGTATCTTGAACCCTAGCCTTGGTTAAGTTAGCGATGAACTCCGTGTGCATATCCTCTTCGTCCACCTTTATATGGTCCGGACTTCCCTTATGTGAGGCGATGCTATACACTTTGTTCTTCCCTCCTGCCTCTGACCCTTTAGCCAGCCATACTGTGGACTTGTCTTTCCCCCTGCCAACCTCAACAATAGCCTGACCTTCAGGCACGTCCTTTGCCAGTCTATAGAGCAACTCACCTTCAGCGTCGGAGATACAACCTTCAATTTCGCTTGTAAGCTGTCTTACACTCTCAACTTCATTAGCCATCTCTGCTACCTCCAAAAGCTGCCTCAGTCACACTTCCCCTATTTAGCGGTCACCGCCGTCAACAACAGCACGGTCAACCTTATTTTTTATTGCACGGCAGTCTTGGCAATCGTTACTTTAAATCTGGTAACCTCTCTCTATCACCCAAAACCCATTCCAGAGTACCAACCATAGCTATCAACATGGAAGGGGGAGAGTAGCTATCTGGCTGTCGCATCCTTCTCAAGTGCTCCTCCTTTAGCCTCTTTAATGCCTCTCTTATCTCCTTTTCCCCTCTCATTCCCTCTCTCCTTTCCGTCAAACCTTTCCTTGCACCGCGCACAGCGCTTCTTCTTATCCTTGCACTTGAACACAATCAGATAGCTGCCATGACACTCATCACAACGCTGATACTTACCCCGTTTCTTTTCCGCCATGCCTAGCCCTCATGTAGCGCAGCCCGCAGTTCGTCAAGACTACTCCGGACATTGGCCCAAATTTGGACATCAACCAGAGACATCACCCCGTATTCACCATCGTGCCACGACACAGCCAGCTTATCTAAGTCACCTAATATTGCCCTCACTTCATCGCCACACCCGGCAGCCTTCATTTGCCTGATATCATCAGGCGTCAGCACCGATACCATCTTGAGTAGAATTTCACCTAGCATCTTTATGCTCCTGTGGAAGCCTTACCTTGACCGCCTGGGGACGACCAATGCGGTCTCGCCCAACTTCAAATTCTACTTCTTTCCCTTCTCTAAGAGAATCATAGTCCACTCCTTCAAGCTCCTTGCGGTGGAAGAAGAGGTCTTTGCCTTCCGCCGTTCGGATGAAACCAAATCCTCGATCTGCAATTAGCCGTCTGATTGCGCCCTTTGGCATACGATACCTTCTGCAAATCCGCCCTCTGCGTTCACTCGCCGTGAAAGGCTTCAAGAAATGTCTTAGGTACTCTAGGGCGAATAACCTAGACAAAGTTGGCTCGAGATTCGGGGGAAACACCCCCTTGGCCAGTGCCTAATTTAGAATTATCAAGGGTATCGAAGGTACGCGGAGGCGGAGCCCATTTTTTGGGCGGGGTCTACATCAATTTCGAGTTAAATATTCGAGTTTTTACCTCTAGGGCTGCTTGCTCCTGCTCTAATTCACCCGAGCGACTTCGAACTCGCCTTAACTTAGGACTTGTGCTTGCCCAAATCGTCTAAATCAAGGGTGTTGATAAAATCAGTGAAAGCCGACATCCTTCTCAATTCTTCATCGCTAACCTCTTTGCCCTTGCCCCCAACCCCACCAGTTTCAGCTTCCCGTAGAACAGGTTTACCCGTTTCCTTGTCTAACAAGATACCGGCTTTGTCTAAGACTGCCTCCTCAACATAGATGGGCACCTCAGCTCTTACTGCCAGTGCTAGGGCGTCGCTGGGGCGAGAATCAACCTCCATTTGCCCACCATCTACATTAAGGATGATCTTGGCATAAAAAGTATCACTCTTAAGGTCATTGATGACAATAGAGTTGAGAGTAGCCCCCAGGGCATCGATAATTGAATATAGCAGGTCGTGAGTCAAAGGTCTCGGTACAGTAACTCCTTGACGCTTTACAGTTATTATGGCATCGGCCTCAGCGGGACCAATCCAGATTGGTAGGTAACGTTCGGCTGCTTTCTCCTTCAGCATCACAACACGCTGATAATTCATGAGACTGACTCGAATACTATCGATTACCATCTCGATCATCGCTACACTCCCCCAAAGTTAAAACTATTTATCTTCACCATTCGTTTTCTACACTAAACTCGCTGGCTGGGCTTAGTGAGCCTCTAGTCTTACTATTACTCTCATACAAAACTAGGAAGGGCACCGAAAATCGCCAAATCGGCGATTTCAATGCCCTTCCTTCATCCACTCATCTCCTATCCCAATTCTTACTTTGCTTTTGGGATTACTTCATGTCTCGTAACTTAAGCATATTCGAATCGCGGGGCCTTGTCAAATTCTTCCCCAGTCAGAGACCTGAGAGACGCTTCAAATTGTTCTCTATATTGGGATTGTCATGTAACATTCAGCCAAAATGTGCAAATGTAGCTTCAGAAGCTATCCTGATTACTTCTTGACCACCAGTTTCCCCACCGCCCGCTCTAATCCTTCCAGGGTGAGCGGGTACATAGGAAAGAGCCGGCTTATCATCTGGACGGTGGCGTGAACCCAGAAGCGCTGGTCGTCGGGGTTGAGCCAGACGCAGTGGCTAAAGTGGTCGGCAATTCTTTTAAGCCAGAGTATGCCCGGTATCTCGTTGCGCTCGTAGTAATTGATGGCCCCGTATCTCTCGGTTAGCTCCCAAGGACCCATTCTGGCGTCGCCTACCAGCAGCAGCTTATAGTCAGGCTCCAGGGTGTGCAGCAGGTGGACGGTGCTTACCGCCTCTTCCCGCTCGATGTCCCTATATAGGTTATCGTAGATGCAGTTGTGGAAGTAGTAGTACTGGAAGTCCTTGAAGTGGCTGCTGGAGTGAGCCGCTGAGAATAGCTGGCTGCACAGCATAGCGAAGGGCTCCATAGAGCCGCCGACATCCATTAACAAAAGCAGTTTAACCGTGTTCTTCCGGCTCCGCTGCCAGATGAAATCGAGGTCGCCGGCGTTCTTGGCGGTAGCCTTGATGGTTCCTTCTAGGTCTAATTCGTCCTCATGACCGGTGCGGCGCAGTTGCCTTAGCTTTTTAAGCGCCATCCCGATCTGGCGGACGTCCAGCGTCAAATCGCTGCGGTAGTTCTTGAATCGCCTCTCCTGGGCAATCTGCACGGCATGCCTCCCCCCCGACCACCCCCCGATTCTGATACCCGCTGGGTGGTAGCCAGAATGCCCGAAGGGAGAGGTGCCTCCCCGCCCAATCCAGTAACCACCCCCGTCGTGCTGCTCCATCTGCTCCCTCAGCCTCTTCTCCAGTTCCTCAATCAACTGGTCGAAGTCCATGCTATTGAACAGGGCATGATCCTCCTCGCTGAGGAACATGCGGTTGAGGGGGTCTTTAAGCCATTCCAGCACCTGTTCGGCAATCTTTTCCGGGCTTTCCACTCCCTGGAAATACTGCTGAAAGGCGACATCATACTGGTCGTAGTAGGCTTCGCTCTTAACCAGTATGGCTCTGGCCAAGAAATAGAACTCATCCAGGTTATGGATGTGACCTTTGGCCAGGGCCTCCATAAGGGTCATCCACTCCACGAGTGAAACCGGGACCTTGTTTTGCCTGAGGATGTAGAAAAAGTCAGTAAACATATCTACCAGCGCCGGGTGGCGAAATTCCTGACGAAGTAGTCGTAGTCTGTCTCCTTCTTAAGCAAGGTGCCGATAAACGGGATCTGCTTGGAGACATTCTCGTGGGGTATACCGCCGGCGATAAGCGCCCGAATCCAGTCAATCAGTTCGCTGGTTGAGGGTTTTTTGCGAAAATCGTCAATCTCCCTCAGCGAGTAGAAGGCCTTGAGGGCTTCACCGAGAAGATTGTCCTTGATATCGGGGAAATGCACCCGCACGATTTCCTCCATCAGCTCCGGTGTCGGGAACTCAATGTAGTGGAAGATGCAGCGCCGCAGGAAGGCGTCGGGGAGCTCCTTTTCGGCATTGCTGGTGATAACGGTTATCGGGCGGTGGATGGCGCTGACAGTCTCATTTGTCTCCGGAATATAGAAGCTCATTTCATCCAGCTCGTTAAGCAGGTCGTTGGGAAACTCAATGTCCGCCTTATCCACCTCGTCTATGAGCAAGACCACCAGCTCCGGGGAGGTAAATGCCTGTCCCAGTTTACCCAGCTTTATGTACTGCTTGATGTCGGCGATATCCTTATCGCCGAAGCGGCTGTCATTAAGCCTTTGCACGGTATCGTAGACATAAAGCCCTTCCTGAGCCTTGGTGGTTGATTTAATATTCCAGGTTATCAGCTTTTTCTCCAGCCCACGAGCGATGCTGTGAGCCAGCAATGTTTTCCCCGTCCCCGCCTCCCCCCTGACCAGCAGCGGTCTTCCCAAGGCTATAGAGACGTTAACCGCATTCCTCAGCGGTTCCGAGGTAACGTAATCCTCCGAGCCGCTGAATTGGTTAAAACTATCCTTTTTCACTACTCTCTCGCCTCCTGAAACATAGATTCACCGCCGACACCTAAAATTATAACTGAGACTGGTGGCTGGAATCAAACGAAGGGCAAATACAGACGGCACATTTCGCTAGAAAGTGCAATGGAGATTATCAGAAGAATAGCTGAGCTTAGGATTCTTAGAAACCATAGCAGGAAAAGCGAAGTATACGCAATAACAGCAAGGAATGAGCTATAATAATATCTTGCCAGAATATATTTTGTTGTCGTCATGGATCCTATTGTGGCACACAGAAAGCTCGTGGAATGAAGCTTGATACGCCGTGAAAGGTGGTGAAGGATGGAAGCAAAGAAGAGAATCGGAATTTTGACCGGTGGTGGGGATTGCCCTGGGCTTAATGCGGCAATCCGAGCAACCACAAAAGCTGCACTCAAGATGGACTATGAGGTTATAGGCTTTCATGATGGTTGGGAGGGTCTGCTTTTCAAGAGAAGCGAGGTATTGGACAGGATTAAAACCTCAGGCATCATTGATAGAGGGGGTACGATTCTCGGCGCTTCAAGGACAAGCCCGCTCAGGATAAAAGATGGGCCCCAACGAGTACTCGATACATTTAACGAATTCGGATTACGGGCGCTTGTGGTGCTGGGGGGTGAAGGTACTCTAAGCGTAGCTAGCCAATTGTATGAAATGGGCCTTCCTCTGGTCGGGATACCGAAGACAATTGACAATGATGTCAAGGAGACAGATTTTACTATTGGCTTTCAAACGGCTGTTCAAATTGCCACCGATGCTTTAGATAGGCTTCGTTCCACTGCTGCCAGCCATCATCGGGTAATGATCCTCGAAGTGATGGGCCGCCGTACTGGCTGGATCGCTACATATGCTGGTATGGCTAACGGAGCGGATGCTATCCTAATACCCGAGATTCCAATGGATGAAAAGGATACGGATGAACTCTGTGACATGCTGAAATCAAGAAATCAAAG
>Ga0315548_1002123_pt1 | contig 15681 bp, 16 predicted proteins | sample SalMarSW160110MG_2_FD_202540 | JGI IMG/M metagenome (GOLD analysis project Ga0315548, IMG submission 202540) | Salt marsh sediment microbial communities from the Plum Island Ecosystem LTER, Massachusetts, United States - Salt Marsh Sediment SW1601-110 ...
TGGATCGCGCATAAATGTACGCTGCTGATCATCTGCCGCACTCCTAAGCAGGAATGATTCAAAATTTTCGATTTGTTTATCAGGAAATATCCGGTGAGCAAATTCACCGGCGCCATATGCTCTTCTTGCATACATGGCGAGCGACTTCTGAGGGTAACGTGTCCGTGAGCAACCTCCGAATATTTTGATCCCTGCAACCTGGTTGAAACCTAGTTCCCCTGTTGGTTCATAGAATTCAATATTTACAGGCCTTTCCCAATCTTGGTTAACATTTCTAACCGTGGCGTCACAAATCCCAGGTACTCCATTTGTGCCTGTAACATATATTCCTGTTTCATCACTGAAAAAATTATCGGGATCTGTCATAAGCGATATAAAGGGCATATTTATATCCTCATCAATAAAATAGGTTTGTGTAATAATATTGCTCGATATTTTGCCATCCTCCACGGTGTATGCTCTTATTGCTATTGTTGAATCGAGTACCAAAGGGGCTGTATAAAGAGTTGAATTTGTGTCGGGCGGTGTTCCGTCGGTTGTGTAGTATATCTCCGCGACCGGTGATTTGGCAGATAGTGTAAGGCTCTGTGAGCCTGAGTAAAATCCTCCCTGTATCGAAAACTGGGGTTCCCCGGCAAATTCGAGGCTTACTGCTACGTTTTCATAGCCCGGTGTTGCAATATTGAAAAATCTCCATTGTTCGGGATCTGCTGATGACCTTCCATATGAGATATCTATGATCTGGCTGCCATAGGTAATGGAATCAATAACATTGCCTGTTGCATCATATAGTCCGATAAATTCTCCGTCCAGGCATAGCTGGAAGTTAGTATGAAAGGAAGAGCCGGACAGATTCAGCAATCCGTTAACATAGGGCGTACCTTCGTAGTTATTGTATCCAAAGCTCAGAAATGGAATGAGTGTCAGATCGGAAGAAGCAGAACTCTGGTTATGCAGTTCCAGCGCAAGCAGATTGGTACCTTCCTGCAGGTAATCACCTATATTGGTTATCTCGTAGGCATCAGGGGGGAGTCCGTCTTTTATTCCGGCTTCTACATAAGTATTTGCGGTATCTGTATACGCTACCGGACTGCCTGGGGTGCCGATGTTATAACGCGCGACTTCATTGCCGTTCAAATATGCTACAAAGGCATCGTCACAATCTACATGCAGGATAGCCCTATCAATGTTTTCGGTACTGCTGACGGCAAACTCCTTTCTTATATAAACACACATCGTCCCTGCCGGTATAATCGTTGCATCGTCATCGTCCCCATAACCAAAACCGCTGTTCCCTGTATTCCACCCTGCATCAGAGAAACCCGGAGTGTTCCAGCCCGGTATTTCCGAATCAGGAATAGTATATGCCCATTCGTCACCGTAATCTATGACAGTTGACCATATAACTGGAGGAGTTTTAATATCTCTGCCGGAAGCAAAAACATAGAGGTATCCCCCGGGCTCAATAACATAAGAAGGGAAAACCCATTTAGCAATATCATCAACATTATCGGTTAATGAATACCCGTCAAGGTCAACAGCAGTTGCACCGCTGTTGTATAATTCAATCCAGTCAGGATAATCATAAAACTCATCCTGCAATCCTTTTGTATTAAAAGCTTTGAACTCATTAATATACAAACCTGAAACCTGGCTTCTCAGTGAGATGGAGACAACTAATAACACGATTAAAATAAAAAGGATTTTTTGCCTGAAAATATTATGTGCCATCCTGTATGAAAAAATCTCAAAAAATCAGCGAATGCCAAATGTAATAACAAAACGAGTATAAAACAATATAATCAACTATATTATCGGGGAAAGAGACCTAAGGTATAATAAGGTAATAATTAACATATGAAGAGCCTGTATTAAGCTTAATGATATAAATGTCCGGCTTCAAGTCTGAAACATCTTCTAAAATCTCATATTTTCCTGCTTTCAAAAATGGTTTATTTATTTTTTTGACACTTTTGCCGTATATATTGATAATTTCAATTGTTACAAAATCATCATTTGACAGTTCAAAACATAATTTTATAAATGAATATGCCGGATTCGGAAATATCTTTAATTCTTTTATATTATCGTTTTTTATAATGGGACTGGCGATATTATCAATGATTTCTTTATATACTTCAAATATCCTGGCATCATTCGCCGGTACTGTAAATACTGTTGAGTCAATATCAAAAGATACATCCGTATGTTTTTCTTCAAAAGTAACTTCTATGTCACTCCCGGTTGGATTAAGAATAACTGTCGCATTTTCGAATTCACGGCTTAATATTTCATTTCCGTAAGTGCCTGTTTCATAATCGCCCAAGGGAGCACCCAGATCAACATCATATTCCTTAAACCACCATAACTGTCCGTGTAAACAGTCTCCACGATCAAAACCAAAGTATCCGTAATTCCTGAGCACTGTAATAACAAGACCAAGCCGGAACCTTCTCATATCGTCGCCGGTTAGTTTATCAATTACTGTAGCTTCTTCGAGTGTTCTGTTCATTCTCACATCAGCGTTGATAAAATGATAAACAGGTTCCCTGGCCAAACCACCAAGATTGCTATAGGCATCCCATGTATACTGCCAGCCGGGGTCGGCCCACTCGTTTCCAAGCGCATTTTCATGCATATTGCCATTTGCATAGTCATATAATTCACAATCCTGTGACCACGGCACACCCCCGTTCCCTGTTAAAATCCAGTCAGGATGCAGTCGTCTTAATTCATTCAGTAAAAATATCTCGGAAGAACGAAGCGAATCCCTATCACTATCATCAACAACTCCATCTTCATTGTAATCGGCACCGCTCCATCCGCCATCAAAAAGACAATCGAACATTATACCGTCAACATCCTGCTGAACTTTATTTTCTATAAAATTGAGCATATGCCTTGAGTAGCCATAATTATCGATAAACGGATTTGCCAGGGGAAATCCCCAGGGCTCAAAGAATTCTCCTGTAGTGGTTTTAAGATACCAGTCTTCATTAAATCCATGGATCAGGCTATCCCATGTCCCCGGTCCTTGCATAGGTATCCAGGCCAATATTTTTATATCAGGATTTATCTCGCGAATCTTATCATGAGAAAAGTTCTTATTCACCAGGTTGTAATCAGGATTTAGTATAATAACATCCCATTGTGCCAGCCTCTCTTCCAGTTTATAGGTCCCGTTTGTTGTCATTAATTTATCATAACGATGTGCATAATTAACCAGGCGTGGAGTCTTTTTATTGTTGTCCCTGTAAGTTGAGGGAGGGATTTCCCACTCATAATAAGTCAGGGGTTCCGGTTTTTGTTTTATATAAATACGTGCATCATTTGCCGGAAGTTCAAAGGTACTGGAAGTATTATCGAAGGAAACATCTGTCCTGTCTTCATCAAATGAAATATAAACAGGTATGCTGCCCTGATTAAGAATAACTGTCCCGTTTTCGAATTCACGGCTCAGGGTTGATTCTCCATATATATTACTTTCATAACTATCCAGGGGATTTCCAATATCAACATCGTATTCATCGAACCACCACAACTGTCCGTGCAGTCCGTCCCCTTTGTCGAATGCAAAGAAAGTGTTATCAATGAGCATCGATCCTGCCAGTCCGACTCTAAAGCGCCTTTTATCATTTTCAGTAAGATCAGTTATTGCACTGGCTTGTTCATAGCTCCTGTTACACCTCACATCTGCGTTAATAATGTGAATAAAGGTGTCTGTTTCTCTTTCGTTTATCCTGTTATAAGTGGTCCAGATAAAATTCCAGCTTGAATCAGCATATTGATTTCCAAGGGCATTTATATGAATAGTACCATCAGTATAATCGTATAAAACACAATTGTCAGACCAGGGAATAGTATTATTTCCAATGACCAGCCAGGCAGGATTAATTTCTTCTATTTTGTCCAGCAAATATAGCTGTGCACTTCTCATCGAGTCCCTGTCCGCATTATTTACCAGTCCGTCAAGATTAATATCTGCATTGAACCAGTTTGTTTCCCAGAGGCAATCAAGATATACACCGTCAAAGGAGGCCTGTCGTTGTGCCAGGAAACTAAATATATGTTTTGCATATCCCATAGAGTCTGTAAACAAATTGGCTATCGGCTGGCCCCAGGAGGCAATTATAGTATCTCCGGATCCATCGATGCAGTTCCATTCCGGCTTATAACCTTTATGCAAATCTTCCCATTCTCCGGGACCGTGCACAGGAATCCAGGCCAGGATAATAATATTCGGATTATTTTCACGCACCTTACTGTATGAATACCCGCTATCGGGATGAACAATAATGATGTCCCACTGTGAGAGTCTTTCTTCAAGCTGATAAGTGCTGTTATTATTGCTTTTTATAAGCTCATCTGTCCGGAATGCATAGTTAATCAATCTGGGGTATTTACCATAATGTGACACAGGATCTGTACCGGGAAGTTTCCAGGATATTTGTGAGTATAAAAGTGCTGGTATTAAAACAATTAATATTGATAATACCGGCTTTTTCATTTTTATGTTTTATTATGGGACCAGTTTTACGGTTTTATTTTCAATCATGTCCTGTAATTGGGCAAGCAGAGCCTGTTCATGTGAGTCTACATGGCCGTCTTCCGTGGCAATATGTATTATTTTATCATATTCCTCGCGGGTAATTTTATGATCTTCTATTGCCTTGATAATCACTTCTTTTAAGCGGGCAGCACTTTTACTTAAAGCCATAATTGTAATTTATTTTTATTTCAGGTTTTATTTTTAAAATTATAAAAAAAAGGGACAGCGCCCATATTTTGAACATATAATTTTAAAGAAGGACAGTGCCCATATTTAAGAGGTGCACTATAGGGAAAGACCCTTCGTGGGCTGTCCCTATTTTCATAAAAAACTTTTTAAAAAGCGAGGTTCGTAAAATCATGAAAAACCAAAAATAAAGGGATTAAAATAATCCTAATCCCTTCTTGAGTATCATTACCTAAGATCACAACCACCCGATCATATCGATTTAGCAGTAAAATCCAGTTTTATATCAAATATAAAATGCTGTAAACCATAAGAAAGTTCAAATATCAGGTTGTTCTTTTATACGGATTAAACATTAGCTCTTGTAAGGTTTTTGAATCCGAATCATTAAGCATTACATGATACTAGACTTCTTTTTGCTTTTTGTTCAATGGTAATATTCCTGCCATTTCACCAATGATATTAACCAACTCGGAGCCTGTAGGAATGACAATTTTGGAATTATCCTTTAGGGCTGCTTCCATAGCTTCGAGCTTTCGCAACAACTGTGCATTACCAATGAAAAACCGATCAGCAGCTTCATTTACCAGTTTTATTGCTTCAGCTTCTCCTTCGGCATGTAAAATTTTAGATTGCTTATATCCTTCCGCCTCTTTAATCTTTGCCCGTTTTTCTCCATCAGCAGCCGTTTCTCTGGCAGTGGCAAAGTCTATGGCAGCTATCTTTTCATTTTCTGCTTTTACCACTTTATTCATGGTTTCCTGTACATCTGCCGGAGGATCAATTTCTTTTAATTCTGTACGTACGATTTCAATTCCCCAGCTTTGGGTTTCTTCATGCAGGGTTTTATACAATTCAGCGTTTATTTTTCCACGTTCGCTGTTGGCTGACTTTAAGGTAAGTGTTCCAATAATATTTCTGAGTGTAGTGCGTGCAAGATTTACAATCTGCCATTTATAATTATTCACATTGTAAATGGATCCTTTCACGCTTTCTTCATCCGACTTGACCTTGAAATAAACCTGCGCATCAACGCTTGCATTCAGATTATCGTTGGTGATTATTTCCTGTGGCTCGGCATCTACCATCTGCTCAGTAACATTCACCATATATAGTCTGTCTATAACAGGTATAATCCAATGAAATCCCGGATTGGCAAAATGGTGGTATTTTCCCAGCCTTTCAATTAATCCCTTTTGAGTAGGTCTGACAATTCTGATTCCTATAAGAAAGATAATTACTACAGGAATAATTAAATATAAATAGTTCATTTTATTAAATTTATTAATATATTACAGTTAGTATATTAATTAAGCAGGTTAAAGCGAAGCAATTATTTCCTGCATCTCTTTTTTGGTTTTTCCAAGCTTATATGCTACCATTCTCAACATATCGTCTTCCTGACCATCGATAGTAAGTAAATCAATAATTGTTAATTGAGGATATTTTATTTTGAGCCTTTTTCTAAGTTCATCCCAGTTCATCTCGTGTTTCATAATATTTATTTTAGATATTGTTATACCTCAGCGAGTTAGTTAATTTCGGTTTAATTGTTTACTAAATACAATTCTGACTAATACAATAATTCCTGCCACCAAAAGCAGTATATGAATACCATTTCCTGAATGAAATCCATAATATATAAGACCCCATATAACTAATATGAGGGCAGCAATGACATAAAGTGCATTTTTCATGATTTTCAGATTTTCGTTTATAACTGATTAAGAAATAATTTTGAACCATCGAATGACCGGCATAATGACATAATAGCGAATTTGGCAAGTCGGTCAGCAAATATTGCTGATGTTTTTATAATCTAATTATTCGTATCCGCTTTTTATAACGGTTGAAATCATTTTAAATCTATCATTTGCCGTTACAGTATTCGGAGTATGGGCCGGGATTATTATTGATTCACCCGTTTTAAGCAAGTTTACTTTCCCATCGATTACGATTTTAGCATTTCCATCGATGATCTGGACAAAAGAATCGAAAGGCGATATCTTTTCAATTAATCCTTCACCTTTATCAACAGCCACTACGTTGATGTTCCCTGTTGTCTTGTGAATAATCGTTTTGCTGACAACGGAATTTGACATATATTCAATTATTTCAACAATTATGAGCGCTTTTGATTTTTCGACTTCGATGGTATTCATATTTAAAATGCTTTATGTTGAATTATATTAATGTTTGTTAAGAGAGAGAATTACCGGCCGGCTATCAGGTTAAAGCGTAGAAATAATTATATACAGTTCTTTCCTGGTCTTCCCAAGCTTGATCTGCAGTTTCCCCAGCATATCCTCCATTTTACCCTGCTTGAAGTCCAGGTCTTTCTCTGTAAGTTTTGGAAATTTCTGCATGAGTTTATCTTTTTGCACATCCCAGTTTAGCGTAATAGGCTTCGATAATTCCATTTGATTGTTTTTTTTAACTTTTTAATAAATAAGTATTTATACAAATTTATGGCTATATATTGGCAAAAGTGTTATATAACTTTATAAATAAGTTACATTATTCACATATTTTTAAAAGGTTTACAGCTTATATGATAAATCCGCTGGATTGTGAACAGGCAATGTATGTCTTCAAAGTAAGCATGGAATTAAATGTTGAACAAAGTTATTGCGCTGCGGATAACTTTCTCACTTTAATCGACAATTAATCCTAAAAATTGCCTGTCGATAATATAACTGCACCCGGATATTCAGCATCGGTATTGTCTTCGGCTGTAATATATATTTTAGCTGGATTATATGAAGATCTCGTCTCCAAAGACGCTTCCAACTTTTTTGAAAGAAAACCTTTTGAACTTTTTAATTGCCCTAAATTTTCCGTTTTTCCCTGGTCTGTCTCCATCCAGACTACATAGTTATGTTTGGATGTCTGGAGTCTTTCAACTTCAGCTAAATTTGATACATATATTTGAATGACATAATTCTGGTTCTTGTCTCTTTTTATCTTTACTTTACCTTCTGCTGCCGGAACAACTGATGAAGTCAAAAAAGTTGATCTTACAGCACATGAAGTGAATGAAAATATCATTATAAGTATCAAAATACCTAAAAATATGTTTTTTGTCAGGTTATTTAATTTTTTTGGGTTCATTTTGTTTTTATTTTAAATTTTTAACTGTTAAGTCTTTAAGTGCTTCACCCAACTCATCCATATCATGGTTGAATTCATTCTTAAAAGATGTCCATTTGTCCTGTCCTTCATCTTTATAATCCTCAAGTTTCTTTTTCATATCGCTGTTTTTTTGTTCCAACCAGGCTAGTTTCTTTTCGTATTGGGCTTTGTTTTCCTTTTTCGCATTTGCTATTTTTATTTTGAATTCAGCAATGGTCTTTTCATAACTGCTGATTTTTTCATGAGATTCTTTTTTGAATTGTTGAATAGAATCATTCAGCGCCAGGTTTAACTCTTTGTTAGCTTCTACAACATTTTCCTTTGCATCCTGCAAGTTGTCCCGGGCACTTTCTATTTTTTTAGACGATGACTTGCAACTGTTTAACATTATTCCTGCCATAAATACTATTACAGCTAGGATTAAAATTGTATTTTTCAATGGCGTTAATTTAAAGTTTATTAGTAAATTATTACATTAACAAATGTATGCCTATTTATTTCGGAAAGCGTTACATAATTTTGAGATTATGTTACATTATTCACACGTTTTTGAAAAGTATAAAATAAAAAAAGGCTGTCTCAAAAGGGCAGCCTTTAAAATATTAAATGTTATATAATATATAAACTAAGCTAGTTTAACATTTACCGCATTTAATCCTTTTTTCCCGGGTTCGAGATCAAAAACTACTTTATCATTCTCCTTGATACTTTCTTTTAATCCGGATGAATTTACATAGTATTCTTTCTCTGAATTTTCATCTTTAATGAATCCGAATCCTTTGGATTCATTATAAAATTTTACTGTTCCGTTGTTCATAATATAATTATTAATAATTTGTTAAAGGTACGTATTAAAATCAAGAAACCGGCCTAATTGGTATAATAGTTACTATCACACTATTCTTTTTTGATTATCCCTCCGGAATTCATAGCTTTTAACCGGTATTCTGCTTGTTATTCCAAACACTTTTCTGAAATGATAGCCATATATTGAAAAAGTAATTGCATCAACAAGCAATGCCGGACGCCTGAATAGAGTCCACAACAATAATTGCCAGTAATCGATCCGGCCTTTGTTTACCAGTCCGATAATAAAAATAGATTTAATGAAAGCCTTCAGGCTAACAATATTGAATTTTACCGGGTTTTTAAGCCGGGGCTTATAATTCAGTAACAGTCTTCTGATTCTTTCATAGTAGGGTTTTGTAGTATAGATATTTCGAATAATTTTTTTATAACCTTCTATAAGTTCATTATAATTCATTCTTGGGATAAAATTCATGGATAAGTCGGTATTGCTCCCGGTTGCTTCGTTCGTTAACCGGTTTTCAGCTTCAAGCCGTTCATAAAGCCGTGTGTTTTTGGGCGCATTTAAAAGTCCGACCATAGCCGAAACTATTCCGCTTTGCTGGATAAAATCGATCTGACGTTGAAAAACTGTTGCAGAATCGCTGTCGAAACCAACTATAAATCCACCTGAAACCTGCAGTCCGGATTGTTGTATCTTCTTTATACTTTGGAGCATATCGCGGTTTTTATTCTGAACCTTATTGCACTCATGAAGAGATTTTTCTTCAGGAGTTTCAATACCGACAAATACCGAGTTAAATCCTGTTTCAGCCATCAGATGCATCAGCTCTTCGTCATCAGCAAGATTAATTGAGGTTTCTGTGTTAAATGTAAAAGGGTATTTATTTTTTTGCATCCATTCCTTCATGGCAGGCAGCAAATTATTCTTAATTACCCTTTTGTTCCCGATAAAATTATCGTCCACAACGAATACCGGTCCGCGCCAGTTCAGTTTATTTAATTTATCAAGTTCGTTTATAATCTGTGTTGTCGATTTTGTTCTGACCTTGTGGCCAAAAAGTGAAGTTATTTCACAAAATTCGCATGAAAAAGGACACCCCCGCGAAACCTGGATATTCATAAAAGCATAGCTTTTACTTGACAAAAGATGAAAATCGGGTACCGGAGTATCTGAAATATTAGCAAATTCTTTGGTCTTGTATACTTTTTCCGGACTACCGGAATTTAAATCTTTCAAAAACAAGGGTAATGTAATTTCTGCTTCATTAAGAATAAAATGGTCAATCCGGGGATAGTTTTGGTATTCCTGGGTAAACAGGGGGCCACCTGCAACTATTTTTACACCGTACTTTACACATTCATCTATAATATTATCAACCGATTTCTTCTGAATGTACATGGCACTGATAAAAACATAATCTGCCCATTGTATATCCCTTGTCTTTAGTGAAGTAACATTCATATCCACCAGTTTTTTCTGCCATGTGGATGGAAGCATAGCCGAAACGGTTATTAAGCCCAGTGGTGGTATTGCAGCTTTTTTTGAAATAAACCGTAAGGCATATCTAAAACTCCAGAAAGAATCGGGATAATGCGGATAAACTAATAATATATTCATGATAATTTATTGGGTAAAGTTCTGAAAATAAAATATTAATAGGGTTACACAATTTCAGAAAATAATTACATAATTCACACATCTTCAAGTGCGATGCGTCTTTTATGCTTGAGTTTTTTAAAGTGTGAAGGAGATAGGCCTGTAATTTTTTTAAACTGATTGGACAAATGGGACACACTACTATAATGCATTTTACTGGCTATTTCTGTAAAGTTAAGCTCATCATATACAATCAACTCTTTTACCCTTTCGATTTTATGTAATAAATAAAACTTTTCTATAGTCGTACCTTTCACTTCAGAAAAAAGGTTAGCCAGATAAGTATAGTCATAATTCAGCTTTTCACTAAGGAAATCGGATAAGTTCACTTTGATTTGTTCATCTGTATAATGTACCAGTTCAATGATAACATTCTTTATTTTCTCAACCAATATGCTTTTCTTATCATCCATCAGCTCAAGTCCTGATTTTTTTAAACCTATGCTTAATTGCTTTAACTGCTCAGTTGACATGTTTTCTTTGATTTCCGCTTCACCCAGGTCTACCGATATATAATGCAGCCCGAGTTTTTCCAGCTCCGATTTCACCACCATCTTGCACCTGATGCAAACCATATTTCTAATATAGAGTTTCAATAGGTATTTTTTATATGATTTATCTCGAATAATAAACTTTTGTGAAGGTAAAAATACAAAAATTGTAAATTTTTTCAATAATCATCTGTGGATTATTCGTTTGGATTAATTTGGTTATGAAAAAGATATATATAAGTCTCGAGGCAATTTATCCGGCTATAAGCCAGATTAAGTTTATTTGTTGATGTAAACAAGAGCTTTGGCCTCCCGGACCTTTCTTTTGATTCATGGTGATTCATTTTATGGTTTAAAAATTAGTAAAATCACCACTTATTTTATACATTTATTTTGTCCAACTTACTTTATGGATATACATTTTAGTACAACCCAAAATATTATGCGGTCTGATATGATAAGATGATCTTACAAGGTTGCCGCAAAATATTTTTTTTTCTAAATAAAATAAAAAATGCAACTAGAAGCAATTAGTTCAATTATTAAGAAAATATTTCTAAAAAGCAGAATTTATAGTTATAATACTGGCCTGGTTTTAAGTGGAGGGGCTGCACGCGGGTTTGCTCACCTGGGGGTATTAAAAGCACTGCATGAAAAAGGTATGGTGCCTGATATTATTTCAGGAGTAAGCGCAGGAGCTTTAGTCGGTAGTTTATATTCCTACGGTTATAAACCTGAAGAAATACTGGAGATATTTATAAAAAACAGAATCTTTAAATTTGTAAAGATAACGTTCAATAAAAGAGGATTATTCAATATTTCAGGTCTCAATAAATTATTACAGAAATATCTCGGAACAAAAAATATTGAAGATCTAGAAAAACCCCTGGTAATAACTGCCACAAATATTAAGGAGGGAACTACCGAGTATTTTACCAAAGGTAACCTGGTTGATGCCGTATTAGCATCATCCAGTATTCCTGTAATTTTTAATCCTAAAGAAATAAACGGAGAGTTTTATGTTGACGGTGGTGTTACCAATAATTTCCCGGTTGAACCACTAAAGGATATTTGCAATATACTTATTGGAGTGAATGTTAACCCTGTCAGCGGATATGATCCCAAAAAGGGATTAGCTCATATTGCCTTGCAATCATTTCATCTCAGCATAGCTTCCGGAATTGAAGAAAAGAAGAAATTCCTTAAATACTTCATTGAACCCCGGGAACTAAAAAATTATGCATATTATGACATAGCAAGCGGAAAAGAAATGTTTGAAATAGGTTATAAAGAGACATTAAAAGTAATTAGCGGCAATTAATATTTTATACCTTCTGTTATAAAGCTCTCAGTAATAATTCCAATCTGCCTCGAAGGGAATAATAATACGGGGACAGCTGATTTAGTTATCATCTGGTGGGCATAGCTCCCCAGTAAAATATTAGAGACACTTTTTTCCTGTTCGGTCATAATTGAAATTAAATCAGCTTTTACATTTAGTGCATAATCAATAGTTATATCGGTTATGTTACTTCCGTGAATTTGAGCTGAGCTGTTCTTTATATTATGTTTTGCCATATACCTGCAAACCTGGGCCGCATATTCATTTAACTTATCCTTAATATCTTCCAGGTTCGATGAATTTACCGCAACAACATGCACTTCAGCTCCAAGGGCAGTTGCCAGGTTAGCTGTAAAAGGCACTTTTTCCCTAGTCTCGGGTGTGATATCCAAGGGTAATACGATTTTCTTAATTTGTTCAGGTACATTATTTCCCCTGATGGTAAAAACAGGCCTTGACGAGGAGGCAACAATTTTATATGCATTACTCCCTATAAATAATTCTTCCCACCCCGAAGCACCATGTGTGGAAGTTACAATCATGGAATCTTTATAGGCATTAGCCTGGTTTACAACTTCTTCGTATACTTTGCCTTTTTTTATAATCGAATCGAATTCTAATTCAGGAATTGATTTTTTATATTTCACGGTAATGCTTTCAAGCGATTCCTGGATCCTTTCATTTTCAAGTTCTTCTTCACTGGAAAATATATTCTCTTCTTTTTTCACAACATAAACTATTTGGATCCGAGCCTTTAAATATTTGGATAGTAAAACCGCCAGATTCAAACCATTCAAAGATATCTGCGAAAAATCAACAGGAACAATTATATTTTTCATTTTTAACTATATTTATTTTAATGACAGTACGTATAAAATTATGCCAGTTTTTCCCGGCTGGGTAAAATCAACTAGAAACCTGTTATTTAAGCGTTATTTGAAATTAATATAATTTTATATTAAAGCTTTGGATTTATATCATATAAGTGGACTAATTCAATACATAATATGTCTTATGATTATCCTGGAATAATGTTGTTTAATAAGTCATATCATTGGATTCAGCCATAATATTGAAACCCGGAACATGTTTTTTATTCTTAAGTTATGATATAAAGAATTCTTAAATATAATAAATTAACCTTTAAAATTATAAAATTACGGCCTTTTTAGTACCTAAATTAGAATTTGAATTCAATGCATTAGAACCGCATATTAATGCAAGAATTATGGAATTACACTATACAAAACATCATACTGCTTATTTAGAGAAGTTTAACGCAGCTATTAGAGACACAGAACTTGTAAATAAAACACCATCAGAGATTTTTGTTGAAGTGTAAAAACATACATATGCAGTAAGAAATAAAGATGGTGGTTATTTTAACCATGCGCTATTCTGCAAGATGCTTACATTTCATTCGCAAGAGACAATCGATGTACGATTAATTGATGAGATAGTAAAATATTGCGGAACCTTTGATAAACAAAAAGAAGAATTTTCCAACGAGGCAGCAATACTATTCGGTTCGGATTGAGCATGGCTCGTAAAAAAAAGCGGAAGTAATTCTGTAAAGCATATAGTATCATGCATTCCGGGACAAATTGACATAGAGATGAAATTTTAATATATTTGGATGAAAATGGAAGGGAAAACAAAATATGAAACCAACAATTGAAGAACTTAAAAAACAATCTGTCCGCGACCTTTACAAGAACCTTGACACTTCAGCGGACGGACTGGAAAGCAAGGAAGCCGCAGCCAGGCTGAAACAATATGGAAGTAACGAAATCATAGAAAAAAAAGCCAATCCGTTACTTAAGTTTTTGAGTAGTTTCTGGGGGCCTATTCCCTGGATGATAGAGATTGCAGCTGTTCTTTCCGCAATAATCAGGCGATGGGAAGATTTCTGGATTATTTTAACCCTTTTATTGTTAAATGCGGTAGTTAGTTTCTGGCAGGAACACAAAGCAGATAATGCCATAGAGCTGCTGAAAAAGAAGCTTGCATTAAATGCCAGGGTACTTAGAAACAAAGCATGGAAGCAAATTAAGGCAAACGAACTTGTCCCCGGCGATATAATCAGGGTGAGACTTGGAGATGTAGTGCCGGCTGATATTAAACTGATATCAGGAGATTATCTGCAAGTCGATGAATCTGCACTGACCGGTGAATCGTTACCTGTAGAAAAAAAGAAAGGTGATGTTGCATATTCAGGGTCTGTGATAAGGCAGGGAGAAATGAACGGCCTTGTTGGTACCACCGGCATGAATACGTTTTTTGGAAGAACAGCAAAATTAGTTGAGGAAGCCAAAACACAAAGCCATTTCCAGAAAGCCGTAATTAAGATTGGCAATTATCTGATCATGTTTGCACTTGTATTAGTCTTCATGATTATACTTATCGGGTTTTTTCGTCATGAAGGATTTATGGAAATGTTCCAGTTTGCATTGGTTCTTATGGTTGCCGCGATACCTGCAGCCTTGCCCGCAGTGTTATCGGTAACTATGGCTGTAGGTTCAACGGCACTGGCGAAGAAAAAAGCTATTGTAAGCAAGCTTGCCTCCATTGAAGAAATGGCAGGAATGGACATACTCTGCTCCGATAAAACAGGAACCATCACTAAAAATGAGCTTACAGTTGCCGATGTTGTTCCATTTGATAAATTCACAGGCAACCAGGTACTTTTATTTGCCTCCCTGGCCTCAAATGCTGATAACCAGGATGCAATAGACGACGCCATCCTGGAGAAATCATCAGGAATTTCTGAAATAAAGGATTTGTTAACAAATTATAATATAGAGAATTTTAAGCCTTTTGATCCTGTTATCAAACGCACGGAGGCAAGTGTGCATGATAAAAAGAATAATACCTTCAAGGTCTCAAAGGGCGCGCCACAGGTAATACTTGAACTTGTCGGCGATGATAAGTCATTACAATCAAAAGTGAACCATAACGTTGATGAATTTGCTAAAAAGGGTTACAGAGCACTCGGAGTTGCCCGGTCCGGTTTAAAAAACAAATGGCATTATGTTGGCTTGATACCGCTATATGATCCCCCGCGCACGGATTCATCGAAGACCCTGAAGCAGGCGCAGGAAATGGGAGTCGAAGTAAAGATGGTTACCGGTGATCATATTGCGATAGCAAAGCAAATAGCAAGAGAAGTAGGTATGGGACAAAATATAATACCTGCAGATAAATTATTGGAGCTGGATGATCGCAAAGCTGTGAGTTTAATAGAAAAGGCAAATGGCTTCGCACAGGTATTTCCAGAGCACAAATATAATATTGTTGAATTACTTCAGGAAAAGGGCCATATCGTGGGAATGACAGGTGACGGAGTCAACGATGCTCCTGCTTTGAAAAAGGCGGATACGGGAATCGCTGTTTCGGGGGCTACTGACGCAGCAAAATCTGCTGCCGCTATCGTACTGACAAAACCCGGACTTTCAGTGATTATCGATGCCATCAGGCAAAGCCGCAAAATATTTCAGCGGATGGGAAATTATTC
>Ga0315548_1002129_pt1 | contig 15662 bp, 17 predicted proteins | sample SalMarSW160110MG_2_FD_202540 | JGI IMG/M metagenome (GOLD analysis project Ga0315548, IMG submission 202540) | Salt marsh sediment microbial communities from the Plum Island Ecosystem LTER, Massachusetts, United States - Salt Marsh Sediment SW1601-110 ...
TGTGGCAAATCATGTTACGCACTGTCGAACCAATCCGTCCAGGTCGCCGATACCCACGCAGTAAAGCCAGGACGCTCAAACGATTCTCGATGACTTACAAACCCGTTCGTTAACTTAATGACATTGAAGCGCATGTTCGTCGAACCGGGGGCCCGGCGGCAAGGCGTCGCCAGGAAAATCCTGGAGGAACTGGAAGCCATTGCCTCTCAGTTCGGGTACAGGGCTTTGCGCTTCGAGACCGGCCTCAGGCAACCAGAAGCGATCAGCTTGTACGAGTCTGCCGGATACCGGCGCGTCCACTGCTACAGCCGGTACGTCGATAATCCGTTGAGCGTTTGCTTCGAGAAGCGACTGGACTGACGCTCCTTGTACGAACGGTTCGCCCGTGTTACAATCGTGGCAAGTTTGTTTTCGTGTGTGATCGAGTCTTGAAATGCCCGAGCCAAAGAACGCCGAATCGCGCCTGCTGGACGCGCTGGCCAGTCTCAACGAGATCGGTGCAGCCATCAACCGCATCAGCCCGAGGGACGCCGGCAGCGTGGAGGCGACGCTGCGTCTGATCGTCGAAAGTGCCATCGAGGTGGTGCCTGGCGCTTCGGTGATCTACACCTACGACCAGGGGCAACGAGCCTTTGACCTCGAATCGCGCGTGTCGGCGGGCGAGCCGGAAGATTACGTTCCCCAGGATGACCCGCGTCCCGACGGGATCGGTATGCGCGCCATCGGCCAGCGCCGCCGTGTGCTCTCCTACGAAGAGGACGGCCTGGACATTCACCCCGACAAGGTGCGCGCGGGAGCCCGCGCGATGGCCTGCTTCCCGCTGGTGGTAGCCTTCGAGCCAGTGGGTGTGCTCTACGTCTACCTGCATCCAGATCGCCGATTCAGCCAGCTCGAGCTGCTGATGCTAGAGATCTTTGTCAATCAGGCAGCAATGGCCATCTACCAGGCGCGGCGGCTGACCAGCATCCAGCGCGACCTGACGCGCCGAGAGGATGAATTGAACCGCCTACGTCGCGCGGGTCTGCTCATCTCCTCCCGTCTGCGGTTGGAGGAGACGCTGGAGGCTATCCTGCAAATGGCGCTGGAGGTGACCGGCGCCCAGTACGGTATCTTCCGGCTGGTGGACGAGAGCGGCAGGAACTTGGTCGCCCGCGCCGTCGCTGGCGAAGATATGACTCAGCCCATCACCGATGCCCTCGCCATCGACGGCTCCAGCATCATGGGCTGGGTCGCCGAGCACCGTGAGCCGTTGTGCATCCACGACCTGAACGCGGCCCCCTGGGTGCGCATCTATCGGCCGCTGTACGCCGACCTGCGCATGTGCTCTGAACTGGCCGTGCCGTTGGTCGGGGCCAGCGGGCGCCTGGAGGGGGTGCTCAACCTAGAAAGCCCAGAGGTGGGTGCTTTCAGCGAGCAGGATAGCCTGCTCCTCCAATCCCTGGCGACTCAGGCGGTTGTCGCCATCCAGGAGGCGCGGCTGCTGGACGCGCTATTGGAGGTCGCACAGCTCTTGTTGGCGCAGCCTTGCGAGCAGGTGCTCAACCGTCTGGTCGAGCTTGCGTGCAGTCTGCTCAACGCGGCTGCCAGCGCCATCTGGACGCTGGAGGGAGATGAACTGGTCCTGCAGAACGCCAGCTCTGGCTACCAGCGCGGGGAGCGGCTCCCTCTCGCCGACAGCCTGACCGGCCAAGCCGTCGTCAAGCGCAGGCCGGTGCGGGCCGGGGACGTGCGCACCGATCCGCGCTTCAACCGGCCCGACTTGGCCCGCAATCAAGATTGGAGCCGGGCACTGATCGTGCCGCTGGTGACAGACGGCGGCAGCCAGCCCATCGGCGCGTTCAGCGTCTATAGCGTGGGCTCGGAGCCAGCCCGTTTTGCCGAATCGGAGTGGGACGAGAAGGTGCTCACCTGCCTGGCTCACTACGCCGCCCTGGCGGTGCAAAACGAAGCGCGCCAAAAGGAACTGCGCGCGATTCAGAAACAGCATGCCGTATCGGAGACCTTTGCCGTCGTGGGCGACATCGCCGCTAACGTGCTCCATCATCTGAATAACAAGGTGGGCACCATCCCTGTGCGTATTCAAGGCATCCAGGATAAGAGCAAGGCCGCGTTGCTGGCCGATCCCTACCTGGCGAAAAATCTGGAGGCCATCGAACGCAGCGCGTGCGAGGCGCTGGAATCGGTGCGTGAAAATCTGATCCACCTCCGACCCATCCACCCGGCGCCGGTGGACGTGACCACGTGCGCACTCGCCGCGGTCGAGGCGGCCAGTCTACCCGAGGGAGTGCGAATCCAAACCAAGGGACTCGGTGACTTACCCCTCGTCGCCGCCGGGGAGCGAAGCCTGGCCATGGTCTTTACTAATCTGCTGGAGAATGCAGCGGAGGCCATGGAGGGGGACGGCACCGTGAGCATCACGGGCGCGACCGACGGCGATCGGGTAGAGATCACCGTCAGCGACGACGGCCCCGGCATCCCCCAAGAACTGCACGAATCCATCTTTGAGTTTAACTTCTCCGGGCGCAAGTCCTCCCGCCCCAGCATGGGTTTTGGCCTGTGGTGGGTCAAGACGCTGATGGCCCGTCTGGGCGGAACGGTCGCCGTGGAAAGCGATGGTGTTCACGGGACGACGTTTCGCCTCCGGCTCCCCTGTGTGGAGAGCGTCCCTCCTATGGAGAGAGTGTCATGACGTGCGCATTGATCGTCGAAGACAGCAACTCCTGGCAACAGATTCTGACAGAGATATTGGCCGACGAAGGGCTGCAGGTTGACGTCGTCGACAACCTGGACGCGGCGGTGGAAACTCTGCGCGCAACTCCTCACCGCTTGGCCGTGGTCGATCTTTCCCTATCTGGCGACAACTACCAGAACCGCGATGGCCTGGGCGTGCTCGACGCCGTGCGCCGCCTGGACCCCGGCTGCGCGACCATTCTGCTTACCGGCTTTGCCACTGTCGAGCTGGCCGTGAGCGCACTCACCGAGTATGGCGCGCTGAGCTGCCTGCGCAAGGAGACGTTCAACCGCACCGAGTTCCGCGAGTTGGTGGAGCGCGCGCTGGCAGCCGCACCGGAGCCGGAGGCCAAAGCTCTCTCCCCGGCAAGCACAGTTGCTGGCGAGCCAGCTTCGCAGGGGTTGGCACTGATCGTCGAGGACGACGCCGGGTGGCGCTCCATCCTCTCGGAGTTGCTGGCCGACGCCGGGTACGAGGTACGTACGTGCGCCAGCTACGGCGAGGCGCTGGGCCTCCTGCGCCGCGAGGCGTACACCCTGGCCGTGGTCGATCTGTCGCTCGACGGCTCGGTGACGACCAGCGCCGACCTCTGGAGCCGTGGCACGGACGAGGAGGAGTTGGGCGGGTACCGGCTGCTGGCCAGCGTGCGGGCCGGCGGGACGCCCACCATCGTCGTCAGCGGCATCGCCACGCCTGAGCGCATTGAGCGCGCGTACGACGAGCACGCCATCTTTGCCTTCGTGGAAAAGCAGGCGTTTGACCGGCACGCGTTCCTCCAGACCGTGGAGGAGGCTCGCGCGGCTGCTGACTTCTCCAGCGAGCTCGACGTCTTGACGGCGCGCGAGCGGGAGGTGGTGGAACTGCTGGCTCAGGGGATGACGAACAAGGAGATCGCCGCCGAGCTGTTCGTCACCACCAACACGGTCAAGCGCCACCTCAAGTCCATCTTTGAGAAGTTGGACGTACACACCCGCTCGGCGGCGGTGGCCAAGGCCGTCGGCGCCAGGGTCTCGACCGAGTAAACCTCAAGGCATCCCTCGCCATATTTGTTTGCCCCCACATCGCAGTAGTGATACACTAGGCTTGCGCGCTCAATCGCCCCTTGACTCTGACGTTACGTCATGGTGTATACTATGGCCCAGGAGATGAGCGTGAAAGCCTACACCGTCAGTCAACTGGCAGAAATGGCCGGGGTGAGCGTCCGGACGCTGCACCACTACGACCACATCGATCTCTTAAAGCCGTCCTCCCGAACCGCGGCGGGCTACCGGCTTTACGCGGAGCAGGACCTGCTGCGCTTGCAGCAAATCCTGTTCTTCAAAGAGCTCGATTTTCCGCTGAACGAGATTCGAAACGTCCTTGATGACCCCGAGTTTGATCAGGTCAAGGCTCTGGAAAATCACCGGCGGCTGCTACAGGGACGGGCGGAGCGGCTGGCGCATCTCCTGAGAACGATCGATAAAACAATCCAGAGACTTGCGGAGGACGATATGACAATGACGGACGAAGAACTCTACGAGGGGTTCACGAAAGAGCAGATCGAGCGCTACAAGCGCGAGGCGCGCGAGATGTACGATCTCGAACTGGTGCAGGAATCGGAGCGGCGGGTGCGCAGTATGTCCAAGGCGCAATGGGACGCTGTGAAAGAAGAGGGGGACCAGGTCACGCGCGCGATCGCCGAGGTGGCGGACAGGGCGCCCGGCGACCCAGAGGTCCAGGCGCTCATCGCGCGGCACCATGCGTGGATCGAGCGGTTTTATCCAGCTTCGGCCGAGGTGTATCTCGGCCTGGGCCAGGGCTATGCTGAGCATCCGGATTTTCGCAGGTTCTACGACAAGTATCGTCCTGGCCTGGCCGACTTTATGCAGGCGGCGATGGCGCACTATGCGGACCATACCCTGGCGGAGGAGGACTGACGCGTGAGTAGAACGATCGACGCCGTTGTGGCCGGACACATCTGCCTGGACGTGATCCCCGATCTTTCGGCGACGCCTCAAGACGGGTTTGAGCAGCGCCTTCGCCCGGGACACTTGGTGGAGGTGGGGCCGGCGACGATCTCTACTGGCGGTGCGGTCTCAAACACCGGGTTGGCGTTGCACAAGCTGGGAGTCTCAACCCGGCTGATGGGCAAGGTGGGGGATGATCTGCTGGGGCAAACCGTGCGGCAGATCGTGGCCGCGCATGGAGGTGACCTGGCCGATGGCATGGTGGTCGACGGAGCGGCCCACACGTCCTACACGATCATTGTCAACCCGCCTGGCGTGGATCGTACGTTCCTCCATTTTCCCGGAGCCAACGATACCTTCAGTGCCGACGACGTGCGCTATGACGTGGTGGCCAGGGCGCGCCTTTTCCACTTTGGTTATCCGCCTCTCCTGAAACTGACCTTCCAGGACGGCGGCGCGCAACTCGTCACGATCTTCCGCAGGGTCAAGGGGATGGGTATCACTACCTCGCTGGACATGACGCTCCCCGATCCTGCCTCGGCGGCAGGCCGCGCCGACTGGGTTGCGATCCTGCGAGCTGTGATGCCCTACGTGGACGTCTTCCTGCCCAGCATCGAAGAGGCTCTCTATATGCTCCGCCGTGAGACCTACGAGGCGCTCTCGCGGCAGGAGGGCCAGGGCAGCTTCCTGCCCTTGGTCACCCCGGCGCTACTCTCTGAGCTGGGCCGCGAGTTACTGGCGATGGGGGGGCGCGTCGTCGGGTTCAAGCTGGGGGAGCGAGGGTTGTACGTGCGCACGGCGGGCCGTGCAGCCATTGAGGGAATGGGAGCGGCGCGGCCCCCTGACGCCACCGCCTGGGCCGATAGGGAGCTGTGGGCACCGTGCTTCCGGGTGGAGGTGGCGGGCACCACCGGTGCGGGCGACGCGACCATCGCCGGGTTCCTCGCTGGGCTGCTACGCGATCTATCGCCCGAGGAGGCACTGACGGCGGCGGTGGCCGCGGGAGGCTGCAACGTGGAGATGCCCGACGCCGTGAGCGGCGTCCGCCCGTGGGAGGAGATGTGGCAACGCGTGAAGGATGGGTGGGGGCGGCATGCACTCTCCATCGACGCGCCTGGGTGGCGCTTCAGCAAGAGCCATCAGGCGTGGATGGGGCCCGCGAACTCGGTGCAGGAGGTGGCCAGATGAAAAAGTGTCTGAGCCTGGGCCTGGCAGTTCTTCTTACCGTCATTGTGGCGGGCGGCTGTAGAGCGCCTGCGCCCACGCTCTGTGATGGCGAGGGTTGTGTCGGCGACACGTGGGTTCGCCCCAAGGATGAGACGACGATGGTCTATGTACCGGGGGGAACGTTCCAGATGGGAAGCGACGAGAGTGACCCACTGGCTGACGCTGACGAGTTCCCCCGACACGAGGTGACGGTGGATGGGTTTTGGATGGGCCAGACGGAGGTGACCAACGCCCAGTTCGCGGCATTCCTGAACGAGGCCGGGGATCGGGCCGAGAATGGGGCCAAGTTCATCGAGCTGGAGAAAGGCTACTGCCGGATCGAGCGAGCGGAGGAGGAATACCGGTCACGGCCGGCCGCAGCGAACTATGCCGTGGTAATGGTGTCTTGGTATGGAGCGAACGCCTACTGCGGATGGGTCGGAGGGCGGCTGCCGACAGAGGCGGAGTGGGAGTACGCGGCGCGTGGGGCCGAGGGCAGGCTCTACCCCTGGGGCGACGATGCGCCGACGTGCGAGCGGGCACACCGCAGCGCGTGTGCAACCTGTGCAAAGGCGGTCGGACAGCTTCCAGAAGGTGCGAGCTGGTGTGGGGTGTTGGACATGGCGGGGAACGCGTGGGAGTGGGTGGCGGACCGATACGGAGAGTATCCTGCCGAGAAGCAGGTGAATCCCACAGGGCCGACGTCATCTGGGCTGCAGATAGCGCGAGGGGGCGGGTGGCATGCCAATGCGAAAGAGTTGCGCACCACTTACCGCCTGGAGAGCGGAGCGGGGAGCTGTGTGGGCTGCATCGGGTTTCGCTGTGCATACGATAACGCTCCCTGACAATGTCGACTGGGGTGAGGGAGAAAAACGTGAGCTTGCTTGCCGAGCAGGAAAAGTATTGGGATGGCGTGTCCGAGGAAAAGGATTTCACGCTGCCCCTTCAAATGGGCGAGTTTGAAAAGCACGTCTCGCGGGAAATGTACATCTTGGACGTCGGATGCGGGTACGGACGGACGCTGAGCGAGTTACACGACAGTGGTTTCGTGAATCTTTATGGCGTCGATTATTCCCAGGGGATGATCGACAGGGGCCGCAGGCTACATCCGTACCTGAACCTGCGAAAGAACGACGGCAGCACGCTGCCGTTCGAAGATGACGCCTTTGACGCCGTGATCCTGATCGCCGTGCTGACCTGCATCGCCGAGAGCGAGGGGCAGCGCCGGTTGATAGCCGAGATCGAGAGAGTGCTGAAGGATGGCGGGATCCTGTATATCAACGATTACCTGCTCAACACAGACCGCAGAAACGTCGAGCGGTACGTCAAAGCCAGGGACAAGTACGGCGTGTACGGCGTCTTTGAGCTTCCCGAAGGCGCCGTGGTCAGGCACCATACGCCGGATCACATCTTTGATATCACAGCGGGCTTCAACCGGCTGGAGTTCGAGACCATCGTCTATACCACGATGAACGGGAACAAGTCGAACGGGTTCTACTACGTTGGCAGGAAAACCGTGTAGGTCGGGTATGCTACCTGACACACCGATTTCCCTCAGAGCCTTTTGGGGCTTGCAAATTGGCAAGTATTCTTGATGGCACTGCCAGCGAGGGTACCCCAAGGTATAGGCTCCTGCGCGCGATTTCGTGGGAAATCGGCCAGTTATGGGGCACTGGAACCTCCCAAGTGCCTGCATCTGTTTGGAATACTTGCCAGTTACTATACCTCCAGGGAAATCGGTGTGTCATGATAGAAAAGGTACCACTTCCCTTTAAACTCGACGATGGAATGATGCGTGGTCCAACCGATGACCGGGTTAAGGATACGCCCTCTGAAAATAAACGGGCCCGTCGGGCTTTCACTCGTCGCATACACGATATAGTGGGTATCGCCGGTCGAATACGATAGATAATAGATCCCGTTATATTTGTGGACCCAGGCCCCTTCGAAGAATCGCCGTGCGTGATCCTTTGCGGGGAGCGGATCACCATCTTGTTCGACGATGGCAACCTCCTCAATTGGGCCATCAAGACTCAACATATCGTCGGCCATTTTCACAACTTTCGGGCCTAGGGCGGGTTCTGTGCCTTGGGGCTCGACGCTTTCTGGATCATAGGTCCCCGTCCTCCATTTTTCGAGTTGCCCTCCCCACAGCCCTCCAAAATACATATAGGCTTGTCCATCGTCATCGACAAACACGCAGGGGTCGATGCTGAAACTGCCAGGAATGGGTTCCGCTTGGGGGGTAAAAGGGCCGGAAGGGGAGGCGCTGCTGGCCACCCCGATACGAAAAATGCCATCTTTGTCTTTGGCTGGGAAGTATAAATAGTACATATTGTTCTTGAACGCGGTGTCGGGTGCCCACATTTGTTTCTGTGCCCAGGGAACGTCCTTGATGTGTAGCACCTGTCCGTGATCAACGACGGGAGAATGCATATCTTCCAGGGAAAAGACGTGGTAATCCTCCATGTCGTATTGATCCCCTTCTCGTGATGACGGGGTGTTGTTGTCCAAGTCGTGAGATGGTTAGATGTACAGTTTGCCTTCGAAAACGTGGGCCGACGGATCGGCTGTGTAGATGTGTGTTATCAGTGGTTCTTTCATCTTGACTTCGCTGATTTTCGTGGCACCGGTTGTGGCCTCGCTGGTTTCCGTGGCGCCTATCGTGGCCTCGCTGGTTTTCGTGGCACCTATTGTGGGCTTGCTGGTCTCTGTACCATCTGTCGCGACGCAAGCCAATGTTGTCAGCCATATGATAAGCAAGGATACTTGGGCATACCGATGAAGGGTTGTCTTACGCATGAATACACCTCCTGTCTCTCCTGCTGGGAAGGTTCTCTACAGCAGGTGCTGTTATATGCTGGCTCTCTGTCCTGAGCAAATGGCTCGCGCAAGTCGAGCATCTGACGGCCAACGTCGATCAGTATAGCACAGCTTGTGTCTATGAGGAAATAAACCCGGTCGCTTGGCAACACGGCCATTCAGAGTACAATACCCTAGATACCCGCCGGAGGCCACATGGAGCAGCCCAAAGCGATCATCTGGAAACGCTTGAGCCGAACACTAGGCTGGACGAGAACGAGCTATGTCCTGCTGAGCATGTTCCTGGCTACGCTGATCGTGATCGGCGTCGTGTGGTGGCCGCTCTTGAACCAACAACTAGCTTTCTTTGACTGGGACCGCCCCATTCTCCCCCAGATCGATTGGCTGCTGTTCGGCAACTTTCTGGCCATGTCGTTCCTCATCATGGCGCATCCCGACCTGAAGGTAGACGCGCTCATCATCCTGGTGGGGCTTGGCGGCGGATTGGCCATCGAGGGCTGGGGTACCCAGACGAATCTGTGGCACTATTACACCGCCGAGCGCCCGCCGTTGTGGATCATCCCCGCCTGGCCCATTGCCAGCTTGTCCATCGACCGGCTGGTGCGCCTCCTACAGCGTCGCGGGCCTCAATGGAACCGCCGGGGGTTCGTCACGCTCTACTGGATCATCTTTCCGGCGTTCTATGCGCTGATGTTGACTTTCGTCTGGCCCTACGCCGACAAATCCCTCACCGTGCTGGCACTCACCGCGTGCGCTCTGATGATCGCCACTCCGACGGATCACCGCCTGGCGGTGCTGACCTTCGTCGCCGGATCAGGGCTGGGGCACTTTCTGGAGCTGTGGGGCACGACACGCTACTGCTGGACCTATTACACGCAGCAGACGCCGCCCCTGTTCGCCGTGCTGGCGCACGGTATGGCCGCCGTCGCTTTCTGGCGCTCCGGGCTGCTGCTCAAGCTAGTGGGAGCCAAGTGTCTCAGGCCGTTATTGCCGTCCGGGTCCTCTGTTCAAGAATCCACGTAGGGTACATCCGTACAAGCTGGTTTTGGCCGCCCAGCGCGCCCCGCATACGCCGGACGCTAACCAGAGCTTCACCAATCGCTCACTCTCCAAAGCGTATTCTGTGCTATACTGCTCATTCTGGAGGGTACTCCCCTCGCAAGAGATGTGCTGGTATGCAAGCGCGCCAGTTCGAACAAGGAGAGCAAGAATGGACGATGATGAAACGCTAATTGTGGCAGGGCTGCACATAGACCGGCACCTGCTGGATGTGCAGCCAGTGCGCCGCTGCGACATTGCCTCGTGCCTCGGCGCATGTTGCTCAAACGGCGTGTTGCTGGTCACAGAGCAGAAGTCCAAAATCCTGCAACACGCCCACCTCATCAAACCATGCCTGCCGGCTGACCGTCAGGACGAAGGGCTTTGGTTCGAGGGCTATCCCAGGGAGGAGCCAGGATTTCCTTCTGGCCCGTACGACGCTACGAGCACATTCCCCAAGATCGACGCCCCCCAGGATCGAGCCTGCATATTCCTACTGCCAGACGCCAGGTGCGCATTGCAGAAGGCTGCGATCACGAACGGCCTGCCCCAGTGGACGCTCAAACCCTTCTACTGCGCAATCTACCCACTGATCCTGGAACAGGGCTGCCTCAAACTGGACGATGAGAACCCGCTGTACCAAGAGGACGCTTGTCGCAGATGTGCAGCAAGCACGAGCGAACCGCTGTATGTGGTCATGAAGAGCGAGTTCACATACGTGCTGGGCGAGAGCGGCTACCTGCAACTATCCCAGGCAGACCACAGCTACCATGCACGCCATGGCTGACATATAGCCTTGCCGACGGTGGCGATCACGTCGATGCCCATTGCTCCCATCGACCGGCCGGCGCGCCTGCCGCAGCGTTGCGAACCTTAGCGGAACCACCAGGGAAGCCGTTCAAGCCCGCTCGCCGGGCTTGACCCACGCGCCGCCGCGCGGCCCGGCACGGTTCAGCTTGCGCAGCTCGACGAGGATCTCGCGCAGCAGCAGGATCTGCACCCGATGGAATCGGAGGTCGTCAGCCAGGCTCTCCCAATCCGCCGGATCCTCAGCGAGATAGGGCTCTACCAGCTCTAGCACGTCTTGGCCCATCTTGCACCTCTCAGCAGGTACAAACAACCTACGCCGCCAAGTATAGACGACGCGGCTCGAAAGTCAAAAAGGGAACTGCGTCCTGCGTCGTCCAAACTTGCGCGCTCAGACAGGGCAGAGTAGAATTACGGGTGACAGAGTAGGGTCGATCAGAACACGAAGGAGACTTGTGCGAATAGAGAACCTGCAAGCATGGCTGGACTTGACAACGCTGCCGCCCTGGGCCCAGGGGCTCGCTGTGTTTCTCGCGAGCTCGCTGGCGCTCGTGATCGCCCGCTATCTCATTGCACGCAGCCTGGTGTACCTGGCCAAGCGTACTGAGAACAAGTACGACGATATCATCATCGCCAGCTTGCGCCCGTTTCGCTTCACCTTGATCGCGCCACTTCTGGTGCTCTACTACTTTGCCAGCCTGCTGCCAGAGGGCGTCGAGGTGGTCCGGCAAGCGCTGTTGTTTCTGATCCTTTGGCTCGTTTTGATCACGTTGAACTCGCTGCTCAATGCAGTGAACGCCATCTACGAAGCCAGCAGCCTGTATCGAGGTCAGTCCATTCAAGGCTACCTGGATCTGGGCAAGGTCGTCCTGATCCTGGTCGGCATTATCCTGACGATCTCGCTTTTCACGGGCCAGTCACCCGTAGCATTGTTGAGTGGCCTTGGCGCTGTTATGGCGATACTCGTGCTGGTTTTCCGCGACACATTGCTTTCGTTCGTGGCGAGCTTGCAGATCTACTCCAACGATCTAGTCAAAGAGGGCGACTGGATCGAGATGCCCGCATACGAAGCGGACGGCGACGTGATCAACATTGCCCTGCACACCATCAAGGTTCAGAACTGGGACAAGACCATCACCGTCATTCCGACGTACAAACTGCTGGACACGCCCTACAGAAACTGGCGTGGCATGCAGGAGAGCGGCGGACGACGCATCAAGCGAGCCATCCACATCGACATGAACACCATCCGGTTCTGCGATCAAGAGATGCTCGACCGTTTCAAGAAAATCGACCTCGTCAGAGATTACATAGAGACCCGCCTAGCCGAGTTCGACGAGCGGGCGGAGGCAGATAGCGAGCGCTCAGAGAGCGCTTTCGACGAACAGTCCTTGACCAACGTCAGCGTGTTCCGGGCCTATGTCGCCAACTACCTGAAGGGCCGACAGGACATTCATCAGAGCAAGATGGATCTCCTGGTGCGCCAGCTCGATCCCGGGACCACCGGCCTGCCCCTGGAGGTTTACGCCTTCGCCAAAACCGTGAACTGGGTGGAATACGAGACCATCCAGGCCGATATTTTTGAGCACTTGATAGCGGCAGTTCCGCAGTTCGACCTGCGGGTATTCCAGCAGCCGACGGGGGTAGACTTCCAGGCTCTGGCAGGGCCCGGATCTGCAGCCTGTTGAATTCCGGCAAGACAGCCACATTCGTTTTCTAGCAGAGCGGACCATGTGATACGTGGCTACCCTCATTTTGCGAGAGGCGAGGGGGGCCACCTCTTCTCCTCCCTCCCCGTACACCCGCCGCCACTGCGGATGTTCCATGTGTAGATGTTCGGTCCGCAGCCGCCCGGCCGCCTGCGCCAGCGTGTAGAACTCGCCGCGTGTCTCCAGGAAGTCGCGCGAGAAATCCACCCAGCAGAAGACGCAGCGCAGGCAGTAGCCCACGGCGTAGCCGGTGGCGATGCCGCCGTAGACACCGGTGGCATAGAAGCTAATGTACCTGTACGCCTCACCCCGGCAGGCCAGCTCCTCGGTCCGCCACATCAGCTCGACCGGATCGTAGGACTGGAAGCCTTCCTCGAGATAGCGCGCGCAGTCATCCATCGCAGGCCTCTCGCCGTCATCATGCTACATCGGGGCGATTGGCACACCAATTTGCTTTGCGCCGCCTGCACTGGCGTGGTAGAATAGCTTTCGAGGTTCGAGAGATGGAAGCTGCCTTCATCTGCAGCGAGGGCCTGTGGGCGCGGGGCTTCGGCGAGGATCATCCCCTGAGGCCGGAGCGCCTGAAGCGCACCTACGACCTGCTGACTGCCTATTGCGCCTTCAATGTGCCCGGTTCGCACCTAGTGGAGCCGCGCCCGGCCACGCGCGAGGAGTTGCTCCTGTTCCACACCGCCGAGTACGTGGACGCCGTCGAACGCCTGAGCGCGCCAGGGGGCGTGGGCGCAGAGCGCGCACTGGCCCAGCGCTACGGCTTTGGCTCCGAAGACAACCCCACTTTCGCCGGGATGTTCGAGACCGAGGGGCTCAAGGTGGGTGCAGGCATCGTAGGCGCCGAGCTGGTCGCCGAGGGGCAGGCGCAGGTGGCCTTCAGTCCCGCCGGAGGGATGCACCACGCCCGGCCGGCGCTGGCCTCCGGCTTCTGCGTGTTCAACGACGTGGCCGTGGCCATCCACTGGCTGCTGCGCCAGGGATTCCGGGTGGCATACGTGGACATCGACGTGCACCACGGCGACGGGGTGCAGGCCGCCTTCTACGACACTGACCGGGTGCTGACCATCTCGCTGCACCAGGCGGGCATCATGTTCTACCCCGGCACGGGCTTTCCCGAGGAGCTGGGCGTCGGTGCCGGTTACGGCTACAGCATCAACGTGCCGTTCCTGCCCTACAGCGACGAAGAGCTGTACCTGTGGGCCTTCCGCCAGGTGGTGCCGCCGCTGGTGCGCCAGTTCGCGCCCGACGTGCTGGTGACCCAGTTGGGCGTGGACACCCACTACCGCGACCTGCTGGGATCGCTGCGGCTGACGACGCGCGGCTATGTCACGCTGGTCGAGGAGCTCAAGGTGCTGGCCGAGCCCATCGGGTGCTGGGTGGCCTTCGGCGGCGGTGGCTATGCGATAGATGTGGTGCCGCGCGCCTGGACGCTGGCCTACGGCGTGATGTCGGGGCAGAGCTTTCCGGACGAGCTGCCATCGGCCTACATCGAGCGCTACGGCCCGGGGCGGCTGCGCGACACCGAAGGCCCAGGGCCGCAGGAGGAGCGGTTGATCAAGCAGACGCGCGCCTACGTCGAGAGGAACGTCGCCGTCCTCAAGGCGCGGACGAAAGACGTGTGGCGGTGGAAGTAGGGGGTAGGGATGGGCGTTGCAGCCCGCCGTCGGATCTACGGGGTTGACTTCAGCGGCGCCAGAGACGCCAGCGACCCCAGAACCGGCCCGCCCACGTCCCGTCCGGTCCTGGCGAGGACGATGGCGCTGCCCATCTGGCGCTGCCGGGTGTGCGGCTACCTGTGCGCCAGGGAGAGGCCACCGGGTGTCTGCCCCATCTGCGGGGCCAAACACGATCGCTTCGAGCGCTTCTGGTGAGCGCCAAGAGAGGTGACTTCATGAGCTTGAAACGCACGACGTTTGCCTTCATACTACTGCTCGCTCTCGTACTGAGTGGTTGCCGGTCCATACACAGCCTGTTTCAGACAACACTCGACGAGACGCCTGCGCCGACGACCGCGCCACTGCCCACGACACAACCTACCGTCGAGCCGGCCGCACCCACTCCCGCAGCGACTAGCCGGCCGGAGGCGACGGATACCCCCGCGCCGCCTCCCACGCGCGTCGTTCCGCCGCAGGAGACGATCAGCCTTCCGCCGGGTTTCGGCATCTCGGTTTTCTCCCAGGGTCTCAGCGATCCGCGTATGATGGCGCTCGGGCCGGATGGTGAGCTGTACGTCGCCGAGCGTGGCGCCGGGCGCATCGTGCGCCTGCCCGACCGTGATGGCGACGGAGTGGCCGATAGCGTGGAGGTCGCTGCCAGTGGACTGCGTGCCCCCAGCAGCATCGCCTTTTACGCGGGTGGATCGCTCTACGTTGGCGAGACGACACGCATCCTGCACTTGAGCGATCCAGATGGTGATGGCGTCTTTCAGGAACAGGAGACAGTGGTCGGTGGCCTGCCCAGCGGTGGGCATTCCACCCGTACGGTCCTGTTCAGCCCTGATGGGGAGGTGCTCTACGTCTCCATCGGCTCCTCGTGCAACGTGTGCGTGGAGAGTGACGAGCGCCGGGCGGCCATCATGCGCTACAACCCAGATGGGAGCGGCGGAGAGGTCTACGCCCGCGGGCTGCGCAACGCCGTGGGGATCACGTTCCGCCCAGGGACGGATGAATTGTGGGCCACCAACAACGGGCGGGACTGGCTGGGCGACGACCTGCCACCGGAGACGGTCTACCTGGTTCGCCAGGGCGACGACGCCGGATGGCCACGCTGTCACGCCGGCCGGATCGTGGACCCTGAGTTTGGCGAGCCGGGAGACTGTGAAGGGGTCATCGAGCCCGCGGTCGAGATGCAGGCACACTCGGCACCGCTGGGGCTGACGTTCTACACCGGCCAGCAATTCCCGGAGGAGTACCGCGGCGACCTGTTCGTCGCCTTTCACGGCTCGTGGAACCGCAGTGTGCCGACGGGATACAAGGTCGTGCGCATCCCAATGGAAGGTGGAGAACCCGGTGCTGTGCGGGACTTTGCCGTCGGCTGGCTGCGCGAGGACGGCTCTCACTGGGGGCGACCCGTCGACATGCTCACCGGGCCAGATGGCAGCCTGTTTGTCTCGGACGATGGAGGCGGCGTAATCTATCGAATCTTTTACGCCACCGAATGACGAAACGTAGCGCTGCGCTAACGGCCTACAAGTATCTGGTGGAGCGCGGGCTGTTGGCCAGAAGGCCCGAACTGGAGGACGAGTGGGTGTGAGATGCATACTGACTGTCGAGTCCCGTAAAGTCATACCAGTTGCACTCTAACAAGAGTCTCGAAAAGTCGTATCACCCTCGTTGACCAAATTCGCCGATCCGGTACCCTTGTCATGAGGCAACAAGTCTCCGGCAAGGA
>Ga0315548_1002131_pt1 | contig 15654 bp, 14 predicted proteins | sample SalMarSW160110MG_2_FD_202540 | JGI IMG/M metagenome (GOLD analysis project Ga0315548, IMG submission 202540) | Salt marsh sediment microbial communities from the Plum Island Ecosystem LTER, Massachusetts, United States - Salt Marsh Sediment SW1601-110 ...
TCTGAGCCGCCCGAAGTGCAATCTCCGCGGTTTCCTCATCGCGTATTTCGCCTACACATATGACATCCGGATCCTGTCTGAGGACACTGCGTAAAGTTTTAGCGAAAGTAATATCAGCTTTCGGATTAATTTCGATCTGACTGGCCGTGGGCAGAACGGCCTCGATCGGGTCTTCAACCGTAATAACATTGCGGGTAAACCTGTCCATCTCGTTTAACATCGCATACATGGTCGTCGTCTTGCCGCTTCCCGTAGGGCCACACAACAATATCATGCCGGATGGTTTGTTTATAACACTTTGAACAATTGAATATTGCTTTTTTGTAAATCCCACATCGGCCAGTGTGTATTTGCTTGCATCCTGGTTCAGTATCCTTATAGACAGTTTTTCACCATTGAGGACACCGGCGCTTGCCACTCGAAAGGAAGCGGTGGCCCCGGCTTTTTTTGCAATGAATGCACCGTCCTGCGGCCTTCTTTTTTCGGAGATATCCATGCTCGATACGGCCTTAATACTGTTTACAACCGCATTGCATATTTCGGTCTTAAGGTTTTTTACTATTCGCAGGACACCGTCTATTCGCAGTCTTATTGTGTAAGTTGCCTCATCCTTCGGATCTATAAGAATATCACTGGCGCGTCGTTCAAGAGCATCGGAGATAATTTTTTCGGTTAAATCAAGAATGCCGCTGTCTTGTCCTTTGTGGTCACCATGTCCGTATATTTCATTGATACTTCTGCCCGAGGAATCGAGTAATTTTATCGACAAATCTTCTTTTCGGAGCGTGTGACTTCGAGACCGTATCTTGACAACGGCGTTCTGTAACTGTTGTATCACCGTCTGAAAAATGCTTTTATCGCTGTGACGGGACTTCTTTACCGCATCCAATATCAGCAGGATAAAAAGCAATATCGGTCCCGTGAAAAGAGTGATAAGATATACTAAGGATTTGTATTTTTTAGGAACAAGCGGGCTATACTGAACGCGCTGCACAAAGTATAAACAAATGTAAACCCATATCACAAGAGATACGAGCCTGATTGGATTAAAAGGAAGGGTTGTTGAAGACGAGATTAAGTGAGTTTTCTCCGGAAACATGCAGAGTAGATTTAGTGAAAGAAGTTCAATGAAATCCGGTATCTGCATACAGTCTCTTTTCAGAAAATAAAGAAATCAAATCACTCGCATTTTGTTGAAAAGTAATATATTTTTTCGGCATTGACAAGCCGAAAAATTCTCAAAAAATATAAGAATGGACTTCCAGTTCGAACCGGGTCCATAACCGAACTTTTATCCGGAGTCGATCGGTATTATATTTAGTGTCACTCGTAAAACAGAATCCGGATCAAAGCTCTTCCAGCTCCGCCATGAATGAGTCTGACAAATCCAGTTTCGTAAAGCTTCCTGATAGCTGATCCGCAGAGATTTCTCGTATTTCTGCGGTCTTTTGTGACGATGCCGAAGCAGATTTTTTTATAAGTACTTTGGGTTGGACGATCTCTTCCGGTTTACCGTCAATCTGAAGCAAAAACTTCAATGAGCCTACTCCGATATAATCGCCTGCTTTAATATCAGCTTCTTTTATACGTTTACCGTTAAGGAAAGTACCGTTTCGAGAGTTCAGGTCTCGTATCTTCACGGTATCACCGTCCTTGCTCAGCTTACAGTGTCTCCGGGAAACTAATTTCAAGGGAATGCATAAGTCACAACCGCGACGTCGGCCTATAACGGTGATATTACTCGGCAAGAGAAACGGTTTTTGAGTGCCATCCTTCTTAAATAGGACTAAATTCACATACATTGTGCTTTCCTCGCTATTATTGTCTATCCTGGCACGACTTAAGTATTATATACAAAAATGTTAGAAATTGCAACAGATAAATCAATCATAAATAACATTGACAGCGCCTGATTAGTGATTTATATTCAGGCTGATAGACGTTGAATTGGTAGTTAGTTGTAAAAAAAAAGGGAAATACCGGATATATCTATGGTAAAAGTTACTCTTCCCGATGGTAGCACAATAGAAATTAGTGCAAATACAACGGCGAAACAATTGGCTGAACAGATTGGCCCCGGGCTTGCGAAAGCTGCCGTGGCGGCAAAATTGAATGGGCGGTTAAAGGATTTATCCACACAAATCAGTCCCGACGCAGATAGCCAGGATGTACAAGTTCAAATAATCACACTAAGGGACAAAGACGGTCTTGAAATAATGCGCCATAGCTGTGCCCATATAATGGCCGAAGCTATTTGCAGTATATGGCCGGATGCCAAATTGGTTTATGGTCCAACGGTGGAAGACGGATTTTACTACGACATCGACCTTGACGAGCCGATTCGACCGATTGATTTTGAACGAATTGAGCAAAAAATGTCTGAAATTGTCGGGGCCGACCAGCCGTTTGTTCGCAGGCAGGTATCGAGAGACCAGGCTCTCTCGGAGTTGGCCGGCGACAAATATAAAACCGACAATATTGAACGAACAGACAGCGATATTATCAGTTTTTATTCCCATGGGGATGGTTTCAGGGATTTATGTCGTGGGCCGCATGTGCCGAGCACCGGAAAAGTCGGAAGCTTCAAAATCATGTCCGTGGCGGGCGCTTACTGGCACGGTGACCCGACACAAAAAATGCTTCAGCGAATCTACGGCACAGCGTGGGCAACCAGGAAAGACCTTGATGATTACCTTCGAAGGATAGAAGAAGCAAAAAAACGCGACCATCGCGTTTTAGGCAAACAGCTCGATTTGTTCAGCTTCAACGAGGCAGGTCCCGGCTTTGCATTTATCCACGCAAAAGGCATGATTATCTGGAATGCCATAGTTGACTTTTGGCGTAGTGTCCACGACAAATACGGTTACGAAGAAATCCGCACGCCGATTATTCTCAACGAACAACTTTGGCATAAAAGCGGTCATTGGGACAATTATAAAGAAAACATGTACTTTACCAGTTTCGACGAGGCGGACTACGCTATAAAACCCATGAATTGCCCCGGCGGCTGTCTGGTGTTCAAGAGCCGGCAGCATTCTTATCGAGAATTTCCGAAACGCGTGGCCGAACTCGGATTGGTACACCGGCATGAAGCCAGCGGCGTTATGCACGGGCTTTTCAGGGTCCGGCAATTCACTCAGGATGATGCACATATTTTCTGCAACCCGGAACAGATTGAATCTGAAATAATCTCGGTTATCGAACTAACGTTCGAGATTTACCAGGCATTCGGATTTGAAGACTTTCATATTGAGCTGTCAACCAAGCCGGAAAAGCACATTGGCTCGGACCAGATATGGGAAACGGCGACAAATGCCCTCGAAGAGGCTCTTAAAAAGAAATCTATCGAATATAAAATCAATGAAGGCGATGGCGCTTTTTATGGTCCTAAAATAGATTTTCATATAGAAGATTGCCTGAAAAGGTCCTGGCAGTTGGGCACAATTCAACTGGATTTTTCCATGCCCGAACGTTTTGAACTTGTTTATACGGACAAGGATAATACCGAGAAAGTACCGGTTATGATTCATCGGGCTGTTTTGGGTTCTTTCGAGCGTTTTATCGGTATTCTTATTGAGCATTACGGAGCGAATTTCCCGTTGTGGCTGTCTCCGGAACAGGTTAGGGTGCTCCCGATAAGTGAAAAAAGCAATAATTATGCGACAATCGTCGAAAATAAGTTAAAAGACGCCAAGATTCGTTGTACCTGCGATTTTTCAAATGAAAAAATCGGCGCAAAAATCGCAAGGTCCCATATCGAAAGGCTGCCATATATGCTTATAGTGGGCCCTAAGGAAGCCGAGTCAAATGCGGTTAACGTCAGAATTCGGGGACTTACAGAGACTAAAACTGTGGAAATTAAAGACTTTTTGGAAATGGCAAAATGTAAAATAACCGATAAAAAAATTGATTTGGCTTTTTAAATTATGTAGCTTATAATTTATAATCGTAGAATAAATAACAATCAATCGGTTAAAGATTTATTTCTTTATAGAAAGGTAAGGTGGCGCACAATAAGTAAACGAGGTTTAAGGATAAATGGAGGAATCCAGGCCAGCGTAGTTCGGCTGATTGACGATTCAAACAATCAAGTGGGGATCATAGATAAGAACGAGGCACTCACCATGGCACGCGATAACGGCTTGGACCTTGTTGAGGTTGCGCCTACGAGTGATCCGCCGGTTTGTCGGTTAATGGATTATGGTAAGTGGCTTTATGAGCAAAAGCGCAAGGAGCGCGATGCCCATAAGAAAAACATAAAACACACAGCGACCTTAAAGGAAATCAGGCTCAGGCCTGAGACCGACAAGCGTGACCTCGAAATCAAGGTCCAACATGGCCGTGATTTTCTTGACAAAGGCCATAAAGTGCAATTCACAATGTTCTTCCGTGGGCGTCAGATGTTGCATCGAGACCTTGGTTATGAAGTACTCGAGCAAATAGTCGGGTCATTGGAAGATTTAGCAAAGATTGAACGGTCCCCGAGAATGGCTGGAAGACGTCTTACTATACTGCTTGTACCCAAAAAGACTGTGTCCACTGATAAAACATCGCATAAAGAGTGAAGATTAGTAAAACGAATTTAGCTTAACGATATTCTAATAAATAACACTTCACACTGTTAAATCCCTGATTGTCAGGCAATAACAGGTGTCTTTTAGACATCTAAAAGCAATTGCTATTTTCCTTTAATAAGGTTTAAGCCGAATAAAAGCGGCCCTGTTAAAGCAAATTGTACGCTATTTTTTTAAGTATTTTATGCATTCGCCATTGACCTTGAGCTATAAATAGAGTACTTTTTACCGTTTATATTTTTTCAAGGTTCGATTGAATACGAAAGATGGCTTTTTGCATGTAAGTTTTAAGACAGGTATTTTAGAGGATTAGATTGATGCCAAAACAAAAGACCCACAAGGGTTTAACTAAAAGAATGAAAATAACCTCTTCCGGGAAAGTTAAATGCAGACACTCCGGTGCAGGTCATCTTATGAGTGGAAAAAATGCCAAACGCAGAAGGCGTTTAAGCAGCTCGACTATCATTACGAGTGCGAAGGCTCAGATAATCAAAATCGGACTCTGTAATTAAAGGAAAGCTGGTATGCCAAGAGTTAGAAAAGGTGCAGCAAGACATCAGGCAAAAAAACGAATCCTTAAATCGGTAAAGGGGCATCGTGGTGCTGCGGGACGGCTGTATCGCCTGGCCAAGGAAGCTACCGTCAGGTCGGCGGTTAACGCCCGAATCGACCGCAAACGCCGCAAACGTGATTTCCGGGCCGTGTGGATTACACGTTTAAATGCAGCTTGCCGGCAGCGAGGAATAAGATACAGTCAGCTTATCGACAGTTGTAAAAAAGCCAACATAGGCTTGAATAGAAAAATGCTCAGCGAAATTGCTATTGACGACCCACATGGATTCGATGTTATCGTTGAAACTGTTAAAGCTACTGAACAATCGTAAATTACAACCTGCCCATATTGCTGTGAGCAAAAGACACGACAAAAGGCTAAATGCTTGAGCAATTCAAAAAAATCGGTAAAGATGCTCTCGCTGAGTTGAAGAAAGTCTCGGACCTGGCGGCTCTCGAACAGTTTCGTATAAAATACCTGGCTCGAAAAGGGCAGATCACACAAATGCTGAGCGAGATAGGCAAACTCCCGCGAGAAATCAAGCCGGAGGCCGGTCAGCTCGCAAATAAAATTAAAAATGAGGTCACCGGCGCTTTTGAGCAGCTCAGAAGCTATCTGTCGGCATCCCAGGAGGGAAAACACAAAGAGTTGGTAGATGTTACTCTGCCCGGATTACCTGTCAACATAGGCAAAAGACACGTTATTACACAAACTTTGAATGATCTGCTGGAAATTTTCGGGCGAATGGGTTTTGACGTAGCTTACGGGCCGGAAGTCGAAGATGAATGGCATAATTTTATCGCCCTGAATATCGGCCCCGAGCATCCGGCAAGAGACCCCGCGGACAATTTCTATATCGATGAACAGACCCTGCTGCGCAGCCAGACCTCAACGATTCAGATTCGTGTAATGGAGCACAAGAAACCGCCTATTCGTATTGTCGCCCCGGGACGGGTTTATCGTCCGGACACCGTCGATGCAACGCATATGTATATGTTCTATCAACTCGAAGCTCTGGTTGTCGATGAGGGTATCAGCATGGTGGATATGAAGACCACAATTGAGCAGTTTATACACACCTTCTTCGGCCCGGAAACGCAATGGCGGTTCAGACCGAGCTTTTTCCCGTTCACCGAACCCAGCGCAGAAGTAGATTTACTTCTTAAAGACAAAAACGGCAGGGAGAACTGGGTGGAAATGGGCGGCTGCGGCATGGTCGATCCGAATGTCTTCGATGCCGTCGGTATAGACAGCGAGAAATATACAGGCTGGGCCTTCGGTTTCGGAATAGAACGGCTTGCCATGCGTAAGTACGGCATTACCGACATTCGTCTGTTCTTTGAAAACGACCTGCGTTTTCTAAGCCAGTTCTAATTTTATAATAATATACCCACATTTCAACTGTATCTAACGCTCAGGATGTAGGATTTCTAATTTGTACATTCGCCGATAATTTCTGTATAATAATGGAGCGGCAACAACGAAGCAGTGACGGCAAGAGGTTCAACGTGCAGATTAAGCCGCATTCTTTTATTGTATTTAAATGCGAATAGTATAAAAGATTAGCAATGCTTTTTTTCTATTTGTAAGGGAGACAGATTATGAAAAAGATTTATCTTACAATTACAATCGTATGTTTATGTCTTATTGCCTTCTTCCCGGCCGGATGTTCACAATTTCAACTTTGGGCAACTCCACATGGATCCGTGCAGATTAAAGCCTTTATCGACGGGTCCGACACAATCAAAATCAGAAGTAACGAGCTTTGGTATGAGCATCACAAATGGGATTTGCCGGGTAAGTGGCAAAACCGATTCGATGAGCCTACTTTCATCAACGAATCGCCATGGAAACCCGAATGGAACGGATTAATGTCGAACCGGTTCCGGGAGCTTAGCCCGGCATTACCGAAAAAGGTTATGGATGCGATTACTTTAACCAAACTACAAGGCCGGGGTAATGTGGATATAACAGCCAAACCCACTAAAGAAAATGATTATACGCTTTCCATCTACTTCGATGATAACCGGTATAATGGCGCTGAATGGTATGAGATTAAGGTTGAATGGTAAACAGCTCTGAAGCAGGCAAAAAAATCATGCGTTCCGGCAAACTTTTTCGAGTGCCATATCGTATTGGTGCGCAATGTTCCGCCATTTGAATCGTTCGGTAAGGACCTCGGGAGTTATCGATTCCGGCCAGATTTTATTATCCTGAATCCGCACTGCGAGTAAACTTAACTTTTCGGCGAGGTCGCTGGCTGTGCCGTCATAAAAGAATTGTTCCGTGCTTTCGATTTTGTCAAGATTGAGGATTTCCGGATATGACAGGCGTTTAGGCAGCAGTGGATAAGCACCGGCGGCGATAGCTTCCAATACACTGATTCCGAAGAACTCATGATTGGCAGTTGAAACCACAACATCGGCTTCGAGCAGTGCATTCTCATATTCACTGCGTGATTGCTGATAGCCCCATCGAACGATATTATCACTGAATTGTATTTTTGCCCTATTGAAAATCTCCGGCCGGTCACGAAAGCTCTGGCCGATAACACTAATTACGAATTGGATATTATTTTTTTTGAGAATTTCAAGGGCTGTAAAGAAATCTTCCGGATTTTTGTCATGCTCCCATCTCGCAGCCCAGAGAATGCGTAAAGGACCGGATTTTCTTAATGTTCGTTTTGGGAAATCGGTTATGCCGGGCGGATAAACCGATGATTTGGCACGTATTTTATCGACTTCTTCCAAAGGCTGATAGTCGGGCATTGATTTGAGGAATTTCACAAGGGCATTAAGAAAGGAATCCATGTGAAACTGCGAGTTAAACCATACAGCATCGCCAGCAAGGGCGCTGGTCAGGTTGGTCATCGCAAACTGGTAGTCACGTTCGTTTTCGATACGCACCGGATATGTCAGTTGATTCTCGTGAAAATATATTACCTTCGGCAGCTTTGCAATTTCAACAGGGAGAAGTGACGAAAATTCCGCAAGATTTAACATGTCACTGCAGAATATCATGTCCCAGTTTTGGTTGTCCCTGAGAAGATTCGATACCTGCCCTGCGAACGTGATAGCAGAATGACGCATTCTCCATTTCCACTTATGTGCCGGAAGTGTCAAAACAGTCCATTCGTGTTTGCTTGTTTTCGACAAACCGTCGATGAATGCCTTGTGACTGCCGCCGTAATATGGTTCGAGTGCCAGTATCTTCATACGGCCATATTATGCCATGTTATCAGCTAAATCAAGAAGACAATGGATTCTATAACCGTTTTTGGGGATTGTTTTTATTTTATACTAAAATATTTAAGAACTCGAATATATGATTAGAACGAACAATTAAACATTACATTAGTATGTTGCTTTATCTAAATATGCATATAGGCATTTTATTAAAAGGATTTCCGTTATATCGAACATAAACGCCTGTAAAGAACCGAAATTTAACGGTTCAAAAGGGGGACCTTGATATGTGGAGAATAGCAGCATCTTTTTTACTTATTTTAATTATAGTTATTATTGTATCTGTAATTTCAAATCATTTATGGAACAGCCAAAAGGAACAGCAGCCGGAAGATATAACTGTAAATATAAGTAGTGATATGACGGTTGCAGAATTCGGGCAAAAATATAACATTAATAATCCGGCCTTAAAAAAAATCTTCAATCTTACATCTCAGAATGATTTCAAGAAAAAAGTCGTTGATTTCGAGATAAACCCTGAACAGTTAAACAAAAAAGTGAACCAGTTTATGGCTCTTCAGGCCGAGCAGGCTTCTAAAAACTGGATAAAGATTCCTCTCAAAGGCGGTTTATGGCTCATTTTTCTTGCCATTGTCTTCGGTTCGTTAAGAAAAGGAAAAATTCACTCGAATAACAGGAAATGGATATACGCAACAGCGGTAGTCGTATTTGGAGTTGCTTTGGGAAGCGATCCAAGCCCGATGGGTACGGTTAAAGATGCCATCGTACTTTTCGGCTCGAAAAGGATTATTTTTCCACCACGACTTGTCGCTTTTTGTATATTTCTTTTAATGGTTGTTTTAGCAAACAAATTCATCTGTTCATGGGGATGCCAGGTCGGGACACTCCAGGATTTGATATTCAGGCTTAACAGAGACTCAAAGGATAGAAAAGGATTATTCGGACAAATCAAAATCCCTTTTGTAATTTCAAATTCCATCAGAATAATATTTTTACTGACATTGACGATTTTAGCATTTATGTGGGCGACGGATATTGTCGAACATATCGATCCATTTAAGATATTTAAGCCTGAAACGATAGGCCTGGCCGGAGGATTATTCATAGGTATTATTTTGATTGTCAGTCTTTTTATTTACAGGCCCTGGTGTCACTTCTTCTGTCCGTTCGGGCTAATCGGATGGCTGGCGGAAAAGATCAGCATTTACAGAATAAAAGTCGACTACAACAAATGTATTTCATGTCAGTTGTGTTCGAAAACATGTCCCTCGACTGTCATGGACGCGATTCTGAAAAGAAACAGAATTATACCGGATTGCTTTTCTTGCGGGAACTGCATCGAAGTATGTCCCGCAGATGCCATATCTTTCACTACAGGTAAGCGTGAAAAACCACCAGAAGGCAAATTCTCCGAACAAACTCAAACAATTCAACAGGAATAATGTTTTTCAACCGAGAGGCAAACAGCACGTTTACATACTGTCCTGCGGAATATCCTTTGCGTTATTTCTCTGCTCGTGGCGCTCCAAAGGTCTGGCCAGTTTGGCAAGACCTATCAGGACAATTATTGCAATAAGAGTAGTTATGAGAGCCAGTTGATAAAGATGTGCTCCACAGGCCATTCCAATACTCGCCACGAGCCATATAGTCGCCGCCGTAGTTAAGCCGTGAACACCGCCTCTATCCTGAATAATTGCGCCGGCACCCAGGAAACCGACGCCGGTAACGATTTGGGCGGCTATTCTTGTAACAGAATCTTCGGCTCCGGTTGCCATCTGTCTGGAAATTATCGTAAAAACCGCCGCTCCAAGGCATATCAATATGTTAGTCCGAAGTCCGGCGGCCTTGCCGTGAAACTCTCTCTCCAGCCCAATTAATGCACCAAAGACCGTAGCTAAAACGATGCTAAGCAAATCATGCGGCCAATTCATAGCTCTACCTCTCAATTAATGTCTCATCGACCTGCATACCGAAATGCCTGCCGGCTTTTTCGATATGAGCCAGGACTTTGTCCCCAGATTTTAGAGACGTCACGGAAACGGCCTTGCCGTCCGGTGTTACAAGCCTGATTGTTTCGGCGTTCTGCATAACAAGGCTGATTGGATGTTCTTGTGCCTGCGCTTCAATAAGCGTCATCGGCCGTTTTTCGATTTTATTTCTTCCGAGATAAGCGATTTGAGATTTGCCCTGAAAATTTACAATCATGACTTCGTCGCCGGCCTTAAGGTCTGCAAGATATTTTGTTTTTCCGCCCGGCGCCAACGTATATGCATGCACCGCTCCCGCATTAACACGGAACGGACGGGATGCAACGTAAGGATTATCGATGGATTCGGAATGCACCAAAAAGAAACCGGCGGCCGTATTGCCTACCAGCATCCCTTCGCCGGGTACCATCTGCGTGCATGTGTCGAGGCAGGCGCGGTCACCCATACCCAATTGTTTTGTCGCTGTTATGGTAGCTGTTACAAGCTCGATTTTTTCGCTTATGCCGTGAATTATTTCAGCGCATTTTTTTATCTCGTTAACATCATCGGTTTTCAGTACGACGCCGTCCACGCCTTTTTCGAGAATCTCGACCATCAATTTGGCCTGCTTGTCGTTTTCGACCTGGACCATAATATTTTTACCCCGCCGGGCAAGCAGATTTTCTATCGGGATAATCGTCCAGTCGAGCATTTTCAGGACAACGATTTTCTCCGCAGGTACGGCGGCGGCTTTATCTTCGTCGTCCTTTCCTGCAATATCGATAAACTCTACATCGAGACCCGGTTTAATATCGCCGTTTGTTTCGACCGTTTTGATTTTGCCGAATCCCCTGACTGTTTCGCTTTCGCCGTCCGGCAAAACGACCGCCTCGGCCCCGCTTTCCAGAGCGGCAATCGCAAGGGCTTTTTTATACGGAATTACATCTACCCATAATTTTTTCATTATTGCCTTATCCTCAATTATATATTCTCAAATAACCATGAATATTTAACTTAAATGACGTAATTTGTCAACATCATTCATTATTGCCGATTAAAGAGAGAATTCTTTATAAGAAAACAGTTGTTTTTATCGATTCCCTGCATTATCCTTACAGTTCTATGAGTTCGGTTGCTTAATCGGACAGAGGATTATTGTAAAATATTTAGGAGGCAAATTATGAGTCGGATGCTAATTCACAAAACAAGCGGCAAGTCTATTGTTCTGATCTGTGTTATTTTATTGCTGCAAACGTCACTTGTCTGGGCGGCTGAAGAGATCACAGGTGACTGGGAAATGACAATGGATAACAACGGTCGAAAGAGTTACGCCATGTTGTCTATTACAAAAGCCGAAGACGGAACACTGACGGGCAAATGGGGCTCAACGGAAATATCCAATGCCAAGTTTCAGGATGGAAAGCTCACGTTTACTCGAACAGTTGGCCCGGCGGACCGGGAGTTTACATCAGACTACGAAGGAACTCTCAAGGACGGCAAGCTCATGCTTACAATATCGAACGATTGGGGTGAACTTTCCGCCGTCGGGACCCGACCAAAACCTCTGTGTCCCGCACTTGGCCAGTGGGATGTTAATTTCAAAGTCGGTGATATGGACATCAATGCAAAACTGACTATTTCACGGACAAAGGAAGGTTCGCTTGAGGGAAAGTGGACTGAGGAGATGGGCGAGCATAAGATTTCCAATGTCAAATTCGAAGATGGAAAACTGACGCTTACCCGAAACAGTAAAGTGGAAGATATGGAATTTGAGAATACCTATGAAGGAGCCATCAAGGACAATAAGCTGACCGGAATGCTCAAAGGCGATATGGGCCAGTGGGAAGCTAACGGCCAGCGTATCGGTCTGGCGCTCATAGGAACGTGGGAAATTACAACGGTTTCCGATTTCGGCACGCGAACGACTATGATGAAGGTCTTTCCGGACCTGACCGGAAGATATGAAGTCTTCGACAGCGAGATTCCCATGAAGAATCTCAAACTCGAAGGCGATCAGGTGACCTTTAAGCTTGAAATGGGCTTTGGGGACATGACCTTCGAGCTGGATTTCAAAGGCAAATTAGACGGCAAAACCCTCAAAGGCGAAATGAATTCGGACAGAGGCACCAGCGAAGTAACCGGAAAAAAGGTCGAAAAGACCAAGAAGGAAAAACCGGCGACTCCGGCCTCAGAAGAAAAGAAAAGTGAGAATTAACAAAAAGAGGCATAACTCTACCGGAAAGAAAACGTGCCTCAATCTCTGAATAAGATTCGCAAACAAGATGGGCGACAAAATTATGTTGCCCATCTTTTTTTGTGCAGACTCAGCTTTTGAGCATCTCAATTGCATCTTTGACGCCGGCGTTTTCATGTACCATCTTACTCAGGGCCTGAACCATCCTGGTCGGATTTTTGTGCTGGAACGCGTTCCTGCCTATGGAAATCCCCGTCGCCCCGGCAGCCAAAGCGCCTTCTACCATCTTAAAAATATCTTCATCGCTCCCCATCTTCGGCCCACCGGCTATAACAACCGGCACGGTAGAGCCCTGCACTACCTCGGCAAAACTTTCGGGACTGCCCGTATAGACCACTTTGACTATATCGGCTCCCAATTCGGCCCCGACTCTTGCAGCGTGCTTGACATTCTCTACGTTATATTCGTCCTTAATCTTTGCTCCGCGGGTGTACATCATAGCCACAAGCGGCATCTGCCATTCGAGGCATAACTCGCTTACATAACCGAGCTGCCACAGCATTTCCCTGTCCGTTTCAGCCCCGAGATTTATGTGGACTGAGACAGCGTCGGCACCGAGCTTGATTGCCTCCTCGACGGTGCAGACAAGCTCTTTCGCATTGGGATCGGGGCTAATCGATGTCCCGCCGGAAAGATGAATAATCAGCCCGACATCCCTGCCCGTACCTCTGTGGCCTGCTCGTACTATTCCCTTGTGCATCAGGATAGCGTTGGCCCCGCCGGCGACGACATTACTGACGGTTGTCCGCATATCGGCCAGACCTTCGATAGGCCCGACTGTAACGCCGTGGTCCATCGGAATAATGACGGTCCTGTGCGAATTGCGGTCGATTATTCTTTCGAGTCTTATTTTCTTGCCTATCATTACCAAATCTCCAAATAGGAATTTTTTAATTAAAATCTACCCGACGCCGCCCAAAAGGCAAGAAAAAACTTGTTTACCGGCCGGAACAGCGAAGGTAATTATTTTCGATATCTATAGTTTATGTAAAATCTTCTCCACCACTTCCGGAGCAACTTCTACTGCATACTGCCCGTTCTGAGAATAAACCCGGCCGATTCCGCTTACCAATACGAACCTCGGCCACTTGTTGACCGCCTTTTTGTCGTGTTTGAGCAGTTCGATCAACTCTTTATCGTTCATGTTTTCCGGTAATTTTACCGGGACATCGAGTTTTTCAAGAATTTTCCGGATTCTCTCAAGTCTCCCAGGTTCTGATAGTTTTAGTTCGATCTCAATCAGACCCGCTGCGATGATACCGATAGCAACGGCTTCGCCGTGCAGCAGTTCGAAACCGCTGGCGGCCTCAACCGCATGGCCGATGGTGTGCCCGTAGTTGAGAATTCTTCGCTTATTTTTTTCCTGTGGGTCTTCCTCAACGACACTGCCTTTGATTTTGCAATTCAGGTGGGCTATTTTTTCCAGCACATCGCCCTTGCGCTGCAGAACAGAGTCGAGGTTGTTTTCGAGAAAATCGAAATACTCGCTGTCGGCAATAATCGCATGTTTCACCGATTCTACCAGCCCGGCTCTGTATTGCCTATCATCGAGGGTTGTCAAAGTCGCTACATCGATATAAACAGCGGCGGGGTGCCAGAACGCCCCGAATGCGTTTTTACTCACACTCGAATCGACCCCCGTTTTGCCTCCCACTGCCGAATCGGCCTGGGCGACTGTCGTTGTGGGTATCTGGAGGACGGGAACGCCTCTTTTGAAAATGGCTGCTGCAAATCCTGCAATATCGCCGACCGTCCCGCCGCCCAACGCCACAACGAGTGTATCTCTGCCGAGATATGCCTTTTCCATCTCTTCGATAATTGATATGACCGTGTTGATATTTTTCGAAGTCTCACCGGCAGGGCTTATTACGAAAGCCGGGATATTTCTTTGGCCGAGCAGTTTCCCCAGATGACCGGCCGAGACCAGATTCTCATCGGTAACGATAAACTTGTTAAGCTTACCGAAGTCGGCTTCTATCTCGGGCCACAGTGATTCGAGGATATTCGTGCCGATTTTTATTCGGTAACTTGTGCCATAGGTACTTGTCCCTAAGGGGCCGGCGGCCGCCAAACCGGGTATTTTAATATCAATCTCTGACATAATATAAACCAAATATACTTGGAATAATAAAAGCTCAGGAATATAACCTATTTACCGAAAAAATGCAAAGCTTTCCGGCCGATTTGGCCATTCTGTGCCAAACCCGGATATTGCCTGGTTTTCCTTGTGTTTTGAACCCCCGGCCAACCCCGGACGCTGCCCGGTGCTAAAAACTTGGCTTTGTTTTTTCAGACTTTGTCCATGTCATTTTGCATCCTTTCGTCATGTTTAGGATTTAGTATTTCGTGCTTAGGATTTCCGGCCAAAGGCCGGCGAATTGGGTTTGTTTTTACTAAGTGTCCAATCGCTCATTTTTGCGATAATTCCTTGTTAATAATGTACTTAATACGATTTGACTTTTTTAAAATTGGCTTTGTTTTGCATTTTTTTTACTGTATTCTGTCTTCAGCTTTCTGTCTTCTGTCTTCTGCCGTTACAAACTTGTCCCGGCATAGTCGCAGACGACGCCGGATTGGGTTTGTTTTTTCAAATTCGTTTTGAATCCCGAAAAAAAGGATTTTTCTTTGGTTTTGCCCCATTCGGCTTCGCTCTCCCGAAAGGGATGCCTCACGGCAAGGGTAAACTTTTAACTTTGAACTTTACACTTTTAACCCGTTCGACTCCGCTCATGGTAAACTTTACACTTTGAACTCATGACTTGCTATTCCCTACCCCTATCCGCTATCCCCTACGAACCATCCTTAGTTCGTTACGTATTATATCCAAAAACCGCCATAATACAACAAAAATCCCCGTTTTTCAGCGAAAAATGACGTTTACTTCTGACTCGTTTACCCCGTGAGATGGTGGCTTTTGCCTATCTCACGGGGTGAATTGTGTTTTGTGATTTGTATGTCATAAAAAACGTCATTCCGAGTGGAGTCCGTCAAAGACGGATGGAAACGAGGAATCTATTTTGAATAGATCTCTCCACTCGACCTACGTCCTCGGTCGAGATGACAAAAAAACGCGTGGCACGTAGTGTGCGATTGTTTGTGC
>Ga0315548_1002134_pt1 | contig 15631 bp, 11 predicted proteins | sample SalMarSW160110MG_2_FD_202540 | JGI IMG/M metagenome (GOLD analysis project Ga0315548, IMG submission 202540) | Salt marsh sediment microbial communities from the Plum Island Ecosystem LTER, Massachusetts, United States - Salt Marsh Sediment SW1601-110 ...
GCTGCCAGCATATCAACTTGCATTACCTTTCTCCCGAGCTGCTTGGCGCGAGATGACGCTGTGCAACAGCCTGACTGATACGACTTTATGAGACTTTGCCCGGTATGAGTTTATGAGACTCGACACACCAAACTATTGCCTTATACTCGGCGGCGTCGCCAGTTTGCTCATCGCAGTGCTGCACGTCGCCCTCGCTATCAGGCCGCAGGGATATCGCTACTTTGGCGCGGCTGAGCTCGCGCAGCTTGCCGAGCAAGGCTCGCCGTTTACCGTGCTCGTCACGATTGGCCTGGCCCTGATGTTTGCCACCTGGGGAGCGTATGCTCTTTCCGGCGCAGGCGTGATCGGGCGACTGCCCTTGTTGCAGGCAGTGCTCATCGCCATCGGCGTCATCTATACCCTGGGCAGCCTCATGCTCGCGTCCGAGTTTGTCAAAGCTTTGGTGAGCGGTCACCCTTCCCGCTTCGCTGTCCTTTCGACGGGTTCGCTTGCGATAGGATTGCTTCATCTGGTTGGCGCGTTGGCACGATAGGGTAGTTTGGAGCATAGTGGAAACTTGCTGTTCGCAGCGATCAGGCCCGCCGCTTCTCGGTGAGTCTGGAGAACGGAAACGGTGCTGTGTAGCCGCGATCTCCAAACCGCGCGGTTTGGAAACCGCGACTACGGAGTTTCGTCAGTCAACCAGGGGGATAGATTCTACTGGCGACCGGGGTACAGTTGGCGGCTGAGCGGGGTTATGGCAGCCTATCTGCAGGCAGCTATGTGCAGCCAAATCGGATCGGGTAGGCAAGCTCAGTCTCGCGCTCACCCCAACGCACGACGAACGTCGGCGGCGATGAGCTGGCCGGTGAGACGGTGCTTCTCGAGCAGCTCGTCTGCCAGGCCCGATTCGCCGAACGCGTCGCGCACGCCGAGGCGCAGCAGGGGTGGCGCGTTGGCGATCCCGGAGACACATTCGGCGACGGCGCTGCCCAGCCCGCCGATCACGCTATGCTCCTCCACGCTCACCAGCAGGCCCGCCTCGCTCGCCGCCTTTTGCACTACCGCCTCGTCCAGCGGTTTGATCGTCGAGATGTTGATCACGCGGGCCTCGATCCGATCTCGCGCCAGCAGCTCCGCCGCATCCAACGCCTTGCATACCATGTGGCCCGTGGCAAGCAAGGCGACGTCTCCACCATCGCGCAGCGTCGTCGCCTTGCCGATCTCGAAGCGGTGCCCGTCGTCGAACAGGCACGGGACCGGGTAGCGACCCAGGCGCATATAGACCGGGCCGGGCCAGTCGGCAATGGCAAACGTCGCTTGCCTCGTCTCCACCTCGTCCGCTGGCGAGACGACGGCCACGTTGGGCAGGATCCGCATGAGGGCGATGTCCTCCAGCGACTGGTGGCTGGCGCCGTCGGGGCCCTGGGTCAGGCCCGCGCTGGAACCGACCAGCTTCACCGGCAGCCCAGGGTAGGCGATCTGGGTGCGGATCGGCAGGTAGCAGATGCTGGTGATGAACATGGCAAAGCTGTTGCAAAAGGGGATCAGGCCCGTCGCAGCCATGCCGGCGGCGGTGCTCACCATATCGGCTTCAGAGATTCCCACGTCGATAAAGCGCTCAGGAAATGCGTCTCGGAACAGCACGGTGCGCGTCGATTTGTAGAGATCGGCATCCAGCACGACGACCTCCGTCCGTTGCGAACCAAGCTCGAGCAGTGCTTCTCCATAGGCGTATCGCGTCTGTGTCAGTTCTGGCATCTCACCTATCCTCCGTCACGGCGAGCGCAGCCTCCACCTCGCCGAGCGCACGCTCGAACTGCTCCTCGCTCAAGGCGGCATTGTGGAACTGCGGCTGTCCCTCCAGGAAGGAAACGCCCTTTCCCTTCACCGTGTTGGCGATGATGACGGCCGGTTGCTGTGTCTGCTCGTCGGCCCAGTCCAGCGCGTCGCAGATCGCGGCCACGTCGTGGCCGTCGATCTCACAAGCGGCCCACCCGAAGCTGGCCCAACGCTCCCGCAGCGGATCGAGCAGCTTGCCGCATCTGGTCTCATCCATCGCCTTCAGGCGGTTGCGGTCGATGATGGCCACGAGGCTGCCCAGGCAATGGGTTGCCGCCGTCATCGCCGCCTCCCAGACCTGCCCCTCTTGCAGCTCGCCGTCGCCCAGGAGACAGTAGACGTTGTACGAGAGGCCCCGGATGCGGGCGGCCAGCGCCATGCCGTTGGCATAGGATAGCCCTTCTCCCAGGGCGCCGGTGCAGCCCTCCAGGCCCGGCGTGGCGTGCATGGCCGGGTGGCCTTGGAGGCGGCTGCCCAATTGCTTCAGCGTTGCCAGTTCCTCCTGTGGAAAGACACCCAGCATGGCCAGCGCCGCGTACTGTGCGGGCACTGAGTGGCCTTTGCTCATCAGAAACCGGTCGCGTTCGGGCCAGCCCGGGTCGTGAGGATTGTAGCGCATCTTATAGAAGTAGAGCGCGGTGACGATGTCGGCGGCGGAGAGCGAGCCGCCAAAGTGGTGCGCCATGTTTGGTCCCATCATGGCGACGATGTGCCAGCGCAGCTCGGCTGCCGTACGGCGCAAGTCGGCGACTTTATCTGGTGAAACGGTCATCACACGCTCCCGGTCCTTTGTTCACTACCGGACACTTTCCGAAATTTGACTGGACTTGTGGCCTGGTGGAATCATAGCGAGCGTCCTGAGCCTGTCGAAGGATGCTCGCGGAAGCCCCTTCGACAGGGACTTCGGCTGAGCTCAGTCGAAGCCCTCAGGGTGCTTCCGCTCGCTTGTTTGAAAAAGTGTCCGATAGCAAATCCTTTGTATGGCAATGGTCCTATCGCAACGTCCGTGCATCTATTTCCATCTTAGACCGCGGTCCATCCGCCATCGATCACCAACGTGTGGCCAGTGACAAAATCGGACGCCGGGCTGGCCAAAAAAACCACAGCGCCGGCGATATCCTCTGGCTCGGCTATGCGTCCCAGGGGAATGCGGCGGACGATGTCTTTGTGCACGTCCTCGTCCTGCACCAGCGCCTCGACGAGGGGGGTCCTCACGTACGTGGGGGCGATGGCGTTCACGTTGATGCGATGAGGCGCCCACTCGAGCGCCAATACGCGGGTGAGATTGACGACGGCCGCCTTTGTCGCGCAGTAGACGGCGCGTTCTTGATCGCCCACCAGTCCCATCTGTGAGGCCACGTTGACGATCTTGCCCCCTCGCCCTCGTTCGATCATGTGCTGCCCCACGGCTTGAGAGCAGAAAAAGACACCCTTCTGGTTGACACTCACGATGCGGTCCCAGGCATCCTCCGTGACGTCTACGGCGAACTGGCGAATGTTTATGCCAGCGTTGTTGACCAGGATGTTGATGTGACCCCACTCGTGTGTGACTTGCCTTACCATTGCTTTGATGGAAATGATCTGGGTCACGTCGAGTGAAACCACCAGCGCGCGACGCCCTGCCGCTCGTACCTCTGCTGCTGTCTCTTCGGCATCGCGTTCTTTGCCGGGCAGCTCTGTGGTGACCACGTCCGCGCCGGCGTGCGCCAGGGCCGTGGAGAACGTCCGCCCCATGCCACGCCCGGCCCCGGTGACGATGGCAACTTGGTCGTTCAGTCGGAATGTGGGGAATCTCGTTTCATTTGCCATTCTTCATCACGTTATCTCATCAATCTTCCAGCGTCCGCCATTATAGGCCAAACAAGGTCATTAGTCAATTCCTAATGCCCAACCGGCCAGGGCAGTCGCATTTGACTCCAAACCTGCCACACCCCGTCATTTCGAGGAGCCGCGTAGCGGCGACGGGTAGCCTCCCTGATTATGATCAGTCAAGCCAGCGGCCATAGCTGGCGAGCGCAGCCGCCAGCGAGGGAGCCATCGTTGACTTCCACGCGCAGCGTCTTGACCGAGCGGGTAAGGTTGTAGACCCAGTCTTCCCAGGCCGAAGCAGCTTCCAACATCTCCACTTCCTTGGAGTAGGATAAGGTCTTGTGCACCAAACGACCATTCATCTGCCGGGAGGTCAGGTGAGTGCGTTCGACGTAGGCGGTGTGTTCACCCAACAAGGCGATGACCTCCTCGGGGTCTCCATAGACCACCTGGATAGAAATGCCTGTCAGTCGATACGCCGAGCGCCGTTTGATCACTCTCGCTTCTGACGATTGAGTACCAGTCGCTCGCCATAGGGTGACGCTTACGCCCCGGAAACTGGAGCGATCGGGGTTGAAGTTCTCTCTGTTTCAGTGTAAGCTTTATCGCAACATCGCACCGCCGTGGATACACAGTTGTCAAAGTTCGTGGTGATTCTGGCGTCCGTTGCTCGAAGCTCACCGGCGACCTTTGCCTCCCATCCCCCGGCTCGCGCCGGTTTCGGGAGAACGGGTCGCACCGAGTCGCTGGAGGCGACAGCGCCTACCGGCGCTGGTTAGCATCGGCGGTTTCGTTTTAGGAAATGGTCGGCAAGCGAGGGTGCTGGCGCAAACTCGGCGCTGCGCCTCAGCTCCAACGTTAGAAGCCGCCAAGGTTTGTGCGATACGAGGCACGAGCAGCAGCAACGAGAAAAACACGCTGTGGGAAGCGAACGGCAACTTGTTAGGCGTGGAACGCGCGCCAGAGGCGCACTCGGAACCTCGATAGGGAGGCGCCGTCTATTAGCAATGAGATAGAATGAGGAGGCAAAGCAGATGGAAGAGGAAAAAGTACAGACTGCACCGGGGTCACTGCACTCGTTCGACGCATGGATCGAACACTGGACCGCTGAGATTCGAGCCATTCAGAAACAGGTCAGCAACAAGTCACTACCAGCCTGGATAAGCATTATCCTGGGCATTGTTCTCTTGTGTGCCGGCATTGGACTTCTTGGTGATTATGCTTGGATCGGACTGGCGCCCCTCGTTGCGGGCATCGCTGGCGGTATCGTGTTGCTCAACCGGGCCAGCAAGTTCCGGAAAGAGGCGGTCCAGAGACTCGCAGGAGAGATCCAGCAGACTTGCCAAAGCGAGGAACTGGCAAGGGAGGAGGTCGTTGAGGCGCTATTCGAGAAGACCAAGGGCAAAGTGAGCGAGGAGGTTCTCAAGGCTGTGGATCCAGACACCGTGGCGCTGCTCAGTATCCGTGGACGCGGGGAGGAGTTCTTCAAACGTGCATCCTCCCAGAAGATTTCGCCGATGCAGATCAGCGTCAGTGCGTCCTCGGGCAGCGTAACCAGTGTCACAGTGCAGGGAGAGCAAGATGTCGACCGGTTCAGCGCCATCGCTGTGGACTATCTGGCGCACAAGGGGCATGTGGAAGGGATCGCAGCACTGGCGATGGTTCAGATGCTCTACACGGAGATCGCGCCGCCTGCTGGTGAGTTACTTATCAGTGCCAGCCAGGGTAATCCCGCACTCAGGGAAGTGGCGGTGAGCGCCCATAAGGTCATGAGCAGCTTCGATTTCAAACCCGAGATGAAAGCGGTCAAGGAGACACTCGCCAAGCGCCGCACTCAGTCCTTCCTCGAGTTGCTCCTGTCGGCCCAGCAACAGCAGGTAGATCTGGACGACGCGACGCTGGCCGCCACCCTCGACACTACCAGCCTGAAGGTCCGTGATGAGGTTTTCGTCGGCGCTTGCATTGACTACATCGGGAAGCAAACCGCAGATTTGTTTAAGCGGAACAAGTCCTACGAATTGCTGGCCCAGATACCCGACGCTCGTACACTGCCGTACCTTATGGACGGCTTTAAGCAGCTTTTCTTCTTCCCGCAGGGCATTGAGGCCGTGGCCCTGCTGGGCGAGGAGACGCATCCGAAGCTGCTGGAGGCTGTGCGAACAGGTAGCGGTTCTTTGCGTTTCAACGCTGCTCTGGCACTGGGCTTTATGAACGTCGCTGCTGCCAAGTCGGACCTAGCGGAGGTGCTGCCGACCATCACCGATCCGACGGAGCGGGTGAGCCTCTGTTATGCGCTGGTCCGCCTCGGCGAGATGGAACACCTGGGCACCATCGTGGACACTCTTGACCACCCGAACGACGACGTCCGTCACGCCGCAGCCATTGCATTGGAACACATCGAGGAACCGCTAGATGACGAGGTCTACTTGAACCACCTAGATGACGAGAATATGCTGGTCCGTCTGCGCCTTGCCCGCAAACTGGGAGCTCAGGGAACCCAAAATCCTGCGGTGATTGGTGCTCTAGTCGAGCGGTTCGATGACACAAGCGAGGAGGTGCGCTCTGCCGCTGTCATGTCGGTGGGAGGGCTGAGCCCCGACCTGATCTACGATCGTATAGTTGAACTGGCCGATCACGGGACAGCCAATGTCCGCCTGTGTGCCTACGAGGTGTTGGGGAAGCTGTCACGACCTGAGGCGGTGCCGGTACTGACTGATGCACTATCAAAGACGTACGACAAAGATGTCCGCAGGACAGCACTCTCCACACTCGGAGAGCTCGGCGCAGTGGAGGCAGCGAGCCAGATCGCGCACTACCTTGATGATGACGATCTATCGAACGCGGCATTCTGGGCTTTGCTGCGCATCAGCCTGAAGGACAAAGAGGCTGGTACGAAGCCCCTTCACGGCCGAGGCAAGCATAAAGTCAATCAGCTCTTCTTGCTAGCGCTACATGGCGATCAGCAAGCCAAGTCCCAGCTCAAGGGAATGCTCAGCCCGTCGAAAGACTTTACGACGTTGATCCAGGCGATGGAGTACGCACAGATTCTGAGAGACCCGGATTTCGAAGCGCCCGTCCGCCAGTTGCTGAAGTACCGGAACCCCATTCGCTTTCCCGGCGACCGGTATGTCTCTTACATGGCGCTCAAGGCACTGACCTACATCCAACTGGCCAAGATGTAATCGTCACAGCAACGCAGGATGTCGTCTTGCACTACCGCATATGCTTTAATCTTCTCTTGAGGGTGGAACAGCCACAATACCTCGTCTACGGTCGGTTTCGAGGAGCAGGTTGCGGCAGGCGTAGAGTGGCTTGATTGGAGGGCGAGGTTGAGTCGCGGCCGGCGGGCTGACAGGGGGCGTGGTCTACGTGCTGGCATCGCTGCTGTTGGGCAGCAAGGAAGTGCGCGAGTTACCGTGACTGCTCCTGAGACGCGGATCATGACCGCAGCAGCGCTTAGATCGCGCATGTGCATCAACTGATGAGCGTGGATGACGTTGATGAGCGCCTCCAGTGTGACCTGGCCCAACGCCGGGTGATGCCCCATCCGATCCAGGCCCTCATCTTCCAAAGTCGTTACCCAGGCGATGGTCGCCTCGCGGGCGTCCGCCAGACTTGATAACAGCTCCTTCGGTGGGCGATGCGTGCCAGCCCTTTCTCGGTAGAGAGGAGGTGCGCCAGCATGTCGCGCACCGTCCAGGGGCACGGCTCCTCGTAGAGTATCGTCTGCCACTGTTCGTCGCTCAAGCTGCGCAGAGTTTCCAGGGTTTTTTCGATTCCCTTGCGCAGTCGCGCTACGAGGTTGTTTACACGTTCGCCCATCGATCGCCTCCTCATCGAGTCTCCAGGAGGATAGCACGAGAGGAGCGCTGTGTCAAATTTGACAATCTGTGCTACTGATGCCATACTTGGGTTAGGGTTCCACGACAGGTTTGCGAGGGGAGCAGATTGGACAATATCTATGCTGATGGTGTGCTTGCCTGGCGGTATCAAATCTCTCAGCGGCAGCAAACCTCCGCTGCTGCTTTTCCTTGAGATGTGCTGGCCCTTGCGGCTGGTTGGGTTCTGGTTGTTTGCACGGCAAGCGCTAGCTCGCCGTGTGTTGCTTCTTCGTCCCGTAGATTGGTCATTTGTAGCTGAATGAGGAGGTAAGCGATGACTGTCAAGAAATCACGGTGGTTCTTGCCCTGGCTGGCGCTGGGGCTTGGGGTAGGGTTGCTCATCTTGTTCCTCCCTTCAGGGGGGAAGGCTCTGTCTGACGCCGCTGCCCAGAGTGGCGCACATTGGGCTGGCGAGGCTTCAGTGCTGGCGGCTGGTCCTCCCAATGACGGGGGGATTCTGAGCCTATCGGGCTCGAGCGTGGAGGTTCAGGGTTTTGGCTGCTACGAGGCGAACAAGACGCAGGCCCTCTGTTTCACCGTCTACAATGGGTCCAGTGATGCAGAGTGGCTGACAAGAGTAAGGCTGACTATGCCGCTTAGCTGGACTGTTTCCTGTAAATCGAAGGATGCGACCGATTCTATGGGGAATCCTGTCAAGTTTAATTGCAGTAACTCGTTTTCGTATGAAGTACTCTATACAGATGCTGAGGACGAGGGGCCGAACATAGGCGAAATCAGCGCGGGGGCTAGCTGGGGGTTCTGCGTTGATGTGGCTATCCCCTCTGGATACACTGGCTCACGTCCCTTCCATTGGGGTCTCTTGGGCGACGGGGATGGCGATCCCCCGCACGAGATTACCGATGGTGAGACGTACATCGAAGAGTGCATGCCTGTGATGCTAAACCCGGCTGTGCTGAACGTAGAGGGATGCAACGGGGTGACCCAAACATTGGACTTTGAGCTGTGGAACCACCACGCCGGGAACGGCACCTTCAACCTGGCCTACGCCGTTCCATCGGCCAATGGGGTCTTTACCGGTCCGACCAGCTTTTATCTGCCGGATGGGGGAGTTGTGACGTTCACCACGCAATTGGCGCCCGATCGGTGTCTTGGGCCGGGCCAGCAGATGAATGCCACCCTCGAGGTTGATGGGGATAACCCGATCAAGTACGACCGGTCTGAGATCATCCACACCGTTTCCTGGATCTCTGGCTGGCAGACGCAGCCGTATACCAGCCCCGTGCCGTCGATGGATAGCGCGGTGATATGGGCGTCCCACAGAGATGGTGGCCTGTGGGTGATCGGGGGCTACGGCTCCGATGGTGCCACGCAGCGCTACAATCCCCAGGATGGCACCTGGCAGACGTTCCAGTCGGAGGCAGCGATTACACCCCTGATCGAATACCCCATGGACGGCTGCTATGGTCTAGATGATAGCGATCCTCCCCATGAGATCGTCGTGCTCTTCCCCGATACCATCATCACCGGCGCGCTCCACATCTACGATATCACCGCCAACAGCTGGTACACGCGGCCTGTGCCCATCTGGTATCCCGCTGAGGGGCGGTGGGGACAGGACATCGTCTCCTTACTCAACGTTCCCGCCGTAAAGCCTGCGATAGCGAACAAGAACGTCTGCTATCTCTCTGGTGGCTCTGACCGGGAAGGGGGTGGCAGGACGAAGGATCTGTGGGTGTATGACCCGGCCGATGCCGACGCCGGTCACTACATTGGGCCCTTCACCGATACAGTTCCGCCTTACGTCGAAACGCCGGTCTTTAACTTTCACGCCTCGTGGTACGTGCCCTGGGTGGGTGAGTGGGGGGCCATCTGCGTGGCCGGTGGCGTCGACTACAACCACCAGATCGTCAACTCGACGCAGTGTTACGATATCGAGGCGGATCAGTTCAACGAGCGGGACGCCAATCTGGGGCCGCTCCCCGAGCCCTGGTGGGGCATGGCCGATGGATGGCAGATGTACCACGGACGGTACCAGATCTGGATGGCCAACGGGGTGGCGCAGGATGGCACCTTGCTGCCCATCTCGGTCTATGCCGACGAGGCGACGGGTAGCTTCCAAAGTGGCCCTGAGATGCCCATTCCTATGTATCGGGGGGAAGGCACTGGATGGCAGGACAGGTTCTACGTCGTGAACGGCTCCAAGGGTGGATTCTGGTACAGTCACAGCAACCTGCTGCTCTCCCAATGCCCGTGGTGTGCGGAAGTGGATTTGCCGCTAGTGCTGCGGAATCACTAGCGATGATTGAAAGAGGGCGTTTTCAGCGGTATAGGGCTGAGTAGTTACGAAAGAGGCACGATCATGAGAAAACTACGTTGGTTCGCACTTTTGTTGGCCCTGGGGTTTGGTGTGGGGGCGGTAGCGCTGCTCGCTGTCGCTCCACGGGTCGGGCTGGCCGAGCCGGTGCCCGCGGTGTTGGCCCCGGCAGCCGTCCAGAGTCCCATCCTCGGCGGCTGGAGGACCTACCGCTCCGACAGCGTCGATAACCTGGCCTCGGCGATGGCCTACAACAGCGTTCGCGACGAGTATTTGATAGTGTGGGAAGATCACTATGCCTCCGAAATCGCCATCTATGCCCGGCGGGCGGATAGCGACGGCAACGCGCTGAGCAGCGCGATCCAGGTCGCCCACTATTCTACGTACACGAGCTGTCAACCCGCCGTGGCCTATAGCCCCGCGCAGGACAAGTACCTGGTCGTCTACTCTCAGGACACGAAACCGAGCGGCGTGCCGGATATCGATTATAACATCATCGCGCAGCCCATCAACGGGAATGGCACGATAACCGAGACCGGGTTTCTCATTGGCGGAAACACCAACCGTCAGCGCCATCCTGCCGTGGCGTACAACCGCACCTACGACGAGTTCCTGGTGACCTGGGATGAGGAGCAGGGAATCGGCGGCTGGCACGATATCTGGGCGCAGCGCATAAACGCCGCCGACTGGTCCTCCGAGCCGGGGCCGGTGTGCATCGCCACCGGGGACAGTCTGCATCGCCGCCAGCCGGACGTGGCTTACAATGCCGCGCGCAACGAGTACCTGATCGCTTATACCCGTGAGGACACGGACGGCGACGTTTTTGGCAAGGTGGTCGATGCCGGTCTCACCGACCCTCTCTCGATTGCCGAGTTCGCGCTCGTCTGGAACACCAATCTCCAGGGCGACGTGGCCTTGGCTGCTGGCCAAGACGAGTATCTGGCCGTCTGGCAGGACGGCCCGTTCCCCTACTGGCGCACCATCTACGCGCGGCGTGTGACCGGGGCGGGCACGACGCCATCGCCCGCCTTTCTCATCGCCGAGCACACGAACGAGGTGTGCGCCGGGCCGGACGTGGCATACGGGAGAGGGTATGGCTACCTGGTGACGTGGTATCACGATGCTTCCGCGACGCCCAACACGTACGGGCGGTACGTCATGCCGGGCCAAAGTACGCCCGCGGGCGAAGAATTCGCCATTGATCTCGATCCAGGGGCGCAGATCGATCCCGCCGTCGCTTGCACTCCCTCTGGGGATTGCCTGTTCGTCGAGTCGGATAACAGCGGTAGTCCTGACTATGAGATCAACGGGCGGACGGTGAAGCCCTATCACGTCTATCTGCCGCTTGCCCTGAGGTAATCTTGCCCTGAGCGTAGACGGAACGTCCATAGCCGAGGGGGTGAAGGGCTGGTGCTGCGCAGCCATGATTGAGCTGGTTGCGGGCTGATGCAATCCGCAGAGATGTGAGATTCCGGCACGGATCGCCCTGTTCGTGACGCTCTCGTTGGCGAGGGAGGGCTGCGTTCTGGCGATGCAGGAGAGCAAAGTGCCTGCTCTATCCACACACCCGTTGCCGCCCCCACGTTCACGCGCAGGTTCGCACCGCCTACTACGTCCGTCTGGACGGTAGCTCCGCCGCGCAGTGCACCGGACTCAGTGGCAGTCGTTATCCGTGCGCGGCTTTCTGCCGTTGATCGTCGGAGGCGGCGGGCCGGATTGAAATTTCGGCCATAGCGTGCTACACTTGTGGCACAGCTTTCACCGAGGAGGCCATCTGATGCCCGACATGTCAGGTATGACGCTAGGAAAATACCGCCTCATCGAGCGGCTGGGGCGCGGCGGCATGGCGGAGGTGTACCGGGCCTATCAGCCCAGCCTGGACCGCGACGTGGCGGTCAAGGTGATGCACGGCTACATGGTCGAGGATGCCGAGTTCGTCGGGCGTTTCCAGCGGGAAGCCAGGGCCGTGGCCTCGTTGCATCATCCCCACATCGTGCAGATGTACGACTTTGACAGCCAGGGCGACGTGTTCTTCATGGTGATGGAATACATCAGCGGCGAGACACTCAAGGTGCGGCTCGAGCGCCTCCACGCCGAGGGCAAGCACATGCCGATGGAGGAGGTCGTGCGCGTTTTTCGCGACCTGTGCGACGCGCTCGACTATGCCCATGAGCAGGGTTGTATCCATCGCGACATCAAGCCGGCCAACGTCATGTTCGAGGGTGATCGACTGATGCTGACCGATTTTGGCCTGGCCACCATCGTTGGTGGCACGCGCTTCACCGTCACCGGCACGATCCTGGGCACGCCGGCCTACATGTCGCCGGAGCAGGGCCGTGGCGAGCAGGGCGACGTGACGAGCGACGTCTACGCCGTGGGCATCATGCTCTACGAGATCGTCACTGGCCAGGTGCCCTACGACGCCGACACGCCGCTCGCCATCGTCTACAAGCACCTCAACGAGCCGCTGCCTATCCCGAGCCGGCTCAACTCCGCTATCTCCCCGGCGTTGGAGCGCGTCATCCTCAAGGCGCTGGCCAAGGCCCCGGAAGACCGGTTCCAATCGGCGGGCGCGTTGGCAGATGCGCTGGAGGCCGCCGTGGCGGGCGAAGGGCTGCCCGGCGAGATAGAGCAGCCGGTGATCGTCCCTGAGCGGCGTGCAAAGCCCAAGCCCTCTGCCTCCATTCCCGTCCCCGAACCTGCCGCTGCCAAACCTCGCAGGTGGCTGCCGCTTGTCCTTGGCGGCGCGGGGGCGCTGATCGGCGCGGGGGTGATCGTGGCGGCATTGTTCGTCTTGCCCGGATTGAGCGGAGAAGTGGAACCGGCGCCGACGGCGGGAGCGGCTGTTCCGTCGCCCAAACCAGGCGAGAAACCTAAACCACCGCCTGCCGATGCAGCGGTTCCCCCTGAGGCGCTGGCGCACTATGAACGGGGCGTTGCCTTGCTCACCCAGGAGTTCAACCCGCAGGCGGCTCTCCCAGAGTTCGCGCAGGCCATCAAGTTGGCCCCTGGCTTTGCCGAGGCCTATCACATGCGCGGCCTGGCCCACCAGTGGCTGGGAGAATTCGACAAGGCTGAGTCCGACTACAACGAAGCTATCGCCCGGAATCCAAATCTGGCCGAAGCCTATCACGACCGCGGACGCCTCTTCATGTACGAGCTCGAGCGCAAGGATGAGGCCATGGCCGATTTCGATAGGGCGCTCGCCATAAACCCAGAGCTCGCCCAGGTCTATGTCGATCGCGCCCGGCTCTTTATGTGGCGCGAGCAGGATGAGCGAGCCATGGCCGATGTCGAGCGAGTGCTGGAACTTGACCCGATCCTACCCGAGGCCCTGACACTGCGGGGCGAGTTCCACTTTTACCGCGAGGAGTATCGCAAGGCGATCCCCGACCTTGCCCGCTCTGTGGAGATCCTCCCCGAAGACCTCTGGCCGTGGGAGATGCTGGGCCAGTGCTACTACATGCTCGGCGAGTACGGCGAGGCGCTCGCCACCTACGATAGGGCGCTGCGACACATCCCGGATGGACTGCCACTCACCTACGGTCGGGCGTTCGTCCATTTCGCGCTGGGAGATATGGAGGCGGCGCTGGCGGATTTCGAGCGGGTGCTCAGGATGGATCCGGGTTTCGCCGGCGCCTACTATGGCCGTGGCCGTGTGTACGCCGCTACCGAGCGGTACGAGGAGGCGATCGCCGACTTTAATCGCGTGCTCGAGAGCCCCGACGAGGTGGACTTTTGGCCCTATTTCCTGGACACCCATCCGCTCATCGATCGGGCGTGGGCGCACTATGCGCTGGGGCATGTCGATGAGGCACTGGCCGACATGGATGCGCTGGTGAGACGCATGGACGAGTTTCACCTTGCCTACTACCAGCGCGGGCTGCTATACAAGGAGTTGGGCCGGATTGACGAGGCCAGGGCCGATCTTGAGGAAGCCTGGCGGCTCGCTCCCGACCCGGAGTGGAGGGCTCGGATCGAGGCGGAGCTGGGTGCGCTGCAGTAGGCTCCGTTGGCCTGGGCTTCCGGTATCCCAGAGACACCGAAACCCTTTGCGTTTGTGTGGCTCTGCCTGGCCACCGTGAATGGTGTGGCTCAACCCGTCGCGACGTCGGGCGATGTCTGCTCTGCAGGCAGGCATCTTTGGATCAGCGCGGCAATCGCGACTGTGGCAAGCACGATGACTCCAAAGACGAGGTAGAGACCACGCCCTCCGATACCCTCCAATAGCGGGCCGCCGATGAGCCCGCCCACAGCCATCCCAACCCCCGCAACCATTGCACCGAAAAGCCCCTGTGCGGTCGTCTTCATGCCTGCCGGGGCGTTTTCATCGGCATAAGCGACGCCCGCCACCCACATGGTAGGGAACGTGAGACCGTTGAGAAGCTGGATGAACAGCACAAGTCCTGGCTTTCCAGAGGCGGCGTATAACAACAGGCGGATGCCAGTGAGAATCATCGCCAACATGAGCAGCCTGTATGATTTGAGGCGCTTGATGAGCCGATTGGCGAAGAAGAGCGCGGGAACTTCGGAGATCGTGCCGATCGTGAGCGCGAGTCCCATCGTGGACTCATTTGCCCCCAATTCCTTCATGTATGGGAAAAGGTAGTTGTTCAGCGCGGCGAGCGTCATGCCGCCGGCGAACGCCACGGTGAGGAAAGGGAGCCAGCGGGGGTTTTTCAGCAGCGCACCGACCTGGCCCCTGGTTGAACCCCCTGCTTTCGATTGGCCGTAGGTCAGCTTCTGGCTGACGGTGAATGCCAGGAGAGACAGGGCGGCACATGCCCAGAACGCGAACTTTAGGCCGTAATCCTGGACCAGCATCCCTGAGATCGATGCAGCCAGCCCATAGCCGATTGTCCCACCAAGACGAATGCGGCCATAAAGCTCTTTCTTGTCTGCCAGCATGGACATAGTGGCGCTGTCGGCGAAGGATGTGGTGGGCGCAAAAAAGACGTTGAGCAGAATGGCGATCAGCAGAACCGGCACGAATGCATGGAGCAAGGGAAACACAAATAGCACCATCACTCCGCCCAGGATGGTGACGCTCATAATGAGCCGGTGCCGACGTGTCGCGTCGGCGAGCCCCGTCCACAGCGGAGCGCCGAAGAAGGTGATGAGGGGTGTGATGCCGGTCAGCAGGCCGATCTGCATACCTGTGAATCCCAGCCCCTGGTAGTAGAGCACGATGAAGGGCGATACACAGGCAGACGCTGCAAACAGCAGAAAGTTGAAGGTGAACGGCCAGAGCTTTTTCATTTTCTTCCGATCTGTTACACGATGTCTCTGCAAAGTCTGTCCGACGGCGTGCACGAACCGCGCCGCGGCTTACGCGCCGTGCAAGATGCCACACATAACCAAATCGCGCCGCGATACAACGAGCGCCGAAGGCGCGGTCGGCTCGTAGGGTCAGGGAATGGCGCCTGCGACGTAGGTGAGACAGACCAGTTGCTCTCCGTTTCCTGTGAGAGTGCCTCACTCGCTCTCACCATATCCTGGTTTCCATCCCCTGCCACCTCGAACCGTACGCGAGGTTTTCCCTCATACGGCTCTCCGACAACCTTCTTCCGGCGGCTTTCGAGGTTATGCTACGCACATTCCTGTTCTGAAGAAGTGAGGTTGACCCCATTTACTAGACCACGAAATGGCCAAAAGAAATGAAAGTCTTGCATCGCCAGGAAGCTCGCGCCCGCCCCAAGGAAAGGGAGAAAGGGCAAAAAAACGGCCCTTCCCCCCTCCCCCTATTGGGCAAACGAATAATACCACACGGAGGGAGAGAGCGCAACTTCGACCATGCACCTGACGGACTTTTCTGAAAGTACAGACCTACTATGACAAGACCTAT
>Ga0315548_1002135_pt1 | contig 15625 bp, 11 predicted proteins | sample SalMarSW160110MG_2_FD_202540 | JGI IMG/M metagenome (GOLD analysis project Ga0315548, IMG submission 202540) | Salt marsh sediment microbial communities from the Plum Island Ecosystem LTER, Massachusetts, United States - Salt Marsh Sediment SW1601-110 ...
GATCCCGAATCAAAAAAGCAAAAGAAGCGCATGTCCCGGCAGTAATCATTTTCCATCCTTTTGGCTTATTGATGGAGAAAAATCCGCCCTCGAATTTTTCCATCTTCAATTTAGAAGTAGCACAAGCTACAGGACACGTCTGCAAAAGAATTCCCAGAATGAAAAGGAAAGCCAATACTCTTATTAACTGGAATTTACTCATTTTTTACCTCCTTTTTCTTTCAATTTAAACACACAAATCTATTCGTTGCTTACTACTCATTACTAACCAATAGAACTTCTCTTCTCTTTTAATCCACAATCTCGTATTTACCTCTTATAATTTTAGCGTTTGGAGGATTGTACTGGATTCTTAATGTTTTCATTAGTCTCTTAAACCGGACAAGACTTGTTGTTTTTCTACTTCTTTGTAATTTCACCATTGAGGAGTGAATTTTTGGGCGTATTCCTTCATTAATTTTATTATCCTTCAACGTATTAATTTTTCTTATTGATTTTTTCCAGCCAAGACCAAAGAAATGAAAAACAAACTCCTCATCATCCCCAATCGCGATATATTCTTTCAACTTTTCCTCTTTAAACTTAATCTCTAAGGCAGACTCATTTGAATGATCTTTAAGCCTATCTACCATAAATTCAAGCGATATTTTACCTAAAGCACTTTCTTTATAACTACCTCCAACATCCGAATGTACACCCGGAAACCAGACTTCTTCAATTACATCCGGTTTATAATTCATCAAAGTCGGCACATAGGCATCTCTTGTCTCATCCAAACAAACGCAATGCACAGCCTTCTTAACGTTCTCTGCCACATGCATATTCTTAAATAAATTCCATCGTGCAAAGGGAATTCCCAGAATATTCACGGGTATTCCAAAAGCTCCCACAGTATCCCATACCCCCAGAAATTCTATATCAACGTCATGCTTTTTACCGCTTGAAACATACCGTACGAATTTATCTTCAATATTTCTTGTTGTTCTATTGGCAGCCGTTTCCCATATTACCTTAATATTTTCTGGAATCCCTTCATTATAGACTTGATTGGCTAGCATCCTTGCACTTGCAGCCCCCCTGCTAAAGCCAAAAATATATATCCTGTCTCCCGGATAATATTCTCTTGCAATCGTCGCGTAAGCTTCATCTCTTATTCTTTTCTCATCTCCTCCTGTACCTCCGTATATATACCTTCCAAAAAATCCGTAATCATCATCATTCCCAATACCTCTAAAATATCTTGAAATCTGCGCCTCGGAGTCTTCTTCCAGAGACTTAAAGAGCTTAACAACATTCGTAACAAGTCCGCTCCCCATTTTTCCGTTTTCATCATTCCAGGTACCGTCCATAAATATAAAGACATTCCTTTCTCTGGGCTTGGCATTGAAATCTTTCTTGTATTGCTTTTCTATCCTCACTTTCTATCCCCTCCTTTTTTATATAGTTTCAATCTTCTTCATCCCAGTAATGATGTGGTTTTCCCTTGTTTATCCATTCCTCAAGATCCATAGCTTTGATCTCTTCTAACTTTTTTAAAAATTTATTTGTCTTAGGTATTAACCCATAAAGTAAAGCTGTAACTTCTAAATTTATCAAATTATCTTCCTTTAATTCGAGAAAAAAAACCGGGGGATCTTTTTCGTTTTTTTGTATGTCGGCGAAATTTGATATTAAATATCCTGGAGCATAGTCATAAAATACATACGCAGGTTCAATCTCATTCACATATTCCGAATTGTCTTGCAATTCAATTAATCTTTTCCAGTATTCTTCATCATTATGATTATCTAACATTTTTCTTTTCATTTATCATTAACCTCAACATAGTTGTTTTTTATACTAAGCAACAATCATAACCATGTCAAGCTACATAAATTACATTAAAAAAGATAAAAATATTCGTGCGATTCGTGTGATTTGTTGTTCCTCATGTATTCTTTTTTCTCTGTGTCCTCCTCTGTGATAAAATCATTTTTTGGGGGTTGTATGGTTGGGTTTTAAACAAACTAAAATATTTTTTTTGTTTTTTATCTCTGTGATCTTTGTGCTCTCTGTGGTAAAATTAGTTTTTGGTGTTGTAGGAAGGGTTCTTTTATAAACACATTTAAAATGGGATGTGGTGTGGCAATTCAGTGTAAATCTGTGTTCATCTGTGGTTAATTATTTGGTGGTGTGGGGGCGACTTGACATATCACAAATATTTTCTAATATACTCGTATGAATAAAGAAATTCATGTTTCGGTTTCGATCCTCGCCGAAGATTTTTCTATCCTTGGAGAAGTATTGAAAACTGTTGAGGATGCAGGAGGGGATTCCGTACATCTCGACGTTATAGACGGTGTTTTTGCGCCAAATCTCTCTTTCGGACCCGTTGTTATAAAAGGTATAAGAAAACTAACCTCTCTTCCTCTCCACGCGCATTTAATGATACAATATCCTGAAAAATATCTTGAAGATTACATAAACGTAGGCTGTTCACAAATCTATTTTCATCTGGAATCCGAAGGTTCACCCGAAAATATAATAGAGAAAATACACGAAATGAAAGCCAGATGCGGAATAGTCCTTAATCCCGATACTTCGGTTGCTACTGTCGAACCTTATTTAGAAAAAATCGATGCGGTTCTTATAATGAGCGTGCACCCAGGCTTTTCGGGACAGAAATTCATTCCTGAAGTTCTTACAAAAATAAAAAAATTAAGAGAGATTTCTACCGAACTTGACATAGCAGTTGACGGAGGGATCAATGATGAAACGATCGACTCGGTACTCAACTCCGGTGCGAATGTAATAATAGCAAACTCCTATGTTTTTTCTTCATCAGACAGAGCCAGGGCTATCAGACAACTTAAAGGGTATAAATGAGTGAAAAAGTAGTAATTCTGGATTTCGGTTCCCAATATACGCATCTAATTGCAAGAAGAATTAGAGAACTAAAAGTTCATGCTCTTATCCTTTCCCCTAAAACTCCAGCAAAAGACTTAGCAGACGCAAAGGGGATTATTCTCTCGGGAGCTCCATGGAGTGTCATTGAAGATAATGCCCCAATTCCCGATAAAGGTATTTTCGAATTGGGTATCCCAATTCTCGGTATATGTTACGGATTACAACTACTTGGAAAAATTTTCGGAGGAGATGTTTTAAGCTCCCAAAAAAGAGAATACGGAAGCGCGGAATTTTCCCCTTCCAATGATACTCTTTTCAAAGGATTACCAGAAAAAACTACAGTCTGGATGAGCCATGGTGACAAAATAACAAAATTACCTCCCGGTTTTGAAGTTATCGGAAAAACTGGTAATTCTGAATTTGCCGGTATAAGAAAAGAAAACATTTACGGACTTCAATTTCATCCGGAAGTAACACATACTCCGGAAGGCAAAAAAATTTTAGAAAATTTCCTCTATTCGATATGCAACGTAAAAGGTGACTGGACCTCTTCATCTTTTTTGGATATAGCCCGGCAAGAAATAACTGACAAATATAAGGGAAATGGTAAGGTTGTACTTGCCTACAGCGGTGGAGTCGACTCGACCGTATCTGCTGTTATAGCAAAAGAAATCCTGAAAGATAACTTCATTCCGATTTATGTTGATACCGGTCTTATGAGGAAAGGAGAGTCGGAAGAAATAAAAGAAATATCGGAAAAACTTAAGCTTGGAGCAAAGATTATTGACGCTGGGATGCGTTTTTTAGATGCCCTTAAAGGCATTACCGACCCAGAAGAAAAAAGAGTAATAATAGGGAGAGAATTTATAAGAATATTCGAAGAAGAAGCCAGAGTAATAAACGCCGAATATTTAATTCAGGGAACCTTATATCCTGACAGAATCGAGAGTACCTCTGACGTCGGACCATCCCATACAATAAAAACCCATCATAATGTCGGTGGTATTCCGGAAGATCTTGAACTCGAATTAATTGAACCTTTAAAGGATTTCTTCAAAGATGAAGTCAGACAGATCGCAAAATTATTAAATATTCCGGAAAAAATCTACAAAAGACATCCTTTTCCCGGACCCGGTCTGGGAGTACGAATTCTCGGTGAAGTTACTAAAGAAAGCATAGAAATCCTGCAAGAGGCTGATTACATATTCATAAATACTCTAAAAGAACTTAATCTTTATGATTCAATATGGCAGGCATTCGCGGTATTCATACCTGTTAAAACGGTAGGAGTTATGGGAGACACCCGAACATACGCGAATCTTATTGGACTTAGAGCTGTTGTAAGTGAGGACGGAATGACCGCGGACTGGTTTTCTTTCAACAAAGAAGATCTTACTATAATAGCACGGCGTATAATGAATGAAGTTTCCGGGGTTAACAGAGTGGTATACGATGTTAGCTCCAAACCTCCGGCAACTATTGAATGGGAATAATTCTTTTTTTCCTATCGATTTCCGAACTGCTTTTACCTTCAGGAATACAAATCTTAAAAGATGAGAGGTGTAAAACAAAACAAATTTCATTAGGTCTCGAATTGAATCCCACCGCACAAATAAACCAAAACAGAAGAAGATTGTTTGAGAAAAGCGGTTACAATTATTTCTATCTTAAAGATGTAGATTCTCATAGGGCACTCGCCCAATTTATATCACTTCTTTCCAACAATGAGCTTTTCTCGGTCAAAAAGGAAGATGGTCCTACAAATTTACTACGCCTCGTTCTTAATGATTTTAACGGGTATTCCTCTCCTATAATCAATTTAACTCTTGGAATTACCGGAAGAATAAATGAAAACGAAATAATTAAACTGGTTAAAATGATTCCCGACACAATAATTTCTAATTCTAGTACATATTATAAATTAGAAAGAATTATAGGTAAACATATTTACCACGGGAAAGAAAACTTTATCGCAAATATTTCCCCATCTCCTTTTTCCGACGATTTTTGTGCTTTCTTTGTTTTTCTTCGGCTCATGAATAACAGAAACCTTAAGGTTAAATTTTCTCCGGAAACAGCACCTTCTCCTTTCCTTATATACCTGTCGGAAAACAAAATTAAAAATATCACTATAAAACCTAAGAAAAAAGAAATAAAAAAAGCAATTTCGGATGTCTCAAATTGGCTCACGGCTCTTTCTTTAACGCAAAATCGAAGCAGATTTATGATTTTATACTCCTCTATGGGCGTAGAACAAAACACTCTTAAAAATTGGCTTGAGGAGCTTAAAAAACTTGAATCAAAGGACATCGAAAAAGTATGGAAAAAATATCTACTTGAAGGTTTCGTAGCTTCTCTTGATTCGAATTCGATTCAAATATTGAAAAAATTGTTTCCGGAAAGCAATATTGTAGAATGAAAATTAGAATAACCCAGTGGGTTGTACTGGGACTCCTTCTTCTTACACTTTTTCATCCTGTATTCCACTTTAAAAAAGATATTCCTCTTTACGGAATCTTACTGATAGATGAGAGTGAATCGATGAAAAATATAAAAAGAAGAAAAATAGAAGCATCTTTTCCGCTGAGAACTTTTAATTTTGATAAAAGTAGGAACGGAACAGATATTGGTAAAGCTCTAACCAGAGCATCCGAAAAATACTCTAATGCAAGTTTTATAATTCTTTTTTCAGACGGTTCGAATACCGGAGGTAAAGAACCAATTGAGGTAGCAGGAAAAATCGGAATACCTATATATTTTGTACTTCCGGAGGAGGATAAAATCAACACCGGTTTTATATCAGTTTACGGTCAAAGTTCAGCTCTCGAAGGAGACTCTGTTACAATTAAAATTCACCATAAAGTCCCAGATAAAGCTACAATTGAAATAAACCACAACGGAAAAATCAGCAAAAATGACATAAGGAAAGAAGGGATATTAAATTTCCCAATTCTACCGTCCGTCGGCAAAAACAACATTCAATTTAATCTTTTAATCGAAAACGAAATAGTAGACCGGGCAATTTGGTCATTCGATGTTAAGGAAAAACGAAAACTTCTAATTGTGACCGAAGCCCCTAACTGGAATTACAAATTCATAAAACGATATTTTGAAGACAAAAGATGGAAAGTCGAAGATTATAAAAAAGATAACATAAAGGACGAAAACATATTTAATTACAATATGCTTTGTGTTCTTAAAAATCCTAACAAATATAAAGAAAAAATCGAAAAATATTTACTTAAAGGGGGAAATGTAATTATAATCAGCTCCGTATCTCCGAATCTCGATTTTCTCCCCCTTATCGCCTCCACATTAAGCAAATATTCAGGAAAACTCCCGGAAAGTTATTATTTAAAAGCAGGAGGAGTAAAAAGCAATGCTAAAACTCTTGAATTGTCGGGAGAAAAAGTTGGATACTCTATGCCTTACGGAAAAGGGAACGTTTTTCAATTGGCTTACCTCGAACTCTGGAAATTAGCCCTTTCGGATAAAAAAATATATTCAGAAGATTTCTTTAAAGAATTAATGGATAATTTAACGGAAGAACTGACACAAGAAGAAATGAGCATATCTTATTCAAAAAAGTTGACCGAAGGAGAAGATTTTATACTTAAATTTAACAAAAATAAAGATCTGGATAAAACTTTTTTTTGGGATGAACAAAAAATACCGGTAATAGCAGATTCTATTTTAATAAAAAACCCATCTGAAGGTTTACATCATTTCAAAATCACCCTGCCATCGCAAAATATAGAAGATTCGGTTTTGATTGTAGCCGGAACGGGCGATAAAATGGGCATAGACTCGATAATGCTTTCAAGTATAGGAGATATAAGCGGAGGCGGAGAATGGGATGGTTCCCTGCGTAGAGAAGATTTTCAAGTAAAGGAAAGAGAAATATGGATAAATCTCCGTCATAATTGGTTTTTTATCAGTTTGTTACTATTAATTCTATTCTCAGATTGGGTACTCTGGATGAAAAAAAGTGATTAAAAAAGGTTTCTGGGACTCAAGGATTCCAGGATTCAAGTAAAAAATGTAAGAAAAACTCAATGTTCTCAACATTTCTGTGTAAAATCAATTGGACGCTGTGGGTGGGGATTTTAACTCAGGACTTACGACTAATGACTCGTGACTGTTTTTAAGCCTCACGCCTCAAAAATCCCCTTGACATCCATAAAGAAAGCATTTATTATATTAAACGACAAATGAATTTAAAATATAATAACGGGAATAATAAACATCGATTTCATAAACTTTTTTACTGTGCCTTGCTTTTCCTTGTTCTAATTACATCTTGTTTAACCGCCAAAAAGTCCACCAATAACACATCATACATTTCAACCGACAATAAAAAAGGATATTTTGCTCTTTCTTCTTCAGGCAAGTCCGCACCATTACACTTAAGTTCCGAAGATTACTCCGGAGTAATAAAGGTGGCAAAACTCTTTCAAACAGACATCGAAAAAGTAACGGACTCCAGACCGGAGCTATTTTTAGACGAAGTTCCGGGGGCAAAAGAAATAGTAATAATAGGAACACTCGGAAAAAGTAAAATAATCGATGAGTTAGTAAATAATAAAAAAATAGAAGTAAAAGATATTTCAGGAAAATGGGAAACATTTCTTATACAGATTGTTGAGAATCCAATACCTAATATAACACGAGCTCTGGTTATAATTGGAAGTGATAAACGCGGCACAATATACGGGATGTTCGATATATCGGAAAAAATCGGCGTCTCGCCATGGTACTACTGGGCGGATGTTCCACCTAAGAAAAATAAAAATATTTATGTTCTGCCGGGATATCACAGCCTCGGAGAACCGGACGTTAAATACAGAGGAATCTTTATAAATGATGAGGATCCAGCGCTCGGGGGATGGGCTCGTGAGACATTCGGCGGTCTTAATTCCAAATTCTATGAAAAAGTATTTGAACTCATACTTAGAATGAAAGGGAATTATCTCTGGCCTGCAATGTGGGGCAAAGCTTTTTACGTCGATGACCCACAAAATCCAAAATTAGCTGATGAATACGGGGTTGTAATAGGAACGTCTCACCACGAACCTCTGATGCGAGCTCACGACGAATGGAGACGTTTTGGTTCGGGAAGATGGAATTATGAATTAAACGAAGAGAGATTGAAAGAATTCTGGCGCGAAGGGATCCGAAGGATGGATGGTTTTGAAAGCATAGTTACCATAGGAATGAGGGGAGACGGAGATGAACCTATGACCGAGGGAACCGCAATCGCGCTTCTTGAAAAAATAGTAAAAGACCAAAGAGAAATTATCGAAGAAGTCACAGGAAAGCCTGCCGCTTCGATTCCGCAGAAATGGGCTCTATATAAAGAAGTCCAGGATTATTACGATGAGGGAATGACCGTTCCAGATGATGTAACTTTACTGCTTTGTGATGATAACTGGGGTAACGTTAGAAGACTTCCGAGATTGAACGACCCAAAGCGTTCGGGTGGTTACGGTATGTACTATCACTTCGATTTTGTCGGAGGACCAAGAAGTTACAGATGGCTAAACACCAACCCGATACCGGGAATATGGGAACAAATGCACTTATCCTACGCTTACGGAGTAGAGGAAATATGGATTGTAAACGTGGGAGACATAAAACCTATGGAGCTTCCTACTCAATTCTTCCTGGATTACGCCTGGAACTTGGAAAAATGGCCCGCAAACAGATTACCCGAATATACAAAACTCTGGTCGCAACAGCAGTTCGGAGAGAAATACGCATGTGAAATAGCAGATATCTTAACAAAATACACAAAATACAACGAACGAAGAAAACCCGAATCTCTCGACTCTCTCACTTATAGTCTTATCGATTATAGAGAAGCGGAAAGAATTGTAGCTGATTATAATAAAATAGCAATCAAAGCCGAAGAAATTTATAATAATTTACCCTCGGAATACAAAGATGCTTATTACCAGCTGGTATTATTCCCCGTAAAAGCGTGCGCGAACTTAAACGAAATGCATGTTACCGTGGGGAAAAATTATTTATACGCGAAACAGGGACGCGCAGCCACAAACTTACTGGCACAGGAGGTTAAAAAGTTATTTAATAAAGATATCGAGTTAACAAAATATTATCACACTGAAATGGCGAATGGAAAATGGAACCACATGATGTCTCAAACACATATTGGTTATACCACCTGGGATAATCCTCCAAAAAATATAATGCCGCCGATCAAAGAAATAAATATACCAAATACAGCAGAAATGGGAGTGGCAATCGAAGGTTCGGGTAAATGGTGGCCAGAAGAAAAAGAAGAAGCCGTATTACCGGAATTTGATTGTTACAATAAACAAAAATACTATATAGAAATATTCAATCGCGGAACGATACCTTTCGATTTCAAAATAAATTGTGATAAACCCTGGATAATATTATCCGAAAAAGACGATAAAATAGATAAAGAGAAACGCATCTGGGTTACAATAGATTGGAAAAAAACTCCAAAAAGCAGCAATAATGCCTTAATTAAAATAACTGGGACTGATAACACAGAAGTTGCTGTCAAAGTAATCACTAATAATCCGGAATCGCCAAGACCCCTTGAAATCGAAGGCTTTGTAGAGGGAAACGGTTATGTTTCTATGGAAGCGGAACACTATACCCGTAAGGTTAAAAGCAATAATATAAACTGGTTAAAAATACCGGATCTGGGAAGAACACTCTCGGGAATAACGCCCATTCCGGTTACAGCCGACAGGCAAACACCCGAAGGGGATAGCCCTCATTTAGAATATAAAATGTACCTGTTTAAACCCGGAGAAGTCAAAGTGAAAGCCTACTTCTCCCCTACACAAAATTTTCATAATACAGAAGGGCTTCATTACGGAATCTCTTTTAATGACGAGAAACCTCAAATAATGAATGTCCATAAGAATGATACTATTCCGGATTGGAAATACCCGTATGAATGGAATAAGGCAGTAATGGAAAATATAAAAATTTTAACCTCCAGTCATTCAATCAAAAATCCGGGCGAGCATACACTTAAATTCTGGATGGTCGATCCTGGACTGGCACTCCAGAAAATAGTTGTAGAAACTCGCGAAACGGGGCCAAGCTATCTTGGTCCTCCGGAAAGTTTCCACAAATAAAAAAAGCCCTACTAAAATTAGTAGAGCTTTTTCTTTTTAAGAAATTAAAATTTCTAACTATACTTACTCAAACATGTACCTGTTAAATATAGTTTCGAGGAGTTCCTGTCTCCCGGACTTTTTAGCGGGTTCTCCTTTTGAAAGCGCATGTTTTTCAAGAGATTCAAATTTTTCTTTTCCTGAAACAATCGACTTTCCTATACCTTTGGAATAGCTTGCGTATCTTTCTTTTTTAAATTTTTCGATTTCTCCGCCCTTAATAAGACTATTGGCTACCTTGTAAGCTTTAGCAAAAGAATCCATACCCGAAACATGAGCGTATACAAGGTCCTCTACTTCAAAGGAACCTCTTCGGACCTTCGCGTCGAAATTCAATCCGCCTTTTCCAAGGCCTCCGTTTTTAATAACTTCATACATAGCCAGGGTTGTCCAGTATATATTACTTGGGAACTGATCAGTATCCCACCCTAAAAGAAGGTCCCCCTGATTGGCATCAATACTGCCCAAAATACCGTTGACTCTTGCCAGTCTTAATTCATGATGGAATGTGTGTCTCGCTAAAGTCGCGTGATTTGCTTCGATGTTCATTTTAAATTTATCGATTAAGTTATAACCCTTTAAAAATCCGTACACTGTCGCAACGTCAAAATCATACTGATGTTTTGTCGGCTCATGTGGTTTGGGTTCTATAAGGAACTGTCCGTTAAATTTTATTTTCTTCGCGTAATCGCAAGCCATGTGAAGAAACCGAGCCAGATTATCCAATTCCATCTTCATGTCGGTATTCAGTAAAGTTTCATATCCTTCTCTTCCGCCCCAGAACACATAATCTTCCGCTTTAAGTTCCTTCGCCACTTCAAGAGCTTTCTTTACCTGAGCTGCGGCATAGGCAAAAACATTCGCGTCCGGAGAAGTCGCAGCACCATGCATATATCTCGGGTTTGAGAAAAGATTTGCGGTAACCCAGAGCACTTTTGTATCGCTGGTTTTAAGATGCTGCTTTATATGCTCTACGATTATATCAAGATTTTTGTTTGTTTCCTTAAGTGTATCCCCCTCGGGAGCAACATCTCTGTCGTGGAAACAAAAATACGGAACGCCCAGAACATCAAATAGCTCAAAAGCCGCGTCCATTCTTGCTTTTGCTTTATCGATATCATCCGAAAATTTTTCCCATGGTCTGTCAACCGTTGCATCACCAAATGGATCGCTGCCTTCTCCTCTGAATGTATGCCAATATGCTACAGAAAACCTCAAATGGTCTTTCATTTTTTTGCCGTTTATTTTCTCATTAGGGTCGTAAAACTTAAATGCGAGATTATTCTTTGACTTCTTACCTTCGAATTTTATATTTTTTATGTCGCTCAAGTATTTTTTTGCCATATTATCTTCTCCTTTAAAGTTTAAAATGCTAATTTTCCATAACTGCACAACCGATTATATTCTCTTCCGTTGCTTCTTCACGTAAGAATTCGCCCGTTATTCTACCTTCTACCATTACAAGAATCCTATCACTCATTTTCATTATTTCCGGTAGCTCGGAAGATATAATAATAATACCTATCCCCTGAAAAGCAAGTCTGGAAATCAGCAAATGGATTTCAGCCTTTGCTCCCACATCTATTCCCCTGGTCGGCTCATCCAATATAAGCACTTTGGGATTTGAAGCAAGCCATTTCGCAAGTACAACTTTTTGTTGGTTTCCCCCCGACAGTCCCTTTACAAAAGAAAGAGGATCCCCTGGATTAATTTTTAGCTTGTTTATATACTGATCCACTATTTCGCTTTCTTTTCTTCTATTAATAACCTTCAATTTAGAAATTCTTTCGAGTACAGGAAGAGTTATATTTTCTTTGATATTCATAAGAGGTATAAGCCCTTGTAGTTGCCTGTCTTCAGGTACAAGTCCTAATCCCTTATTTATAGCGCTCTGGGGAGATTCTATTAAAACTTTTTCACCATCTATGTATATTTCGCCCTTATCCAACCTATCAATTCCGAATATTGCTCTCATAGTTTCTGTTCTTCCCGCCCCTACAAGACCGTACAGACCAAGTGTTTCCCCCTCTTTAACCTCAAAACTAACATTGTCTATCAATCCTTCTTTAGTTAAATTCAAAACTTCAAATACTTTCTTTCCAATTTTCGTTTCCCTATCAGGAAACATTTCCAGATCTCGCCCTACCATCATTTGAGTTATTTTCTCCTCGGTTGCATCTTTCGTATCCAAGCTGCCTACCCTTTTCCCATCCCGAAGAATCACAATCCGGTCGCACATTTGAAAGACTTCATTTAATTTATGGGTTATAAAAACAAACGTTATTCCTTCTTTTTTAAGTTTATTTACAATCGAAAACAGTTTGTCTACCTCGTTATCCGTAAGAGGAGCTGTGGGTTCATCCATTATTATAAGCTTAGCATCAATTGACAGAGCCTTTGCAATTTCAACCATTTGTTTCTGAGCCACACCCAACTCACTAAGAGGAGTATTAGCTGAAAATTTTACGCCGAGTTTCGTAAGATACATCGAAGCAATTTCCTCCATTTCATCTCTATCGAGGATTCCTAAAATGCCACCCTTACGGGGTTCTCTCCCTAATAGGATATTTTCACAAACTGAAAGATTCGGAGAAAGATTAAAATGTTGATGGATAAAACTTATACCCATCTTTTGCGCTTTTAAGGGACTTCGTAATTCTATTTCCTTTCCCTCAAAGTATATTTTCCCGCTATCCTGCAGATAAAAACCTGTAGGAGCAGGATGAGGATTGAGAATTTCCATCAAGGTAGTTTTACCCGCTCCATTCTCACCCACAAGGGCAAGCACTTCACCTTTATAAACTTCAAGATCAACCTCATCCAGGGCTTTTACACCCGGAAAAACTTTACTTATTTTCTCCATTCGGAGAAGAATTTCTTTATTCACAGTTTAAAAGTATGCTTAACGCCCCACTTATCCATAACTTTAAGGTACTCTTCAAGATTTTCCTTGCTCACTACATCTACACCGGTATCAATTATATAGTCTCCCTCTTCATTTTTAGGAAGGGAATCAAGAGTTTCTTTTACTCCATTTTTGCTCATATTATGAATAATTTTTACCCCCTCGTATCCCATCAAATACTGTTTTTGAGCGATTGTAGCATCAATTACACCTTCATTTATCAAATATAAATGCTCATCCGTCACATCGAAAGAAACGATATGTACTTCACCTTTTTTACCCGCAGCCTTTACAGCTTTAGCAGCGGAAGGACCATTGAATGCGTAAACACCAAAAAAAGCGTTTAGATCCGGATTGTTAAGCAGTGCGGTTTCTGCAAGCTCTACAGCCTTTGGTGTTTCTTCATTATCACACAGAATCGGCTTTACAATTACGATTTCCGGATACTCTTTAATTGCATCCTCAAATCCTCTCATCCTTTCAAGAGAATTCATGGCAGTAAGAGAACCGGTTGCTATTGCAACTTTCCCCTTACCATTAAGTATCTCTGCCATTTCTTTGCCCGCAGCCCTGCCTGCGGTATAGTTATCGGTACCAATATAACATATCCTTTCGGAATTGGGTGAATCGGTATCAATTGTAATGATAGGGATACCTTTTTTCATAGCCGAATTAATAGGCGAAACAAGAGCTTCAGGATCGGAAGGAGCAACAGCCATACCTTTAAATCCCATAGATATCCACGTTTCAACTGTTTCTATCTGCTGCGGAATATCTTCTTTCTGAGGCATGAAGACCGTAACCTTTACACCCAATTCCTTACCGGCATCTTCCGCACCCTTCCTAACAACATTCCAGTAAGGACCAACACTCTTACCCAACACACCATAATGTATCTCTTCTTTTCCACATCCCCAAGAAAAGCCAAAGATGACAACAGTTATAACAAAAAGTAAAACCTTTAAAATCCTGTACATTTTAACCTCCTTTGCCTTTTGTTTTCTCACGTAAAACGTCAACGGTTACCGCTATTACAATTATCATGCCGAGAATTACCTGATGCCAGTATGAAGATACCTGCAGCAAAATCAGAGAATTCCATACCGCTGTTAGAATTCCCGCGCCGATTAAAGCGCCAACTATAGTTCCAACTCCCCCAAATAAGCTGGTTCCGCCTATAACTGAAGCTGCTATGGCATACATTTCATATGTAAATCCTACATTGGGATTACCCTGCCCCAGTCTTGAAGTAATTAATATACCTACGATTCCAGCCATCACTGCGGACAGGACATAAGTAAGAATTCTTGTATTGTCAACATTAATTCCAGAAAGTCTCGCCGCTTCGATGTTTCCTCCAACCGCATAAATATGACGTCCATATATCGTTCTACTAAGCAGAAAAATCGTAAAACCCGAAATAGTTGCAAGAATTATTACCGGAAAAGGTATGAATTTAAATAACATTCCATGCCAAATAAAAGAAAAAGACTCCGGAAGGTTTAAAACCGGTTGTCCTTTAGTTATTACGGTAGCAAGACCACGTCCAATAGCAAAAGTTCCTAGAGTTATAATAAAGGGAGGAACTTTGAGCTTGGTGACAAATATTCCATGCCATAAACCAATTAACGCAGCTATTAAAAGAGTTAGAACGATTGCCCCAACAATTCCCACTCCACTGGACATAAAAGAAGCCACAAGTACCGAAGTTAAAACAATTACGGAACCGGGAGAAAGGTCAATCCCTTCGGTAAGTATCACAAAGGTTTCCCCAATTGCAATCAGACCGAAAACAGCTATTTGTCTCGAAAGAAGTTGAAGATTATATGAGGAAAGAAAACGGGGATTGAGTATTGCTGTAACTACCCATATACCTAAAAGCGCAAATAGTATGCCTGTTTCCCGAAACTTAAATATTTTCCTCAAATTCAAGCATGCTTCTCTACTATCTTACTTAGCTCTAAGAATCTGTCCTTAAGAGCTGGATATAGTGAACGATAAACAGCATAATATTCATTGTATTTTTCAAAGTTCTCTTTATTCGGCTCGGTAGAACTTTTAACTTTTATTATCGCATCACAAGCATCTTCAAGGCTCGAATACACTCCGGTACCTTCACCTGCCAGCAACGCAACTCCTAATGCTCCCCCATCGGTCACATTTATTGTTGTCATTGGAGAATTATTTATATCAGCTTGCATTTGAAGCCAGAAAGGTGACTTCGCGCCACCGCCTGATCCTCTAATTTCCTCAATAGTGATATTAAGGTCCCTAATCACTTCAAGTGAATCACGAAGACCAAAGGCAACTCCCTCCAAAACGGAACGGATAAAATGTCTATCTGTATGTCTAAGCGTTAAACCGAAAAATACTCCTTTTGCATTCGGATCCGCGTATGGGGCTCTCTCTCCAGTAAGATAAGGTAAAAATATAAGACCTTCACTTCCTATCTGGACTTTACCTGCCTTTTCTTCCATTAGAATATAGGGATCTACGCCCCTCGAAGCTGCTTGTTCTTTCAAATCGCCAAACAACGTATCACGGAGCCAACGCAATGATCCACCGGCAGAGAGCATAACGCCCATTAAATGCCATTTACCTTTAACGGCATGACAGAATGTATGCAAGGTTCGCGCGGGGTCAAGATGATGCTCAT
>Ga0315548_1002138_pt1 | contig 15624 bp, 14 predicted proteins | sample SalMarSW160110MG_2_FD_202540 | JGI IMG/M metagenome (GOLD analysis project Ga0315548, IMG submission 202540) | Salt marsh sediment microbial communities from the Plum Island Ecosystem LTER, Massachusetts, United States - Salt Marsh Sediment SW1601-110 ...
TGATATTCTTCTCAGCGGTTCTGCTCGTGGTTGCTGCACTTTGGCTAATTCCCCTCCTTTTCCGCCCTTCATCTCTATTTATCTTTTTCATTGCTATCTCCCAACTTGAGATTTAAAGCCTTGCCTGAGTAATCGGTTACTTCCCTCAGCGACTCAAGAAAGCTACAAGTATACATCCTAGCATAACCGAGATAAGGCGGTAAAGCCTGTTTAGTACTTAAGCGGTTCCGGACAAATCGATGGTCTCAAAATGATATACTCTCTCGATTTTTGGCAAGTCATCTCATCTGTTCACGTACCCTTAAATTCTAGTCGATGCGCAACTAGATGAAGAATCAACTAAATTGCCAATAAGAGATGAGCATATCTTGCGGGGTAACCGGTCACGAGTGCTAATAGTCGCCTCGAAGATTGAAGGGTTATCGCCTAACTGAGCTAAAAAGGCGGGGAGAAGCTGTTTTCGGATAACCAGAATAGAGTTTTTTATCCTTCCTGTCTTGACGAACTCCAGGCTCCTGGCAAACCCCTCACCATTCAGTTCCAGATGCCCGAGTTCATCTATAATAAGAACATCCGAATCAATAGCTTTGTTTATTGCACTGATGCCGAATTTGATAGCCTCGGGATTGAATGTGTATCTGGGAGTTCGCGGGCCGTCAAATGTATTATCAACACTGGCCAGGATCGCCCTTTCTCCAGTTTGAATATCTAGAGCGATAAGACTGTCATGCGCTGCTTTATGTGTTAGAATGCCACCACACGAATAGCCCGAACTGCGGACTATTTTTATCACTTTTTCGCAGACCGTAGTCTTACCAATACCTATGGCGCCAGTGATAATAATGACCATATTCTGGTTAAAGCCCGGCCTGTACGGCTACCGCACTGATTACCAGGCAAACACAGACGATGGCCGCTGATGTGGCGTAGTAATAAAGAGGTCTGCGTAAAAACACCGGAGAAGTGGCCGCCAGTTTCTTACCTACCAGATAACCCAGAGGCGCCAGCATACCAAAGAAAACCGCCTGTATTACGCCGTGGCTGGCGATAAATCCGGGAACACTGCTGACCCCCATGCGTTCAAAGAGGGGGGCATGCATTATGTATACACTGAAATAGCCATAGGCAGTGACGCTTATAAGGCCAGCCAGAAACGCAGCCCAGGCGCCAACATAGACATTCTTGTCTATCCGATACATCAAAAAAGTTACCACCAAGCTAAATGCCAGAGATTCCAGAAAGATAGCCATAGCCGGGTTGATAATATGTATAGCGCTGGCTGGTGTGAACAAGAGCCAGGAATTGAGCCATTTAAACGAGGCAGCAACAATACCTATGCCCAGCAGCATAGCTGGCTTCCGATAGATAGCCAGCGCCGCACCCATAATAGCCATACCGATGCCGCCCATTATGGCGCCCTTGTTGGGGAATATAATTAAATTGAGAAAGCCACCCAGCGTAGCCTCAAGCAATCCCCAGATAGCGCCAAATACCAGAATCCCAATGATGATTCGAGTCCAACTCTGCCACTCAGCATAATTGCTTTTGCTATCTTTCTCCATATCTCTCCTTTCTTATGCTTTTCTCCAGATTCAATTTTATCATTGAAGTATAATTTTCCGCGGTATCAATGTCAAGCAAGACTCCTTCACAGTTGACCGCTACTTCAAGCACGTCTTCAGGGTGACGTTTGACTATTTCCCTGCCACCAATGTCTCCCTTTAGATTCAAGAGTTCGTCTTTATATCTGATAGCGAAGATAACGGGATTTCCCCTTCTGCCCTGATAAACCGGGATAATAATTCCTCTCTTATTAGCTATAAATGCTTCTATCAAGCTATTGATGGTCCGGCTGTCAACAAAAGGCTGGTCACCCAGGGCAATAAGAACTGCCCGGGCTCTTTTATCAATTTGTTTTAATCCAGCAATTATCGAGGCACTCATTCCTTGCTGGTAATCTGGATTTATTGCTATCTTAACAGGTTTGCCGCTTATAGTTTTTCGTATCTCTTCATCTCTGTATCCCAGCACCGCGATAGTCTCGCTTACTGCTGAATTCAAAAGATTGTCAATGGTTCTTTCCACAATGGTACCTTGGCCAAAAGGCATCAGTTGCTTTGGCTGACCCATGCGATTTGATTCACCGGCAGCTAGGAGTATTGCTGATATCATCGTGGTAGAGCTATTTGGCAGTATGTCAAAGAGCTGACATTTCCTCCATATTTCTATTTGGTGGCGGAGGGAGAGGGATTCGAACCCTCGACCCCGATTTACTCGGAGTAAGCGCTTAGCAGGCGCCCGCACTAGACCACTATGCGATCCCTCCGCTTCCTGTGAAGCTTAATTCATTATGCCATATGGCAGGTGAATCAACAAACCTTGAAATCTTTTCGCAAGCAAAGCTGACGAGGATTAGTGTCACTTAAGTCTTGTCTTCCTCATTTGTACCCGCCAGTTCCTTATGTCACTGCGGGCTTGTTTTTCCTTTTGTTGAGAGGGCCAAAATGTCTTCAATGCGGCAACAAAAGGTACCAGCAGGAGCGACAACTTCAATTGTTTGCCCCTTTTCTTTATCCAGGATTGCTTTACCCATGGGGGAAGCAACAGAAAGTTTACCCTTGGCTGGATTTGCCTCTCGGGGATCGACTAATGTATAGCTGAACTCTTTACCTGAGGATAAATCACGAAGCACTACTGTGTCTCCAAATTTTGCCCTTGATGTGTCCTGGCCTTCCCCCACTATCTTCGCCTGATTTAAGGTTGACTCTATCTCCTTAATTCTTCCTTCTAGATGTGCCTTACGCTCTCTGGCTGCCGCCAGGGGGGCATTTTCTCTAAAGTCCTTGTCAGCGGCTGCCTTTTGCATCTCCTCAGTGACTTGGGAGCGTTGATTTTTCAGGCTGGCTAATTCCTTCTCTAATTTTGCGTAGCCTTGTGCGGTTAAGTTAGCCTGGATCCTATTACTTTGCCAAACGACGAACGTTTTTGAAGAAATTTTTTTTGCCTTGAGGTGAGGAGCTAAATTTATGCTGTTGAATTTCTTTTTCCGGATGTATGTAAGAAAAGACTTGAGGGGTTTGACTGCCGGTGGGGTAATCTGTTCACCATAGCTAGCCACGTCCACAGGTCTAACGTCTTTTACTTGTCTGGATAAGCCAAGCCACCTGGCGAATTTAGATATCTCTGCCTGTGTTTTTACCCTTTCCTCCGGTGGTAAGTTTGATAGAAAAGCGTCAGCTACTTCAGCAAGTGTCGGATTGTGCTCAGAAGTGTTTTCCACAAGAAAGTAGATAATAGCCTAGAAAAATGAGCACTGTCAATTTACGTCAGAACTCATACTTCAACTTGAGTCTTTTGGGCTAATGGAGATACAATGTAATTTTGCGAAATAATTGTGGAGGTGGCTGGAGTGTCCACTCGAGATACTCAGGCAATCCAAAGACTGAAAAGTGCTATTGCTGAAGGCAAGAATTGGTATGTAGCTGTGCTTGAAGCCATTTGTCTCTGGCATAGTTCTGAAGAGGACTACGGCGGGCGACATTACCAGTATCTTGTTGACAACGAGGCTTTCGATTGGTTAGTTCTGGCGGAGCGTTTATGTGCAGAGCTCGACGGACTCATTCCAGAAAAGGAGCGGGCAAATCTTCTCTTCTTCGGTATACCACCAATAGAATTATCTAAAGACGAGTTTAAGAATATAATTGGTGACTTCAAATACCAGGCTCACCTGAACTATTTCTATGGCGTTCTTGTGGAAAGATTTCTCATTTTGGCTGTGACTGAAGAGATAAGAAAGAAAAAGAGAGTTTTAGGTTTGAACAATGATAACGGATTAGTAGACGAGGTCCACCAGCGCATTTATGGTGCCACCCAATTTGCCCTTTTGAAGCAGTTCAGAAAAGAGAGACATTATCCTCAACTCAGGTCCATAAGACTGAGCGAGCTTAATGAATTTACCTATTGGCTATTTAAATATCGTATAAAAAGGCGTGATAAATCCTGCGTGGCTAGCGATACCAAAAAAGCCCTGACAAAGTTAAATGAGATATTAGACCTCAAAACTAGACCATTCCACTCTTCCGCCCTTGAAGGCTCAGAACTGTCAGCTATCGGCTGATGGTGGGCTCAGTTGAGATAATTCTTGGTCTAACCTTTTCAGTTTATCTTCGAGCATAGCATGCTTTTGTTTCTCTCTTTCAATAACCTGAGATGGCGCTTTGCTTAAGAAAGCATTGTCTCTTAGCCTGACTTCAAGTTGGGCAATTCTTCCTTTGATTTCCTCGCTTTCCTTCACCAGTCTTTGTTCTTCAGCAAGACGATCCACCATGCCTGCCAAAGGCAAAACTACCTCAGCCTCGCCCAATACCAAAACCAGGGCTTTATCTTTAGTGGGTTCCCTTTTCTGACGACCGAGTATTGTTAAGGGTCGGGCTTTAGCCAGTGTTTCCATTATATTCGCTTGCGTGATAAGACCCGAAAGAAGCTCATCAGCATGAACTCGGGCTTCAATCCATTTGGTTGGTTTTACCTTATATTGAGCCCGAACGTTGCGGATGGAACGGACAATCTCTATTACGGAGTCCATTACGCGCTCTGCTTCTTGAGCAAAGGCTTTGTCGTCAGCAAGGGGATAAGGAGCTATCGTTATGGAAGCAGGCATTTGGTCTTTGTCAGGTAGACGTTGCTTTAAACTTTGCCACAATTCTTCGGTAACGAAAGGCATGAAAGGATGCAAAAGGCGCAGTGATTTTTCCAGTGTATTGACCAGGAAGGGCACAGGTGAAGGGATTAATTGGCTACGAAGTCTTATCTTAGCAATTTCAATATACCAATCGCAGAACTTCGACCAGACAAAATCGTAAATCTGCTGCTCTGCTTCACCAAATTGGGACTCTTCCATCAGCCCGGTAACATTTTTGACAAGCTTGTTGAGCTGGCTATCAATCCACTGGTCTTCTATTCTCTGTGGTTGGAGCTCTGTTGCCTGCGCTTCTAGCTTTGCAGCGTCAAGGCTCTGAAGGATAAATCTAGTGGCATTCCACAATTTATTGACAAAATTGCGGCTGGATTCCAATTTACTTTTGCCCAGATTTATATCATTCCCCGGTGAAGTTCCGGTAGTTAGAGCAAATCGAAGAGCATCAACACCATACTTGCTTATAGCTTCGGCAGGGTTTATAACATTCCCTCGCAATTTGCTCATTTTTTCTCCGCTTTCGTCGCGAATCAAGCCATGGAGGTAAACGGTGTGGAAAGGTATCTCACCGGTATCCTCAAGTCCCATCATAATCATTCTGGCGACCCAGAAGAAAAGGATGTCATAGCCGGTTTCCATTACCGAGCCGGGATAGAAATATCGGAGGTCATCAGTATCCTCTGGCCAGCCTAGAGTAGAATGTGGCCATAGTGCTGAGCTAAACCAGGTGTCGAGGACATCGGGGTCTTGGATGATTTGTTTTGAACCACAATGAGTGCAGCTTGAAGGTTCATCTACCGATACCGTCAACTTGCCACAGTCCTGGCAATACCACACCGGGATGCGATGTCCCCACCATAGTTGTCGGCTGATACACCAGTCCCTGATATTTTCCATCCAGTCAAAATATATCTTGACGAAGCGTTCCGGAATTATCGTGACGCTGCTATCTTTAACAGCCTCGATGGCGGCTTTAGCTAATGGCTTTGTTTGGACGAACCATTGCAGGCTGACTTTGGGTTCAATCATTGTCTGGCAACGACCACAATGTCCTACCGAGTGGGAGTAGGGCTCGATTTTCTCCAAAAGTTTTTTGTCTTCTAGGTCAGCTAATACCTTATCGCGACAGGCAAACCTTTCCAGCCCTCGATACGGCCCGGCGTTCTCGTTCATGGTAGCATCGGGGTTCATAATATCTACCAGTGGCAAATTATGTCTCTGGGCTACTTCGAGGTCAGTAGGGTCATGGGCTGGGGTTATCTTCAATGCTCCGGTACCGAAAGAGGTATCAACAGCATCATCAGCGATTATGGGGATTTCCTTATCTATAATAGGGAGGGTGACATTCTTGCCTAGAAGATTCTTGTAGCGCTTATCTGTGGGATTTACCGCTATAGCCGTGTCGCCGAGGAAAGTTTCCGGTCGGGTAGTAGCTACGGTGACGAAGCCCTCACTTTCAGTTAGAGGATAGCGAATATAATAAAGATGTCCGACAATATCTTTGTGCTCTACCTCGAGGTCGGAGAGGGCAGTTTGGCAGCGGGGACACCAGTTTATCATTCGCTCTCCACGATAGATTAACCCTTTATCATACAAACGTATAAAAGCAGTGCGGACTGCTTTGCTCGGGCCTTCATCAAGGGTAAACCTCTCTCTCGTCCAATCGCAGGAAGCTCCCAGTAGCTGATGTTGATACCTTATATTTTCCCGGCTCTTGTTAGCCCATTCCCAGGTTAACTTAGTGAAGTTTTCTCTGCCTATCTTCTCTTTAGTTTGCCCTTGTTTAGCCAGTTGCTGCTCCACAACTACTTGCGTAGCAATGCCGGCATGGTCGGTCCCCGGTAGCCATAAAGCTGGCTCCCCCCGCATCCTGTGCCACCTGACCATAATATCCTCCAGTGTCGCGGTCAGGGCATGCCCCAGGTGGAGTTCACCGGTGACATTAGGAGGGGGCATGATAATGACAAACGGCTTCTTCTCGGGGTCTATTTTGGGAGAAAAGTAGCCTTGTTTGAGCCAGAAATCATACCACTTTTTTTCTATCTTGCCTGACTCGTAGGCTTTAGGTATTTCGGACATTAACTCTAAACCTGTCTTAATTATCGGCTGTCAGCCGAAAGAGATCTTGCCATCTGGGCAAGTTCAAAATTTCAAAGTCAAAGCTTATTTGGTCGTCGGGATTTTGGCTTTGGAAGGAGCTCTGCTACCCTATCCAGGACCCTTTCAGCCACCTCTCGCTTAGCTAGGAGAGGCAAGCTATCAATCTTGCCCTCTCGGTCAATTATGGTTACTCGATTGGTATCAGTGCCAAATCCACTATCGCTGGCTGTGATATCATTGGCTACGATAAGGTCAAGGCCTTTCTGCTTTAGCTTCTGCTTAGCATTTTCCACCAGGCTGCTGCTTTCAGCAGCGAAGCCCACTTTAATGAGATTTCCTTTGACACTCCCTAGAATGTCCGGCGTGCATTCCAGTTCTAAGGTTAGCCCTGCCTCTCCTTTTTTGATCTTATCTTTGGCCGCTTTTATCGGACGATAATCAGCTACGGCGGCGGCCATGACCAGAGCGTCAGCTCGAGGAGTTACATTCTCTACTGCCTGACGCATTTCCTGAGCAGTGTTGACTTTGACCACGTCAACTCCTACGGGCTCGGGTAAAGAAGTGGGTGCTGTAACCAATGTTACTTTAGCTCCCCGGTCGCGGGCCGCTTCAGCCAGAGCATAGCCCATTTTCCCTGAGGAGCGGTTGCTTATGTAGCGAACCGGGTCGATAGGCTCTTGGGTACCGCCTGCGGTAACCACGATATGTTTGCCAGCCAGGTCTCCACCCCTCTCAAGTACCTGGTGGATGCTGGCTAAAATATCATTGATGTCGGCGAGTCGTCCCGGCCCTTCTTTACCCGAGGCCAACCGGCCCGTGGCTGGAGCAATAATCACAAAGTTGCGGGCTTTAAGCTTGGACAAATTATCCTGAGTGACTGGATTATTATACATATTGGTTTCCATAGCTGGAGCAATAAGTACCGGCGCCTTGGTAGCCAGAATCGTGCAGCATAGCATGTCGTCAGCAATGCCAGCAGCCAGTTTGGCAATAATATTAGCTGTAGCGGGAGCAATAACTACTATATCAGCAGCTTTCGCCAAAGAGATATGTTCAATGCTGGATTCTGAAGCTAAATCAAACATTTTGGTAACTACGGGTCTACCTGTAATGGCCCAGAAGGTAAAAGGTGATATGAACTCGATGGCTTCTTTGGTCATAATTACATTCACCTTCGCCCCGGCCTGAGTTAACTGGCTGGCAATCTCTGCTGCTTTGTAGGCAGCAATGCTCCCTGTTATCCCTAAAATTATGGTTTTTTTGCTAAGCATTACTGTTCCTTGTTCATTTCATAGATGAGGCGTAATCCAATTAAGGTTAAATCGGGATTTATTACGTCTATGGCTGCTATCTCTTCGGCAAAAGGGTAAGCCTGACCGCCGGTAGCTACCACCTTTGCTTTGCTTCCCAATTCCTGTTGTATTCGACGAATCATGCCTTCAATAAGCTCAATGTAACCAAATATTATACCTGATTGCATAGCAGATATCGTATTTTTGCCGATTACTTGCTTGGGATGGATCAGTTCTATTCGAGGCAGCATGGCAGTGCGAGTGAACAATGCTTCACTAGCTACATTAATTCCCGGGGTGATAGCCCCACCAAGATAATCACCCTCCTTTGAAACAACGTCGAAAGTGGTAGCAGTGCCAAGGTCAATAATTATTAACGGTTTTCCATAGAGGTTCTGGGCAGCCACGGCGTTTACCACGCGGTCAGGGCCAACCTCACGAGGATTATCCAGGCGGATACTCATGCCTGTCTTGACGCCAGCTTCGACTACTAAAGGTTTGGTACTTAAATATTTCCTACATAGTTCCTCGAATGTATACAATAGGGGTGGCACGACACCGCATAATGCTACTCCGCTAATTTTTGAAGGCAAGACGTTTTTTCGCTCCATAAGGTTGAGCACAACTCCACCATACTCGTCTGATGTGCGATGAATGCCGGTAGCTAAATTCCAGGTAGCTTTTAGCTTATCGCCATCAAATATACCCAGCTTAATGTTGGTGTTCCCGATATCAATTGCTAATAACATAGGTGCTTAGCCTTATATTTATTCTCCTGGCATTACGGGCTGAGTATAGCACTACTAGCTAATCCATGCTACTATCGGCGCTACAGGTTAAAAAACCGGGCATTAGCTAGAAGCTAGCTTTTCGCCACCCCCTCTTTGCAAGTCTTGTAATTTCTTGACCATCGCCTGCCAATGTGTACCCTGCCAGTAGATGCGATGGCAGGCTGGGCATTCAGTATATTGAGTTTGAGTTTCAAAAACGTGAGCGGGGACCCGGTTTTGCACCTCCTCTTTATCCCGAGCTATTAATACTTGATTACACTCTAGACAAAGCGAAAAAGGTTTGAAATTGTAATTTAAATTCAGTGTTCTCACTACTTCCTGCACCTGGAGTTTAGGGTTGTCCTGTTTAATGAGTATAGTTTTGAGTTTGCCATTTGTGACCAGTCGTCTTTTCATAAATTGAGTATCTTTGGTTAAAATCACCCTGTCCTCACTTAGGGCTGTTTTAATCATTTGACCATCATTCTTTTGCTTAAACAGCAGAGTGTCATAGCCAATCAGCCTTAACCATCGAGCCAGTTTGCCAACGTTGTTATCTGCAATGAATTTAATTTCCATATCTTGTCCAGAACAAAGTTAACTGACTCGGCTGGATGACTTAGAGGCTTCGCCGGTTGAGGATGTGAAAAAGTATGCCCACAAATAACAATCTTTATCTATTTTAGCATTAATTCCGTGGCCGAAGTAGCTATTGCCCTTTAGACTGTTCACGGTGAATCTGCATGATTCAAATCATTGACAGGAGGCGGATTTTCCCGTATCCTTTAAGGCTGCAAGAATCTTTAAGTTTAAGGAGGTTAGGGAATGCCAGTTAATATGATTGTCTGCTGCAAGCAAGTACCTGATCCTGAGGCTCCACCGGCTGTGTTTAAGGTGGTAAACAACAAAATGACCTTGCCGCCAGACGTAAAACCTGTAATCGGTCAATACGAGGAATTCGCATTGGAAGCTGCCCTCAAAATCAAGGATACCGCGGGGGGCAAAATTACTGCGCTCAGCTTAGGTAATAACTTCGTTCGCGATGTGATTAAGAAGGCGTTAGCTGTGGGGAGCGATGAACTCATTCTTATGGAGGACGAAGCTTTTGAGGGGGGCGATAGCTGGTCAACTGCCAATGCTTTAGCTATGGCAATAAAGAAAATAGGGGAATATGACATTATTTTCTGTGGTAGGCAATCCTCTGATTGGGATGCTGGGCAAGTAGGGCTGGGCATTGCCGAGATTTTAGGAATCCCGGCTGTAACTTTAGCTCGCAAGGTAGAGGTCACAGATGGGAAAGCGAAGGTTGAGCGAGTTATTCCCGACGGCTACCAGGTTGTTGAAGTAACGCTTCCCATCCTAATTATAGTAACCAGCGGGATAGGAGCACTTCGTTATCCTACCTTGAAGGGAATCATGGCAGCGGGTAAAAAACAGCCTGTCATTTGGAAACCAGCCGATATCGAGCTTGAGCCTTCACAAGTTGGCGCTGCTGGAACACATAGTAAGTTAGATAAGCTCTTCCAGCCAGTCAAGGAAGCCAAATGCGAGATAATCGAAGGTGAGACGCCTGCAGAGGCCGGCGCTAATCTAGCTGTAAGGCTCAAGGAAGCCAAATTGCTTTGAAATTAAGGAGGAAATGATGGCTGAATACAAAGGTATATTAGTTTATGGTGAGTTAGCAGACGGGAAATTAGCTTCCATTACCACCGAGTTGCTGGGATGTGGTAGGAAGCTTGCTGATGATCTGAAAGAGGACTTGTCTTGCCTGTTGGCCAGCGATGCAGTTGGAGGGGCTTCTAAAGAAGCAATTGCCTTCGGAGCAGACAAGGTTTATGTTGTAGAACACCCCGCTCTGAAAGAATATCAAGCAGATTCCTATATGCAAGCCGCGGAAAAATTGGTCAAAGAAATTTCGCCTCGGGCAATACTGATGGGGCAAACTTCTATTGGTAGAGACTTGGCTCCTCACCTCGCCTTCAGGCTGGGTACCAGCCTGACGACAGATTGTCTCGACTTAAGTGTAGACCCGGGTACGAAGCTGTTGATACAAACGCGGCCTGTTTATGGCGGCAATGCTCAAGCTGTATTCACCAGCGAGCTTACGCCGCAGATTGTTACTGTCAGGACCAAGGCGATGTCACCTTTGGAGCGTGATGACTCGAGGAAGGGAGAGGTCATACCCACTAAGGTTGACATAGATACCTCCAAAGTAAGGACGAAGATATTGGAAACTGTTAAGGAAGAGGCGGTCGGCATTAAGCTTGAGGATGCTCCTGTGATTGTCTGTGGAGGCAGGGGGATAGGTAGTCCTGAGCCCTTCCAGACTACACTGAAGGAACTAGCTGATTTGCTGCATGGTGCGGTAGGTGCCTCACGTCCTCCTGCTGATAATGGCTGGGTGCCAGAGGCGGTGCATATCGGCCTTACTGGGAAAATTGTTGCCCCTGACATTTACATTGCTATAGCTGTTTCCGGTGCCAGCCAGCACACAGCTGGATGTTCAGGTTCCAAGCACATCATAGCCATCAATAAGGACCCTGAGGCGAATATATTCAGGGAAGCGGAATTCGGAGTGGTGGGTAAATACGAAGAAGTGGTGCCAGCCTTCACTAACAAGCTAAAGGAGTTATTAGCTGGCTGAATAGTATAAAAGCTGCCGGGTGCTCTCACTCACCCTTGCCTGTCTTCTTCGTGTCAGCGGTGATTTTCTGGGTGAGATGCGCCGGCACCTCTTCATAATGGTCAAACTCCATCGCAAAGCTAGCGCGCCCTTGTGTCATTGACCTTAAATCTATGGCATAACGAAGCAGCTCTGCATAGGGTGCCTGAGCTTCAATGACATTGACGCCATCACTGGGGTTCATCCCAAGCACACGTCCCCTCTTAGTATTAAGATCGCTGGCAATATCCCCGGTATACATCTCAGGCACGGTTATAGTAAGCTTCATTATGGGTTCAAGCAATACCGGCTGTCCCTGAGATAATCCCTTTTTTAAGGCCTGCGCTCCCGCAATCTTAAAAGCAATATCTGAAGAATCTACTGAATGGAAGCTGCCGTCGTAAAGGGTTACCTTCATGTCCACTACGGGATAACCTGCTAAAACCCCCTCCTGTTTCGCCTCGTTTACTCCCTTTTCAACAGAGGGTATATAGTTTTGGGGTATTGCCCCCCCAAAGATTTTCGCGGCAAATTCAAATCCCCCATTCCGAGGCAAAGGTTCTAACTCCAGAAATACATGTCCGTATTGACCATGTCCTCCGCTCTGTTTTTTATGCTTATACTCTGCCTTGGTTGACATAGTAATAGTTTCTTTGTAAGGAATCTTGGGCGGATCTAATCTCACTTCTACTCCAAATTTGCGACGCATTTTCCCCTTGACTATCTCCAGGTGGCTATCACCAACTCCAGAAATAATAAACTCGTTAGTATCAACTTCGCGACGTGTTTGGAGAGAAGGGTCCTCCTCACAAATCCTGGGCAAAACGGTGCTCATCTTGTCTAAATCGCCTTTCGTCTGGGGCTGGATTGACATGCTGAAATTAGCCTTGGGGAATTCGATGCCAGAGAATATCACGGGATGTTCGCGAGCACAGAGGGTATCTCCGGTGGTGGTCAAACTTAACCTCGCCACTGCCCCAATATCTCCGGTAGCGACCTGCGGCACTGGCTGTTGATTTTTGCCCAGCATGGTAAAAAGCTGGCCAATCCGTTCCACGCTATTCTTGTTAGAATTCCAAACCTGGGAATTACTGGAAATGACGCCTGAATAAACCCGGAAATAGCTGAGCTTGCCGACATAGGGGTCGGCGCTGGTTTTAAAAACAAGGCTGGACAGTGGAGACTCCGAATTAGGGTTGACCTCCTCTTGACCACCAGTGGAAACATTCTTAGCTACGAAGGCATCCTTTTCTTCTGGCGAAGGCAAGTATGAGCAAATACCATTTAGAACTTGCTGGGTGCCGATGCCCTGCAAAGCAGAGCCAGCAAAAACAGGCACCAGCTTGCCAGCAAGGGTAGACTTTTTTATGGCGGCGACAATTTCCTCGTTGTTTATGGGCTCGCCCTCCAGATACTTGTTAATGAGTTCGTCATCAATTTCCACGACGGCCTCCACTAACTTCTCACGGCTAGCTTCTGCTTGTTCCTGAAGTGCCGAAGGTATTTCTGCTTCCTGCGAGTTAGCGCCGGTATAAGCTTTCATAGTCACCAAGTCTACGATGCCTTGAAAATCACTTTGTGAGCCTATGGGTAATTGAAGAGGCAAACATCTTGGTGACAATTTAGCTTGAATTCCTTTCAAAGTAGAGAAAAAATCGGCATTATCACGGTCCATCTTATTAACAAATATCAACCGCGGCAAATTTGCTTTTTCAGCATCGCCCCACATCTGTTCTGTGCCTACCTCCACACCCGAAGCGGCGCATATTACAACTATTGCTCCCTCGGTTACCCTCAATCCCGATCTTACCTCACCAATAAAATCAGCATATCCCGGGGTATCAATGAAGTTCAGCTTCACCCCCTGCCACTCGAATGGAAGCAGGGACAGGTTGATGCCCATGTGACGTTCTATCTCAAGCTGGTCATAATCTGAGGTAGCAGTGCCATCTCCAACGCTACCTAAACGCTGGATAGCGCCTGAGGTAAAGAGCATGGACTCGGTAAGCGAAGTTTTACCTGCCCCTTGATGAGACAGCAAGACAACGTTTCGGATTTGCACAACTCCACATTATAATCTTGCCCTTGAAGATAAGCAACCGCTGTTGTATTATAAAGTGTGATGCTGTAATGTGATAGTCACGCGAGATGAAACTGAGTTATGAACAGGTGAAGCATATCGCTTGGCTTGCTCGCTTGGGCCTAAGCGAGGAGGAGGTGGAGAAGTTTAGCCTCCAGTTATCTAATATTCTGGAGAACTTCGAAATACTTAAGCAGGTAGATACAACCAACGTGCCACCAGCGACCCATACCATCCCGCTAAAAAATGTCTTCAGGAAAGACGATGTAGCTGGCTCATATTCTCAAGATGAGATTTTATCGAACGCATCAAAACAAGCCGAAAAATGTTTTAAAGTTCAAGCAATACTAGAGTGAGCCCATCAGTCAAATGATAAGCATTAGCGACATAGTTATCGCCATCATAATTGGCTACCTACTCGGCTCTTTTCCTTCAGCATATCTTGCCGGTCGTCTGAGAAAAGGGGTAGACATCCGAGAGGTCGGAAGCAAAAACATGGGCGCTATGAATGTCTTCTACCATGTCGGGCCGATGGATGCAGTGCTAGTAACCCTGGCTGACCTGGGCAAAGGCGTAGGAGCAATTCTTTTGGTGCGGTGGTTGTCAGGCAACCCTCTGGTTTCACCGTTTGATTTTCTTACTGGACTTACTGCCGTAGCTGCCGTAATGGGCCATATCTTTCCCATTTTTCTTAAATTCCGAGGCGGTAAAGGAGCGGCTACCGCCATCGGGATTCTCATCTTCTTGATGCCCTGGGCAGTTCCGTTTCTGTTTGGTGTTTTTGCAATAGCTCTACTTATTACTCGCAATCCCACTTTTAGTTATAGCCTGCTCCTTATCGTTTTCCCATTTGTTGCGGGTTTTATTTACGTTGACCACTACGGTGAGCCTCTGGCTTTAGTATTTTTCTCCATAGGCGTGGGGGTATTCCTGGGCTTACAATACATTCCCAGGATTAAAGAAATGCATAGCAAAACCGGTGGCGACTGGCGCAGGGTTATCAAGCGTCGCAGCCTCAAGGAAAGGTTCTAAGTATGCCGGCGAATGAACTACACCAGCTCACTATCCATGAAGCACACGAGCTTCTTAAACAAAGGAAAATTTCCTCAACGGAGCTGACAAAATCTGTACTGAAGCGTATCGCTGAGATAGAAGGGAAAGTGCACGCCTGTGTCACTATTGTCGAGGACATCGCTCTAAAAGAAGCAGAGGAAGTCGATAATTACATCAAAACTGCCCGTGAAATTACCCCTTTAACCGGCATCCCTACCTTAATCAAAGATGTCATATGCACCAGGGGGATAAGAACTACCTGTAGTTCAAAGATGCTGGAAAATTTCGTCCCTCCCTATGATGCTACGGTAATAGAGAAGATGAAAGCACAGGAGGCGGTGATAGTGGGCAAAACGAATATGGATGAGTTTGCCATGGGTTCTTCTACTGAGCACTCCGCCTTTTTTCCCACTCGCAATCCCTGGGATTTAAGTCGGGTCCCCGGGGGTAGCAGCGGTGGCTCGGCAGTCGCTGTGTCTACGGGTGAAGCTATCTATGCTCTGGGCTCTGACACCGGGGGCAGCATTCGTCAACCGGCCGCACTCTGCAGCGTGGTAGGACTCAAACCAACCTACGGTCTGGTCAGCCGCTTCGGCCTGGTTGCTTTCGCCAGCTCTCTCGACCAAATCGGGCCAATGACCAAGGATGTCACCGACTGCGCTTTGGTGATGAATGTTATTGCCGGGTATGACTCCAGGGACTCGACATCAGTGCCTTATACTGTCCCTGACTATACCCAGCAGCTAATTCCAGACATAAAAGGACTCAAGATTGGCATTCCCAGGGAATATCTTGGCGAGGGCGTTCAGAACCAGGTACGGGCGGCTTTGGAAGCAGCTATCAATAAACTCCAGGAACTCGGTGCGGAGATTGATTGGGAAGTCTCTCTACCTCATACTAAATACGCTCTGGCTGCTTACTATATACTCGCTCCGTCCGAAGCTTCAGCGAATCTGGCTCGCTACGATGGA
>Ga0315548_1002142_pt1 | contig 15602 bp, 11 predicted proteins | sample SalMarSW160110MG_2_FD_202540 | JGI IMG/M metagenome (GOLD analysis project Ga0315548, IMG submission 202540) | Salt marsh sediment microbial communities from the Plum Island Ecosystem LTER, Massachusetts, United States - Salt Marsh Sediment SW1601-110 ...
TGCTATGTTAGTACTAACATCATATTCCCAGTCACCCGTTCCCCAGGATGCAGAGCTGGAAAAGATTGCTGAAGGATTTCAGTTTGTCGAGGGCCCTGTCTGGGTTGACGGAGTCGGACTACTTTTCAGTGATATACCTGCAAATACAGTGTATCAATGGACTGCTGAAGGAGGAGTGGTTACATATCTTAGTCCGTCAGGAAATTCAAACGGACTGGCACTTGACCTGCAGAGCCGTTTGCTGCTGGCGCAGCACGGTAACCGCCGTATTGCACGCATAGAAGAGAACGGCACCGAAACAGCCCTTGCAGAATATTATAACGGCAAGCGCCTCAACAGTCCGAATGACATAGCTGTTAAATCCGACGGCTCGATATTTTTTACCGACCCAGCATACGGGATATCTCCCGGACAGGAAGAGCTGGATTTTGCAGGTATCTACAGGATTAGTCCGGCCGGTGTTTTGCACCTGCTGGATAGTACCGTAAGCTGGCCAAACGGTATTGCTTTTACTCCTGACGAGACAAAGCTGTATGTCGGGGATTCACAAGCAGGGATAATATATATATATGATGTTGTCGATGATACCATCATTACCAACAGGCAGCAATTTGCCTTTATGAGTGCTTCAGGTGGAACTGACGGCATGAAGACAGATGAGGAGGGGCATTTGTTTTCTACGGGTCCGTTCGGTGTCTGGGTATACGCAGCGGACGGCACGGTGCTTGATACAATTGAGGTGCCCGGCCAGACAACAAACTGTAACTGGGGTGATGATGACAGGCAGACCCTTTATATAACATCTGGAACAGATGTATATAAGATACGTATAGGGGAACCTCTTGTATCATCTGTTAATAGAAAACAAAGTACTTCTGAACTGAGCGGACAGTTTTACTCCTATCCGAATCCCTTCAGCAGTGAAACAACTATTCTTTATACTGTTCCCTGTGAATATCATGTATCATTAAAGGTATTTGATGTAATGGGCAACGAGGTAAGGACTCTTGTTGATAAAAAAGTAGGAGCCGGACAGCACAGTATAGTATTTAATGCTGCCAATCTCACGGGAAGTATATATTTATGCAGGCTTCAGGCCGGGGATGACTTTACAGAGTCAAAAAGAATCATGTTTGTCAGGTAGCAAAATCCATCACTAATTGGAATCATTTTACACACCCGCTATAGGGAATAAATGGCTATATTTAATTATAATCCGCGATAAATAACCAGATAAAATAACAACTATGAGAACACGTTTGTTTTTTTTCTTTGTATTAGCCTTAATACCAATACTGGACCGGTGTTCCGGAGGTAATAAAATGATTGAACCCATTAAAAATGGGATACAGCTTGAAACAAAAGAATTAAACCTGAAGGTCCGGTTTTATGCTGACAACATTGTGCGCGTCGTCAAATGGCTTCCCGGGGGAACGCCCGAGAAACTCAGCCTTTCTGTTATTCATGACAGCCTGCCTGGTCTGGATATCAGTATAAAGGAAAAGTCAGGGTACATAATTATCAGCAGCAGCAAAATAATAGTACGCATAGCAAAAAATAGCGGCAGAATAGAGTTCTTTGACAGTAATAATGAAATAATCCTTAATGAACAGGATAAACCTTCATTCACAGAGGTCGAAATTAATGAAGATAAGTCTTACAATGTGGAGCAGAAGTTCAGGCTGACACCCGATGAAGGAATTTACGGACTGGGACAACATCAGGATGGCTATATGAATTACAGGGGATGCACCGTAAACCTGGTACAGACAAATACCGATGCGGTAAATCCCTTTATTATATCTACACGAAAATACGGAATATTATGGGACAATTACTCCAGGACAGTTTTTAAGGATGATAAGGAAACTTCGATATGGTCGGAGATGGGGGATAATATTGACTATTACTTTATTTACGGCAGTACCATGGATGATGTTATTGCGGGATACAGGGAACTAACCGGACAGGTGCCGATGTATGGCAGGTGGGCATATGGTTACTGGCAGAGCAAGGAGCATTATAAAGATCGTAATGAACTGCTGGGTGTTGTTGAAGAGTACCGCAGGCGCAGGATACCTGTTGATAATATTATACAGGACTGGAACTACTGGGATGGCAATGAAAACTGGAGCCAGATGTTTTTTGATCCAAAGAAATACCCTGAACCAGCAGATATGATCCGCAGAATACATGATCTAAATTTTCATATTATGATCTCAATATGGCCGGGACTTGGTCCGAATACCCTTATATACAAAGATATGGAGCAGAGGGACTACCTTTTTAACACCACGGGATGGGCAGGGTTTAAATATTTTGATGCATTTATCCCCGAAGCCAATGATCTGTACTGGGAATACATGAAAAAAGGGCTGTACTCAACAGGTATTGATGCCTGGTGGATCGATTCCACTGAGCCTGATATCGTTAATGCCACAACAAAGGAAGCCGAAGAATATGAAATGAAGAAGGTGGGAAGAAATCACCTGGGTTCCTGGGCAAGGTATTTAAATGCTTATTCCCTTGTAATGATGGATAAGCTTTATGAGAACCAGCGCAAGGAGACTGATCAGAAACGTGTGTACATGCTTACGCGTTCTGCCTTTGCAGGCCAGCAGCGTTCGGCCGCCACTACGTGGTCAGGTGATATAGGGGCAAGCTGGGATATTTACAGGAAGCAGATAACTGCCGGCATAAATTTCTGCATGTCGGGCATACCTTACTGGACATTTGATATTGGGGCTTTTGTTCTGGGCGCCTATGGCGGAGTATTCTCCAACGGGGGCAAGGATCCCGCTTACCAGGAGCTGTATGCACGCATGTTTCAGTTTGGTGCTTTTTGTCCGATATTCAGGGCGCATGGCTCGGAGACACCTCGTGAAATATGGGAATTTGGTGAGTTCTCGGATGAGATGATAAAATTCGACAATCTGAGGTACCGCCTGCTTCCCTATATTTATTCGCTTGCCTGGCAGGTTACAAGCAAGGGTTATACCATTATGCGCGGACTGCCGATGGATTTTTGTAAAGATGAAGAAGCAAGGTCCGTGGATGACCAGTATATGTTCGGCCCTTCAATAATGGTTTGTCCGGTCACGGAATATATGATCCACAGGCCGCCGGAGAACAGCATACTTGTTTCTCCCGAACATTTCAGGACCAAAGACGGCAGGCAGGGTTTGCTTGCCAGGTATTATAAGGACCCTGAGTACAAAACAATGTATTTCGAAGAGGTTGTGCCAAATATTGACTATTTGTGGTATACGGGGCGCCCTGATTATGTGACTGATTCGTGCTATTCAATACGATGGGAGGGTAAGCTTATTCCTGCACAAACGGGCAAATACCAGTTTCATGTCAAATGCTATGATGCAAAGCGTATATTTATTGACGGCAGAGAGCTTCCGTACATTTATACAAGTGTTGAACAATATACTGATTATATTGAACTTGAAGCGGGCAGGGGATATGATTTTGTAATGGAAACCGAGAACAGGTCAACGGGAGCATCAAAAATTAAGCTCTACTGGAAGACTCCCGAATTATTCAAAAAAGAAGCAACTGCTGAGAAGAGGAAGAAAACAAAAGAGGTGTATCTTCCGGCTCATAGTAAGTGGACTGACTTCTGGACCGGCAGGACTTATACGGGAGGAAAGACAATTAGTGCAGATGCACCTATTGATAAGATTCCTTTGTTAGTCAGGGCAGGTTCAATTATTCCCATGGGACCGTTCCTGCAATATTCTACGGAAAGGCCGGCCGATACTATTGAAATACGCATTTATCCCGGGGCTGACGGTATTTTTACCCTTTATGAAGATGAAAATGATAATTACAATTATGAAAAGGGCTACTATGCGACTATTGATTTTCAGTGGGATGATGCAAAAAAGCAGCTTACTGTCGCAGAGCGCGAGGGCTCATTTCCGGGAATGCTGGAAAAGAGGCTGTTCCAGCTAGTGCTCGTCAGGGAGAACCACGGAACGGGTATTGATATAACATTAAAACCTGATAAGACAATTACTTACGACGGTAACAGGCAGATTATTCAGTTATAAGCAAAAAAAGGAATACTTTTACCTTAAATATTGTATGATATTTATAATGTTATTGGTAATGATATATACGGCATACAATCCACCCATTATTATTCCGATAATTTTGAGGATTTTATTTCTGAGGGCAATACCCAGAATAACGGGACCGGCGGCCCATATTATGTTTAATAAAAAGTACAGGTATCTGGCTGCAGAATCATACCATCCCGGATATAATTTATTTAACAGGAAGGTCACCAGGCTATAAAAGAGCATATATGCAATAACAATAAATACTAACATGTCTGACACTGCGCTGCCGCCATTTTGTCCGGTATATGTCGGAGGTGTTGGGGGCTTGCTATTCATGGTATTTGTTGATTCCATAGTTTGTGTTTTAAGTCTGTATTAATTTCAATAATTTATATTTTAAAAATGTTTTATAAACGCTATTAATTGCGTTATACTAGTTAAAACTGCATATATTGCATAAAGAGCACCTATTATTATACCGATAATTTTAAGGGTTCTGTTTCTGATGGCAAAACCGAGTACAAGGGGACCTGCAGCTGCAATTATTCCAAAAGCAGTATAAATATACCTCATGATTGAATGATTCCACCAACCTCCAGAGATTATATTTATAAGAAAAATCACCAGGGCATGAAAGAGCATATATGCAATAACTATTAATATTAATATGTCAGAAGTTGTGGTTCCATAACTTCTTTCCATGGTATTTGTTGATTCCATAGTTAGTTTTTAGGATTTATATTAAAGTAATTTTTTATTAGAGTCCGGAGTTTCAAAATAGCATTTTTTTTCCATTATTTCCAAATTATTTGTAAGCCATGGCCCTGTTCCAGTAGAAATAGGTGCTTGCATCTTCCATGCTAACAAAATCTTTTAATTCGCTAATGGCGTCCTTTATTTTTTCTTCGGTTAAAAGGTTATGGTCAATCAGTTTTTTTTGCGCTCCTTCAATATTTCCAATAAGATTTTCAATCCATGGTCTGAATGTTTTAAGGTCATAATAATGAAATTCAGGTGCAGGTGACAATTCTATTTTTTTAAAGTTACTTTTTTTCAGCAATGAATATATTTTTTTCCCGATAAGTGCATCACCTCCCAGCTCATACTGAAGGAGAGCGAATTTTTGCCATGCTTTCTTAAAATGAGGGCACTCCGGATACATTTCTATTGCAAGGATATTGTTCTCCTGGACAAATACCCTTCCTCCCTTTATCAATACACGCCATACTTCATTAAGCACCTTAATGGGATTGGCGACATGTTCAAGGATATAGCGGCAATATACAATATCGAAAGATTCATCTTTGAAGGGCATTTTATGGGCATCACCCTTTACAAAGGTAAGGTTCGGCAATGTAGAAGGGCATTTTTTCAGCTGGTCAGCCGATTTTTCGAGTCCGGTCACATGCCCGCCCGGTATTTTCTTTGCTACCTCCGCTGCCAGTAGTCCGAGTCCGCTCCCAACCTCAAGAACCCTGTCTGCCGGACGGAGACTGAGAAAATTAATGAAGGATTTATTGGTCATACTGTTGAGTGTGGCCAGGCGATCCTGTTCTCCTCCATCTGTTCCGTGTATGTAAATATTCTTACCCATTTAACATAATATTATTTAAGTATTCCCATCTGCTTCATTAATAATGTGGCATTCATCTTCCTGGTAATCCCGTCTGTGAGTTTATAGTCGAACAGAATTTCTGAACCATCAATTTCTACTTCAAAGCATTTATTTTTTATGTTTGTTGGGAATCTTTTTTCATATTTTGCCAGTTCAAGGTCGTGGGTTGCTATGACTCCTGTTCCACCCAGTTTAATAAGTTTTTCCAGTATTGACTTTGAGCCTTTTTGTTTATCGGCAGAATTGGTGCCTTTAAGAATTTCATCAAGGAGAATAAAAATATTTTCTTTACTGTCAAGTTTTTCCATTAACTCTTTAAGGCGTTTCAGCTCTGCATAAAAGTAGGATTCATGTTTTTGAAGTGAATCGCTGGTCCGCATGCTCGTGAAAAGGCCGGTGACTTTAAATCTGAATTTTGCTGCACATACGGGGGCTCCGCACATTGCAAGCACAAGGTTGATACCAATGGTCCTGAGAAATGTGCTTTTGCCGGCCATGTTGGCTCCTGTAATAATTACAAACTCCCGGTCTGTCATTATTGAGAAATCGTTTGTTACTCTTTCGCGGGAATTTATTAAAGGATGGCCGATGTCCAGGGCGTCTATAATTATTCCGGTTTCAGGTGAAGGGAATATATGGTCAGGGAAGTTAAAATGATGATTTGCAAGGCTTGACAGTGCATCAAACTCAGCAAGGACATCAAACCATTCCGGTATCTTATCAATGTACTCAAGTTTCCATTTTTCCAGGCGTATGATACACTGGATATCCCACAGCAGCATTCCGTTAAGTATTACTCCTGCGAGCATATTGAGGCGGTTATCAAATGCTGAGACAATAGCTGCCAGCTTTTTAATGCTAGCATAGGCAGAAATATTACCTTTACCGAGTTTATTACGGAGCATGAGCAATATTTCAGATTTGAATTTTTCATTTTCAATACATGCAAATAACCTGTTAAGTTTTAGCAGCATACCGAGCCTTTTACCTAAAGTGGAGTGTGCCGCATTGTTATATCTAAGCCTTAATACGGTTATTAAAAGCTGGCACAGAAACAGGAGGATAAATATATTAATAAACAAGGGAATAAAAATGCCTGCAATAATTGCTGAAACCGTAAACAGGGGCAGAAGCAGGACGAGTATTTTGAAAATGACTTTTCTGCTGTAATAGGGGCGATCAAACAGCCATTCATTTATCTTGTTCATATCATCTTCAGACTCACTGTATTGTTTTCCTGTAGCTAAAAAATCCTGCCTGCAGTCTGTCATGGCTGACAGTTCTTTAACAGACTCCTGCCTTCTGATAATATTATCGCCGTTCTTCTCAGGGGTACTGAGCCAAAGGGCCAGTCTATCACTACCGGTCCTTGTGGATGTCCTGTTAATGAACTGGAAAAGGGAACCTTCGCCAAAAATATCAAGATCATAGCTATATGTATGCGAGGTGCTTATATATTCATTGCCACTCCCAAACTGGTCGTATCTGTAGTTGAGGGCATTTATTTCATTATTGTTTATTTCTATCAGGCTTTTAATATGATTTTTTGTTTTATTGATTTTTATGAATCTTATGACCTGAAGTCCGAATCCAACAAGCAAGAGAATACAGGCAGATACTGCCAGTATTATTGAAAATTTAAGAATATAAATAAGTACGGCTATTGCCATTGTAAAAGTAAGGAGCCTTGTAAAAGACAATAAGTTTATAGCTTTATTGGCTGAGGCAAGTCTGTTTTCCAGCAATTTTATCCTTTCCTTATAGAATATTTCTTTCATTGTCCTGATATGCATGTATTTATAGTTCCAATGCGACCACATTAAATACAACTCTTTTGCCAGGGTAGTAGCTTCCTGAAGAGTCAAAATGCCACTTCCACCTTTTTTCATTTTTTGCCGGCGGCAGTTCTGTCAGTATAAGCTCTTTCCTGGAGCTTAATGTTCCGTCTGGATTATATATTTCTTCTTCATAATCAGTAATCAGGCATGACCTGTCCGGTACCAGCGAATCGATATGCAACTTCTGAACCTTCTTCCTGAGGCAATTTAGCTCACTGTCGTCATAGATCCTGAATTTTTTTAAATAATCGGCGAGTAACATATCGAGCTGGTTCAGTATGTTAAGTGAAATTATGCAATCTGCTTTCTGCAATAGTTCCAGGCCCTGTAATTCTATTTTAGCGGGGTCTCTCTTGATGCTGGTTTTTTTATGTTCTTTGACGAGGTTGAATACTTCTGATATTCCTCCCCCGGAGATGTCGGCCACAACCAGTTCCATATTATTAAATCTCCTGATCTTATGTTTAATCTGAGGGGGATGGTTTATATCAAGAAGCATCACTCTTTTCACATTTTCTTCCAGGTATGTAACAGGCGCGTCCAGGAGCCATCCGCTGCCCATGATTGCCACAGATTCGGGTTTTCTGCCACTAAGGAAGTTAATAATGTAGTCTTTTGTGTTTGCAAGGTGATTATCCCACGCTCCTTCCTCGTTGATATATCTTTTTATAATACCTTTCTGATCAGAGAAGTAATTCATCCTGCGTAATATGTTCTTTGATATAAAATTGCTCATGGCATAAACAGATGTGAAAAGGGGAGAGGCTGAAAGATACTATTAAAATATAAAAATATAGAAAACAGATAGTTTAATAATAAACTACTTGTGAGTGTAAGTTTCGGTCCAGTTATAATTATTGCCTAATGTATCTGTAATCATGCTGGAGACTTTTAATGTTTGTTTGGTCAGTTCCAGAATCTCATATTCAGCCCAATAATAATAATAGGGTTCTATAACCATTGTCGTTCCATTCGAACTTAATGTCCATCTCCCATTTTCCAGAATTGAAGGATCTGCAGGATCACACTTTTGGGCTCCGTCTTCTTTTGTGTAATTTCCACTTTCATCAAAGTTCCATAAATTATCTTTCCAGCAGGGTGAAAGGATAGCGTAATAGTCGCTAATTGATCCCACGCCCTCAAAAAAATATGGGGGGTCAATAACACTTGCAGACAATACCCAGGGAGCACGGCATAATAGTTCGGTGTTTGTTAATTCTTCTTCTTTCTTGCACGAAAAGAGAAAAACTATATTAATAGCAGTAACTAACAGTACTAATTTCTTCATTCTTCAGGGTTTAATTTTTAAGTAAAGATATAAATTTTTTAAAATGTGGGTATTATTGAAAATGTAATTTTATCAGAACTGGAAATAGATGAAAGGCTGAAGTTCTGCTGAGAGGGACTGGTAAATGATAAACACAACAGCTGTGCAGATGATTATTTTCAGCCAGACGGGAGTATTAATGAACCAGTCTCTGTACCTGACCTTTGTGTTTTCAGGTATCCAGTGTACAAATAATGCAAAAACCATAATAATAAGGACTTTCCAGTAACTTCCTATCATCTGGGGTACCATACTTAAATTAAAACTTGAACTCACCTGTGTAAGCAGGTCATATGTACCTTTCATGGATTCGCCCCTGAACCATATTCTTGTAAATGTGATAAAATTAAAAGTCAGGAAGATGCCCCAGAAATGCACAAGGAAGGGTATTTCGGTTTGATTTTTTATAACATGCAGAAGCAGTGCGAGAATCCAGACAATGGTAACAGTCAGCCAGAAAATAACAGGAGCTGAATGGAGGCCTGATCCCATTGTTATTATTACTCCTGCCAGACTGACCATCAGGGGTATGAATCCCCATTTGCGCATTATGCTGAAATTAAATATATAATATCCCGAGGCGCCCAGAAAAGTGAAAAAAGCAACAAGTAAAAAAGGATTATAGGTGTTGTTTAATCCTGTAATATATGTTAATGCAACCGAGAATAAGGATAAAAGGAACAAAGCTACTACCGGACTGAGGTAAGTATGGGGTGTTCCCTTTTCAGCTGCCCATTTAATTTTCCAGACGAAGTAGCTTATAAACCATACCGTGTTCAGAGCTATCCATATAATAAGACTATACGATTCAGACCAGATGGATATTATGCTGCCAGGGAAGGTGTTGTCAGTATTGTGTGCTAAACTGAGTCTGCTCATCAGAAATGTTATAAGGGCAGTGAGATTAAGCAAAGAGAAAATAATCCACCGTGCAATTTGCGAATTTCTTTTCCAGAACTTATATACAACAACGCCTATACCGTTCAGTCCGCCCCAGATTACAAACATCCAGCTCGAACCATGCCATAGTCCTCCCAGGAGCATTGTCATCATTATATTGATGTTGGTGCTTATGGTCAGGCGCACACCGGGAAAGATTCTTGTCAGCAGCCATACAAAAAGGATTATTGCTGTAAACAGAGGGGCCAGCCATAGCTTGCCTGCAATGAGAATAACAAAGATTAGTATCGTTGTAAGGCTCAGGTAAGTGAAAAAAGAACCTTCCCTGTTACCTCCCATGGGTATGTACAGGTAATCCTTAAGCCATGACGATAGTGAGATATGCCAGCGCTTCCAGAATTCGCCACAATTTTCTGCCTTATAGGGGGAGTTGAAGTTTTTGGGAAGGTAAAAGCCCAGCAGCAGGGCTACGCCAATAGCGATATCAGTATATCCCGAAAAATCACAATAAACCTGTATCGAGTATCCGTAGAGTGCAATAAGGTTTTCAAAGCCCGTATATGTTATAGGATCGGCAAATACCCTGTCAATAAGGTTTACTGCGATGAAATCTCCAACAAACATTTTTTTTGTCAGTCCTTTCAGGATAAGATACAGGCCAAGGCCAAATTCATACCTGGTTAAACTGTATTTTTTGTAAAGCTGGGGAATAAACTGTGATGCCCTGACTATAGGTCCGGCCACAAGCTGTGGGAAAAATGAAACATAGAATCCGAAGTCAGCTATACTGTTAACGGGCTTGACTTTTTTCATATACACGTCCACAGTGTAGCTTATTGTCTGGAAAGTAAAGAATGAAATGCCAACAGGGGGCAGTATTTTGCCAAGGTCAAAATGTGTACGCAGCAAAGCATTAGACCATTTGGCCGCATGTGTAACAACTTCAAGATCAGTATTGAAAACAGCATTGATAGTTTCGGTAAAAAAATAATCATACTTGAAGAATCCAAGCACTCCAAGGTTAAGCAAGACGCTTAGGGCTACGTATAGTTTTTTAGCGAGCGGGTAACGGGCTTTGTATATTGCTTTGCCTATAAAAAAATTAGAGGTTGTGGAAAAAAGAAGGATAAAGAAAAAGAGCCCTCCTGTTTTATAATAAAAGAACAGGCTCACCAGGAAGAGATATGTGTTCCTCAGGGCATTTTTTTTGTAAATCAGCGAGTATATGGCGAGCACGGTCGCATAGAAACCCCAGAAGTAAAGGCGTGTGAAAAGTAAGGGCGATTCCTGATCGTATAGAAATATGTTTTTCAGGATTTCCATCAGGTTATCAATGAGTTATTTAAGATACTGCAAGTGCCCATAATGCACAATTATTTCATTCCCATCTTCTCATATTTGTCATATTCATATATAAATGAGTTATAGAACATCTGTGCAATTATCTTTGATCCGCGGGGATTAAAATGAACGAAGTCTTTTGCAGCAAGGGGAGGTTCGGCGAATACCCAGCTTGGCATTGAATTTTTTCCTCCCATGGCCTCGTACATATCCCAGTATGCGGCACCGGCGCGGAATGTAGCATCTTTTAATGCTTTCCTTACTTTATTCAGATTAGGATAGGTTATATACTTGTCTTTTTCCTTGACCGACATGTCGGCAACGCCAATAACAATTATGCATACACCGGGGCATACCTCCTTAATTCTTATAAGCTGGCTGTAAAACCAGTTTTCATAAAATTTGTAATTTTCGACTATATAAGGCACAACGTTACCTCCGAACTGGAGAATTATCAATTTAACATTTAATAATTTATACATCTCCTCCAGCATATCGCTGTTAATTTTAGTGAATACTATTCCAGAACATCCCCTCATTGCGACGTTGTCGACAGCAACCCCCGATTTACCGTCCAGTGCCAATCCATATATTTCAGGACTGTGGCTGCCTTTGAATGTTAGTTTTAAAGATGACCGGGGTTCATCAAAGGTCCATTTTATGACGTTCAATCTGTGAGTCGGAGGAATGAGGTCTGCGTCAATAAGTGTATTATGGCTGTAAATTTCATTTATAAACGGTGCATTGTTATACCCGTAGAAAATGCGGCACTGGGTGAAGTGTTTTGTGTTGCCGTATGAGTATTTCGATTCTTCAAATGATACCCATGCCTCGTAATTTGATGTGTCATCAGCCGCTCCGTATTCCCTGTATGGCGAAAACATGCAGAAACTTCCCAGCACCCCGTACCTGGTGTGTATAATTGTAGAGTCAGGGTCCCCATAAATTGTATACCTGTGCCAGTTACCGGAACTTTCCTGTATCATTGAAAACTTATACTCATACAGCTGCGAGGCAGGTACCAGTCCGATCCCCGAGCCCCCGAACCTTTTCTGCAACTTATTTCTCATAATGCAGGTCATCCTGTCTCCTTCAATCTGGGAATCGCCATAGTGCATTATCCTTATAAGCTTTCCGGATGTTTTTATATCTTTAAGTGCTTTAAATACCGGGAAAAGCACAGTGTTATCGCCATGGGGATATTCAATTTTGTGTATGCTTTTTATCAGGCTGTCGGCATTTGCCCTGAGTGTATCGGAGATGATTGAATCTGTAAGGAGCTCATTTTTATTTATTATGTCAGAAATGTCGGCATACCTGACTCTTTTTTTTGAAAAGATATCTTCTGCTGAAAAGAACTTAAGCCTGAATTTTTTGGTTATGTAAATTCCGTTCTCAGGGAAATACAGGGCTATTGCAAATAACAGAAGGAAGACTGACAGGATAAAGAATAATATTTTGTAAGGTTTCATGTCGTCCTGTTGACTAGCTCTTGGGTTTTATTTTCAGGCGCTGTCCAGGTTTTATTTTTGCAGGATCAGAAATATTGTTTAATCTCATAATATCGGAATCAGAAATACCCGGGTATTGTTTTGCAATATCCCATAAAGTATCTCCTGATCTTACCGTATAATAGACATAATCGCCACTCTCAGCCGGGGTTGTATTGGCGGTTTCTGAATTTACGGTTACCGGTGCGCCTATCATTTTTTGTTTCTCGGCAAAGGTCATTGAATTTATTTTCTGGTATTTGCTGACCTTATTTTTGGGAACATAGACCACAAGGTTCTGACCGCTTCTTATCAAATTACGCCTTATATTGTTCCAGTATCTGAGGTCGGATACCCTGACATTATACCATTCGGCAATATATCCCAGGTTGTCTCCTGATTTTACTTTATAATAAAGCCTGGCATAATTGTCGGGGGGTGGTTCATGCGAGTATCTGGATGCAGTATAGATAGTGGGACTGGTAATAATTTTTTCAGGGTTAAAATATACAGAATCTTTATACGCAAATATTGAATCCTCCAAATCAATAAACCTGGAAATATAATCATGGGGTAACCTCAGCGGGTAACTTTTATCTTTGGCAGGTATAATGTCGGTACGATACTGGGGATTCATATCCCTTAAAAGTTTTATTGGCATTCCCAGAACTTCGGATACCTGCATAAGATGCAATTCCTTGGTAATCATTACAGTATCATTGGCAAGCGAAAGTTCAATTTTACGGGGTGTCAGATTATGTTCATTATAGTAATTCATTGTATATGTAGCAGCGATGTATGCAGGTACATGGCCTCGGGTTTCCCTGGGGAGGTAAAAATATATATCCCAGTAGTTACTTTTTCCCCCGGAACGCCGTATGGCCCTGTTGACATTCCCGGGGCCGCAATTATAGGCTGCAACAACAAGAATCCAGTCATTGTAAATATTATAAAGGTCTTTTATGAATCGGGCTGCTGCATGGGTGGATTTTATGGGATCCCTTCTTTCGTCTACAATGGAGTTTATTGTAAGTCCGTATAATCTGCCTGTCCCGTACATGAACTGCCATAAACCTACTGCCCTTGCCCTGGAATATGCCCTCGGATTCAAGGCAGATTCAATTATTGACATGTATTTCAGTTCATTAGGAATGTCATAGCTGTCAAAAATTTCATCGAAAATGGGGAAATAATACTGGGCAAGGCCCAGCATCACTTCAACTGACTGCCTTTTTTTACAGGTATATACTTCGATGTATTTCCTTACTATGGTATTATATGAAAGATCCACGACAGAGGGTATACTTGAGATCCTTGCAATATATACTGAATCTGGAAAATCGGGAATAATTGTGTCTGCCAGCACCGCATACGAGGAAGTATCAGATAATAGAGAATTGTTTATGTACCAGAGGTTCAGCATACTGTCGAGGTTGGATTCGAAGTTGGATACTACGATCTCGGAATCGTATCTTTCAACGTCAAGGGTATCTGTTTTCAGATCTCCAGCAAATGTGTTAAAAACAATGATCAGGGTCCCAATTAATAGTAATCCATGTCTTTTATCCATAGTATATAGAATAACTAAAACTTAATACTTAATCTTATTCCCATTGAGCTTGCATATAAGTCATTACTGGTTATAACCGGACTTAAATTAAAACTTATATCGTCTGAAACATCATAATTGAGAAAATGTGCATCAATCATGGCATCGATGATATTAAGGAAATATACTGCCGCTATGCCGACAAGGCAATAATCCTTATATTTCCTGGCGCCGTTCCTGGCTACTTCAAGTGTTTTAACAATATCTGCGCTAGGTATCAGCCTCCCCCTGAATTCATAGGATGTCGGCTGTGGCTCCATATAATATACCTCGATATAGGCATCATTTAAATCGTCATAAAAGCTTTTGTAATATAGATACATGAATATGACAGCACCTCCTATGCCATAAATGATAGGCACTTTCCAGTATTTGCGGTTATAAATTTGTCCGAGTCCGGGCAGCACAGCCGAATAAAGCTGGGCCTTGATGGGTGAATGCATGCTTACAAAGGCCGAATCGTATAATAGTTGCTGGGGCTGCGCATAAATATTTCCGGAGGGTAAGGATACCAGACCTATAATAAGACAGAAAATAAATTTATACAAATGTAAGCTGCGTAATTTAAAAATATCATTCAGGCGCACAATATTATTTCATTTTTAAGCTGTCAAAGATAGCTATAATTCTTTCCAGTTCTTCATCAGAGTTAAAAGATATAACGATTTTGCCGGCTCCTTTATTGTTTCGTTTAAAGTCTATGCTAGTCTTGAAAAACTCTGAAAGATGCACCTTAAGGTCGTCGTATTCTTTTGGCTGTCCGTATGTTTTTAATTTCTGATCTTCGGGTTTGTCTTTTAGTTTATTTATTTTTCTTGCCAGTTCTTCTACTTTTCTAACAGACAGATCTTCGTCAACAATCTTGTAATATAATCTGAGCTGGTCATTGGTATCTTCGATATTAACAAGGGCGCGTGCATGGCCCATTGATATTTTATTATCTTTTAATCCGAGCTGAATTTCAGGCGGAAGCTTTAGCAGCCTAAGGTAGTTGGTGACGGTTGTTCTTTTTTTACCGACGCGCTGGCTAAGATCTTCCTGGGTAAGGTTGCATTCTTCGGTAAGCCTCTGGTAGCTTATAGCGACATCGATAGCATTCAGGTCCTCACGCTGGATATTCTCAACAAGCGCCATTTCCAGCATATTCTGGTCATTTGCTATGCGGACAAACGCAGGTATTTTCTTTATACCCGCTATTTTTGCTGCTCTAAGCCTTCTTTCTCCGGTAATTAACTGGTATTTGTTATCATCTATTTCCCTGACAGTTATAGGTACGACAATCCCCAGTTCCTTTATCGATGAGGCTAATTCGTTAAGTGATTCCTCGTCAATTTTTGAACGGGGCTGAAAGGGATTCAGTTCTATCCTGTCTATAAATATTTCTGTGCCACCGCTTATTTTGCCGATTA
>Ga0315548_1002143_pt1 | contig 15590 bp, 15 predicted proteins | sample SalMarSW160110MG_2_FD_202540 | JGI IMG/M metagenome (GOLD analysis project Ga0315548, IMG submission 202540) | Salt marsh sediment microbial communities from the Plum Island Ecosystem LTER, Massachusetts, United States - Salt Marsh Sediment SW1601-110 ...
GAAGCACTGGCGGCACTGGTGATTAACCGTCTGCAGGGCATATTGAAATGCTGCGCCGTCAAAGCACCCGGCTTTGGCGACCGCAGGAAAGCAATGTTGGCCGATATAGGTATTACAACCGGCGGGCAGGTAATCACGGAAGACTTGGGTATCAAGCTCGAAAGTATTGAGCTGTCACAATTAGGCCAAGCCAAAAAGGTCGTTATAGATAAGGATACAACCACAATAATCGAGGGTGCCGGTAAAAAGAAAGATATTAATGCTCGATGCGACCAAATCCGCAATCAAATCGAAAAAACAACCAGCAGCTACGACCGTGAAAAACTTCAGGAGCGCCTGGCAAAACTGACCGGCGGAGTGGCTGTCATCAAGGCAGGCGCCGCAACCGAAACGGAAATGAAGGAACGCAAAGACCTGCTGGATGATGCGCTGCATGCAACAAGGGCAGCGGCTGCAGAAGGTGTTGTAGCAGGCGGCGGTATTGTGTTTTTGCGTTCTATCAGCGATGTGGAAAAGGCCCGAGCAAAGGCCAAAGGCGATGAAAAGATCGGCTTTGATATTGTAAGCAAGGCCCTTAAAGCACCAACACAGCAGATAGCAGAAAATTCCGGCGAACATGGTGACGTGGTCGTTGCTCATCTCCTCGAAAAGCTTCAAAAACAGGACAATATCGGCTATAACGCCAACACGGGTGAGTTTGTCGATATGTTCAAAGCCGGAATTATCGACCCGGCTAAGGTCGCCAGGACGGCCTTGGAAATGGCTGCTTCGGTGTCAGGGCTGATGCTCACTACTAATGTGTTAGTGACAGAATTGAAAGATGAGGATAAAGACGAAGAGCCAATATCCGGCTCAGTAAGATAAATTTTCGTATTGTGTATCGAGTACTGCGTACTGCGTGAGGGATAAATGATATGGGAATAAAAAGATATAGAGACCTGGACATTTGGAAAAAAGGCATCAAATTGGTTAAGGGTATATATAAATTAACAGGAAAGTTTCCACAACAAGAAGTATATGGCTTAGTTAGCCAAATGAGGCGGTCAGCAGTTTCCATACCTTCAAATGTCGCAGAAGGTTTTAGGAGACAGCACAACAAAGAGTTTAAACAATTCTTATACATGTCGTTGGGAAGCTGTGCAGAGTTGGAGACACAGGTAACAATAGCGAAAGAATTGGAGTATATAAAAAAAGATAGAGAGACCGTGATACTTGAAAAGCTTGATCATATTTGCCGGATGATTTCCAATTTGATCAAGAAGCTTTAATAGCATACGCAGGACGCGATACGCACAACGTAATACGAGACTATGGCCAAACGCGATTACTATGAAGTGCTGGGCGTTGCCAAGAACGCCTCCGCTGATGATATTAAGCGCTCATATCGACGCATGGCGATGAAGTATCATCCGGATAAGAACCCTGATGATAAAGAAGCAGAGGCGAAATTTAAAGAATGCGCCGAGGCCTACGAGGTCCTGAGTGACCCTGAAAAACGCCGTCGTTACGACCAGTTCGGCCACGATGGTCTGCGCGGAATAGGTATGCGTGATTACTCGCATATGAAATGGCAGGACATCGGCAGCATATTTGAGGACCTCTTCGGGTCAGACGATTTCTTCAGCGATATCTTCGGGGGACGGGGCGCAAGAGCAAGACGAGCAGGGCCCAGCCGAGGCTACGATTTGGAAACCTCTGTTGAGCTGACGCTTGATGATATCGCCAAAGGCACCGAAAAAACAATCGAGTTCACCCGTCAGGATACATGCCAGGAATGTTCCGGCAGCGGCAGCGCCAAAGGAACAGCACCTGCACAATGCTCAACTTGTCGCGGCACCGGCCATGTCGCAAGAGGAGGCGGCTTTTTCCAGATGGTCTCGACCTGCCCACAATGCAGAGGCACCGGACAAATGATTACCAACCCCTGTAAGGCATGCAAAGGAACCGGCAGAACGCCCAAGAAAAGAATCGTCAATATCAAAATCCCGCGGGGTGTCCACGAAGGGCAGGCTATAAGAGTCGCTAACGAGGGTGAGCCGGGTCGAGGCGGCGGGCCGAGAGGTGACCTTTATTGCTATGTTAGAATAAAGCCGCACGAATTTCTGCACCGTGATAGAAATGACCTGATTGCTGTGGTACCCATAAGTTTTACTCAGGCAGCTTTGGGAGCGACAATTGAAGTACCAAGCTTAAATGGTACAAGACAGTTAAAGATTCCAGCCGGCATGCAATATGGCAGTATTTTCAGGATAAAAGACCATGGCCTGCCGGATATTCGAACAGGCCGCGTCGGCGACCAGCTTGTGCAAATAATAATAGAAACACCTGCAAAATTAAATGCGGAACAACAAGAGCTGCTCAGACAATTTGCTAAAACCGAAAACAAAAGAGTTTCACCAAAATCCACAAGCTTTTTCGAGAAACTCAAAAAACATTTTGACAACCCGAAATAAAAAGTTAGAAAACAGAATTTGCAAATGAAGAAAAAGAAACCGGAAAAATCAGATATGGATGAGCTTAAAGAGCTCCAGCAGCAGCTAAACGACCTGCAGAAAGAAAAGGATGAAGTCTTTGAAAAACTGCAGCGGGTCAGCGCCGATTATGCAAATTACCAAAAACGCGCTCCAAAGCAAATTTCCGATACCATCGCTTATGAAAAAGAAACATTAATAAAATCATTGCTGCCTGCACTGGATAATTTTGAACACACGCTTCAATCCCTCAACCTCGTTCAGGACAAGAATGCAGACTCAGCAAATGATATCGATGTCCTTATAAAAGGCATTCGTATCATCTACGACCAAATGCTGAATATCTTAAAATCGCATGGTGTTGAGCATATAAAAGCACTGGGCGAAATATTCGACCCCGCTCTGCACGAGGCAATGATGCAAAAGGCCGAACCGGACAAAGAAGAAAACATCGTGCTGGAAGAGTTTCAAAAAGGATACAAACTCAACGGGCGTGTTATTCGGCCAAGCAAGGTGATTGTCAATAAGCCGGCATCAGAACAACCAACTCGGCAACAGGAAGAAACCGAATCAGAAATGGAGTAGTGACAGCTATGCCGACTTATCAGTATTTATGTGAAAATTGCGGATATGAGTTCGAGCGGTTCCAGAGTATAACAGCCAGGCCGCTGCGCAAATGTCCAAAATGTGATAAAGCTCGTTTGAAACGGCTTATCGGGACCGGTGCAGGTATTATCTTCAAGGGCTCCGGCTTCTATCAAACCGATTATAGAAGCGAGAACTACAAAAAGGCAGAGAAAAAAGAGAAAGAAAGCGTTACCGAAAAGAAAAAACCTGCTGAAAGCAAAGATGTAAAATCCGGCGAAAAAACCAAGTCTAATACAAAAGACAAAAATAAATCAGCGTAAAATTATCATAGAAACAAGTCAGACACGAGCTCAAGCTTAACTTGGGGGAAATTCTGCAAACCTTAAATGTGGGAAATTACTTTTCAGTTATTCGCTGCCTGTGACGACAATAGTCAAACGTACTTTTTTCCTGGTCAGTACCGAAATAGACATTATATATCTGCGCACTCATACCAGCACCGCAGGTAGGATATGTATCGATATCTACTCAACAAGCACTATCACAAGGGTTAGGGCTGTTTACCTGTTAATGGCGCAGTCGTAAAATGCCAGACGTCACCTGGCCAGAGATTGGCACCACTAACCTCATCAATCCGCCAGTAATACGTTGTGTTTTCCTTCAAGGTGTTTGGTTCATAAGTGGTTTTGAGCCAATCTTTTGCTACGAGCGGCAGGTTAGGGTCGGTACCGAAGTACACATTGTGTGATTTTGCATTTTTTCCCGCTATCCACTGCATTACTCCCAAGGTAACACCTTTGGCACCATTACGTGGGTCAGGGTTGCAGGCCTTAAGACCGACCACAAATTCAGCCGTCCCAAAAAGACTCGGATCTTGCCATGCCTCTCCGGTATCTGGCTGCCAAGCGAGTTGCGTGTCACGCTCACGGCCGTCATCATCATCGTTAATCATCACGGTAAAACCCAGTAAATCACCCGGTGCAGTACTGCCCTTTTTCAGAAGAGCATCCCATGGGAATTTTATTTCAAGGGTATATCCATCATTAGCATCAGTTTCCCGCATGGCAAATTCCACACCGGCTAAGCTCTTTCCACGATGATAATGCTCCTCTATCTTGGGAGTCCTAGTGTCCCAGGCAATACGATACTGGTAGTCATCGTCACCATACTTCTTTTGCTTGTCATTGCCGACATCAACCATAATCTCTATGCTATCATCTTCATAGGACTCCTCAGAATCGTTCCGCAAGTCTTTATCCTTGACATCCACAAATACATAAAGATATTCCGAATCCCACAGAGCCCACCAATTACAAGACAAATCAGCATCCGAGTCAGGTTTGACTCCCGCGACAGTGCTTAGACACTTGTGCCCATCTGAAGCCGACCATGCATCTTCTTTAACACCATCGATAACCGGTGGAGTTGTCGCTGATGTAATCTCAGCGTCAACAGCAAACGCACTACCAGCAAAACCCAACACAAGAACAAAAGGAATTAAATAAATCAATCTCCTACACATAACATTCTTTCTCCAAAAAAGGTCAAAATAATAAACGACGCCTTGGCCACATACCAAAACACCTTGTTATTTTCAACAAACACAAATATTACAGCTTAAAGCTGTTAGAATAAAGAAAATTATAAGACATCAGTGAAAATTTTTCAGTAGAAAAAGAAATGATACCTATGATAGAAAGTAAATGTATATACAGGATGATTATAAATGTGCAAGCAACAAAAATAGGCTAAATATTGTCAGTTATCAGCTTGGTTTGCTTCTATAACGATGGTCAAACGCACTTTTTTCTCATCCTGTGCTTGAGCAGGCAGCTCTATGGATGTCTTTTCCTCCGCTGTCAATTTTGGTTTGGGCGGAGTTATCAAGTTGGCAATCTGCTTCGCGTCAACACCATTGACAACTACCAACATAGGCCCCTGATGTGTGTGGGTCTCAACAAATAACGTGGCTGAGTTGAAACTGTCCCAACTATTTTCCAAATCAGCTAAGAATGTGCTTAAGTTTTCACGGCTGCAACTAAGTGTATATATGTTTTTGTCGCGCTGATGTTCGAGGTTGGCGGAGTCCTCAAGACCATTACTCTTAATTACATTATTGATAATCTTATCAACAGCGAGCAAATCATTTGTTTTCAATTCCAGTCGACCCGCAAAGCCAATTGCCGGCCGGGTAGGTTCTGGAGTAACAACGATGTAAATGACGGCTGCTAAAACAGCTACTAGTATAAACATAGCGGCGGCGGCAAATACCTTTCGGAACATTAAATGCCTCGCCCCCCTACGCTCATCAATAGCAAATGGCTGCTCAGCCAACAGGGCCTTTCTTTCCAGAGCCGTTTTTACCTGCTCTGCCATATCAAGCGGTGCCTGCTCATAAGGCATAGAGGCCACTAACATACTGCATTTTTGCAGTTTCTTCAGACGCTTTGCAATCTCCATGTCGTGTGCAACCAGACGGTGTACTTCGGTTTTTTGCCTTTCCGACAGCTCTCCGTCAAGGAAGCTATTCAGCAGTTCGTTGATATCTGATTCTTCTTTCATGATAAAAAGGACTCCAGAATTTCTCTCAGACTGTTTCTGGCGCGACTTAGCCGGCTTCTTACCGTTCCCAACTCGATATCCAGCACTTCTGCAATCTGAGCATAACTCATACCTTCAATATCCCGTAATACAACTACTGCCTTTTGGTTTTCATCTAATTTCATTAACGATTTTACAGCTAATTCACACAACTCCTTGTTCTGAGCTACTGTTGCCGGGTCGGGCGAGCTGTCATCGCTGAGAAACTCCTTCAATTGCTGCCTTGCCTGCCCATCGTGTTCATCCTGCTGGGCATCCAGCGAACTCAATCTAAGTTTGACGTTTCTTTGACAGTAATTCAGGGTCAGATTAACGGCTATTCTAAACGCCCAGGTATAAAAGCTGCTTCTGCCCTGGAATCCATCAATCTTCTCTATTATTTTGACAAATGTTTCCTGCGTAAGTTCCGCAGCATCGTCATGATTTGCACACATTTTCAAAATAATATTATAAATGCGATTCTGGTACTTACGAATAAGGCGTTCCATCGCCTCAGAATCGCCCCGCTGGCATTGTTGAACCAGTATAGAATCATCAATACTGATATTTACAGTCTCCGGCTGCACGACTTTTCTCCCATATTAGACCGATAACGCCCTGTAAAAGTCCCCATAAAAAACACCTAAAATAACACCAAGTAGTGCGATATATTCGCAGATTACCCCCTTTTGGTCAACCCAATTTAATCAGGACAACAAATTCCTAGCAGACTTAAAACTTAACTGAAAGGTCATTTTGTGTGTTTAAGGGTAAATTCAGCTGAAAGACGTTTGCCGTTAGGACGTAAACAGGTTGCCTGGATGATATAGCTTTTGTCGCTTTCCGCTTCAAAAGGCAAATTGAATTCGTAAGCCCTTAAAAAGTCTCGCCAGTATTTATTATTTTCAGCCGGCTCAGTCAAATCGATATCCGGCCAGATAACAATTCTTCTGCCCTTCGGCTCAGATGAACGCTGAACGTATCCATACAACTCAAAACGAAACACGACCGGGGCCTTTATCTGGGAACCAAACCAGTCGAGTAAGCTGACATAAACCTTTACCTCCGGCTGCCCTTCGTGAGTGATTTCGGTCAGCGGCAAAATATGGGCTTTGGCCAGAACATAAAACGTCTCCGGCATCGGCTCGGTAGCTACCTCCGACGGCTCACAACCAGCCTGAATTAAAAAAGCTGCCAAACAAAATGTCCACAATAGAACGGTAACAATCCTCATAATTATAAATCCTCATCGAGTATATGGCCAAGATGGTGTTTTTTCGCTCGCAAATAATCAATATTGTGTTTGGTCGGCTTAGCGATCAATGGTACCTGCTCAACAATCTTTATGCCGTAAACCTCAAGACGATTTATCTTCTTGGGATTATTGGTTAGTATCCGTATCTCTGTAAGACCTAAATCTCGGCAGATTTGAGCACCAATTCCATAATCCCGCCTGTCAGGCATAAAGCCGAGCTGAATATTGGCCTGAACGGTATCGAGTCCCTGCTCCTGAAGCTTGTAAGCCCGCAGTTTATTGGTCAGGCCAATGCCTCTTCCCTCCTGCCGCAGATATATCAGTGCGCCTTTGCCTGCTTTTTCAATCATCTTCATTGCAGTTATCAATTGGTAACCACATTCGCACCTTTGCGAATGAAACAAATCACCGGTCATACATTCAGAGTGCACCCGTACCAGCACGGGCCCTGTGTGTTCGATTGGTTTGCCGTTTTCATCAAGCTCACCCACACCACCTTTACACAATGCCAGATGCGGCTCAGATGAAGTTATACTCTCATAGCCGATTAGCTTGAATTCACCATAGTCGGTCGGCAAATTCACGCTCACAAAGCGCTTTACCTGGCTCTCACGCTGGAGACGGTATTCTATCAGCTTGGCAATTGAGGCGATTTTGAGATTGTGTTTTTCGCAGAATTTGAGCAACTCCGGCACTCGTGCCATCGAGCCGTCTTCGTTCATAATCTCGCAGATGACGCCGGCCGGTTTTAATCCTGCCAGGCGCATTAAATCAACCGCTCCTTCGGTCTGGCCGGCTCGAACCAGTACGCCGCCCTGGCGAGCGCGTAGCGGAAATATATGGCCGGGACGTACAAGATCGCTCGATTTTGCACCGTCGGCAATGGCGGCCTGAATCGTCTTTGCCCTGTCAGCGGCGCTGATACCGGTAGTTATTCCTTCAGCGGCGTCTATACTGACCGTAAAAGCCGTTCCAAACTTGGCGGTATTGTCTGTTGTCTGAGGATACAAACCCAAAGAGTCACATTTTTCAGCAGCGAGCGGCAGGCAAATCAGCCCGCGACCATATTTAGACATAAAGTTGATGATTTCCGGCGCTACCTTCTCTGCCGAGCAGACTAGGTCCCCCTCGTTTTCACGGTCTTCGGCATCGACAAGGACAATCATTTTGCCCTGACGAAGCTCTTCCAAAATTTCCGGTATTTCACTAAATTGTACTGCCATACTTTCGCAGCTCTTGAAAAGCATCTCGCAATTTTTGTCGCTCAACACTAACTACTGTTATTTGCCTGGTTCTGTTCGTACTTCTCAATATATTGACTTCCCATACGGATGTAAATAAGGGTAGCTATAATAGCAGTTCCTGCAGCAGACCACCAGAGAACCCTCAGAAACCATATCCACCAGGGCAAAACGCCGGAGATTTCAGGCCCAAGCAAAATTCCCGCCACCATCGATAACTGCAGGGTATTTGCAAATTTGCCAATCATGGCAGGTGCGATAAGAATCTTTGAAGTTATAAAGTAAACAACAAGGAAACCAATCAGCAAAAACAGGTCTTTGCCAATTATCAGGACTACAACAGTCGGCGGAAGCTTAAAACCATCAACACGACCTCGCTGTGAAACCAATAACAGGCATGCACACGTGATAAGCAATTTGTCAGCGACCGGGTCTAAAAATGCGCCGAGCTTAGTGGCCATCTTTTTCATGCGAGCCAGATAGCCATCAACGCCGTCACTTATCGCCATAAATAAATATATAGCAATTGAGATATACCGCATTGTATCGCCAAGCTCAGGATTATTTATCTTCAGCATGAAGATTACAAACGGCACTATCAAAAGAATCCTGAAAATCGTAAGCCGATTGGCCCAATTCAACTTCATATTGCGCCCATTTATTCTTTACAGCAGAGACCACCAGGTTCACCGGTGCTTCGCCTCGGCACCACAAGCCAACATATTAAATCCTTGGGCCAAATTTAGCAATAGATTATTGCTTGACAGAAACTTACACAGCGATATAGTTTTGAAGGTATCCTCAATACCTGTAGTTTCTTACGCAATATGATATACGGACGATAAGAGAATGGCTGTATTAAATGTAAATATCGACCACGTGGCGATGGTAAGACAGGCCCGTCTGACCGATGAGCCGGACCCCGTCTGGGCAGCAGTCGAGTGTGAGCTGGCTGGTGCTAACGGAATTACCATACACCTGCGTCAGGACAGACGCCACATAAACGACCGAGATGTTCGGCTTCTGAAAGAAACCGTCGCCTGCAAACTAAATCTCGAAATGTGTATGGCTGAACCGATTGTCAAAATCGCTGAGCTTATTATGCCGGACCAGGTAACATTAGTACCGGAAAAAAGGGCGGAACTGACAACCGAAGGAGGTCTGGATTGTGCCAGACAAAAAAGACGTCTTGCTGAGGTGGTAAAAAGAATGCACAAAAAAGGCATCTTGGTAAGTACTTTTATTGTGCCTGATAAATCGCAAATTCTTGCTTCGGCCCAGACCGGCTGTGATGCCGTCGAACTACATACAGGTATGTATGCAAACGCTAAAACTCAAAGAGCTGTCCAAAAAAGATTGTCTGAACTGGAATGTGGCCGTGACTTGGCGATGGAAAATAATCTCATCGTTCACGCGGGACACGGTTTGACATACCGAAACATTGGTCCGGTTGCAGGTATAAAGGGTATTTGTGAATTCAACATTGGCCACAGCATCGTAGCCAGGGCCGTTTTTGTCGGCATTAAGCAGGCAACCATAGAAATGATAAGATTGATAAATAAATTCAGCAAAAAAAAAATTAAGCTTAGATAATATTGGTTAAATAACTACCAATTACCGTAATAAGGAGATTGAAATGTTTACAGGGGCAATGGTGGCGTTAGTAACGCCTTTTCAGGATGGGGATATTGATTTTCAAACCCTTGATGAGTTGATAGGTTTCCAACTGGAAAACAGCATAGACGCAATAGTACCGGTGGGCACGACCGGCGAATCACCTACTTTAAGCCACCAGGAGCATAAACAAGTCGTAGAAAGAGTCATTAAAACCGTAGGCGCAGCAGTACCTGTAATTGCCGGTGCCGGCTCAAACTCAACATCTGAGGCAATCGAATTGACTGAGTTTGCGAAAAAGGTCGGAGCTGATGCGACCCTTCAGATCTGCCCATATTACAACAAACCCACACAGGAAGGATTTTATCAGCATTTCAAAACAATATCAGAAGAAGTCGACCTGCCGATAGTATTGTACAATATACCCGGACGATGCGGCGGTACAGGTCTAACTGCGGAGACAGTTGCTCGATTATCTAAACTCGATAATATTGTTGCAATTAAAGAGGCAAGCGGCAATTTGGATATGGCCAGCGAAATAGCAAATCTCTGCGATATAACCATCATATCAGGCGATGATTCCCTTACTCTTCCCTTAGCTTCGGTCGGTGGTAAGGGCGTTATCAGTGTAGTGGCAAATATTGTTCCAGCCAACGTTAAAGCAATGACCGATTTAATCCTTGAGGGCGATCTGGTCTCAGCCCGGCAATGGCACAAGAAATTATTTACGCTTTGTAAAAGCTTGCTTAGTTTGGCAACTAACCCTATACCCATCAAAGCTGCGATGGCAATTCTGAATATATGTTCAGAGGAATTGCGTTTACCGATGACACCCCTTGAAGAGAGTAAAAAAGTCATCCTCAGACAGATATTGAAAGATTACGGCCTGTTAAGCTAAAAACACCTTTAAGGTTCAATAAAATCAAGCTTACACTTCCTTAAACACGGTATGTGCTCCATCCTTCTATAACGCAATTACAGACCTTTTACTCGGTATCCCTCATTAAGACAGTGATTTACGCTTGACTCCGCATGTTAAAATAAGTATAATATAAGTATGGTGACAGGGTTTATATCTTTCATTTTACGAATCATGCTCGTCATAGTTCTTTGGTCTATTGTATGGCGGTTTGTAGAACCAAGAACACAATTCATGCGCGTAGCCAGAGCTGCCTTACTTGTACTCTGTTTATTATGTGTGCTGTTAATGCTAAAAATCACCGGCAGTAGTTAACCACCGGTGATTTTTAATGCTTTCTTATTCTAAAGCGCACTTAGTAACCTATTGTTGCTTAACCTTATGTTCCTATACTTCTGGTCTTCTTCTGCGATACAGAAAAATCGTCTTGCGCTTTTGTTGACTAAAATCTGTAACTTTATGCCAAAGCTTTCTTTCTGTAGAACAACCAAAGAATAATACTCAAAACTATCAGGCCGACAAGACCGTTTTCGCCTAAGGCGCTGAGTAATGTTGTAAGATTAGGAATAATCTGTCCAAAGAACAGAACCGACGGCCCAAACATAATCTCCAGCACGATGCCCAGGGCTATCAGCAACAGAAAAATCTCCGTAACCTCACCAATCCATTTTTTTGCTTCTTCCAGAAATCGCATCATTAATTCTCCTAAAATAACATTACATAAACTACTAAAAGACTCTACACATACCACTATGCAACTTATTCGGTCGTTTCTTTTATGTTTCTTTAATAATATCAGACTCAATCTACTTTTTGTGCCAAATACTCGTTTTCGAGTCTTATTATCCTTAACAACTCCAACAAAAATGCTTCTAAAAACACATTATCAGCATTGATATTGCAGCTATCTGGCTTTCCATGCTGATTTTAAAAATAGTTCTTTGTATACTCAAACAAAGAAAATTGCGGCTATTCTGCGTAATAAATCGCTTGTTAAAAGCTTTTTAAAAGTTTGTAGGAAGGGTCAAATCGGGGTATTATCTGTCATTTTTCTTTTAATAAAGACGTTATTGTTGTGCTTTGCGATAGGTTTGAATTGTAGCGGAAATCATATTGCTGACCGTATAGTTCTCCCTCAAATACTGTTGTGCTGTTTTTGCAATTTTTCGGGAAAATTCCGGCCTGTCGAGCAGCCGCTGTAGGCTCCCTTTTATACTTAAGGTATCATTAGGGTCGAAAACAACAGCTGTTTTGTCCTCAATAATCAAATCATCAACCCCACCCCTGCAGGCGGCAATAGATGCACCTACACTCATGGCTTCCAGCAATAAAGGATTAAAATTGGCACTCGGTTTAGGCTGAATGAAAATATCTCCGGCTGATACAACTGCCCGCCAAGGCTTCAATTTTGAAACTATAGTAACAATCTGCGATAGACCAAGCGCAATTAACAATGTGCGAAGTTGCCTCTCAGCTCGTCCGCTGCCTATGATTACCATCATAAATTCGTATCCGTCGACCGACAAATGCTTGACTGCATTAAATAAATTCTCGAAGTCTTCTACCTTATCAAAAGATTGAGCTGTCATTAAAGTTGCCAGACAAGAGGGTTCACGAAAGCATCTGGTGCTTTCCTCAGTGAAGGTGCCAATGTTTATCTGCTCAATCCGCTCAGCAAAGCGCGGATAAACTGCGGCAAAATTATCAGCTATTGTTTTAGCCGGAGCGATAACTTTCGCACAACGCTTCGACGAAATAGAAAGCCGGGCTCGGTCATACGAAGTATAATTTCTATTGAGGATAGACCATCGCTTGTGTAACGAATTAACCGTCAATATATAAGGCAACCCCAGCATACGAGATAATTTTCTTGTCACCGCTGCCCTGCTTTCACACAAACAGTGTAGAATAGTGGGCTTAAATTTTGCAAGCTGCTCAATAAGTCTTTTTCTATTTAACCACTCCGTTAAAGGTAGTTGTAAAGCAGGGTGTCTTATTACCTCGACAGACCCGGAGATAACAAAATCCAAATCGCTGCCAGGTGGACATACCAAAACAGTAGGAATTGACTCATCTGCCAAACCGGTTAACAGATGTTCTAAAAATATCGAATAATCAGATACCGTCTGCTCTGATGCAATCAAGGCCAGCCGAAGCGACTTATTAGATTCGACAGGCTCACTATAAATTTGAACATACTCTCCAGACACGTCTGTCTGATTCTCATTCATCAGCGGACCCTTAATTATATTTAATGTGCGGCGTTTCGATTAGAACCACGTAGCTCAAATCACCGGAAAGACAGGCAATATGTTACCGAAAAAATCACATCTTTGTTACTTCAAAATGCCTTGTAGAAAACATTATGCCGGAAACCGTCATTGCGAACGACCCCGCGTCACCAAAGCTACACGGCGGCGAGAGCGAAGCAATCTCAAACCCTGATAGAGCTTTTTCTACCGGTCAATCAGGAGATTGCCACGGCCCTTTTTTATTTGCCGATACTTTTAGTAGATTCTGAAAAACCGTATTTTTGGAGTAAAAATTGCCAATACCGATAAAAATACGGAATTTTTCGTTTTTTAGCAATTTTTTTCTTTACACCATAAGAAAGTTCGCTATAATATAGGTAATTTAGAAAAAGTAGGCGAGAAAGATTCTACGGAGGGTCCCACACATCTTTCATGCCCTTAAGTATTGTGTGCGCACAATTTTTGTGCGGTAAAGGTAAGGAGATTCTGTAGAAAATTGGAGGAGAAACTATGAAAAATTTAATAGTTTTTATAATCCTTTTGCTGCTCTCGTGGACAAACAGTAATGCATTGGGCGTATCGACTCTCTATATGGTACAGGAAGGCGACGACAGCGACCTCTTGCTCAAATACGAATCTGGAGTCCTCTCGACCGTGGGAGGCATCGGATTCGGTGATGTGCGCGGCCTTGCTTATGATGCCACGAGCGGAACTCTGTTTGGAGTTTCACGCACGTATAACAGTCGCCTGATTACTATTAACCAAAGCACTGGAGCAGGAACAGCTGTAGGACCGAACCTTTATCTACCCACAGGCTCAAACACTGCAGAAATCAGTGCCAGAATAGACGGAACTCTGTTCGGCACAGGCCACCTCCACAATATGACGGCCGTTGACACCTTGCTGGATGTGGACAAGGCAACTGGCATCGCCACTACTATTGGCAGCTTTGGAGGCGAAAATCAAATGTTTGGTTTGGCCTTTGATCACCATACGGGCACACTTTACAGCTCAAACTGGTGGGGCACACTACACACAGTTAACCAAAGTAGCGGTTTGGCCACTCTGCTCGGCGCCATCACTGGCACGAATGGAGGGGTTGCACGTATCGCTTTTGATCAGGCGGACGGTATACTCTACGGTATCACCTATCGCGAGCAGCTCGTCACCATCGATATCCCCAGCCTCGTCGCTACGGAAATAGCACAGTTCTCAACACCAACCCAGATTTATGCCCTTGACTTCAAAAGCCAGATTCCTGAACCGGCTACGATTTGTCTGCTTGGCCTTGGTGGTTTGGCTTTGCTGAGAAAACGCAGGGCGTAAAGAAGTACCAAGTACGAAGTTAGAAGTAAAAAAGAAGTAACAAGTACAAAGTTAGAAGTACGAAAAAAGTGGAATACTTATCAAATTCAGGGGCTGTAAGCTAATGCTTGCAGCCCTTTTTTATTTGCCAATGCTTCTTTTTTTAACCGCGGATTATGCAGATTTCTCTGATTTTACTTCTTGCCACCAAGGCACCAAAATACCAAGATTATAATATATTTATTTTTTTGTGCCTTTGTGTCTTCGTGGCTATTTTACCTTTTATTTAATCCGCGCTAATCCGTGAAATCCGTGGTTAATTTTAGCTTTAATAATCAATTTGCCGGGGCGTGTGTGATTTGTTTTGCCATCTCGTCCAGTAAGGCATGCATTTGTGGGTCAGAGTTTTTTTCGTGGTCGATTTTGCTACAGGCGTGCATAACAGTCGTATGGTCTCGGCCTCCCAGATGGCCACCTATCTCTTCGAGACTATGCTTTGTTAAATTCCTGGCTAAATACATACAAATTTGCCTCGGCTCCGTGATACTCTGGCTGCGTTTTTTGCTCTGCAAATCAGCAAGACGAACGTCGAAATGCCTCGTTACAACGTCAATAATGTCAGTGATGCTTATATGTCTGGCTGTCGCTTCAATCTGACCTTCCAGAGCTTCTTTGGCCAAATCGAGGTTAATTTCTTTGCCGGTCGTAGTCGCTACAGCATAAATGGACGTTAAAGCGCCTTCCAGCTCCCTGATATTTGCGTGCACTTTGTGGGCGATATATTGGGCTATTTCATCGCAAATACTCAAACCTCGAAGATGGGCCTTTTTTTGTACGATTGCTACTCTTGTCTCATAGCTTGGCGGGTCCATCCTGGCAACAAGGCCCCAGTTGAATCTGCTGATAAGGCGTTCCTCGAAGGAGGGCAGCTTGCCGGGCGGACTATCGGCGCTGAGAATAATCTGTTTGCCGTTGTTATAAAGTGCATTGAAAGTGTGGAAGAATTCTTCCTGGCTTTGCTCCCGCTCTCGCAGGAATTGAATGTCATCGATAACAAGGGCATCGACTGTACGAAATTGGCTTTGAAAGCCGGCCATGTTTCCTTCTTCGATTGCTCTGATAAAGCGATTGACGAACCCTTCACAGCTCAAGAATTGAATTACCGCCCTATCGAACCTTTTTCTGGTTTCGAAACAAACAGCGTGCAGAAGGTGGGTTTTGCCCAGGCCGACACTGCCGTAGAGAAAAAGTGGATTGTAGGTATTGCCCGGCGACTGACTTACCGCAACACAGCTCGCATGAGCAAGGCGATTGCTTGGGCCTACTACAAAATCATCAAACGTGTAATCAGGATGAAGTTTAAGC
>Ga0315548_1002145_pt1 | contig 15586 bp, 14 predicted proteins | sample SalMarSW160110MG_2_FD_202540 | JGI IMG/M metagenome (GOLD analysis project Ga0315548, IMG submission 202540) | Salt marsh sediment microbial communities from the Plum Island Ecosystem LTER, Massachusetts, United States - Salt Marsh Sediment SW1601-110 ...
CTTTCCGTTTTACCAATCCACCGGTAAATTGTCACTGCCTCATCGCTCGCTTTTACGTCACCAATTTGAAGGTCCCGGCCGAGAAGGTACTGAACTTCCACGCACTCATGCCAGTCCTGCAGGCAATGCGCTATTGCACTATCGGTACTGTAATAATCTCCGCCGCCTCGGCCGTATGACGTACCGAACTTTTTTTCTAACCCTTCTAAAATTTCTGGATTCCGTTCTCTCAACAGTTTTACAATCTGATAAGGGAGCCAATAACAATTCGGGTTTTCCTGGAGAATCTGGCCAATGGCCTCCCGAAACTCTTCAAATCTCGGCATTTTTTTTCTCCTATAAATTGCTCTCTATTCTATCAGCCACTTATCTACCCAAAACCGCAATTCCCGGCAAATAATTCGTATCTCGTGAAGCGTGAAGCGTATTGCGTTAACGCATTCACGCATTTACCCATTCACTCATTCACCAATAACCATTTACCAATTACCAGTTACCATTCACCATTCACCAATCAAGAAAATAGCCACGGCGTCAGCAGTTCTGAGGTCCGTGTTGAATTGGCATCTTTATTCGGGATAATGAAGTGGCCCGGCACAGGGAAGTGCGAGCTTAACAGCAGCGCTTGTTTGCCAACCTCTTCGATTACCGATTCGTTGTCGATGTTTTCAACGACTTTATTTATAAAGCCGGCGATTAGCTCCGCCTCGGTCTCTTTCATACCGCGCGTGGTAATTGCGGGCGTACCGAGACGCAGGCCGGAAGGATTGGCTGGATGGGCCGGGTCAAGGGGGGTTGTGTTGTAGTTGGTAACGATTCTTGCCCTGTCCAGCGCCTTTGACAGTTGCTTGCCGGTTACTTTTTTATTTCGCAAATCGATAAGGATTAGGTGATTATCTGTTCCGCCGGCCGACAGGTTAAAGCCGTATTCGAGCAGCTTTTGTGCGAGCGCTTTTGCGTTTTTGACTATCTGTTTTGCGTATGCAACGAATTCCGGCGTATCGGCCTCAGCCATTGCCACTGCGATAGCGGTCATAGTGTGCATATGCGGCCCACCTTGCAGGCCCGGAAAGACAGCTCTATCCACCTTCTCTGCATGCTCTTTTTTGCACAGCAGCATCCCGCCCCTCGGCCCCCGCAGAGTCTTATGCGTAGTAGTCGAAACAATATCCGCGTACGGGACGGGCGATTTGTGAATGCCGGCGACGACAAGGCCTGCGATGTGGGCGATGTCACTGACGTGGTATGCGCCGACGTCCTTTGCAATTTGGCCGAAGATTTCAAAGTCAATCTCCCGCGGATAGGCGGTCGCACCGGAAATGATAATCTTCGGGCGATGCTTCTTCGCAAGGTCGGCAATCTGGTCGTAGTCCAATCGGCCGGTATCTGGACGGACAGTGTACCAAGTAGATTTAAAAATCCTGCTGGTGACACTGACCTTCCAGCCGTGCGTGAGATGGCCCCCATGAGGTAGGGACAAGCCCATAATGGTGTCGCCCGGCTTAATCAATGCGAAGTACGCGGCGAGATTGGCGACTGAGCCGGAATACGGCTGAACGTTAGCATGGTCGGCTTTGAAAATCTTCTTCGCCCGCTCCTGTGCCAAAACCTCGATGAGGTCGGTTACCTGCTGGCCCTCATAATAGCGCCGGCCGGGATAGCCCTCGGAGTATTTGTTGGTCAAACAACTGCCGCTGGCTAACATTACGGCCTCAGAGACGTAATTTTCAGAAGGGATAAGGCGAATGCAGGCACTCTGGCGGGCCCTTTCCTGCCTAATCAATTCGTAAATCTGCGGGTCATAACGCTCAAGTGCGTCCATATCAGTTTCTCCTTACAGATAAATTTTTATCAGAAGTGTTTTATAGCATAACGCGGGTTTTTGTACAAGTATTTATCCTGTTTTTTTAGCCACGAAGGCACAAAGACTCGAAGAATTTAAGCCACAGATTTCACAGATTATCACCGATTTTTGTTGCCACAGAGAACACAGAGAGCACAGAGGACGGAAGACGGAGGACGGAAGACGGATGGCGGAAGGACAAGTTATGGATTGACGGATGGACTGAAATATGATATAAGTTGGTTAGAAGCTATGAGGGAAACAGCGGAGATAATGTAAAAATTAAAAATAAAGATGCAATCCGCCTTCGTTCCGTGGCGCCAAGACTATGGCGGACAAGAATTGCGGAATTCGACTTCGGCGAATGGATAGTTTTATTGTTTGAGTAACAAAGCTTGTGTTGTATGTTATTACGTTGGTTGTTTATTTGATTCTGTTCTAATAACATGACAGACTTTGATTCTGTTCTAATAACATGACAGACAAAGATAAGAGCAATCGAATAGGTTATCGCTATCTCTTTGATTCTAAAGGTTGTTCGCTATCCGGCCATAAAGAGGCGAAAATCAATCTTGTCGTTTCTGAAAAATATGATGTGCAGCTTTACTTCGGTCCTAAGCCGAAATACAAAATTGATTCGGTAGTTGGTTGTTCGAAGTATTACATTCCTGGCACAAAAACGCCTTTAGGTAAAAGTGAACTCAATAGCGATGCGAGTCAGTCTTCTGATCACGGCCCATTCTTCCTTGAAATAGTTGTAAGCACAAAAGCAGATACGGTAGATGCTGATAATGTTGCCACACGCGACTTTTTATTGAAACAGGCTGATATTAGGAGAAGTGAGTTTAAAAATGTCATTAACCTCGTTGCTGGAATTGTCGGGCTTCGATTTCATAGGCAATTTGTATTGGAACTGCTCAATGAAAATGCTTTAGCTTGGGAAGGACAAGAACCCTTTAAGAGATTCGCAGGACCTGTGGTGGAAATTCTTGAACCATTGTTTCTTAATGACAATGGCATTAAACACCTTGAAGGTATAGGGGAAAAGTTAAAATCTTTATCTTGTGAAGATGCGCAGGAATACAGCCTAATATTTCATTGGCTTCTCAGAGCTTGGCACGAAAGAGATATTCTTTATCAGTTCATCGACCTATTTATTCCGCTTGAGTGCGTTTTAAATATGTTATCTGATGCGAAGATAAACATTGAGGATAAACGTAAGGCTAAAACTATTCGGACGTCAATCAAAAAATATGCAGGAGAAAACTCGAAAGACCTTCTTCATTTTTTCAATAAACTATTCGAATGTCTAAGACCAACTTTGGATGAAACTTTTGTTGAATTAGCCCAAATAGCTAAATTACCCGGATGGGAAAATGATATTGAAGCGTTTCGAAAGTTTAAGCGTATGCGGAATGACCTCTTTCACGGAAGCGGCAAGGATGTTAAGCAAAAGTTGTCTGTTGGTGATAATGAAGTACGAGAATTTTCAGACCTTGTAGAACGTTATGTGAATTATTTCTTTTTCAAAGATAAGAATGTGTATCGAAGTCGATGGCGACCAGAGATACGCGAGACCGGTAACAATGAAAACGGCTCAGGTCAGACGGGCTGAATCGTGTTGTATGGCTTGGCCACAGGTATTATTATGTTCGATTGAAAGGAAATAGTCATATGAAATATGTTTCTGCCGCAGTTTCATTCATTTTTGTGTTTATAGGTGTGTTCTTCGTCTCAGGCTGGCTTCTGATGCCATATCTGCCACCTGTGCCCGATAGACCTATTTGGGCATTTGAATGGGAATACTGGACCGACAACTGGATCGGTGTTCTCCTCGGCATAGTTCTTGGCGGACTCTCTGCACGATCAGTACTGAAAAAAGCCAAGAGAGAAGAACAGAAGGAACCAAAAAAGGCACTGGAAGCGATGCGGTAGTCCGCTTACCTGAAGTGTGATGTCCGACTGAAGGGCAGTGCAGTATTGTACGAAAAGATGGCAGGATAAAATCGGTGGGAATCGTGTTGTAGATTTTGTGTTACGACTTAATCATTATTAATTGCTGCGTCTTGTACTGTATAACTGCATATTTATGTATAACTGGCTAAGGCAGAAATGTGAAAATCGAAGCATCGCGGAGATGAGCATTTGGTACTCAATAACTGCTGTTGGAAGCTTTATTGCTATAATTCTTCTATGGGGTCTATTCATAGGTCTTGCAGGAGGCGCGGATGACAAAAATGTTCGCGCTTCTCACACGTTCGCACTTTTAGTTTCTCTTTTTCTGTGGCTTGTTTTTTTAGTTTGGTTGTGGATTGGTTTAGTACGAACGGCCTGGAAATGGAGTAGTGAAAGACTTGGTACGCCGATTTTCAAGTATCTCCAAATAGGTTTTTTTGTGATAACTATATTTACCATGCTTTCACAGGGGGACCTTAAAGAAGGATTAAAATTATTGTCTTTCGCGTTATTGGCGTTTGACGTCGTTATTGCCTGCATGATTTTTAATTTTCTTTTTCTTGCATGGTTTGCACGATGCAAGATTCCGTTGCGCACATATTTGGAAATTGGTTCCATCATCATAATGGTTATTTTTCAGGCATGGATAATCACCTGAGTATATGAACATAGCCGGTGCCTTATCATCCGTTGTTTGTCCGCCTGAGGTGGATGAATCCGCCAAACAGAGTAGCGGGTAAACCACGCCACACAGATGGCGGGCAAGTGTTGTATGGCTTGGCCACATGGGTTATAATGTTATGAACTATCGAATGAAAAAGTTCCTTAAACATTTATTCATTATTATTGTTTCTTACACGATAGCCACATATATTGAGGTCATAGCACTAAGAATCTATTTTCTGTTCAATGGCGGTACTGGCGCTGTCTTTAATAGTAAAGCATTGATGGGATTATTAATGAGTCCTATCCTTTTTCCAGTCAGATACATTCCTATCCTCTATGTAAGAAATTATGAAGGATTGAATTTTGTTTTCAGATTATACTTTGCCCCTTTCGTGACATTTGTGGCAGCTTTTGTTGTTTCTTATATGATTATCCTTAATAAAGTCCGCCAAATGAGCGGCGGATAAATCACGCCTTCGTCAAGGCTTCAAAACTTCGGCGGACAAGCCCAAATTACAAAATACAAATGTTTTAAACAAAACCCCCAGGATAAACCCTTCGACAAGCTCCCCGCTTCGTTATAAACAGAGGGGCTTCCGACTTCGCTTACGCTATGCCGGACAAGTCGCGGGGCAAGCAGGGCAGGTCTGGGGGCTAAGTATTGCGTCGCCGTGCCCGTCTTCGTTTCACTACGCCGCGGTAAACCGGCGACGGCTAAACAACCCTCGGCAGTGCCGAGGGCTAACAATAAACCCCTGCCGCGAGCGGCAGGGGTAAACGTTAGAATATCTTTTTGTAGATGTGGCAGTAGGGAGAGCCGGCGGTCTTTTCGTAATAGTCCTGATGATATGGCTCGGCAGGCCAGAATTTGCCGGCAGGGACGAGCTGAGTCTTCACATCGTAACCCTTTTCCCTAAGCTCATCGGCCAGCTTTGCAGCAATCTGCTTTTGGTCTTCGTTAGAATAGAAAATCACAGAGCGATATTGCGTGCCGACGTCCGGGCCCTGGCGATTCAACTGGGTGAAATCGTGGGTCTCGAAAAACAGCTTTGCCAGCTGCTCGTAACTTGTTTTGGACGGGTCAAAGACGACCTCTACGGCCTCTGCGTGGCCGGTCCTGCCGGTGCAAACCTGCTTGTATGTTGGATGAGCCACGTGGCCGCCGGTATAGCCGGCTGCAGTGGATATTACGCCGGGCGCGTGTTTAAAATGATACTCAGTGCCCCAGAAACAGCCGGATGAGAAGATTGCTGTTTCGGTCTTACTTTCGACTGGGGCGAAGTCCAGCGAGATGGAATTGACACAATGACGAATATTGTTCGGCGTAAGGCCCTCACCTAAAAATACGTGGCCCAGATGAGCGTCACATTTTGCGCAGGTAATCTCTGTACGAACGCCGTCAGCATCGCGCTGCCACTTTACGGCCAAGTCAATCTGGTCATCAAAGCTCGGCCAGCCACAGGTGGTTTTGAATTTCGAAGAAGATTTATACAGTTCAGCGCCGCATCGCTTGCAGGTATAAGTACCTTCTTCAAAATGATTGTAATATTCGCCGCTGAAAGGACGCTCGGTCCCTTTATTAACGATAACCCGCTTTTCCTCGGGAGTTAGTTTCCTGTCCATTTTCTGCTCCTTGCCAGAGGCAGTATCATCTATCAAAATCTCTGCCATCCTCTGCAGGCCTATTGTGATACAGCTAAGATTTGCAGTTAGTTTACAGCCGGTCTGCTCGCAGGCCTGCGGAGAGAATGAACCCACCAATCCGGTGACTACAATAACTAAAACAAACGGTATTATAAACACCCACCATTTTGTAGGGGATTTCTTTTGTGTTTTCATAACTTAATGCCTCGTTTCATTTTTTTAAATAATGCTGTTTAATTATTTATACTGGTGACATGGACGAATGGTTCGTAAAAATAAGGACCCCACAATGAATCGTTGAGGCGATTTCGCCAGACAAGCAGTGGGCAAGCAAGTGCGGAATGACAAGGCGGGGATTTCTGTTGAAAAATGCGCTTCCGGTGCTATTATATAAAAGGCATTAATAAATGAAAAGAAAGGATGTAAAGATGAGACGAAAGATAACAGCTATTATCATTTTGCTGCTGACAAGCATGATGCTATTCGTTGGCGCCTGTCAGCAAGAGCGTACATGCCCATCGAGCATAGTCGGAACACATGCGGCTGTTACGCCCGTTCCAAGAACCGATAAAAGAACCGTACGATGGTGGAGCCAGCGCCATGAGATGGTCAACAGACGGCTGAAAAAGGGAAAAGTCGATATGCTTTTTATCGGTGATTCCATAACTCACGGCTGGGAAGGTCAGGGCAGAAAAATCTGGAATGAGTATTATGCAAAGCGCAATGCAGTCAATATGGGCTTCGGCGGCGACCGGACAGAACATGTGCTTTGGCGATTGGACAATTCGAACCTGAAAAGAATCTCTCCAAAACTTGCGGTCGTTATGATAGGCACAAACAATTCCAACGGTGATGAGTACACGGCTGAAGAGATAGCCGATGGGATTATCGCCGTCTGTGAGCGGCTGCGCTGCAAACTGCCTAAAACCAAGATACTTCTGCTGGCGATATTCCCGCGTAACCATGAACCATCGGCACAGCGAGAAAGGAACGCAAAGGCCAGTCTATTGGCATCAAAAATAGCCGACGGCGAAATGATACATTACCTTGATATCAATAGCGGCTTTCTGTCAGAAGATGGGATGTTGAGCAGAGATATTATGCCGGACTTCCTGCATCCGAATAAGACAGGATATGAGATATGGGCTGAGGCCATAGAACCAGAAGTAGCTGAACTGATGGGGGAGAATAAATAGGCAGAAGACGGATTTAAAATTCGAATATCTAAATACTAACGCCGTGTGTCAGTTTTTGCAATCAGGTTTCAGGATGTCATTCCGAGCGTAGTGCCACGAGAAATCAGGGCACGGAGCCGAGGAATCTATAAAAAAACAGATTTCTCCACTTCGTTCAGCCGCCAAAGGCGGTTTCACTTCGGTCGAAATGACGGTTCGCAAAAGAAAATTTGCCGAAAATTAAAAACCTGTACATCACGTTAAATAGTAAATTCTAAACGAATTCAAAATTCAAATTACCAAATTTTCAAAACGGAGTCCTTGCGGAGAATCGGGGAGGGTAAATATTTCTAAAATTTTGTGTTGACTAATACCTTCAAATAATGTAAACTGCTGGTTTTATTATTGAAGGAATTAGTTAAATGGTGAAACAGAAGACCCATAAGGGAACAGCCAAAAGGTTTAAGATTACGGCAACCGGCAAGATTAAAAGCAGACGGGCCGGCGGCGGCCATCTTATGAGCGGCAAAAGTGCCAAGCGACAAAGGCGAGTAAGCGGCTCAGCTATAATAACAGGAAAGGCGGCTCAGGCCATCAGGACACGAATTTCAAAAAACAAATAGTCAATAAAAAATGGCTATGCCATAAATAATCAATCAAATGAGCTTGCTTCTCGGCTTCGATCCGGCTGCCGCCAGCAAGCGTAAGAGAATAAAAATTTTCAAAGGAAAGCGGGTCAGTAAAAATGCCAAGAGTTAGAAAAGGTGCTGCAAGGCACCAAGCAAAGAAACGAGTCCTCAAAGCGGTAAAAGGTTATCGAGCATCGAGAGGCCATCTCTACCGTTCGGCAAAAGAAGCAATCGTCCGTGCAGGTGTCTATGCCCGTGTCGACCGCAAACGACGAAAACGAGATTTCCGTGGTCTGTGGATTATACGCCTTAGCGCAGCCTGCCGACAACGAGGTATAAGATACAGCCAGTTTATCAACGGCTGTAAAAAGGCAAACATCAGCCTGAATAGGAAGATTCTAAGTGAAGTTGCTATAGCCGACCCTGCTGGTTTTGATGCCATCGTAGAGAAAATCAAAGCCGTTTTGTAGTGAGTTCATTGTTCATAGTTCGTAGTTCATTGTTTATTGTTCGTAGTTCAATGCTTGAGCAATTTGAAAAAATCGGTAAAGAAGCTCTTGCTGACCTGCAGAAAGTTGCCGACCTGCAGCAGCTGGAAGAATTCCGCATAAAATACCTGGTCCGAAAAGGACAGATTACGCAGATGCTCAGCCAGGTAGGCAAGCTCCCGCCGGAGCAAAAACCGAAAGGGGGACAAATTGCGAACAAAATTAAAAAAGAAGTTACCGAGGCGTTCGAGCAGCGAAAGAACAGCTTGCTGCAGTCGCAGAAAGAAACCGGCGAACTGATAGATGTTACTCTGCCGGGTAAACCCATCCACATCGGTAAAATGCACATCATCACGCAAACCTTAAATGAGCTGTTGGAAATATTCGGCAGAATGGGGTTCGGTGTTGCTTACGGCCCTGAAGTCGAGGACGAATGGCATAATTTTATCGCGCTGAATATCGGCCCGGAACACCCGGCAAGAGAACAATCGGATAATTTCTATATCGAAGATAATATCCTGCTGCGAAGCCAGACATCGACAATCCAGATTCGTGTTATGGAAAAACAAAAGCCGCCTATCCGGGTCGTCGCACCGGGGCGGGTATATCGGCCAGACACCGTCGATGCGACACATATGTTTATGTTCCATCAGCTCGAAGCGCTCGTCGTCGATGAGGATGTCAGTATGGTGGATATGAAGACGACGATTGAGCAGTTTATTCACGCCTTTTTTGGACCCGATACAAAGTGGCGATTTCGGCCGAGCTTTTTTCCGTTCACCGAGCCGAGCGCCGAGGTTGATTTGCTGCTGAAAGATAAAAGCGGCAAAGAGAGCTGGACAGAGATGGGCGGCTGTGGAATGGTTGACCCGAATGTCTTCGATGCTGTTGGAATAGACAACGAAAAATATACCGGCTGGGCGTTCGGCTTCGGCATAGAACGGCTGGCTATGCGAAAATACGACATCACAGATATCCGCTTATTCTTCGAGAACGACCTGCGTTTCCTCGACCAATTCTGATTCTCTCAGTCAATCGAAGATATTAGGCGCCTTGTGAATTTCTCGCAGTTTTTTTGAATTACTTTACCTGGATGATTTGTCTTTTAGTTTTTCGTCGGCGGCTTCCCAGCGTTTGCGGATGTCGTCTGTCGGCTGAGAACGCATCCAGAGGACAAAGGACTCATGACGCTCAACTTTGCCGTAATAATGGCCGCTATCAACGTGCTTTCCATTTGAATACACAGTAACAAGCAGCTTTGCAATTCCGCTTTGCTCTATGGACCGAGCTAAAGCCAATTCAGGCAACGGTGCCGATAATCCCGGAACGGGAATTGCCGGTATCCCAAAAAGGAAACTTTTATACTCTGTTCCAAGTGCGCCAGAAGCTATCTCGGCAGTGTAATCGGCCTGGTTGGTATCATTAACAAGCTGGGCCTGCATTTCTGCAAAACGTGCTCGCACAGCCGACTTGACATACTCGCTGTCATAACATTTCAGATTGGTAAAATCGAGGTAAACTTTCTTATCGGCTACCTGTGGGATATCGAGTTTTTCAAGTGCGCTGTCAACAGCGCCGGAAAGTAATAGCTGCTCAATGGCAGCACGCTTTGTGTTGGTAAAAGTTCGCGAGCTACATCCGGATATACAGGTTATTATTAGGCCGGTTATAATTACATATTTCATTATTTGGCTCATTCTAAAAACTCTAACAAGATGAGATTGCCACGGTCTGCTCCGCAGACCTCGCAATGACAGCAACGTATGAATGCCTGTTTGTTATTTGACCGAGTCATCGGGTGATAGGCCGAGCTTTTTATATAAATCCCGTCGGCTTGCTTTGTCCTTCTCGATAGTTGCTTTTGCGTATTCGGCAACTTCTTTTGCCCTTGCCCGCGGAACTACTACAACGCCGTCACCGTCGGCGACAATGACATCGCCCGGTTCTACCAAGACGCCGCCGCAAACGATAGGGCGGTTAACAGATTCGATTTCGTTTCGGCCCGGCCGAATACCTCGGCCGACTTTTCTAAAATACAGGGGCACTTTCTCGGTGGCAATCTCATCGGTGTCGCGAGCAGTGGCATCGGTAACAACGCCAACGCAGCCAGCCAGTTTCCAGCTCATAATATTATACGAACCAATTGTACCAACATCAGAATCGGGTGCATCATCGAGGACAAGGGCAGTGCCTTTGCGGATAAGCGGGACAAATGGCTCGCTTGAGAGTTTGTTATACCAATTGCCGACCCATTGGTCGAAAGCTTTGGTCTCGGTAAAGCTGGCGGGGGCTTTATTTGTCGGGACGTATCGGGCGGTCAATGCAATGCCGATAAAGCGATGTTTAAAATGTTCAGTGTCTTTCCAGGCGGCGTGGATTTCCGGCGACATCAGGCCGATATTTTTCAGGCCGGCTCTGTCCATTCCATCGGTGACATCAGCGACCCGCAAACCCTCAAAAAGCTTAAGGATTTCCTGGTTTTGCTCGGGAGTATAAACTTTTGTAGGAATGAAATTATGGCCTGCCCGTAATTGCTCACCGGTTGGCTTGACTTCCCGCATGTTTACATTTGCCTGTGAATCACTATCCACGGCAGCCATCGAATAACCTGATAATACCAGTAATATTATCAAGGCCACTATTATTGTCGTTTTGCTTGTTTTCATTTTTGTCTCCTGAATTTATCAAGGTTATAATTTGGTTAGCGTGTCAATACAATACTATAATTTGTTTCTGCTGCGATTCAAGGCAAAAAAGCGAGTTACAGGGATTAAGTGAGTTGTTGATTATTTTGTGATGTCTGGTAAATTGAAGGTGCAGAAAAGGTATTCTATTAGAGATAGATGTGATGATTGAAATCACAAATGACATATTTATTTGTGAGGATGACCTTATTTTTAAGGCGTCTCGCAGCAGCGGTCCCGGCGGACAAAATATCAATAAGGTCAATACCCGCATAACATTAATGTTTGATGTTGTGCATTGTGAGAGTTTTTCCGATTCACAAAAGCAGCGGATACTCAAACAATTAGCAACACGAGCTGATAAGAACGGCGTAATAAGAGTTGCCTCGCAAAAGTTTCGAACCCAGCAGGCGAACCGCCGGGCTGCTGTCGAGCGGCTAAGGATATTGTTGAGAGAGGCACTAAAAACCAGGCCGATACGTAAAAAGACAAAGGTTCCCTATTCAGCTAAGCAGCGGCGTCTGGAGAAAAAGAGGCAACGGGGCTTGTTAAAACAACAAAGAGCCAAGAAAAACTGGACCAGGGATTTGGGGGATTAGATTACTTTAAAGTAGGTGCGCTGCTGTGGCGTTTACGCGTATTTCCTGTAAGCGCCTGGGCTGTCATTGCAGAGGGCTAACTGCTGTAAAATTAGTAGCTTGTTTTGTGGTTTTCTATTGATTCATCCAGGTCGTAGACATCAGGTCCTGTGTGAAGATGAAAGGACTGTACGGGCTTTGGCCTGAGGGCGCCAATAGCCTGGTCGCGGCAGTAAATTATACCGTTTTCTGCAGTAAACCAGGCACACTTGAAATTGCAATTTGCGTCACGTATCGGACAAACAATAGGCGCGTCTTTTTCGTCCGTTAAGAATCCTTGTCTTGAAATTTTGATAGCTTTGTACTTTTTGGTTATCACCACGACTTCTCCTACAATAAACCCCATTACTTACAACTAATTATTATATCAAATAACAAAGCGAATTGGTAGAGTTTTATCTATTTGTTACAAAGAAAGTAAGCTAATTTTTGACGTGGTGAAAGCAGGAAATCGGAGCTTGGATTTTATGGGACTGCTGCAGTTTATTGGTCATTATGGAAATGGGAAAAAAGTGGCCCCATTAGAAATAATTTTTCTAACGGGGCGAGCTTTCTCCGCAAGGAGTCCATAGGACTAACGGGGTTTACATTAGTTCAACGTCGATTGGATTTTCCGTCGGCGGTGCGGCAGAAGAAACTAATTCAGCGCCGAGACGATAAGCTTCTTTCATTGCCGAGGGATGTTTTTTGATTTGGCCGCAGACATCGACCTTGTTGATAAACAAATTTGCTGAATATTGCATATCCAGGACATCGAAATAATATTTCATCGTCAGCCGAACGCTCTCAAACATCTTTTTGCTCTTCGAGCCCCCAAGCGCTATAACCATCGCCCGCCGGTCGTGCCCGCCGCTGGTAATCAAGGGCTTTTTCAATACATATTTATTCGCCCAAAGGCATTGACAGCGGTCGATGAGGATTTTTGCCTGTGCACAGACGTTCATAAAGAAAATCGGCGTAGCAAAAATCAACCGGTCCGTTTCAATCATCTTCTTAAAAACACTTTGATAGTCATCTTCAATCCTGCACCTGCCGGTTTCGTAGCAGGAATTGCATTCAACGCACGGAGCAATCTTCAAGTCGCACAAACGGATATACTCAGTCTGTGCTCCTGCAGACTCAGCTCCGGCCAATGCTTCACGCAAAAGCAGGTCAGTATTGCCCTTAAGCCGCGGGCTTGCCGAAATACCAAGAACTTTAACGCTCATACAGCTCTCTCGTTAACTAACAGCTAAAATCAATAATATTATTCGGTATCATCCGTAAAAAGCAATAATAAATAATGCACATAAGTACAAATGCAGCCAGATAAGCAAAAGCGAATTGAAAATGAGCGGTGATTGTGGTAGAAAAGGGAAAAAGAATAACTTTACAAATCCTGGATGATTTAAATGGCGGTTCAGTTTATTCTTGGTAGAAGCGGGACAGGCAAGACCAGCTATTGCGTAAAAGCAATAGTAAGTGAATTGCTACAGCCAAATAACAACCAGAGACTGCTATTTTTGGTGCCGGAGCAGGCCACCTACCAAGCAGAACGTACAATTCTTGCTGATAAAAAAATATCCGGCTATAACAAACTACACGTTCTTTCATTCGACCGTTTGCAATTCTGGCTGTTAGGTAAAAATACGGCCCGGCCGGCCATTTCGCGCATCGGCCAACAAATGATAATCCACAGAATATTGCGAGACAATAAGAGCAAATTAAAAATCTTCGGCTCATCTGCGAGTTGGCCAGGGCTGGCTCAGCAAATGACACAAACTATTTCCGAACTGCACCAGTATGCAAAAACGCCGGAGGATGTTGAACAATTACTAAACGAGTTGCAGAAAGACAAGCAAGTACACGGGCTGGAAGCCCGTGATACGTTAGCTATCCTGAAATTTGCCGATATCGGCCTGATTTTTAGAGAATATCTGAAATTTATCGAGGGCAATTTTCTCGACCCCGATGTTCAATTGAACCAGGTCTGCCGGGAAGCAGCAAGCTCAGACTTTGTTAAAGGCGCAAAGCTGTGGGTTGATGGTTTTGCCAGCTTTACTACAAGCGAGCTTGCAATCCTTACGGAACTTCTAAAAGTGGTCGCGGAGACGCAGATTGCACTATGTTTAGACCCTGGAAAAATTGAGATTGCCACGCCCCCGTTTCTGTCTTCGACAGAAGACACGGGGGCTCGCAATGACGTTGAACTGACGAATCAAGTACCACGGCCATCTTGGCCGTGGTATCACGGGCTGGAAGCCCGTGATACGTTAAACATTGACCCAACTGATTTATTCTATCCGACAGAGTGCACATACGCTGAACTTATCGACAATATCAAGAAATGTAAACTGCGATTAGTGAAACCAATAATCCTTGATAAGCCGGTTAGATTTTCCTCTTCACCACAGCTCGCTCACATTGAGCAAAACATATTCAAAGCAAAGAAAGAAAAGATTCCGGCTGAAAATAATATACGCATCATATCAGCACCAAATGCCCGGGCTGAAGCCCAATTTATTGCGAAGCAGATATTGCAATTGGTCAGGGAAAAAGGTTATCGATATCGTGACATTGCGGTTATTGCATCTGATATCGACAGTTACGAACATTATATAAGGGCCTACTTTGAAGATTATGACATACCGTTTTTTATCGATAAGCGAAAGCCATTGAGCCAGCACCCGATCGTGCAGCTTATTTGTACGGCATTACAGGTAATCATCGGCGGCTTTTCGAACAGCGATATTTTCGCTTATCTTAAAACCGGCTTAGTACCAATTGGGCGGTGTGACATAGACCTGCTTGAGAATTACTGTCTTGCTTATGGGATAACAGGTGATGACTGGCAAAGTGATGACGAATGGCATTTTGCAGCTGGCGACGAGAAAGATTTCGATGAAAAACAGATAAACCAGATTCGACAAAAGGTCGTCAGTAGCTTACTTAAACTACGAGATTCATTGTGTCCGCCAGAAAAAACTGCAAAGAAAATCCCCGCTGAAGATTTTACACGTGCTATTTTCGATTTTTTAGACGATTTGCAGATTCGCGAGACACTTGCAAGCCGAATCGATGAGGCGACAGAACAAAAAAAATATTCTGAGATAGATGAGCATCGTCAATTTTACGATAAGCTTATAAATATATTTGACGAGCTTGTCGAAGTCTTTACCGAACAGCAGATGACCTGCCAGGATTATCAGGCGATTATCAGCTCCGCATTTTCACAATTGACGCTGGCTTTTATTCCGCCGACTTTGGACCAGGTTCTGGTCGGTTCGATTGAGCGCAGCCGACATCCTGACCTGAAAGCGGTTTTTTTAATCGGCACCACGCAAAGGCAGTTTCCTGTGCCGGTCAGCTTCGACAAAATATTATCCGAAGATGACCGCAGAAGCGCCGAATCTGCAAGCTTTCCATTGGCGCCGGCTGTAAGTGATGTCCTTGCCGAGCGTCAGTATCTGGCTTACATAGCATTCACGCGTCCATCGGAATTTTTATGTGTTACATACCCGGTCGTTGATGATAAGGGCAGTGCCATTGTACGCTCACAATTTATAGATGAGCTGCAATCGCTGTTTGAAAAACTTAGCGAAGAATCAATTACTACGGGGCAGGCTGACATCGAGCAGGTTCACAGTGAAACTGAGCTTGCAGATTTACTCAGCAGCCGCCTTGGCAGGGATATACTTCGTGACTCGTTTAAGACCGCAGATGAACGGTATATTGGGTTTTTGGATGATATTTGTGCCGATGAGCAGCTTGCAGAGCTTGGCTCGGATGTTGTCTATGCGATAAATTATAATAATCGCGCGCAGTTGGATAAAGGCGTGCTCAAGGAGCTTTTCGGTAAGCAAATAAGAAGCTCCGCGACGAGG
>Ga0315548_1002147_pt1 | contig 15579 bp, 12 predicted proteins | sample SalMarSW160110MG_2_FD_202540 | JGI IMG/M metagenome (GOLD analysis project Ga0315548, IMG submission 202540) | Salt marsh sediment microbial communities from the Plum Island Ecosystem LTER, Massachusetts, United States - Salt Marsh Sediment SW1601-110 ...
AGCCGCAAAAAATCGTCTCGCTCGTGCATAAGGGAAAAAGCGGCGTCGATGACCAGAGCTCAATTGTCTTTCAATATGATGGCGGCAGGGGGGCGAGCCTTTCCTGCAGCAGCAGGTTCTGGATGAAACAGCAGCTCTGCATCTACGGGACAAAGGGAATGATAATTATTCCCGATGATTTTTACCGTCCCTCGAAAGTAATACTGGAGCTGGAAGGTGAAAAGCAGAAGATTTATGATTTTGCTTATCGCGGAAACGGATTTCAGTATGAGGCTGAGCACGTCGCGGATTGCCTGCGCAGGAGGAAAATCGAAAGCGATATAATGAGCCTCGATGAGAGCGGGGCGATAATGGAGACGATGGACAAAATCCGCAGGCAGTGGAAATTAAAATACCCCGGAGAAAGATAGAGCAGAACCGAAACTGTCTGAAAAAATATTTACTCTTGTTCGCAATACGCAATACGATATACGACTTCACGCCAGGCCGAGCTTTCGGGCTTCTTCGTGCAGGCCGTAACGTTTCATCTTCTTAAATAGTGTCGTGCGGTTTATCTGAAGCGCCTTTGCCGTCTGCTGTCTGTTCCAGTGATTGGCCTCGAGCACGCTGCGGATGATGTTCTTCTCGGGCTCGGCCAGTGCCTCTTTGAGACTGACTGCTTCGAATCTTTTCGGCTGATGGTTCTGAATCGCCGGCGGAATGTCATCAGCGTCGATGTATTTATTCTTGCTTAACAAAACCGCCTGTTCGATGACGTTTTCGAGCTCCCTGATATTTCCGGGCCAGAAATATCTCTCGAGTGTTCCCATTGCCTTTTCGCTGATACCCAGTTTCAGCTTGTTATGCTGAGTGTTGTATATTTGCAGAAAATGTTTTGCAAGAAGTCCTATGTCACCTACTCTTTCCCGCAGGGGAGGCAAATCGATTGTCACCACATTGATTCGGTAGTAAAGGTCTTCTCTGAATCGGCCCTGCCTTACCTCTTCGGTGAGATTTGTATTTGATGCGGTTATAATCCGCGTGTCAGATGTCTCGGTTGTATTGCTGCCTACCGGCTCGAATTGTCTATCCTGCAGGACGCGCAGCAATTTGACCTGCAGGGCCGGCGATGCGTTTGAGACCTCGTCGAGAAAGATTGTCCCCCCGTCCGCTGCGAGGAACTTGCCTTTCTTGTTGCTTATCGCGCCGGTGAACGAGCCCCTGACGTGACCGAAAAGTTCGCTTTCCAATAGTGTTTCTGGAAGTGCGCCGCAGCTTACCTCAACAAATGGTTTATTTTTTCTGCTCGAACGGTGATGAATCGCGCGGGCGAGCATACTTTTGCCGCTTCCGGATGGCCCTGTCATAAGGATTGTTGTTTTGCTGTCGGCGACTGCTTCTACAAGCTCGAAAATCTTGGCCATTTTGTAATTTTGACTGATGATTTTATCAAGGCTGTACTTTTGTTCGAGCTGCAAACGAAGTTTTTCATTTTCGCTCATAAGCGACTGCTGCTTGCTCGCTCTTTCCACCGCCATAAGCAGCTCGTCATCTATGATTGGTTTTGTCAGGTAGTCGTATGCTCCGCTTTTGATGGCTTTCACGGCGCTTTCAATTGTCCCGTAACCGGTTATGACAAGGCTGACTGTCTGTGGGTAGTTTTGTCGTATCTTATCCAATAAGAATAATCCGTCGCCGTCCGGAAGATTTATCTCTGTAAGGATTAAACAGTAATTGTGTGTTTGCAGCTCGGCTAAGGCCTCTTTTATGGTTTCGACGCCTTTGGCCTTGAAGCCATCCCTGGACAGGAATTGGCAGAGAGAGCTAAGGACTATTGTATCATCGTCAACAATCAGGATATTTTTGTCTTTCATAGCTGTTTTGAGTCTTTCTAAGAGAATACCCGATATAAATACCCAGATTAATTATAGTTCGCTACCTAATATTAAAATAGCGAATTATGTTTCTTTTGTCAAACATAAATGTTGATATTTTTCAACATTTCTTTGGATTTGGGTTTTTAGGCTGCTTTTTATTAAAGAATCCGGCCTTCGAAGACCTCAACTGCCGGTCCTGTCATATAAACACAGTTGTCTTTTTCTGACCAGTTTAGCTGTAAATCTCCGCCCTGAAGATGTCCCGTGCTGATTCGATTGCATTGGTTTGTAAGCACTGCTGCAACCAGGCTTGCACACGCACCTGACCCGCAGGCTAAGGTAATACCGCATCCACGCTCCCAGGTCCGCATTGTGAATTCGTTTTTTTTATCTACCTGCACAAAATGCACATTGATTCGATTTGGAAAAAGCTCGTGGTTCTCAATGGCCGGCCCGAGTTTTTCCAACTCTATCAGACCGACGTCGTCGCAGAAAAAAACGGCGTGTGGATTACCCATTGAAACACAGGTCATCAAAAGCTTATGGCCGAGAACCGTGATATGCTCATCTATAATCCTTTCTCTTTTTAATTTCACCGGTATGTCACTGGCCCTTAAGATAGGTTCACCCATATTGACGCAGACCTGTTGTACCTTGTCATTGCTGTCTGTTTGCAGCCCAACTGTTACGATGCCTTTGACTGTTTCTATCCTTAACGAAGCTGCGAAAACCTGCTGGCCTGGTACTTCGAATTCAGGTCCGGGCTTTGCGAGTTTGTGTTCATAGCTGTACTTGGCAAGGCACCTGATTCCATTGCCGCTTGTCTCTGCCTCGCTGCCGTCGGCGTTGAATAACTGCATACGTACATCTGCTTTTCGGCTGGGGCAAATCAGGATTAATCCGTCCGAGCCGATTCCCTTATGACGGTCGCTGACCACCTGCGCCAGCTTCGAAGGCTCTTCAATCTTCTCTTCAAAGCAGTTTACATAGATGAAGTCATTGCCCAAGCCATGCATCTTTGTAAATCGCATTTTTGCTCTCGCTTAAAAAAGTTATTTAGTAGTATAAGCGGGCGAGTAAATATAATCAAGTATTTGCTGTTGAATGTATTCCTGATTAGTGTATTTCACCGTGTTTTAGCGGTTTCGGTCGGTTTCTCAGCATCACGTCAAACCTGTATTCCAAAATGTTTTTTATTGACAAAAGTGCCCTAATCCTTTACGATTTTCCAATCTTGAATAATTTTCCTGTGGCGGATGACAATGAAAAATGTGGTTCTATTAACACGGTTCTGTAGATTTCCCTAAAACGTATCGGTGCATAAAAACCGCGCTTTGAGAAAAAATTATGAAGGAACTGAAATCAGCGAAAAACAAATCGCGATTGTAAAAGTCATTAGTAATTATTGAAAGGATGGAAAAATGGAAGCGAAAAAAGTGTTGTCGGTCTTATTATTGGCTATGGCTTTAGTTCTCTGTCACGTCGGTATGTGCGAGGCAGAGCCGGTTGGCACGGCCTTTACCTATCAGGGCAGGCTGATAGATGCCGATGAGATTGCTGATGGGCTGTATGATTTTCAGTTCAAGCTCTTTGATAGTGCCGGAGGAGCTGGTCAGGTTGGCGGTGATGTTTACAGGCCTGATGTAGATGTTGTGGATGGTTATTTCACTGCTGAACTGGATTTTGGCGGAGGTTCATTCGACGGAAGTAAAAGGTGGTTGGAAATTGGCATACGGCCTGGTGAGCTTGAGGACCCTAACGCATACACCAAATTAAGCCCACGTCAGGAAGTTACGCCCAATCCTTATGCGCTTTATGCCAAGACCGCCGGCAGTGGCGGTGATAACGACTGGATGATCTCAGGCAATAATATGTATTCAATCCCATCCGGCAACGTCGGCATCGGCACGACGATTCCTGATGAAGAGCTTGTAGTAGGAACACCCCTCGGGTCGGGTTGGGTAATTCCTGCAGTGACAGTTGGAGGCCCCAGCGGAGGAGTTTTCCAATGCGGCAATCCTACATACAAATTATCTTTGGAGCACGGCAGCACCTGGAAAAGGGCTCGAATCGTCAGCTCCGATGATGCAGGCTATGGTCAAGGGGACATAGAATTCAAGTGCGGCAACGTCGGCATCGGGACGACGAGTCCATCTTCGAAACTTCATATAGAAGATGATACAAGTGATAGTTTAGCCTTAACGATACATAATTTAGATAATACCGGCAGCGAGCGTATTCTTTTTGGTACAGGCAGTGGAAGCGATGCAGGAATAATTGTATGGGGCTCGACCAACGCAACTTATCCAGGTAAATGGCGATTTTTCAATAACAAGACCTCCGGCCACTATGATTGGATTTCAAGTGGTGCGATAAGAATGACGCTAACCAATGACGGCAGTCTCGGCATCGGGACGACGTCGCCGGATTACAAACTTGAAGTTAATGGTTCAATGGGGACCTCGGCAGATGCAACAGGCAAATTACGTGTAGGAAGGTATAGTGCCGGCAGTCCAAACTCATATATAAGCGCTTCCGGGGGCGCAGACCAGATGCGCTTACAGATAGGCGACTCCACAAAAATGGTCATAGCCAGCAGCGGCAACGTCGGCATCGGGACAGAAAGTCCGGCGGAGAAACTCACAGTTCGCGGTGGCAATCTCCTTATTGAGCGCTCAGACGGCACAGACATTGTAGAGCTTGGCGAAGGACTTGACTACGCCGAGGGCTTTGACGTTTCTGACAAAAGCAGGATAACGTCAGGCTCGGTACTAATAATAGACTCGGAAAATCCGGGTAAACTGGCAATAAGTAATAAAGCCTACGACAACAGGGTTGCCGGGATCGTGGCTGGGGCGAAAGGTATGGGCTCCGGTGTACATCTCGGCTCAGAGCAATTTGACTATGACGTAGCGCTGGCAGGCCGGGTATACTGCAATGTGGATGCCACAGAAGCCGCTGTGCAGCCGGGCGATTTGCTGACGACTTCGGCTACAAGCGGATATGCTATGAAAGCTGCCGATTACAATCGCGCCCAGGGCGCAATTTTGGGAAAAGCTATGGAGAAATTGGAAAAAGGCAAAAAAGGACAGATATTAGTGCTGGTAACATTACAGTAAAAGGAGCACAAAATGAGAAAGAAAACTCTAATAATGACATTCATTATCGCAGGCATTCTTGTAACCGGCCTGTTTCGGTCTGGCCGGGCAGAGACGGTGCTCCAAACTGAGATGGTAACTGCAAGTAAGGATGCACTACTGGCAAAATATGAAAAAAGCGATATGGTATTCGAGAAGCTGCAAATCGAAAAAATTGTTTCTTACTTTCATCAAAGAAGGATTGGTGAGGCGATTGTAGAAAAAGACTTCATCCGGTATCAGTTTAACACAGAAACCGGTGAACTCATTGAGCAGAAGAAACAATGGCGAAGTGGTTTGCCCGAACAGCTAACAGAAGTAATTAGCCGGGAACAGGCAGAAGCTATGGCTGAAGGTGTTGTGCAATTTACCATGCTGTACTTTATATCACCGGAGTCTGATGTCTTTCCTATTGAACCGACACCTGACAATCCGTGCTGGGTAGTCCGTAGTATCGACGGCACAAAAGTGCTTGTGACCATTATTGATGCAATGACCGGCGAGAAACTGGGCTACGGCATTCCGCCACCATATGAAGGCTTATCCATCAACGGACCTGACCACGACCCCGACTGCGCAGGCTGCATTTGGCCTGCATGGGCAGAAAACGCCCGCTACTGGTTTGATGATAAGATGGGTTATAGTACGCAGAAGTTATGCAACGCCACCCAGGCCCAGATCCAGAGCCATGTGCAGTCCAACTCCACCGCTATGTTTTATGAGCTGGACCACGGGGGCTCCACATCGTTTAAGAACACCTGCGATGATAATACCTATGCCTCGGAAATTGAGACCTGGATTACCAATTACGCCAGTATGCCCTTTGCCTTTATCGGCAGTTGTGAAGGACTGTGCGACACGAGTGACAATACCTTCTCTTATGAGTTTCGCAAAGGCTCAAACGTAGATGCCGTAACGGTCGGTTATTGTAACATGTCGGCTGACAAATGCAGCACGTGCTGGGGTTACTCCATAAGCTGGCAAACGGCGCTGTTCGACTATATGGACCAGGGCTATACCGCCCAGCAGGCTTTTAACCATGCCATGACCTCGTATCCGACCTGCGCCGGCACAAATAACTGCATGCGCATCGCCGGCGATACCTCTATGTACTTTAGCCCTACCAAGGTAATCCGTGCCCGGTGCGGTTCGTATTCCGGTACCTGGACATATAACAGCAGCAGAGCAAATTACATCCAGTGTGACGTCACCGCTATCGGAGGCGGGCTTACAATAAATCCCAACGTGGACCTGATATTCCTGAATAACTCCAAGATTACCGGCAGTTCAACGGTATCTGCTAACGGCTCGACCGGCCAGATACGCTTCGTCTCCGAAAATGACACCACCAAGGGAATGGAGTTTACAGGTCAGCTTCGATTACAGAACGGAGGACAGATAAAGATATATGAATAACGACTGAAATAGGAGATAATAATGAAGAAGATAAGAATAAAAGCAGGCACGCCTCATTTAGTTGTGTGGCTAATGCTGTTGTTGATATCGGCTGTCTCGATCGTTAGCGGCGAAAGTACCTACGTCCTGGATTGGTTTACAATTGACGGCGGCGGCGGTCAGAGCAGCGGCGGCGATTATGTTCTGACGGGGACAATTGGTCAGCCGGATGCAGGGTATCTCGGCGGTGGTAACTATGAGCTGCTCGGCGGCTTCTGGGTCGGCGGGCCTTTATGTATAGTTGAGTTTGAGGACTTCGCAAGGTTTGCTGTCTATTGGATGCAATCAGGTGCCGGCCTGCCCGCTGATTTGTATGAGGATGGCACGATTAATTATGACGACCTGTTGGAATTTGCTGACCTCTGGCTGTGTATCTGCCCGTACAACTGGCCGTTAAAGTAACTTCGTTTTTGACGTTGATGATTTTGCGCAATGACACAGCAGTAATATAACTGCCAAATGCAGTGTACCGAATATAGGCCAGGAAAAATACGTTTTATAATCCGGCTCTGTTATTCTCAGGCCGGCAATGCAGTACAGAACGATAATCATTAATACTGCGGCGGTAAGAGCCGCTGTCCCCGGGCGTGTCAGCTTTATAATTTTGCCGCTAAGCAAAAGTGTGCCTGCCAGCAGCATAGTCAGTGACGTTATAACCGGTGCAAGAACCGGTCCTGCCCAGGTAAGCGGGATGAGGAACAATATGTCCCAATCCAGCAGCGAGGCCGGCCAGTTAATCAAAACTTTAAGCCATAGGTAAAAGAAAATATCCCACACGGCAAAGATAATCAGAAAATATGCAAGGCGCTGACGCCAATTGCCGGCCATAAGCCACGATGCAGTAAGCATCAGAACAACCGTGGCAGCTTCCCTTCCGATTTCGTAAAGAACGTACCTTCCGGCACCCGGCATCTCAAGAAAGTTCGTTATCGGAAAAGTAAATCCGTTCGGATAGAAAATCGCCCGAAGATACACAACCACCACCGCTTCAATATAAGCAAAGGCAATCGCAAACAGAGCAAGGATTACAAACCTGCTGACAGGAATTTTACCGGTATTTCCCATAGAAACCTCTCGACTACAGTGCTAAGCCTTATTTCTAATAGAATAAAATATACTATCAAATCAATTTCAAAGGCACCACTTTAATTTGGTAAATCCGGGTTTATATATCATGCAGCGAAGATGTTTTGTTCGGTTAAAAAATTAATAGAGGCGCATATCTTCAAGGGGGGCTTTAAGCGGACTTATGAAATAGTAATTCTTACCCGTAAAAATCAGATTTTGATTGACAAACGCTGCGCTCATAATATATTGAGGATGTTATCTCCGTGGAGGCATAATTGATTTATGCACACTCATTAAAGCTTCTTACCGGAGAGCAAAGGCAATGAGGAGGTATACAAGACAGCGAGACACCGCGGGTGGGAATAGATATCCCTATTCAAATCACGGAAAAGCCTTTATTTTGAATCAAAAAAGGCAAATCCTTTCAAAGATTGGCGTTCTTTCTTTTATTCAAAAATTTAATTTTTAAAAATAGTTCCTTAAAAATAATGCTTTGTCAACTTTTTTTAGGGAGGACTAAAAATGTCGAAAGTAAATTTAAATATCTTTGTGACGGTCTGTATTTTCATAATGATGCTTACGGGGCATGCAACGGCAGTGACCCACTATGTCTCGCCAGGCCAGAGTATCCAGACGGCTATCGATAACGCCAATAATAGTGATGAAATCGAGGTTGCGCCGGGCACATATCCTGAAGCCATTAATTTCAATGGCAAGGCGGTTCGGCTGTACAGCAGCGGCGGGCCGGAGCTTACTACCATCGATGCCAATGGATTGAACTCAAGGGTCGTAACCTGCGACAGCGGTGAGAATGCTAATACTATTCTGGAAGGCTTTACAATCACCGGCGGCAACGCCGACTTTGGCGGCGGGATGTTTAACTACCAAAGCAACCCGACTGTTATCAACTGTATCTTCAGCGGCAATACTGCAACCATCAGCGGCGGTGCGATGCGCAACTATGCAAACAACTCTGCGGTGACAAACTGCACCTTCAACGGCAACACGGCAAGCAACAGCGGCGGCGGGATGTCCAACTATCAAGGAAGCAGTCCGACAGTGACAAGCTGTATCTTCAGCGGCAATACGGCAGACAACGGCTGCGGGATGTCCAACGTCCAAAGCAGACCGACAGTGACAGATTGTAACTTCAGCGGCAATACGGCAGCCATCAGAGGTGGTGGGATGTTCAACTACAACACCAGCAGTCCGACAGTAACCAACTGCACCTTCAGCGGATATACGGCAGACATATGCGGCGGGGGGATGTACAATAACACCAGCAGTCCGACAGTTATAAACTGTACCTTCAGCGGCAATACGGCGATTGAAGATGGCGGCGGGATGTATAATGAAAACGAAAGCAGACCTATGGTGACCAACTGTACATTCAACGGCAATACGGCAGTTGAACACGGCGGCGGGATGGCGAACAGCGCCAGCAGTCCGACAGTGACCAACTGCATCCTTTGGAGCAACACGCCGGGTGAAATCTACAATGCCTCCTGTACACCTACAGTTACATACAGCGACGTTCAGGGCGGCTGGCCGGGTGACGGTAATATCGATGCAGACCCCTGTTTTGTTGCTGCGGGTAATTTACGTCTGAAACCGGATTCGCCATGCATTGACGCAGGAGACACCACAGTGATGGTCGGCATTTCTCTGGATCTGGATGGTAATCCACGCGGATTGGATGACCCGAAAACACCCGACACGGCAATCAGTGTCGCAGGAGTGATAGTCGACATGGGAGCGTACGAGTTTCAACCATGCCCTATCGACGGCGACAACAACTGTGACGGCATGGTGGACTTCGAAGATTTGGCTATACTTTGCAATAACTGGCTTGCTGGCACCGAGCCGTAATCGTAAAAATGCACATTTTGCAAAGACGGTGAAAAACCTAACTGAACTTAATATTGTCTTTGTTTTCTCAAAATCACCGCACCTGAGCCGAGTAGTAAAAACGTAGTTGGTTTTTATTGTGGGGGATTACATACGCTGTATGGACTATGGCGAGCTTTCGCTTCTTTTAGGAAAATCGGAATTTTACTGTTGGATCGCGAATTCTGCGAAAAGCCGGACGAGATTAAATCGAAAATTCCTTTTTTCGCGTATTCATCTGGGCTTTCAGCCTTGCGATTATTGATGAGTGCATCTGTGATACCCGCGATTCAGATAAATCCAGTGTCAAGCCGATTTCCTTCATAGTCATCTCTTCATAGTAATAAAGTGTGACAATCAGCCTTTCTGCCCGCGTAAGACCCTTGGTCAGAAGGCTTCTCAAATCCCTTTTCTGGGCTTCTATTACGGGGTCCTGGCTCCTGTCGTCCTTGATAATATCTATTTCGCGGATATCCTTTTCGCCGTCCTCGTTATGATATTGGGTATCAAGGGAGACCAGACCGACCACGTTTGCATCTTTCTGCATACGGTCGAATTCACTCATATCGATATCTAATTCTTCGGCTACTTCCTCTTTAGAGGGTTTCCGGCCGAGATGTGCCTCCAGTGATTGAGTTGCTTTTGTAAGCTGGCTCGTCCTTGCACGAACCAATCTGGGCACCCAGTCCATCTTGCGAAGCTCATCGAGAATAGAGCCTCTTATTCGAGGTGTGCAGTACGTTTCAAATTTTACTCCTCTGTCGGGGTCGAAATCATTTATCGCGTCGCGCAGCCCGAAGTTGCCTGCGCTGATAAGGTCCTCGACGTCGACCTTGTTCGGCAGTTTGCTGTACAATCGCTCGGCTGTGTACTTGACTAAGTATCTGTATTTCTCAATTAAAAGATTGCGGTAACAATCGTCGTGTGTTTTGAGAAATTTTTCCCATACCTTCTCGATGTCGATTCCACTTTTAACAGCTTTTTCTTTGGTTTTCATTGAATTTCCTCCGTGATTTTTAAAATCCCGCTTTGCGGATTTCTAAGTCCGATAAATACGTATCTTTGTCTTATCATTTTCTTTATAATCGCAGCAGGCATAAAATAACCTTCCTTTGTTATTTATCGTTTTTCTGCCTCACAACTTTAGTACAACCTGAAGTTTCCTTAATAAAAGTTCCTCTGCGTTCTTTTCGGTTTTTTTGCCTGTCTAATCCTGACTCTAATCGCCTTTATCAAGGCTTCTTTTAATTACCGGTCAATTTATCGTTATTCTTAACTGCCTTTCTACGAAAGCGCCGTCTTTTATTTCCTCGCACCTAATCGCCGATTGAAATCATCTGTTGTTTATACTTGAGCAGCTCCGCCGCTAATCTTTGGTTAATTGAATTTTCCAGAAGCTTGTTTATTTGGAGCTCGAGGTATTCGGTTTTTCTCTCTTTGAAGAGTATTTCTGCCGTTTTGTCCTCGACGGCATCGGCCTTGAAGCTGCCGTCGATGCCGAATTTGATATTTTCAGTATCGCAAAGAACCAGGCGTTTGTTCCTTTTATGTTCCTCGATTGCAGCCCCGAGCAGCACTGAAAACTCGTTAACAGCCAGGTCTTTGGGAACGAAACCGGGTTTGTGAATGTTGTTTAAATTTTCGGTGAGGATTTTCTGGCGGGTATTTGTAAATTCGATAATTTTTACGAGAACTTCGCAGATATTATCGCTTATCACTTGTTTCAGTTCCATTTTTAATCCTTCCCTGGATTTTCCTGAACTCGACTTTTCCCGGCCTTTTAATTCTGCCCCCGTTTTGTGCCCTTCTGGGATTCTTCGTCTAAAATCCGTTTTATTTCAGTAAGGGTTTTCGTCCTTTTCAGTTCTGTAATTGTTGACAGCCTGTAAAAAACCGATTCATCATACAGTCGATGTCCCCCCTCGGTCCATTGGGCCTCGCGGATAAGGCCCATTATCGTATAATTATGAATAGTCTGCCGGGAAAACGGAGTGTACCGGACAAGCTCGCCGATTCGATAAAGTTTCGCCGGTATTTGAAAACCTCGCACTTTGGTTTTAAGCCGCATTGCTATCGTCCTTTTACAAACGCTTTTTTATAAGCCGATTTTCATCCAGTAACACTCGACACAAATTTCTTTCAAATCTTTTTGACACCAAATTTTTCTTGTATGTTTTTTTGCATCAACGCTATTCAAATTTCTCTGCCGTCTAAATTCTTCTGTTTGCCTTTTGTATCAATGCCGTTCAAATTTCTCTGCCATCGGGTTTTTTCTATTTGCTTTTTGTATAAATCTTCTTCAAATCTCTCTGCACTTCTTTTCTTATAAATCCTTTTTAAATCTCTTTTCCGTCAAAATTTTTCTATTTGCTTTTTGCATCAACGCTGTTCAAATCTCTCCTGATTTCTTTTCTTGTATAAATCCTCCTCAAATATCTCCCGGCTTCTTTGTTTATAAATCCTCTCCAAATCTCGTCTCACTTTTTTTTTCTTATAAATCTATTTCAAATTTCCCTACCCTCGATTTTCGTCTGCTCGCTTACCTTTCAAAGCTCTATCGGGTGTCTTTTGACGCAATAATCTTATAAATAATATATTTTACGTTTTATAAAATGTAAAGCATCAATCTGCTCCTGTCAACTTTTATTCTTTTTTTTTTGAAAAAATTTTTTATCCGGCAAAATATTTATTAAATTTTGGATAAAGGCAGGTTCTCAGGTCAGAAACTGCCGTTTAGAGGCCTGGGTTATAAGCCGATTATTTTCGGACGTTAGTTAATAATGTGCTTAGGCTGACAGCAAGATAGAAGGTTTGAAGAATGTCGCAGGATAGAGAAAATAATAAAAATTCTGCTAAAACTGTGGAAACTGGTTTATCACTCATTGATAAAATCACTCCTTTGGCCAGGCAGGTTAACTGCCTGGATATCGAAAAAATAGCCTATGTCTGTGTCCATAAAATTCCGCAGTTAATCGGCGCAAGATTTGCCTCGCTGTATATACTTGACCAGAAGGGCGCAATCTTGCATCTGCAAAAATATAACCATCCATATCTTTTGAACAAAATAGTCTCTCTCAGTCAGAATCCGCCTTCTCCTATGGTAATGTCGGTCCTCAGTAAAGAGCTTATTATGATTGGCAATATTGATACTCATAAAAAACCTCCGATAAAAAAGTCGCAGCGCGCGCATATGGAAAATTATAAAACTAAAAATTGCGCCATCGTTCCTCTTATCTGTCACGACAGGGTGGTGGGGGTCCTTAATATTGCTGACAAAATGAGCGGTGACAATTTTACTTCTGGTGATGTTGCGCTCTTAAAACTGTTTAGCCAGCTTGTCGGCTCTTCTATTGGTAATATTAAAATGTTTGAGAAAATCCAGTACCAGGCTACGACTGACGGCTTGACCGGACTGGCAAATCATAAGATGTTTTATGGTGTTTTGGAAAAAGAGCTCTGGCGAGCCAGGAGATATGGCGGTAAGGTAACACTTATTATGGTGGATATTGATAACCTCAAGAAAATTAACGACACCTATGGTCATCGTGTTGGCGATAAGATAATAAAAAAGGTGAGCAACAGGATAAAAGAGTGTATTCGCCAGACTGACACGCCTGCTCGGTACGGCGGAGACGAATTTGCCGTTGTTTTACCCAACACTTCCGTTTCGGATGCCTACATCGTCGCCGAACGTATGGTTAATATGGTCGCAGCCTCCCCGATTATCTTCAAAGGCGAGCAGATAGAACCCTCTATTAGTGTTGGGCTTGGCGAATATGATGCGAATACTAATCCTGAAGATGTTACAAGCCGTTCTGACCAGGCACTATATCTCGCCAAGCAGGCCGGTAAAAGTACTGTTCGTGTTTATGAACATTCTTCAAAAGTGTAATTGCTCTTTTGGTTTTTACGTAACTAAAAATGCTTTGTGGAAAACACTTCTATTGTCATTCCCGCGCAGGCCCTCGGCCTCGCCGAGAGGTGGGCGGGAATCCAGTTTTTTAGGCTATGAATTCCGCATCAAGTGCGGAATGACATCTGAACAAGTTTCTTTTCTACAAAGCAAACTGAAAACTAAAAGCTCAAAACTTAAAACTTGATATTAACTTTTTGGTGGAGTTGTTTTTTTAATTAACATTTTTTTTAGAAAAATAAATTTTTTTATTTTCGAAAAAATAAAACTCATCTGACGAATTTTTGCATTATCGGGGTTAAATTCGCTAATCTAAGTTGGGCGGGCGCTATAGCTAAACAGCTTAACACTATTATTCAGGAAAGATAAAAAAGCCGGAAAATCTCTTGTCGCTTATCCAATCTTGCCCACATTAAATCGCCCAAAAAACATATAGCTCGTGATGTAAAAAAAGATTCAAGCTTTCCGTTTTGAGTTGACGATTTTTCTATTAGTCGAAAAAAAGCGGCTCTTAACAATAGCCAAATTAGGCTTTAATTGGTTTGAACTTATACTGCCGACTTTCGACAAAATGCACGCATGGCTGAGCGAAAACAGGCATTATAGGCAAGAGCTAAAATTAAAAAAGGAAAGAGTCGCATCGAGTTTCGGGAGAGCAGCAATGCTCTCCCTTTTTTATTGCAGCAAATAACGTTAGCGACGCCATTCAGCCTTGCGGACCATAAGAGGCGGTATATATTGGAAACTACCGCCCTTGTTCTTTGCACCGCTGCAGCTCTTATTGCTCGGATACCAGCGGATCTCGAACCTGCCTGGCTTCGAAAATAACTTGTTTTTCCTGAATTTGCCGGCTATTTTAAGCATCCTAAGACCTTGATAAAGCAAACGTTAAAGCTGTATTTCCTATCGTCCGATTCCGACCCCCACTTTTGAAAATTGTTATTTTTTATCCCCGCCCTCCGTCCTTTCTTTATTGTTGAATGTTCGACGTTCGATGTTCAATGTTGAATGTTAGTTTTTTCCCCCTGCCCTCCGTCTTCCGTCATCTGTTATCTGTCTTCTGTTACCTGCCCTCCGTCTTCTGATTATTATTGGAAGTTCGATGTTCAATGTTGAACGTTCGTATTTTCCCCACCGTCTTCCGTCATCTGTCTTCTGTCCTCCGTTATCCGTCTTCCGTCTTTACTATTCTGTGTTCTGGTTTTTAAAGATTGACCGGTATATTTCGCTCTGCGAGGTATTCTTTCATTTGCCTTATAGTATATGTTCCGAAATGTGCTATCGATGCAACGAGCACAGCGTCAGCACCGCCTTCGACGATTGCTTCGTAAAGATGCTCCAAGGTTCCCGCTCCGCCGGAGGCGATTACCGGCAGGCTCACCGCCCCGGATATTGCTTTTGTCATTGGTATATCGTAGCCTGCAAGTGTGCCGTCCGCATCCATACTCGTAGGCAGAATCGCTCCTGCACCCAGGTCTTCAACTTTTTTTGCCCATTCGACGGCGTCAAGGCCGGTACCTTTCGTACCGCCTGCCACCATAACCTCAAAGCCGGAAGCAGACTTGGCATTCTTTCGTGTATCTATTGCTATGGTGATTTTTTCACTGCCGAATTCCTTACTCGCCTCGCCGACAAGCTGCGGATTTTTCACAGCCGCTGTATTGATGGAGACCTTCGACGCACCTAAGCCGAGCAGCTCTTCTATCCCCTTGATATCTTTGATACCCCCGCCTACGGTCAGGGGTACTTTTGACAAGATTGATTCTGCTGTTCTTTTGACTGCATCGAGTAATGTTTTTCTATTTTCGATAGTTGCCGTGATATCGAGAAATACGATTTCGTCCGCACCTGCTGTGCTGTAAGCTGCTGCATTCTCAGCCGGGTCTCCCACGTCTTTTAGCTTTATGAAGTTAATACCTTTAACTAATCTGCCGTTTTTAACGTCTAAGCAGGGAATAATTCTTCTATAATCCATTTTCTTTCACCTCTCGTAATTTATGAAAAATGCTTTGTTTTTTGATGTATTTAAACAGCCGGTAAGAATACCCTTTATTTGCAAACAAGTAAAGAAAGATTATCAAAAAAATACCTTCTTTCGTTTATATTTAACCACAGACTAACCCGCCAAAAGGCGAGGTCTCGCAATAGGCGGACACAGATTTGCGCGGATTAAAATTAATTTTATGTTTTTTTGACACTGATTAACGTGGATTGACAAGATTTTTTACGACAGGATTATTTTCTTAATTTTTGCAGATAGAGA
>Ga0315548_1002148_pt1 | contig 15578 bp, 14 predicted proteins | sample SalMarSW160110MG_2_FD_202540 | JGI IMG/M metagenome (GOLD analysis project Ga0315548, IMG submission 202540) | Salt marsh sediment microbial communities from the Plum Island Ecosystem LTER, Massachusetts, United States - Salt Marsh Sediment SW1601-110 ...
CTCTAACCGATTTAATAGCTGTCTCTACGGAAGCGTGAGCGGTCATCATTATTACCTGAACCTCATTATCCATCTCCTTTAAAACAGTCAAAACTTCCGTGCCAGGGCGGTCAGGCAATTTTAGATCAAGAAGTACAACGTCCGGCTTAAAATCCATTGCTATATTTATACCATCAGAAGCAGTATGAGCTTTTTTGATTTCATAAGGCTCCTGCTCTTTGGTGTCCGATTCGGAAAGCATAGCTTCTATGACTTCTACTAAATTTTGCTCATCATCTATTATCAGTATCTTCTCGCCCATTTTCCTTTCCTTTTGGCAGTGTTATTGTAAAACAAACTCCCTTTCCTTCATTGGAAGCTGTAATACTACCACGGTGATTCTGGATTATCCGGCTAACTATTGATAGACCTAAACCCGTACCTTTATTTTTCGTAGTAAAAAACGGGATAAAAATCTTGTGAATAACATCCTCGGGTATGCCGCCTCCATCATCTTTAACCTGGATTATAATATTCTTTTTTCCTCTCCTTATATTCAACTCAATACAGCCGTTTTCTCCTATAGCTTCTATAGCGTTCAGAAATAGATTATTTAATACTGTAACAATTTTATCTCTATCTACAAAACAGACAAGATTCCCTTTCAAATTCTTTTTCACCTGGATATTTTTTTCTGCTATTTCCTGGCTGAACATCAACAATGTTTCGCCAAACAAACTTTTCAAGTTAACTTTGGTTTTTACCAAATCTTTATATGAGGCATATAGAGTCATATCATTTACTATTCTCTCAAGCCGAGTGATTTCATGCAGTACAATTGATTGAAATCTATAATCGTTACTGTTTTTACCACGGTCAAAAGATAAGGATTCGATGCCAGCTTTAATTGAAGCAAGAGGATTTCTGATTTCATGCGCCAGACCTGCTACCATCTCACCAAGTGCGGCGAGTCGGTCTTTTCTTCTGAGTTCTTCCTCCATTTCTCTAATCTCTGTTATATCTCTAAGAATCATAGAAACTCCAACCACACTGTCATCGTCGCTGAAAACAGGAGAGGCACTGAATCCTATTATTTTGTTTTCTAATTCCAAAACACTTCTCTCTATCTCTTCTCCATCAAAAACCTTATCAAACAAACCTTTTTCGACTTTTTTGAAAACTGTCTCTATTTCTTTGGACTCGATATTCCGACCAAGAAGTTTTTTTGCTTCGGGATTTGCTTCAATTATTATTTTATTTTTATCGGTTAAGATCAAACCAGCTGGAAGAGAATCTAAAAGTCTGTTAATATTAAAATCTTTAATTTTCTTCTTGTCCATTTCCGGTACGCTGCATTTTTTTAAATCTCTCAAGAGATTTATAATCACCTATAACAAGTAAAGTATCCCCTTCTATTATTTTCTCGTCAGACGACGGAATTATTATCAGGTCCTCGACAACTTCCTTGGCATTTTTTTCCTGAACTTTTCTTTTTATGGCAATCAAATTTAAACCGTATTTACTCCGGAGAGAAAGTCCTTTAGGAGTTTTATTAATAAATGGGTCAGGTGTTTCCGACTCCATAATACCAACGTTATCGTTCAGTTGTAAATAATTTATTATGGAAGGGTTAAGAAGTTGTTCTGCAAGTTTCTTTGCCATTTCTTCTTCCGGGTAAATAATTCTGTCGGCGCCGATTTTCTCAAGAATTTCCCCTTGGGATGCGGAAGAAGCCTTGGTAACGATCCAGGGTATTCCAAGTTCTTTCAGATGAAGGGTTACAAGGAAAGAAGCCTCAAGATCCTCTCCGATAGAAACAATAGCGGCATCCGCAGAAGAAACTCCGGCTTCTTCTAAAGGTTTTTTATCCCTTCCGTCGGCAGTTATTACATCCAATGCAAATTCTGAGGCTAATTCGACCTTCCCTGCGTCTTTGTCTATAGCGGTAACCTGACATCCCCTTTTAAGGAGTTCAGAAGCAATAGTCAAGCCAAAAGTACCCAACCCAACCACTACGAAATACCGTCTTTTTTCCGTTTTTCCTATCATCCTATTTGTACCTCCGCAAGAGGATATTGGAAGCTTTCGCTTTTTCTCTTCAAAACCGTCGCAACCAGAGTGAGAGGTCCAATTCTTCCCGCTAACATAGTTATAATTATTATTAATTTACCAAAAAATGTAAAATCGTGAGATAGTGATAGTACCGGTCTTTCCAGCGAACCAGTCGATAAGCCTACAGTTCCGAATGCGGAAAACTCTTCGAAAATTATAGGTAAGAGCCCTATTTCTTTAACTATATGTCTCTCTGTAAAGCTTAAGATACCGATCATAGCCAACACTAATATTAATGAAATTAGAAAAAGTGTCAATGCTTTATTTACCAGTTCTTCCGGGATTCGACGCTTTTCAATATTCACCGATTTTATACCTTTCAATGTTGAAGTAAAAAAGTTGGAAATTATCACGAATGTAGTTGTCTTAATTCCACCTCCGGTACCACCCGGAGAAGCTCCGATAAACATTAATATTATTATGACTAAAAGAGTAGTAGGAAGTAAATTTCCAATGTTTAACACACTAAATCCGGCTGTCCTTGGAGTAGCTGCTGTGAAAAACGCGAGAATGAATTTCGACATTATTCCACTATTAGCCAGAGAGTTTCCATATTCTAATACATATATCGAAGTAGCACCCAAAACAATAAGTATAAATGTTGCGTCAAGAACTATTCTCGAATGTTCTGAAAGATATCTTTTCTCTCCTTTTAAACGTTCTATTATATCGGTAACGACTATAAAACCGAGCCCACCTGTAATAAGTAGAAAAGCAACAGTCAGAACGACAAGAGGTCTATCTGCAAAATACATTATATTATCAGAAAAAGAACTAAACCCGGCATTACAAAAAGCACTGACGGAATGGAATATTGCGTGGGCGATTGCTTCGTTAGTATTAAAGACATCTCTAAAACCCAGGAAAAGTAAAATAAAACCCAACATTTCGAAAATAAAAGTGGTCAATACTACAAGTCTTAAAAACATAAGTGTATTGGTCCTGCTAGACAGATATGCCTGTTGAACCATAATATTCTGTCTTTTATCAGGCTTAATAGCAAATATAGTCATAAATAAGCTCACCACAGCCATGTACCCCATACCGCCGATTTGAATCAAAGAGAGTATTACTGCTTTACCTGCGAAGGTAAAATCTAAAGCCGTATCTTTGACAATCAAACCTGTAACGCAGATTGCAGATGCCGAAGTAAACATAGAATCTACAAAAGAAAGGCCTCTATTTGCTACAGGAAGCTTCAATAACAATGCACCCAGTAACATCAAGGAAATGTAAACAACGGATATTGACCTGAAGGGGGACCATTTAATCATTTTTAAAAAGAATCTGCCTTTTTAGACACCTAATTTATCTTGATCTTTCTTCATTGGGCTTTTTTCTTTTTTCGAATAATTTGCGGAGAAATACCTTTCGTAATTGTTGATTTTGTGATTCTGCAGCCTTCGATATTTCTCATCTGAGGCAGGTTAAACATCAAATCTAGCATCAATTCTTCAATTACTCCTCTTAATGCTCTGGCTCCAGTTTTCATTTCTGATGCTCTTTTCGAAATTTCGTTGAGAGCAGGACGAGTAAAAGTCAACTCGATACCATCCCAGTTCAAAAGCTGCTTATACTGCTTGACGAGAGCATTATTCGGCTTACTTAGAATGTTACACAGATCGGAAACCGACAGTTTATTCAGAGTAGCAATTACAGGAAACCTTCCCACAAGTTCAGGTATCAAACCATAATGCATAAGATCATGTGGTTCAATCTGTTCCAAAATATCTTCGAAATTAACAATTTCGTTTGCATTAATGGGAGCATTAAAACCGAGCGAATTGTACTGCAGTCTGTTTTCAATTATATTCTGCAAACCTTCAAAAGTGCCCCCGGCGATAAAAAGTATGTTTTTCGTATCCAGACTGATAAATTCCTGTTCGGGGTGCTTTCTACCTCCTTGAGGAGGCACATTTACAATTGAGCCTTCTATTATCTTGAGTAAAGCCTGTTGAACGCCCTCACCGGAAACATCTCTTGTGATGGATGGATTCTCGGATTTTCTTCCGATTTTGTCCAGTTCATCTATGTACACTATACCTTTCTCGGCTAATTCGATGTCGTAATCCGCAGCTTGAAGCAGACGCACGAGAAGATTCTCGACGTCTTCGCCTACATAACCTGCTTCCGTTAATGAGGTAGCATCCGAAAGAGCAAGCGGAAGGTCTAAAAATTTTGCAAGTGTCTGGACAAGAAGAGTTTTTCCGACGCCTGTGGGCCCGATAAGAAGAATATTAGATTTGTCTATTTCTACTTCTTTTGGCTCGTATTTAATTCTTTTGTAATGATTATATACGGCTACAGAAAGGGTTTTCTTAGCTTTCTCCTGTCCGATTACATATCCATCAAGATGTTCCTTTATTTTGGAAGGTTTAGGAATATCGAAGTCAAGTTGCTTGGATAAAACCTTTGGTTTATCTTCTAAAAAATCGGCAAAAAGCTCAATACAATCTTCACAGATATACGTATCTTCTTTCCCAGCTATGAGTCGTGAAGTCTGAGAGTGAGGTCGTCCGCAGAATGAACAAAAAGCATTATCAAACTTTTTTCTCATTAATTATTTCCTTCCTGGTCTTGATAACCTCATCAATTAGACCATACTGAAGCGCTTGCTGTGCATTCATCCAGAAATCTCTATCCGTGTCGGTTTTAATTTTCTTTAGAGGTTGATTTGTATGCTCGGCAAGAATATTGTTAAGTCTTTCTCTGATCTTTATAATTTCGTCGGCATGTATTTCAATATCGGAAGCTACTCCTTTGACACTACCCGAAGGTTGATGAAGAAGGATACGCGAATTAGGAAGCGCAAACCGTTTTCCTTTTGTTCCTGCCGTTAGTATTATTGCCGCGATGGAAGCTGAAATGCCGACGGATATCGTTGATATTGGAGAACGTACAAACTGCATAGTGTCGTAAATGGCAAGACCATCGGAAACATTTCCGCCAAGACTATTTATATAAATTTGAATTTCCTTATCGGGCCCTTTAGCTTCAAGAAACAATAATTGAGCTATTACACTATTAGAGGTAGTCTGCTCTATTTCAGACCCTATAAAAATTATCCTATCTTTCAAAAGACGAGAATAAATATCATAAGCCCTTTCACCATGGGCTGTTTTTTCGATAACATAAGGTATAGTCAACTGATTATGCATTGGAATCCTCCTTTTTTGCTCTATTGAGCAAGAAATCCAGAGTCTTTGCTCTCAAAATTGACTGTTTTACGAAACGAATAGCTTCATCCCCGAATTCTTCAAATTCTTCTTCATCCGATTCAGCTATTTTTTCCATCCATTCGTCAAGTTCGGATTCGGCTACTGTCATTTTTTCTTTAAGTGCGATTGCATCAAGAAGCGTGGCTTGCTTCGCACTATTTTCAGCTTCATCTTTATTTAAACCGCTCGCACTACCTAATTTAACAAGTGTCGGGCTGGCCTCGAAATTTCCTGCCATATCAAGCACTTTTTTCATAATCTCGTTTTTTAAATCATCTTTTTTGTTCTTTTTTATTTCTTCTTCAATATTTTTCCTAAGATTTTCTTTTAATTCGTCAAGACTACTAAATCCGAGATCTTTTGCGAATTCATCATCCAGAAGAGGTTTTGTCTTTTCCTTGATTTCCACTATATTGACATTTATAATTTTTTTCTCATGGGTGAAACCTTTTATCGGGAATTGCTCAGGCAGGTCTACTTCTATTTGTTTTTTTTCATCGGTTTTTAGACCTATAAGATTTTTGGAAAAATCGTCATCTCCGACTTCCCAGGAGTAATTAGAAATTGCCTCTTCCCCACTTTCAATATTTATAAAGACAACATCACCCTTTTTTATCCCTCTTTCAACTGATTTCAATTCACTATTTATTTCTCTCAATTTCTCCAATTCTTCTGACACATCAATTTCATTGTCGTTTTTATCATTTATTTGAACAGCCGATAGATCCAAATCTATCTTTGGAGGAACATCCAGAGAAATCTCCAGACGGATTTCTTTATCTTTCTCGTCCAGATTTTTAATTACAGGAGGGCCATAAATAAAAGGCTCATATTCCTTTATAATATCAATCATTTTGTCCTGTATTAACTTCTGGAGACTTTCAGCCCTTAATTGTTGACTGAAACGAGCTTTTATCATATTAACAGGCGCCTTTCCTTTTCTAAAGCCGGGAATAGAAACATCTTTCTTTAATTCCTCAGCCAATTTATCCATCTCCTTTTTCAAATTCTTTTCTTCAAAAGCTACCGTTAAATCTTGCAATTAGACCCCCTATTCATTATTTTTTTACTCTCTATTTTCTTGCGAGAGGGGGGATTTGAACCCCCACACCGTTTTTACTTAAGTACTGGATCCTAAGTCCAGCGCGTCTGCCGATTCCGCCACTCTCGCTTTGAGTCAACCACGAATATAATTATATATATATCTTTTCATATTGTCAACACCCCTATAAGCCCCCTAACCCCCATTTTTCTAACCACAGAGGGCACAAAGAACGCAAAACCCAACACCCACCTCTTAATTTTATATATTTCAGAGAACAGAGAGAGAAAAATAATACTAAAAGAAACATTTCCTTAACTATCTGTATTTTAAAGAAAAAATTGTTCTTAATCTTTGCAAATACGGATTTTAAGCACATGAGTGTAAAAATTTTGGGTGTACTCACCTCTAAAGACTCTTGCGTCAGTAAAAACAATAATTATAATATAGCTAATTTTATGACAATAGAAAAATACAATTTCGGCTCAATAACTATAAATGCCAAAGAATACACAAAAGATGTTATAGTTTTTCCGGATAAAGTGTTATGCCCCTGGTGGAGAGAAGAAGGACATAGTCTTTCGTTAAACGACTTGAAAGAAGTTATAAAATTAAATCCTACCATTATTATAATAGGTACGGGTGCCTATGGAGCTATGAATGTCCCGAAAGAAACTCTTGAAAAACTTAAAGAACAGAACATCGAAACATTAACAGCCAAAACAGCAGCCGCGGTAGAGATCTACAATGAATATATACAGAAAAACAAAAATATAGTAGCCTGCCTTCATCTCACCTGCTAAAAATGTAAAACGACAAATCAAAATTCAAAAAGAAAAAAGCTAATTTATTTAACCACGGAACACACTAAAAACACCACACCCAAATATTTTGACAGGATTAACAGGATTCACAGGATTTTTTGTTGTTTAAAACACCGCCTACATCCCCAATTTTTTTAACATGTAGAACGCGTAGATACTGTAGATTTTTTAGTTTTTACTATTTGACTATTTACCAATTTAACCATTTAACTTAGATTCGAAGAATCTACGTACGGAACAACAAATTACACGAATAACACAAATACTTTTTCAGTTTTTACGACTAGAGGGAGGGACAATTTTGCATTTTTATATGTAATCTTGCTTTTTGATTTTTAATATTTAATTTATTATCCTGAGATTGACACAATTTGCCGTTTAAGATATTAATTCTAACGTTATTATTACCAAGTATTTAAGCTTTAAATGCCGTACTTTAACTTTAACTCAAGCAAAGGCAGCATTTCTGTCGTTCCTTGCTCGTGTTTATAATTCTGGAAATAGATTAAGCCGGCAGTGAGTTCTAAAAGGTCTTTATATTTTATGATGGCGGCTAAAGTCGATCTTTTTTCTGTTGTTCCGGTCAGGAAATTCGTTCCCTCGAATTCGTTTTCCGGCGTTGCCGGGTTATTGGCATCTACGGGCCATGGGGTCGTTATTCTGTTTTCGCCTCTCCTTGTATAGGAAATTATCCCACCGGCTTTAAATAGTCCAATAGGGTAAAGTGTTTTAAGAACAAATTTATCGTAATCACAGCCAAGAATGGAGCCTAGGGGTAACTCTCTGTCAATATATCTCTGCCAAACCATTATATTATCATATGTCCATCTTGACATAAGATTGTAATAGACAAGAATTTCTGAATTATTAGCCAGTATATCCTTACATTCCAATCCGGTATAAAATCCTATATGATTCGGTTCTTTCCAGGGGTCCGATTCATATTGAAAGTCATCAATGAACAGATCAAGATAAAATAGGAATCTACCCTTTACTACAACCATATCGATATTCCATAAAATATTTGTATTTTCCTGCTGGTTGTATTGCTCTAAGTAGTATATTGTAAACGGAGCAAACAGCTCGAAGGGTAATCCTAATGATTCACCTCCTATCAACATGGCTTCGGAAAAAGAAAAAGCAAGCCAGTTTACCGGTTTCATTTCAAGACGGTGTATGCCGAGATACCGGTTAACATTAGTTAAATAACCGGAAGAAGTGTCATTCCATTCATATTCTACTCCATCGTAATCGCCCAAACGGGAAATAAAATGAGTGAAAGCGAATTTAGGTGCCTTAATGGTAAAGCTTAAATAATTTAGCGGAATATTGGGAGCAAGAAACGCATTATTCTCGAATGCCGGGCCCATGGAAAATATATCTTTGCCGAAGGAAAACAAAATATTATCATTTTTATAAAAAATAGAACCCCTTGGAATATCAGAATAAACGCCGAATTTTTTAATTCTAGGATAAAAATAATCTCCTCCCAAGCGTACATAAGGAGAAACTACTCCTCCCCACTCTCCAAATCTATACTTCAGTGTTGGGCAAAGTTGAACAAAGTTTACCGTATCTACGACCGAATACAGAGAGATATCAATATTGTTAGTATCTTCAAATATGGGTGAAAAGCCGTATGGAAGATTAATCTCTTCTTGTTCTATCCACTTTTGCCATCTTATAGATGGTTCGTCCAGTAATATGGAAAAATAACCTATTAAAAATGCAAATATCATACAAGGAGTATAAAATATACTGTATTTTTGTCAAGACCAATAAAACGACAATAGCCACAAAGTCACAAAGACACAAACCCCCTTCACATCCCCTTTAAACTCTTTTATAAAATGCCACATACGAAAAAATAAGAATTTTTTTTCTTCGTGTCTTTGTGTCTAATCTTCTTGTTTTCAACTCATACTTGACAAACAAAAATGTAATAATATATTCGAGTGATTGGTTGAAAATTGTTGAAATCAACTTGGTTTTCACCTATACAAATTACAGGCATGTTTGCGCCCGTAGCTCAACTGGATAGAGTAGCGGACTTCGGATCCGCGGGTTGAAGGTTCGACTCCTTCCGGGCGTAGGTAAAAAATTAAGGAGGATAAATGCAGAATAGAATAGTTGATATTAAAGCAAGAGAAATTATCGACTCAAGAGGAAACCCCACCATAGAAGCAGAGTGTCTCTTGGAAACAGGGACATCTGGCAGAGCAGCTGTTCCTTCCGGCGCTTCCACAGGGACAAGAGAAGCTCTTGAACTTCGGGATGGAGATAAAAAAAGATATAATGGAAAAGGTGTCCTTACTGCTGTTAATAATGTAAATAATACCATAGGTCAAGAAATTGCGGGTAAAAACTGCTTTGAACAGAGATTGATAGACTTAACAATGTGTAATCTGGACGGAACCGAGAACAAAAGCAAACTTGGAGCAAATGCCATCCTCTCTGTATCAATGGCGGTTGCCCGAGCTGCAAGTAATGCCTTGAATATACCTCTTTACAGGTATCTGGGAGGAACAAACGCATGTCAAATTCCGGTTCCTCTATGTAATATATTGAATGGAGGAGAACATGCGGATAACAACCTTGATGTTCAGGAATATATGATAGCTCCCGTCGGATTACCTAATTTTAAAGAAGCGATCAGAGCGGCGTGTGAAGTTTTTCATTCACTTAAAAAAATTCTTTCTGAAAAGGGTTATACCACAAGTGTAGGAGACGAAGGCGGTTTTGCTCCCAATCTTTCAACAAATGAAGAAGCATTAGGGTTAATCATTAATTCCATCGAAAAAGCCGGATACAAAGCAGGGAAAGAAATCGCTATAGCTTTAGACTGTGCAGCTTCCGAGTTTTACAAAGATGGGTCTTATAAATTCGGAGGAAAAACTTTATCTTCAGACGATCTGATTTCAGTATACAAAAAATGGGTTAACAAGTATCCGATAATTTCGATTGAAGACGGTCTTGCCGAAGCCGACTGGGATGGATGGGAAAATCTAACAAAAGAATTGGGAAATAAAATCCAGATTGTTGGTGATGATATTTTTGTAACCAATACTTCCATAATTAAAAAAGGTATAGAAAAAAATGTAAGCAACTCAGTTCTTATTAAACTAAACCAGATCGGAACCGTTACAGAAACAATTGAAGCAATACAAATGGCAAAAGATACCGGTTGGACTGCAGTCGTTTCACATCGTTCCGGAGAGACAGCCGATACATTTATTGCACACCTTGCCGTCGGATTAAATACCGGGCAAATTAAAACCGGTTCTCTTTCCAGAAGCGAGAGATTGGAAAAATACAACGAACTGCTCAGAATCGAAGAGGAATTAGGAGATGCCGCGCAGTTCAAAGCTTTCTAAGAGATTCTCTAACAAAAAGTTAAAAAAGATTTTCCTGATTTTAATGCTTTGTGGAGTCCTTTATTATCTCTTTTTCGGTTCTTATGGTTTTATTAATATATTTAAGCTCAAAAGAAAAGAGATAAATCTTAGAAAACAAAAACAGGAATTTCTCCAAAAAGAGCAAGCGTTACTTGATTCTTTGAAAAAGATAAAAAGCGATACTTTCCTTCTCGAAAAAATAGCAAGAGAAAAATCAGGTATGATAAAACCCGGAGATACGGTGATAATCTTTGAGGATAAATAAAAAAAAATCAAAGTCCAAAAATGAATTTAAAAAAAGGAACAACGAATCACACGAATAACACAAATATTAACAAAATAGACTTTATTTTTTATGCTAATAAAGATGATTGTTTCTAATTTATTTGTGAAATTTGTGCAATTTGTTGTTAAAAAATCGGATGTTTTTGTGTGAGGATAAATGATTGGTATAGATATAGTTAAAATAAGCAGGATAGAAAAAGCGATAAACCGCTGGGGAGACAATTTTTTAAACAAAATATTCACCACAAACGAGAAGAAGTATTGCGAAAAGAAAATTTACAAAAATCAATGTTATGCAGTAAGATTTGCCGTTAAGGAATCCTTTTACAAAGCCAAAAATCACAATTATGGCTGGAAAGCGATAGAAATCACGTCCGAAGAAAAACCTGAAATTAAAATACTAAACGAAAAGCTCAAAAACGAAATGAAAGGAGTCAAAGCGCATATATCTCTTTCACATACGGAAGATACAGCAATTGCGGCAGTTTTACTGGAAAAAGGGTAACCACCTCCTAAGAAAAGAATCTCACACAAAGGCACAAAGGACACAAAGAAAAAATATTGTTGTTTAAAACCCAACCCACAACCCAGATATTTAGACAGGATTAACAAGATTAACTGGATTTTTGTTTTTGGAAATTTTTTTACCCACTCCATACTAACGAGATTGAACTCGAGACCCGTAACCCTAAAAAAATTCACTATAAAAAATTAAAATTGGGGTGTGGTGTGGGCTCTGTGTTCTCTATGTCTTTGTGTGATAATTATTTTTTTAGGGTTGTGGGAGGGTTTTTAACTAAACAATATATACTTTTCTTCTCTGTGTGTTTTGTTTTTCTCTGCCTGCCCTGTAAGGATGAAAGACTGTACCAGGGTGCTCTCTGTTTTAATTATGGTTTTGAGTTACGGGTTTTGGGGTTCAAGTTAAAAAAATATAAAATTATTCGTGCTATTTGTGTGATTTGTTGTTGAAAAAAAATAAAAATTGGGGTGTGGCGGGCTTTGTGTCCTTTGTGGCTTTGTGTGAGAATTATTTTTTTGGTTGGGGGTGGATTTTAGACAAAAATATCTTTTTTCTCCGTGTTCTCTGTGTGTTTTGTTTTTCTCTGTGTACTCTGTGGTAAAATTAGTTTTTTTCTTTGTGTTCTTTGTGTCTTCGTGGCTATATATTTTATTTTTTTTCTAAATTTTTTATTTTTTCTTCAAAAACGCGGTAGGCTCTATCGTCATAAAGAACAAATTGCACTAATTTAACGGCAGAGAGCTTTCCGGCTACCCGACAAACAGTTGCGACAGCAACTTCTGCCGCTTCTTCTAAAGGATAACCGAAAGCTCCGGCTGAAATCGCGGGAAAAGAAATAGACTTAATATTATTTTCATCTGCCAGAATAAGCGAATTCTCGTAAGAAGCAGAAAGCATCAGAGGATCTTCTTTTCTGTTACTCCATACGGGGCCTACTGTATGAATAATCCATTTTGCGGGCAACTTATATCCCTTGGTTATAACAGCTTTCCCTGTTTCACAAACTCCTATTTTCTTGCATTCTTCCCAGAGCATGTAACCCGCCGCAGAATGAATGGCACCCGCCACTCCCCCACCTGGTGCAAGTCTTTTGTTTGCGGCATTGACTACAGCATCGGTATTTTGTTTCGTAATATCGCCCTTAAGAACTCTTATAGTAATATTTTTATATTCGACTTCGTACATATAACCCCTTTTATCCTATATCAATAATGCAAAAATACTAAGAGTCAAGCCCAGAGATATTCTTTAGTCTACAATGTTGACAAACGAGGATTTGTTATTATAATCACAAAGCGAGGTGAAAAATTTTAAACAAATCAGAAATACCGGATGAAGTAATAAATAGGTTATATATATACGCAAGATGCCTTGAGGGTTTTTGTGAGGAAAGAAAAGAAAGCTTTTCTTCAGAGGATATTGCAAACAGACTAAATATAAAACCAACTCTTGTAAGAAAAGATTTCTCATATATAGGACCGATGGGAAAACGTGGAGTGGGATACAATACGGATGATGTTCTTAAGGAGATAAAAAAAATTGCCTTCCCAAATAGAGAAACAAAAGTAGCACTGATAGGTGTAGGCAAACTTGGTTCGGCACTTCTGAATTTCTACGGTTTTAAAACACAGGGTTTCAAAATAGCATTAGCTTTCGATAAAGATAGAAGAAAAGTCGGAAGTGAAGTCAGTGGAGTCAAAATCGACGATATAGAGAACTTTAAGGAAAAAGTCAGAAAAGAAGGAATAAAAATTGCCATAATTGCAGTACCTTCAGAAGAAGTACTTAAAGTAATAAATAAAATAAAAGGCTCTACTGTTGAAGCAGTATTAAATTTTACACCTTCCTATCTTTCCTCTCTGAATGACTTCTCAGATGATTTTATTATTCGTAATATCGATCTTTCCTCAGAATTGGCACGTCTCAGCTATTATCTTTCAGAAAAAGAAAACAATTAAAGAGTATTATAACCAGACTTTACTCGAACCCCAATTTTTTAACATGTAGAGCATGTCGATATTGTAGGTCTATTGTTTTTCTTAAAAATAAAATGAAGTTTGAGATTAGCTGTGTCTGTGTCTCGGCGTTCTCAACAACTTTGCGGTGAAATTAAGATTTTTGCCTTTTTTCACTCTGTGTGTTTAATTTTTGCTCTGTACTCTTTTCGTCACTGTGTAATATTAATTTGGTGTTGTAATAGGAGTTTATTTAGACAATAATATACTTTTTCTTTGTGGTCTTTGTGTACTTTGTGGTTTGAATTATCTCATTGACAAATAAATAGTTTTTCAGTATAATTTTAATATGAAGTGGAAAATCGTAAAGGAACCGGAAGAAATTTTTCCTATTCCTCAAAGTTTTTTAAAAACTGTTAAAGCTTATCCTGAAAATACTGCACTACAGATTTTAACACCCGAGGGCGAATTGCAAACATGGACATATAAGGAACTTTTATCGCTAGTTATTTCCCTTGCCAGCGAAATCAAATCCAAAAACATAGAAAAAGGCGATAGAATTGCTATTTACGGACATTATAATCCTGAGTGGGTCATAACTTATTTAGCTATACAGTTTACCGGTGCAATAGGCGTGCCTCTCGATAACCGACTTACTCACAGAGAGGTCAGCCATCTTGTAAATGATTCAGGCGCTAAAATCCTCTTCGCTTCCGAAGATTTATTTACAGGTGAAATTGAAATAGCAGTCCCTCTAAAAATGCCGAAAGTTACCGATAAAAATGACGATTTTTCTTTACCGAAGTTAAACCTTGATGACCCCGCTTTAATTCTTTATACTTCAGGAACGACCGGCTCTCCCAAAGGAGTCGTGCTCACACAGGGAAATCTTGCGAGTAATGTGGAAATGATGCGTCAGGTGATCGATTTTAATCCAACAGACGTATTTTACTCCCTTCTTCCTCTAAACCATGTTTTTTCCCAATCCATTAATATTTTAGCTCCGTTTTTTATAGGATCCACCACAACCCTTGCCCGCTCACTGAAATCGAAAGAGGTAAAAGAAGACTGCTTAAAAACAAAACCTACAATTTTCCCGGTAGTACCTTTAATTCTTGAAAAATTCATAAAGGGAATAGAGAAGGAAATAAGTAAGCTTCCACTTACTAAAAAAGTGCTTTTCGGAACTCTAAACGGTATTGGTACATTTCTCCACAAAATCAAAAAAGGAAGTGGCTCTTTTCTGTATTCGACGATAAGAAAGAATATAGGATTGGATAATTTAAAAATTTTGGTTCCCGGTAGTGCTGCGCTACCTTTATGGGTTTCGAAAAAGTTTGAAAAATGGGGTTTTCCGTTAATCCAGGGATATGGTCTTACGGAAACTTCTCCCGTTGTTTCCGTTAATCCGCCAAATGCTCCCAAAAACGAATCTGTAGGACTACCGCTACTGGGTCTGGAAGCTAAAATATTAAATCCTGGAGAAAAGGGAATTGGTGAAATCGCGATAAAAGGCCCTTCGGTATTTAAAGGTTTCTGGAAAAACGAAGAAGCGACTGCTGAAGTTTTTGAAGGAGAATGGTTTAAAACCGGGGATATAGGATTTATTGATTCCGAAGGCTATTTATACATAACCGGACGAAAAAAATCGGTTATAGTTACAAAGGGAGGGAAAAACATCTATCCCGAAGAGATCGAAACTTACCTATCCGAATCACCCCTTATCGAAGAAAATCTGGTTGTATATCAGATAAATCCAAATACACAAAGCGAAGAATTAGTCGCCATTATCTATCCAAATTATGAAGAACTAGATATATACTGCGAGAAACATAAAATAAAAGAAAAAGACCCTCACAAAATATTAACAGCCATCGTAAAAAAAATGAATGAGGACTTAACCGATTTCAAACGAATCAGAAGAGTAAAAATAAGAGACGAAGAATTCCCAAAAACAACAACCCGGAAAATCAAAAGATATCTTTTTGAAGAAAAAGGATTGGAAGTCTAACTAATTAATTTAACCACGAAACACACGAAACACACTAAATACACGAAAAACACCACTCCCCCCTATTGAATCTGTCTTAAAAAAACACAAAAAAAACAAAAAAACATTTACCACAGAGTACACCCCGATACAGTCATTCTTCCTTACAGGGCAGGCAGAGAAAGAAACACACAGAGAGCTCAGAGATTTCTTACTTGTTTTAACGACCCAACGAACCCACGACAGACTGTGTGA